>Ga0308166_1000267_pt1 | contig 88392 bp, 85 predicted proteins | sample PhyCR2_2_FD_202137 | JGI IMG/M metagenome (GOLD analysis project Ga0308166, IMG submission 202137) | Phyllosphere microbial communities from UC Gill Tract Community Farm, Albany, California, United States - DLSLCC.R2 | ecosystem: Host-associated > Plants > Phyllosphere > Unclassified | place...
ACTCAGAAGTGAAACCTCTTCGCGCTGATGGTAGTGTGGCGTTAGCCATGTGAGAGTAAGTCATCGCCAGCTTTTAAATACTAAGCCCCCTTAACATAAATGTTAAGGGGGCTTTTTTATGCCTAAATGAAAGGGAAATAGAATAGAAATAGAAAAATAAAATAGAGAAATAAAAGAAAAAACCAATCAATCCCACATTCAATAAGACATTAAAAAAAGGGCAGATGCCCTTTTTTTAATGCTTAAATTACTGAGCATTCCACTGTTGAATGAAAGACATCGTTAATTTCGCTGCGTTTCGCTGTGCGATGCCTGAACCAAAGAAAGCTGCAACGTTTGGATCATGGTCTGCACCTGCGAGGTCAGACAAGCTACGAAATGCAATAAATGGAATATTATTTGAATAAGCCACTTGTGCCACAGCTGCTGTTTCCATATCTACACAATCGCCAAGCAAGTTTTTATGTAGATAATCACGATATGCTGCATTGGCTAAGAATGCACCACCAGAGATGCCACGCTGTCCAACCACAATCTTTGGATGATAACAGTCTACGCCTGAACAAATGGCTTCTAACTGTTTTTCAGTGCCTTTTTGCACGCGATCGACGATTGCAAGCATTTTATGATCTACAGGGAAATCGACACGCATTTCGCCATATGCCATTGGCACATCGGTGTCACCAAATCGACTTGTAAGCGCAACATTTTTGTAGTTATTGGCATTCATCACGTTGGTTTCACGTAAAAACTGATTATTCCAAGCCGGAACATTGTCGGCCAGTTTAATCCCTAAACATGAAATATCACCGGGTTGACCACATGCCGAGGGTAACTCTTTCGTATTGTTATAATACACTTCATTTGGTGCTAACCAGCTTTTGGCAATGACTACATCACCAACGTGAAGGTTTGGATTTAGACTGCCTGCGATACCGCTAAACACAATCCCTTTTAAATTAAAATGATCGCTGATCATTTGAGTGGTCATAGCGGCATTGGTCATGCTGATACCACTTAAGGTAATCACAACAGGTGCATTCTCTAGTGTACCGGTGACAAACTTTCTACCATTAATGAGATATTCTTTTTTGTCTTTAGTTGATTCAATCAGTAGATCAGCTTCTTGACCAAACGCTGCAATAATAGCAAGGCGCGGTGTGCTGTCGGTGAGATGTTGAAGCGTTGTTGTCATGGATTGGACCTTCATCGATGGAGTTGTTGTGGTACATCCAACGAGACCTACTGTTAGGCCAATCGCACCAAAAATTACCGCTAATTTTGAAAACTGCATCGTAAATAAACTCTTTCTTGAAGTTAAACTTAATACTGAGATTATAAATAATTAAGCAATAACTGTTCCAAAATATGTCATAAAATTTGCTGCGATTTTAGCGTATTAAGTTTGGTCAAGTTGACGTCGTGCTGCTTTTAGGGCAGTACGTAATCCTTCTTCAAGCGTTGGATGATAAAACGGAAATTGTAAAACATCATCTATGGTTGCATCTTGCGCAATTGACCAAGCCAGCATATGTGCCATATGTTCTGCTTGCTCGACATATAATTCCGCACCTAGCAGTACTCTGGACTCAGGATCAACATAAACTTCAACTGCGCCCTGATTTTTACCCAGTACTTTTGCGCGTCCTTGATTGCTGTATGAGGCTTCACCCGTAACAAAAGCTTGCTTTGCTTGAGTCAGTTGTTTGTGAGAACATCCGGCAATCGCCATTTCTGGTGAACAAAACACCATGCTTAAGGGCGTTAATAATTTTACATTTTGAACATCGGGATAATTCAAACAATTCTGAACCAACATTTTGCCTTCAAAGGCTGCTTCATGCTGAACTGGTGTGCTGGTAAAGGCATCACCTGCAATAAAAATTGGAAAATCGCCTAATTGTTTTGTCTTTGAATCTACAGGCAATTTTTTGATATCGTCATACTCTGGCGAGATTTTTTCTAATTTTAATGTATTGAGTAATGAATCCCGTCCGGTTGCATTCAATACATAATCATAATGCTCGGTGACTTGTTGTGCTTCTTGGCGATAACTGATTTTAACCTGATCATGTTCAAGTAAAAGCTGATCGGGAAGCACTTCAAATTTGATATCAAGCTCTTTTGCCAGAATGGTCTGAGCAAGTTGCTGTAGTGAAGGGCTAGAAAGGATACCAACGCGTTGACTACGGGCAAAAATAGTGATTTTGACCCCTAAACGAGATAATGCCTGTGCCATCTCGATCGCGATTGCGCCACTGCCAATAACTGCTACAGAACGAGGAAGCGTGGGAAGTTCAAAAATATCATCTGAGGTAATAAGACGATGTTGCAATTGTGCTTTCCATAAACCAGGCACATTGGGCGTGGAGCCGACAGCCAAAATAAATGCTTTCGCTTGATAGTCTTGCCCATTCACACGCACAGTGGAGGCATCTATGAATTCGGCTTTACCAGAACATTTGTGTTGTTCAGGCCAAGCGTTCACTTCTTTTAATGTAGACGCAGTAAATGAATCTCGAAGTGTACGCACGTGCTGCATGACTTCTGTACAATCGAGTTGAACGCGACCTTTCAGGCCGACTTGATCAAGCTGTTGAATATCATGACAGCGATTGGCGGAGGCAATTAGCACTTTGCTGGGCATACAGCCCACACGGGCACAGGTGGTGTCCCAAGGTCCGTCATTAATAATCAGTAGATTCTGTGTGTGTTTCACTGCTTGTTTATAAGCGCTAATACCCGCTGTGCCTGCACCAATAATAATAATGTCGTACATTATGCAAAAACCATTTTGTTGTTCTATCTCTATGTTTAACATAAAAACAGCCTGCGAATGCAGGCTGTTTGGTTAGCGCGTGTAAGGTGAGAGTGCTTTGGACGCACAAAACTTCAGAGCGGAACGCCCATACTTACGCCGACGGTTGGACGGACATTCATGCTGCTACATGCAGTCAGTAGCGAACATACACAGATCATCATGATGAATACTTTAGTCATTCAGTAAACCTTGTTGCTTGGCTTGAGTGTACAAATCGAGCGCGCGTTTACCAGATTTACAAATCAGTAAAATCGGCTTTGGCAAGCTGTTATAGTAGCGAGCAAAAGCGTAAATATCTGTTTGAGTATTGCTGCCATTTTCAATGGGTTGATAGATCAAACTGACACGGGCTTTTTCAGCGACGTCTCTGAGTTGATATACCGTAAGACCATTGCCACGATCATGATCTGGACGCTGCAAAATCACAGAGCGAAAGCGACTGCGGTCGATTAGCTGGTTTAAGTCCTGCAACGAAATTTCATCAGAAATCGTCACGGCTGAACTCACCTGTGTGACTGCAGATTGTGCAAAGAGTGTGACCGGACTTAAAAATAAAAATGTAAGAATGCAAATTCGAACAAGATTAGTCATCCAGCAGATCCATCTGTTTGGCGAGTTGATAGAGGTTGTTGGAGCGGTTACCGGTACGACAAAACATTAAAATTGGTTTTGGTAACTCGTTATAATGATTTGCAAAAGTACGTACATCGAGTTCGCTAATCTGACCAGCTACCACAGGCTGATAAACGTAGTCGAGACCAACGTTACGAGCAGCTTCTTCAATCTGTGAACTGGTTGGCTGTTCTGGACCACCCTCAAGATCAGGGCGATTATTGATAATCGATTTAAAGCCTTTTTCTACCACTTGTGCAAGATGTTCTGGTCCAATTTGACCGGCGAAACCGACATTCTCTGTCATTTTGTCACTCCAAATCTTAAAAAAACGTATATGCTGTATCATAGCATTATGCAAGATATTGAGTTAAAGCGTCATACGTTTTTTTCAAACTCAATCGAGCTTATCGTGAAGGCAATGGAGCACGTATGCACGCTTATACAGTTGAACCACTGTATGTACAACATGGTCAAGACCTGATTGCTGCTGACTTTTACCGACCCAAACATCAAAAAAAACCTGCCGTGGTCATTATGGCGCATGGCTTTGCAGGATTGCGTCATTTTAAATTGGCTGCATATGCACAGAAGATTGCACAAGCCGGTTACGCGGTGGTGCTATTTGATTATCGCTATTGGGGTGGCAGTACGGGTAAGCCTAGGGAGCTGGTACATTTAAAGCAGCAAATTGATGACTGGAAAACCGTGATTCAATATATGCTTGCCAGCAAACTGATTGATGAGCGGCGCATCGTACTTTGGGGAACTGACTTAAGTGGTGGATATGTTTTAAGCCTGGCAGCAGAGCTGAAGCATGTCCATGCCGTAATTGCGCAGGTGCCGTTTATTGACGGTGCAGAAAGTGCCAAGTTGTATCCTTTACAGCAGTTGCCTCGGGCGCTCAAACTTTCCAGTCAAGATTATATGGGAGCCAAAGTCGGATTGGCTCCCAAAACACTTCCCGTTATCGCCGAACAGCAACTCTGTTTTTTGCCTACATCTGATAGCCGCTTGGGGTATCTGTCGATTGTCAACCCTGATTTTTACTGGAGCGGAGAGGTTCCTGCACGTGCCTTTTTTCAGCTGCTGCGCTTTCGACCTATTCAGAGCGTGCGCAATATCAGTGTGCCGGTTTTGTTTATTGCGGCTAAGCAAGATTCCTTGATTCCGATTGACTCGAGTCGCGAAGCTGCAACCAATATTGCACCATTTGTCGATTATCATGAGTGGAACATGCAACATTTTGATGTTTATCACGGTATTTGGTTTGAAAAAGCCATCGCAACCCAATTAGAATTTTTACATCGACATATTGGAGTGAGCTAACATGATTGTTGTATGCCCGTCATGTGGTGCAAAAAATCGCGTTCCCGAAGAAAAACTGAGTGCAGATCCGCAGTGTGGTCAGTGCCATGCCAAGCTTTTACCGCGCGAGCCGATCGAATTAAATGAGCAGAATTTTAGTCAATTTGTGACACATAGTGATTTACCCATTCTGATTGACCTGTGGGCTGAGTGGTGTGGTCCGTGCAAGATGATGGCGCCTCATTTTGCACAGGTTGCGGCTCAAAATCCTCAAGTAATCTTTGCCAAGATCAATACCGAAACTTCGCCTCGACTCAGTCAGGCATTTCATGTTCGTAGTATTCCGACCTTGGTGCTGATGAATAAAACCACCGAAATTGCTAGAATAAGTGGCGCGCTGCGATCGACCGAAATGCAACAATGGTTAGATCAGCAACTACAGTCTTAATTTCGGAGTTAATGTGTTGGATACCCCTATAAAACCTGAAGGGACATTGTCTTTACAAACCATTGCCATGCCTGCGGATACCAACTGGAGTGGAGATGTGTTTGGTGGCTGGATTGTATCGCAGATGGACTTGGCTGGTGCCATTCATGCGGAGCGCTTTAGTAAAGGGCGCTGTGCAACCATTTCGATTAATCAGATGACCTTTTTGGTTCCAGTCAAAGTAGGGGATGTGATCAGTTGCTACACCCGAATTTTAAAAGTGGGCAACACCTCGATTCAGATGCAAATTGAAGTATGGGACAGCCATGACAGCTCACGTTCTGCAAAACGTGTCACTGAGGGTGTATTTACGTTTGTGGCTGTCGATGTAAACGGCAATAAACGTCAAATTTCAGATGAGGTCAAACAGGCATTTTTAGCCCAATAGAACTCAAATCAATTCAAGAGCATATATTGAAATTAAAAAGGTACAGCCGATGCTGTACCTTTTTTTATGCGGTTGCGCGTATTTAGGGTTTGCGTTTAGGCAACCATGCCCAAATCATTTCACACTGAATGGCTTCCACACCAGCGTCATCAACCACCGTGACCGGAATGGAAAGCTCAGCTTTATCATGCTCAGCGATAAAACGCTGTTGTTCAAGGCTTAATTGAGCGGTTGCAGTTAACCCACCTTGAACAACTTTGAGATAATCGACATGCAAAGACTTGATCAGCAAAATCCGGTCATCGGGAACATGTAAACCGGTCAGAAACCCTGTTGCCGTTTCTGCCAGTAAAGCCATCGCGGCCGCATGTAAGCCCTTAATGTGATTTTGCATATTGCGCTGGTTCTCCAGACGAACCTTGACATGATGCTGATCAACCTCTAAATAACGAATATTGGCTGTGCCCACCATCGGCACAATCCGACCAAAGGCTTTACTCCAAAGCGTGCTTCGAAGCCCTTTAGGAAATTTAGAAGTCGCCTTTACCAGCTTTGCTAAACGATTGGTCTGAGCCATAACACGTCCCCATCTACACCGCAGAAAAATTAGTCTTTGAAATTATTAAACTGTAACGGTAGACCAAATTGTTGTTCGCGCAAAAAGGCCATCACTTGTTGCAATGTGTCGCGTTTTTTATCGCTGACTCGAATTTTGTCACCCTGAATTGAAGATTGCGCTTTGATGCCACTTTCTTTAATGGCTTTATTGATTTTTTTTGCGGTATCCGAGTCAAGTCCGTCTTTCAGTTTAATGACTTGAACCACATGTTTACCTGATGCGCTGGCTTTTTGTGGATCAAGCGCTTGGACATCAATTTTGCGCTTGTAAAAATGATTTTCAAGCATGGTGTATACTTGCTCACACTGAAAATCGCTTTCTGTCGAAATTTTAATTTCTTTCGATTTTTCGTTCAGTTCGATGGTAACGTCTTGACCACGGAAGTCAAAACGCGTCTGTATCTCTTTTTGCGTGTTTTGAACCGCGTGATTAACTTCAAAAAGTTCCAATTCAGAGACAATATCAAAAGAAGGCATGGTTTAGACCTTTACAAAGTGAAAGAATATTTGAGATGCTAGGGATGTTTTCTTCATTTGCCAAGTGTTGTTTACATCAAAGGAGTGCGCAATGATCCGTAAACAAGAAATTACGACATTTGAGTTCCCAGAAGATGCCATTATCTGGGATGTCCGTGATGCGAGTTCTTATGCTGAAGGGCATGTTAAAGGTGCTAAAAATCGACCGATCGGTGATTTAGGTGCAGAAAGTTTAACTCAGGTGCCAACGGATCAGCCGATTTATATTTTATGTGGTGGTGGTAGTAAAGCCCCGCGCGCTGCTGAAAAGCTTGAAGAGCTTGATAACTCGCGTGAATACGTGATCTTAATGGGTGGTACTCGCGCAGCCAAGGCTGCCGGAATGCCTTTGGATCAAGGGCACACAGCCTAAAAAAAGCGCCTTCGGGCGCTTTTTTTTAACTGAAATTTTATGAGTGTGTTTCAGGTTTAGGGTGTTCAGTTCTTTGCTTGATTGCAACTTTCTTTTTAAAGCGCTGTGGATTCAAGCGTTTGAACAAACTCTCTGGCACAGGGCAACTTTCTTTTAGAATCTGTGCGGCAAGTATTTCGCTACAGAGTGGGGAAAACATAAACCCTTTTGAACCCAGTCCTGCAAGCGTATATAACCTGGATTGTGCAGTTGGTGCACCAGCCAAAGGAAAATAATCTGGAGATTGTGCCCGCACTCCGGCACGACCTGACCATGTACTCACTGGCGGCAATCCTTGTGCATATTCTGGGAAGACGCTGTGGATTAAATTAAAGTTATGCACATGGTCTTCTTCGTTAACCTCATCATCTTCACGCTGTGGCAAAAATGATGCGCCCAGAATCAAATGTGTCTCATCCAGTTGCATGCAGTAGCCGCCATAACTATATGCCTGCTCAAAAGGCAATGGATGCGCTGCGCTATCCACCCAGCTGATTTGTCCGCGAATTGGCTTAAGCGGTGGATAATGCTCAAACAATACGGCACTGTGCCGTGCAGCACATACAATCACGGCCGAGGCACGCAATAACTCCTGTTGCTGCGCCATGATACGCACATGATCTGTATCTTCCTGAATTTGATCAATCTGGGCTATCTGCAAATGAATATTGGGATGTGCTAAAACTTCCTCACAAAACTGATGCGGCCGAATTGCACCGGCTTGCGTTAAGGTGAGGGCATCAAAAGGCGTTTGAACTGGTGAGGATTGAGCAGGCTGAGGCTGTAAAAGCTGCTCGGGATATTGTGCTGCCAGCGCCAGCAATTGCTCAGGCTCTTTGAGTGCAATCTGATTGACCTCAAGGGCACGAAACGCACCAAAGCGCTGATAAAAGCGCATCGCATATTGCCAGCACACCAGCATCAAATGATCTGGACTTTGTGTAATCGGGCACAGCTTAGGATTGAGTAACGCCAATGGATTACCAGATGCGCCTGATAAAGGATGTGCCTGCTCAAAGATCGTCACCTGATGACCGCGCTGCGCCAAAGCCCATGCACAATTTAAACCTGCAATTCCGGCCCCAATAACGGCAAAGTGTTGCTGGCCTGAAGAGGTGGATTTCCTTAAGTGTTCTTCAGCATCGGGCCAAATGCCTTTTAGCATTTCCCGCTTATGCCCAAAACCTCGTGGTCGGCTGATTTGAATACCGTGCTCTCTGAGGCCACGTTTGAGCACACCAGCCACACTAAATGACGCAAAAGTGGTGCCGGGCTGAGAAAGCCGAATCATTTGGCTTAAAACCTGAGTTTCCCAAAGTTCAGGATTGCAGGAAGGCGCAAAACCATCGAGGAACCACGCATGAACCGCCTGCGTTTTGACGATGCATGGAAATACATCGTGAGCATCACCGAGCCAAAGATCGAGACTAAAGCGCTCGTTTGGAAAATTTAAGCGATGACACCCGGCAATCGGGAGAGGATATTGCTCGATCAGTGCATCTGCAAGCGGTTTAAGCTCGGGCCATGCACGAAGTGCGCGGCACAGATCGGTTTTACTAAGCGGAAATTTCTCCACGCTGATGGCATGTAAGTGACTCTGGTTATCGGGACGTACCTGTTGCCAGAGTTGCCAGAGCGCTAAGATATTCAGGCCTGTTCCAAATCCTGTTTCGCCTACACAAAAATACTCAAATGGTGCTAAGGCTGCCAAACGTGTAGGCAGATCATTACCATTTAAAAAAACATGGCGTGTTTCGAGCAATCCATTGTCTTTGGAGAAATACACATCTCCAAACTGCTTTGAGACCGGAACATCAATTCCGTCTACACAATGCCAATCTAACGTTGCGGTTTGGATGCTCGCTGACACGCACAGATCCTTTTATTCGGGTGAATAGAGGGTTGAGTTTACCATTGACGGCGACGCTTGGTGTAGACATAACCTGCAATCAGAAAGCCTAGAATTACCCCGACCGCAATCGTAGCGGCGCCATACAAAAACATTTGGGCACTGCGCTCACTTTGCAATACCTGGACCTGCACCATAAGATTGTCGTTTTTAAGCTGCAATTCTTGATTTTGAGTCAGAGCATCCAGATTGGCTTGCTCAAGCTGTTTTAAACGACCAGCCTGATCTTTAACCAGCGCTTTAATTTTGGCATCTTGCTCAGCTTTGAGTTTGGCAATTTGCTCGGCGGTAAGCGGTTTTAATGCAGTATTGGCTGCATTTGCCACACTAGCAGTTGCTGGAGCCGTCGCAGTTGTAGCAGCAGATGTGCTAGGTTGAGCGGGTGCAGGCGTTGGTTCAACAGCCCAAACACTTGAGCACAGCAAAGATAAGCCGATCAGCGTTTTCAGCGTGTGAGACATGGAATTACTCTTTTGGAAAGGCTTTATTAAAGGGTTTGACATCGATGTGCCCATACACGCCTTCAATCCAGAATGGTTCTTCTTTTAACCAAGCATCCAACGCTTCACGACTGTCAAAATCAACAATAATGGTGCTGCCGTAAAAGCCAGCCTGCGGATTGCCTGCTTCTTTAGGCATGGCACCCGCGACAATCAGTCTGCCTTCGTCATCGAGTTTTTGTAAACGTTCGAGATGCTGTGGACGCGTTGCTAAACGTTTTTCTAGCGTCCCTTCGTTATCTGTACAGGTCACCACAAATAAAGGCATAAGGATATCCTTTTGTAAGAATTTTCAGAAGCTTAGGCATCTGGTGTCTTGAAAAATTTACGTAATACAACAAACTGGATAATGATAAATGAAAACATCACGATCATGTCACCAAATGCGGTAAATTCACCCCAATATTTTCCATGCATAAATACAAATGCAAAGAAGAAATGCAGTAATGACATCACCACAAACATGGCAGCCCATGCAAAGTTTAGATTTTTCCAGCCTTTGGCTGATAATTCAAAAATAGGGCCAAACAAACGTTGGATCAGCGGTGTTTTATCTTTACTAAAAAATGGTGACAGTAAAAAGGCACCTGCAAACACCAGATTAAGAATGACGGCTTTGAGACGAATATAGAAGTCATCGCTGAGCATCAAGGTAATGCCACCAAAAATTACGGTCATAAACAACACAATCCACTGCTGTTTTTCAAGACGAAATTTTTGTGAAATGAACAGCCCGCCATATACAATCAACATCGAGATAATGAGACCCGTGGTCGCAACCAAAATATTGTTATTGTCTACACCACCAGCCGAACCAATCAGTTTCAATAACGGATGCTGGGTATCGGCCGGATCGACAGTCTTATATAAATAAAAGAAAATAATGAGGGGCACAAAGTCTAAAAGTGCTTTCATGTTAGAGTATCTAAACCAGATCATAACGAATGGCATAGTATAGAAGATGCACGGCATAGATTTACATACGCACAGCAATATTTCTGATGGGACCTTATCGCCTCAGGCTTTGGTCGAATCTGCTGTCGCGTGCGGTATTCATACCTTAGCACTGACCGATCATGACACGATGGATGGACTGGAAACTGCGCGAAAAATCGCCCAAGATCATGATATTCATATTATTTCTGGTGTGGAGATTTCGAGTCAGTGGTCTCGCCCCAATACCAAAAAAGCTTATGGCGTACATATTGTGGCGCTGAATATGCAAAATCCAAAGCCCCTACAAGATGCATTAGTGATACAAAAAAATATTCGGGCGACGCGTGCCAAGCAAATTTGTCAGTTGTTAGAAGGCTGTATCGGATTTGATATTTACCCGGATGTACTGGCCAAGGTAGAGCATGTCCCTGACCGTATTACCCGAACCCATATTGCCAAAACCCTGATTGAGAAAGGAATTGTGAGTCGTCCGCAGCAGGCATTTGACCGCTTTTTAAAAGAAGGCAAACGGGCCTATGTCAAATTTGACGGTTTAGCGCTGCCCGAGACGATTCGTATTATTCATGAAAGCAAAGGTTATGCTGTGTTGGCACATCCGACTCGCTACGATCTGTCGTCAACCAATATTCGCTACTTAATTGAGTATTTTGCCTCGTTGGGTGGCGATGCAGTTGAGCTACCACCCAGTATTGACCCACTCTCTACGCGCCAAATGGTCGATCGTTTGATTGCACAATTTGATTTAAAGGTATCGATTGGCAGTGATTTTCATGGTGATAATATGCCATGGATTAAACTGGGCAATACGCCACAGCCTAATCCTCGGCAGGCCGGCATTTGGGAAAGCTTCTAAAGCAAGTTGTTATCCTGCGCTTGAATCGGTGGAGGCGTCGGTTTACCCAAGGTGCTTAATAGCTCAATTTCGATCATGCGCACCATCGAATCTAAAGGTAAGTCGTTACTTTGCGTGCCAAATGGCTCTTCAATTTCAGTACTTAAGGCATCAAGGCCCAAAAAAGTATAGGTCAGAATACCGACCAAGATCGGAGTTGCCAAACCAAGGGTCGAGCCTAAACTAAAGGGCAACATACAACAGAAAAAGTATACGGTTCGGTTAAGCAAAACAGAGTAGGCAAAAGGAATAGGCGTATTGGCAATACGGTCACATCCGGTTTGTACCAGACTGAATTCGGCCACATACCGATTCATCTGCGTATAAATAATATCGCTGATTTCGCCTTCTTTCAGTGCTTGCATTAATTCCCAGTGAATAAGGCTTAAGGTGTATTGCGGTGCATTCACCTGTTGATACAACTGGGTGAGTGCTTGCTGGCTCAAGCCACTGGTTTCGGTCAGCTCAGTCGGATTGGCCGTTTGGTGACGTAGACGATCACGCAAAACATTGGCAAATACAATTACATGCTGAATGATCCGTTCACGTCGTCCTTGCGGTAAAATTCTACAGTCACGATCAAAGTGACGCGCATTTGCAATCAGTGATCCCCATAATTTACGTGCCTCCCACCAACGGTCATAACATGCACTGTTTTTAAATCCCAAGAAAATCGACAGCACCACACCAATAAGGGTAAAGCCGACCAACGGTAACTGGGGAAAATTAAAAATCTGAGTATACTGAATGCCGCCAATCACAGCCGAGATCAGCATCAAAATCCCAAGCGGTGGAAGAATTTTGGGTAAAATGGTTCCTCGCCAAGAAAAGAGTAGGCGAAAAATATTGGTTTGATCACGGACAATCATGCGAGACGTTCACAGCTTTTTTGAGCATGATCTTCACTAGTCGGTGCGGCTTTGTCAATATCTGGGCGATTGATTTTTTTGTACATGAAGTAAGTCATGTTCTGCAAATGAAAAGCAGCCGTTTTTCGCAATAATAAAATGATCGATTAACTGGATGTCGACCAGTTCACAGGCCTGAAGTAAGCGTTGAGTAAGCGTCGTGTCGGCCTCGGAGGGTAGTGCGTGCCCGAAGGGATGATTGTGCGCAATCACAAGATGTGATGCGTGTTGTTGTATCGCATAACGTAACGTTTGATTAATCGAGATCTCGCAGCTATTTAAAGAGCCAAAAAACAATTTTTTAAAATGCAGCTTTCTTAATTCGTTGTCGAGACACAGCACGGCAAAAATTTCCTGTTTTTCTCCCAACAGTTCATAACGTAAATAATCCAGCACCTGTTCGGAGGAAGATAAACTTAAGGCATCTTGATGAAAATAATGTTCGAGATAGCGCCGTCCGAGTTCTTTTACCGCCATTAAGTGCGCATATTTGGTTGCACCCACTCCATGAAAGCCGGAAAGTTCTTCTAAGGAGGCATCAAAGACTGGATTCAGGCCGCCAAAATGTTGAATCATGTTGCGCGCCAGCTCAACCGCGGAGTGCTGCTTGGAGCCTGTACGTAAGAAGATGGCCAATAGTTCAGCATCTGATAAGCTTGCAGGCCCAGTGTGCAGTAACCGTTCTCGGGGTTGTTCGTGCTTGGGCCAAAATTTAATAGACTGTTGCATTCTGATTGAAGATGTACGTTATAGTTCTGATTTCGAAATTACAATGACTTGGGTCTAGGTCTATTTAATGCTATTGTGAGCGCCACTGCAACAGAAAGGTATGCTGTTCGTGAGCTTTGATTTAAGTGTCATTCCAAATAAAAACATTATTTTAGCTGTAACAGGCGGTATTGCGGCCTACAAAAGTGCCATTTTGGTACGCCGATTAAAAGACTATGGATTTAATGTCCGTGTGGTCATGACACATGGCGCACAAGCCTTTATCACACCCTTAACTTTTCAGGCTTTGTCTGGCTATCCTGTCCATACAGAATTGCTCGACACCGAAGCCGAAGCGGGTATGGGACACATCGAACTTGCACGCTGGGCAGATCTGGTGCTGGTTGCCCCCGCCAGTTGCGACACGATTGCCAAATTTGCACAGGGCTTGGCCGATGATTTACTCAGCACGCTGTATTTAGCCACTAAAGCACCGGTATGGGTTGCACCAGCAATGAACCAGCAAATGTGGGCGGCCAAAGCCACCCAGCGTAATTTACAAACGCTGGTCGAAGACGGTGTACACGTTATTATGCCAGATGCAGGCGCGCAAGCCTGTGGCGACGTAGGCTTGGGGCGTATGCCTGAGCCGGAGCAACTTGCTTATCAGGTGCGAGAGTACTTCCATAAAGCTCAACGTGCGATTGCAGAAAAATTTGGTTTGCTGGCTGGACAGCATGTCGTGATTACTGCTGGTCCAACCCGTGAAGCGATTGATCCCGTGCGCTATATTTCAAATCATAGTACTGGAAAGATGGGCTTTGCATTGGCAGCAGCCTGCTATGCTGCGGGTGCTAAAGTAACCTTGATTGCTGGGCCGGTGAGTTTGGATACACCTAATGGTGTACAGCGCGTCAATGTAGCATCTGCGGTGCAAATGCTTGATGAAAGCTTGAATACGCTCAAACAAGGTTGCGATATTTTTATTGCCACTGCGGCTGTCGCCGATTATCGCGTTGCACAAGTGGCTGAGCAAAAGATTAAAAAATCGGGCGATGAACTTGAGGTGCGACTCATCAAGAACCCGGATATTGTGGCCACCGTTGCACAACAAGCAGAGCGGCCATTTATGGTGGGCTTTGCGGCAGAAACACAAAACGTGGAAGCTTATGCGGCTGGTAAGTTGGTGGCTAAAAATCTGGACATGATTGCCTGCAACGATGTGTCACGCAAAGATATCGGATTTGCATCGGATGAAAATGCCATGATGGTGTTTTTTGCCGAGCGTTATCACCTGAAAAAGCGAGAGCTAGAAAAAGCGTCTAAGCAGGAAATTGCGCAGCAACTGGTTGAAGCCATTTCTGATGCACTGCGCCGTAAAGTTTAGTTTTGCGGCTGATCAAGTTTTAAGTTTTTAAACATAAAGCTCCTACAAAAGGCGCTTTATGTTTTTCTCTAAACTGTATATTTTTAAGGGGGAGATAATCTCTGTAAAATGGACTGAGTGTATGAACAAGAAACTAATAGGAAGTCTGTTACTTGCAAGCTGTTTGAGCGTGAGCCACCTGACTATGGCAGCCAGCCTTCAAAACAACATGATCAGCATTGCAACGTCGTATTCTGACTTTTCAAAAGCAAGTAATGCCAAAGACGCAGAAATGGCATTAAGTAAAATGAAAATGGCTGCGTTAGATTCGAAAAAATCTAAGCCACCAAAGCTGGCCAATAAACCAGACAATAGTCCAGAGGTGATGGGGTATCACGCGGGCTTGGATCAACTGGTTGCCGAAATTGATAAAACCAATCTTTTAGTGAAGGCGGGTAAGCTGGATCAGGCCAAAATTGAAGGAAAGAAATTAATCGATATTCGTAACAGCAATCACAAAAAATTCAAATAATTGCAATTTTACATGTAAAAAAGCGACCATACAGGTCGCTTTTTTATGCTCAATGCAACTTAAGCTTGGCCTTCAACTTGCGTTTGAGCACGTTGAAGATTGGCTTCAAATTCTGCATCAAAGTTGATTGGTGTCAAAAGCAATTGTGGGAAACTGCCTTTGGTGACCATATCGTTGACCGCTTCACGTAAGAACGGGAACAAGATATTCGGGCAGTACGCGCCTAAAATGTACGGAAGACGGTCTTCTTCGATATTGTCAATTAAGAAAATACCAGACTGAGTCACATCAACAATAAATGCCGTCTCGCCTTCGTTATTTGCTTGAACAACCGCTTTTAATGACACTTCAAAATGTGTTGGATCAATTTTTTCTGCCGCAGACGACAAATTGATGTTCAACTCTGGTTGCCATTGTTTTGTAAAGACTTGCGGTCCTGGGACTTCAAACGAAATGTCTTTGGTATAAAGACGTTCTAAAGCAAGTTGCGGTTGAGTTTGTTGTTCTTCACTCATTCTTTTTTCCTTAACAATTTAAAGCGAAATTAAGCCAGTAGCTCGTCGAGTTTGCCTTCACGCTCTAAGGCATAAAGTTGATCAAAACCGCCAATAAACTGATCTTTGATAAAAATTTGAGGCACGGTACGATGATTGGTACGCTGCATCAGTTCGATGCGCACATCTGGTGCTTCATTTGACAAATTAATTTCTTTGTACTCAATGCCTTTGCGCTCAAGCAGTTGTTTTGCACGAATGCAGTACGGACATACTGTAGTTGAATAAATCGTAACATTTGCAGTCATGAAATTGCTCCTTAAGCTTTAGTCGTCTTTGCTTTAACCAGTGGCAAACCTTGACCTTTCCAGTTGCTAATACCGCCGTCGAGACGGTAACTGTCGGCGTGTCCGATTTTTTGCAGCGCACTACCGGCAACTTGACCAAGATTACAAATGAACACCAGTGGACGATCACTTGCTTTAAGCTCGTCTACATGGCTGGCGATTTGGCTGTACGGAATGTTACGGCTTCCGCTGATATGACCTTCACGAAAGTCTTTGGCATCACGTAGGTCGATCAATTGCGCATTTTTGGCTTTGATCAAAATACCAAGCGATTGTGGGGAGATTTTGCGTCCGTTACGTTGTCCTTCAAAAATAAAAAACAACACAGCCAGAACTGCAAGTGTTCCAAATAAAAAGGGGTGATTCCCCATAAACTCCAACCAACGTTCCACAAGCCACCTAATTAAACTCAAAATTGACGAAGAGTATAGCTCATATACATGGTGATCAAAATCACCAGTTCAAGAGCAATATTTAGAAAAATTAACTTTTTTGTTGCGCTTCCTGAATTTCATCCAGCAATCGCAAATAGCTGTCCAGTCGGCGCGGCAGAATTTCACCGTTTTCGATGGCCACTTTCAAGCCACAATGCTTTTCATGCGTATGGGTACAATTTCGAAATTGGCATTGTCCCAAACGCTGATCGATTTCTGGAAAACCATGGCGTATTTTTTCGGCATCCAGATGCCAGAGTCCAAATTCGCGAATTCCCGGTGAGTCAATCAATGCGCCATTTTCACCAAACCGAATCAGTCGGGTTGAGGTGGTGGTGTGTTGACCCAGTGCCGAGTTTTCAGAAATGATATTGGTTTTTTGCTCTGCATCTGGAATGATGGCATTGATCAGTGAACTTTTACCTACACCAGATTGCCCTACAAAGGCCACTGTTTCGTTGTCTAGACGTTGCCGCAAGCTGTGCAGGTCGCCTTTGGCATGACATACCAATGTTTCATAGCCCAGTGCTTGATATTCTTCGAGCATACTCAGAATTGGATCTTGTTCGGTTAACAAATCCGACTTGTTAAGCACCAGTAAAGCTGGAATATCGGCATCGGCACAGGCCACCAAATAGCGATCAATCAGTGTCGGTGCTGGTTCAGGCAATACTGCAAAGACAATCACAATCAAACTGATGTTGGCAGCAACAGGCTTCACCTTGTGATAGCGATCTGGACGAGTCAGTAAAGAACGTCGTGGTTGAATCGCGGTAATAATCCCAAGTCCTGTGTTCGGGTCGGCTTGCCATTTTACCCGATCCCCAGTCACCAGCATTTCTAAATTGGTACGGGTATGGCATCGCCAAACGCTGCCCAGTTCAATAGGCTTCCAAAAAGGCTCAGGTTCGCCATCTGCAACTTCAGGTCGTTCAGGATGTGGATCGGGTGTCGACAAGGCCTGAACTTCGAGTTGACGACCATAATGCTGTACCACCAGTCCTTCTAAATCACTGGACGTGTCTACATCATCTTGGCGTGTTTGCTGTTGTTTCTTGATCCGGCGTTGCTGCTGTTCAGTCAAGCGACGTTTACGAATTAGAGCCATTCATATCCTAAAAAAACCCATTTACCGAGGTCGCAAAAATAGCATGAACTGACCATCGAGTTACAGCGTAGCGACGATTAATTTGCTACTATTCGTGTTTTCTCGCATTTAGATTTGGTAGATATGAGCAGCACACTGGATACGCGGTTAATCTGGATTGACCTTGAAATGACAGGTTTGGACACAGATAACGATCAGATTATTGAAATTGCCACCATTATTACCGATGACAATTTGAATATTCTTGCAGAAGGTCCGGTTTTGGCAATTCATCAACCCGATCGTGTATTAAATGCGATGGACGAATGGAATACTCGTCAGCACGGTCAGTCTGGACTGATTGAACGTGTGCGCCGCAGCAAATTGACCGCACGTGATGCCGAGCAGCAAACCCTTGAGTTTTTAAAGAAATGGGTGAATCCGAAAATTTCACCGATGTGTGGCAACTCGATCTGCCAAGATCGTCGCTTTATGCATCGACTGATGCCGGAACTCGAACAATACTTTCATTATCGTAATCTGGATGTGTCGACGATTAAGGAACTCTCTAAGCGCTGGCGTCCAGAAATTATGAGCGGATTAAAGAAAAATGCATCGCACTTGGCGATGGATGATATCCGTGATTCGATTGCAGAACTGCGCTACTACCGTGAATATTTTTTCATTAAAAACTAAGTTGCATGTTGCAATAACTCCGCAATAGCTATCACCGTAGCTTAATTTTGGGCTGCGGTTTTTTATTGTCGCGGGTTGGGTCAAAGTCTTACGAATATATTCATATTGTTACAAAAAGTAGGGTGGAACCAATTGGTTTTACAGGGTTTTGTTTTACTATAGAGTTGTATTCCCAGTGAATTATAACAAAGAGATCAAGATGCAAAGTAATAATCCTATATTAACCCGCGTTGAAACATATAGTGATTTTCAGCAACCGATGACTGTAGCGGGCGCAGTACAAAAATCGGTGGGTCTGACCTTGGTGGCTGCCATTACTGGTTTAGCGTTGTTCTTTTATTGCGCTTTTACCGCTAATGCAGGAATGGCTTACGCTGCAATGCTGGTGGGTGCAATTGGTGGCCTGATTTTAGGCCTGATTGCGACGTTTAAAGCGCATACAGCACCAAAGCTGGCGGTTCCTTATGCACTATTTGAAGGTGCATTTTTAGGTGGTATTTCCTTTATTTTTCAGGCCAAATTTCCGGGTGCGCCGTTACAAGCGCTACTTGCTACATTTGTCACCACCTTGGTGATGTTCGGCTTGTATCGCTTCCAGATTATCCGTGCAACCGAGAAGTTTAAATCGGTGGTGCTTTCTGCAACCATTGCGATTGCCATTGTGTTTGTCGTGCAAATGGTCATGAGTTTGGCTTTTGCATCTAGTGTACCTTATATTTTTGAAAGCAATTGGTTGGGCATTGGCTTTGCGGCATTTGTGGCTGTGATTGCCTCATTGAATCTGATTTTAGATTTTGACCTGATCGAATCTGCTGCAGCACAACGCGCACCGCAATCATTTGAATGGTTGTGCGGAATTGCCTTACTCTCGACGCTGGTGTGGATGTATATCTCGTTCTTGCGTCTGATTGGTCTGTTGTCGAACGACTAATCCAAAACTCAAGTTGTTCAAATCAAAAGTCGTACGCCGTGAGGGGTACGATTTTTTTATGCAAATCAAAAAAAGATGCATTATGCAATTTCGAAAAGTTGTGAAGCTTGGCATTATGCTTCTAAATTTAATACAGTGAGAAACCTAATGGCACAAGGATTATTAACAGGTAAACGTTTTTTGATTGCAGGTGTTGCAAGTAAGTTATCTATTGCCTACGGTATTGCACAGGCACTCCATCGTGAAGGCGCAGAGCTTGCGTTTACTTATCCAAATGAAAAACTAAAAAAGCGTGTCGATGAATTTGCTGCACAATTTGGTTCAACGCTTGTTTTTCCTTGTGATGTTGCGGTTGATGCGGAAATTGACAACGCATTTGCAGAACTTGCAAAACATTGGGACGGTGTGGACGGTGTGGTTCACTCAATTGGTTTTGCCCCTGCGCACACGTTAGATGGTGATTTTACTGACGTGACCGATCGTGAAGGTTTCCGTATCGCGCATGACATCAGTGCCTACAGCTTTGTGGCGATGGCGCGAGCTGCAAAGCCACTGCTTCAAGCACGTCAGGGTTGCTTATTGACCTTAAGTTATCAAGGTTCTGAGCGCGTTATGCCAAATTATAACGTCATGGGTCTTGCTAAAGCATCGTTAGAAGCAGGCGTACGCTACTTGGCTTCAAGCTTAGGCGCAGATGGTATTCGTGTGAACGCAATTTCTGCTGGCCCAATCCGTACTTTGGCTGCTTCAGGCATCAAATCGTTCCGTAAAATGCTAGATGTCAATGAAAAAGTATCGCCGTTAAAGCGTAATGTGACCATTGAAGAAGTGGGCAATGCCGCGTTATTCCTTTGCTCACCTTGGGCGTCGGGTATTACTGGTGAAATCATGTATGTCGATGCTGGATTTAACACAGTAGGTATGAGCCAAGCGATTATGGATGAAGAATAATTTTTTATCTTCTAATTAAAATGGTGCTTCGGCACCATTTTTTTTACGTTTAAAATTCAGTTGCAAATAAAAACGTTAGCAAAACATTAACAACTCTAAATAGACAGTTCTGTATCTATTGGTTAAAATTCAACATAAGTATGAGTTTTACTGATAATAACAATGTCGATTAATTTATTTGGCGTATTAGAACGCTTGGGATTAGGTGCACAGCAACGCGCCTTGCACGTGACCTTCTCAGATCCCGCCCTGAACAGTCAGGTGTATTTACAACGTATACAGGGACAGCAGCAGATCAATCAGGGCAGTACTGCCGAGCTGCTGTGCTATAGCACCCACGCACAGATTGCCCTCAAACAATTTATCGGCTGTCAGGTTGCCGTCGATCAGGTGACCGATACTGGCCAGCTGTATCGCACCAGTGGCATCATCACCGCTGCCAAACAAGCACAAAGCGATGGTGCACTGACCAGTTATACCCTGACGCTGCAAGACCCGACCGCACTGTGGCACAAACGCCGCAATAGCCGCGTGTTTATGAACAAAAGCGTGCGCGAGATCAGTGAGCTGCTGTTTAGAGAATGGCAAACGAAAAGCCCGCTGTTTGCCGCCAGCCTGACGCTCGATACCTCAGGTTTAAGCCGGGACTATGACATCCGGCCGTTTAGCATGCAGGCCAACGAAACCGACTACGACTACCTGACCCGAATGTGGCGCAGCGAAGGCATCAACTGGCTAATCGATGAAGCAGCCCTGACCGTCCCGACGATGAATACGCCGATACAGGCACAGGTACTGCGTCTGATTGACGACAACCAGCATTACACTGCCTTAAGCAGACAGGTCATACATTACCAGCGCAGCAGTGCCACCGAACCCTACGATACCCTGACACAGGTACAAGCCGAGCGGTCCCTGCAACCCACATCGGTCTATACCCAGCGCTGGCAAGCCGATGCCTTACAACAAGAAGAAGGCAGTGGCAGTGTGCAAAGCACCCAGCAACACAGCCAGCAACACGACAATGCCAGCCTGAATCTGGAAGATGCCTGGCACATCACCCCGGCATGGATTGCCGATCTAGAACAACAAGATCAGGCCACCGCATCTGGTAATCCCCAGTTGGAACAGCTCAACCAGCAGATCAATGCCTATCACCACCTACAGAGCAAACAATTCAGCGCCCGTGGAAGCGTACGCGATGCACAGGTCGGCTACTGGTTTCAGCTCGAAGACCATCCCGAACTGACCCAGCACAGCGCAGACGAGCGCCAGATGATCATTGTGGGTAAACACTACAGCAATCAAAACAACCTGCCCAAAGAACTACAACAACAGCTCAACTACAACGTACCCGAACAACGCCACCACAGCGAACTGACCTTGGTCCGTCGCAACATCAAAATCGTACCCGAGTACCACCCGCAGCAACATCGTCCACCGGCACATCCGCAACGCGCCAAAGTGGTGGGGCCAGAAGGCGAACAGGTATATGTGGACGAATGGGGACGCATCAAAGTCCGGTTCCTGTTTACCCGAAGTGAAGACCACAGCCATGATGGTGGCGCAGGCAGTAACGACAACGACACTGATTCAGCATGGGTCGATGTACTGACCCCATGGGCAGGCGAAGGCTATGGCGCCCGCTTTTTACCCCGTATCGGAGAGATCGTGGTGATCGACTACTTTGATGGTGATATCGACCGGCCCTTTGTGCTTGGACGCATCCACGAAGCCCAGCGAAGTCCGACCAAATTCGACATTAAAGGACAGTTACCGCATACCCGACACTTGAGTGGCATCCGCTCCGAAGAAATTCAGGGCAGTGGCTACAACCAGCTCCGCTTTGATGACACCACAGGGCAGATCAGTAGCCAGCTCCACAGCAGCCATGGTGCAACCCAGCTTAATCTGGGCAATCTGAGCCACCCCAAAGAACAACTGGAAAGTGAAGGCCGAGGCGAAGGTTTCGAACTACGTACCGACCAGTGGGGAGCCGTACGGGCAGGCGAGGGACTACACCTCAGCACCCACAAACAAGAGCAGGCACAGGGCCAGCACCTAGATGCGAAAGAGGCCAGCCAGCAGCTCGAAAGCAGCCTGAACAATGCCAAAGCCTTAAGTGAAGTGGCCAAAAATCAGCAGACCGATCCGCTTGAAGTACTGGACAACCTCAAACAGTTCTTAGAACAAATCGAACAACAAGACCAGAACAAGGCAGCGGCATTTAAACAAGCGCTGATGATCTTGAGTGCACCTAGCAGCATCGCCATGAGCAGTAATCAAGACATCCACCTGAGTGCAGACGGGCAACTGAGCCAGCATGCAGGAGACAGCCTGAACTTCAGCACGCAAAAAAGTCTGATTGCACACGCCAGTGACAAGATTAGTTTGTTTGCAGCACAGCAAGGTGCCCGCCTGTATGCTGGAAAGGGTAAGATCGAGTTACAGGCACAAGGAGATGGGGCGGATCTGATTGCACGGAAGGATATTCAGATTACTTCTACGGAGGAGGCAGTGTATATCACCAGCCCGAAAGAAATAAATTTAACCGTAAATGGTTCGCAGCTTAAACTAAATGATTCGGGTGTTTTTTCAACTACCGGTGGAAAGTTTGAGGTGAAGGCGGGGCAGCATCTGTTTACATCAGCAGCACCAGTGAATACACCCGCAATTAATCTACCTGATTGTTCAGCTAAACAAACTCAAGCTGCTCAAAATGGATCAGCAAAAGTGATATTAGACTAAGATGAAGCTTTTATTTTCTAAAGATGAATTAAATTCTAAAAAGTTAAGTAATTTAATATCAAACCTATTTGAACAAAATGGTCATATTAGTTTTTTATGTGATGAGACTTTATTGAATGGATTTTTTGATGAGTTTATCGAAAAGTTAAAAGATTATGAATTGGAACCAATAGAGATTGCAGCTAGCGCTAAAAAAAATAGCCGTCCAGCTCTTTTCTTTATAAAAATAAAAGTGAAAGAAGATCTAGCAAATTCATTAGACTTTATTACTCATACATTATTAATGAATTTAGATCAAAATGAGGATGGTTATTTTATTCATGGATTTAGCAAAATTGTTGATCTAAAAATTGCAGTTCAAACTTTTAAAAAACTTGTTATTGCAAAAGATACAAACAATAAATTTATTTTTCGTTGGTATGATCCACGAGTGTTGGTTTACTTGCCCGCAATAATTGATAAGAAAAGCGAACGAATTGAATCATTTTTAGAGAATTGGCATTTTGTTTTTTTTAACGGTTTGTATGAGGTGAAAATTCAGGAAAAAAGGTCGCTTTTTCCTCTTACTTTTACAAATGCTGAGTCAGCAAAACTAGATTTAATTGATTTGTCGAATACGGTGATTAAACAATCTCTTATATATGACGAGAAGTTGTTGATTCGTCAGGATGAGATATTGGATTCACTTCATCACGCAATAACACATTATGGAATTTTACATGTAACGGATCTTATTGCTTATGGAATGTATTCCGTTATTTTGCATAGAAATTTTATAAAAAGTCGTTTGATTTCAGCCATACTTGATCATTATTGGGTTGATAGAAGTGAGGCCAACTCATTTACCAAAGCAATGGACTATTTACAAGAAAATCAATATTCACAAGTTATAAGAGAATGTAAAGAGAGCTACCATGGCTAATGATAAACCGACTTTTGCGAAACAAATGAAAAAATTTGGGACGCCAGCACAACAAGAGCAGAAAGTAGTTCAAAAGTTAGGCGTTAGTCCAAATCCAAGCAAAATTAGTCAGCAGGCTGCTGCATCGACGACTCAGAATAATAAAATACCAGTCACTCAGATGTCTAAAAAGGAATGTACTAACTTTTGTCGCCCTACAGGTATAAATATATTACCTCTTAAATATTCGGTAGCTCGTTTAGGAGTAAAACCATTACCGGCACAATTAGGGGCCAATGTTACTAATGTTTCACTTAAGGAATATAAATATACAGTTCGAATGATTAATTCAGGATATATTTACTTACTCATAAAAAGAAAATCAGGGAAAAAAGAGTGGGTTGCGTATATTACTAATAAGAAGGGGTTTCATCAGGAGTTTGCTATAGGGGGTAAAGCTCCAATTGTTGCTCAAGATTTTGCATGCAATAAAGCTGGACATAGTGCTAACGCTTCTTTAATTACCATTCCTTCTATAAATAATGATGATGCCCAGACGGTCTATTTGCTTCATGCTCACGCTCCACTCACCAAAAAAATGAGAGAACAATTTGAAAAAAATGCTGATCAGTATGCGACTTCAGGCTACTGGCAAAAAATTGATGTAACAAAAGGAGCTGTCCAGCAACATTGTCTTTCCAGTACCCAATTAAGTGCTGTTGCATTACCTTTGGAATCATTTGGTTCTGCTCGTTGGGGAGCAATAAACAAGAAATTTAGTGAGAAACCGAAAGAGCATATTAGTGTTGCGCTCTATGATCCGATCGGAATTACTTCTAAATTAAATGAAGACCGTAATATATTAAGCTTTAAAGGAGTTGATAATTTTTTAAAAGAAAATAAAGATGGCTTTAGCAACGAACATAAGCTTCAAACTATGACGTTGATTGATAATATTGAGTCTACGTTAAAACAAAATCTGATAAGTGCAAAATTCAAACAAATTGAGACACAAAAAAATACAGTACTTGGTCATTTAAGGTATGACCCACGAATTACAGCACACTTGGATAAGAAGACCTTAGATCAAGTCAAAAAAAATATTGAGAAAACTGCCGAACAACATAAGGTTAGTGCACATCAAGAAGCAATTGTGCAAGGTAATAAAGCTTGGGGAGAATATCGAAAAGAACTTGACATGGATGCTTTAGATAAATTTCGTAAGGATGTCGATAAGAAATCTGAAGAAAGTTATGCTGCTGCGGCTCGCTATGTAGATGATCATTATAACTGGTTGGTTTCTTCTAATCTTTTAAAAGGTCTATTCTATTTTGACCAAAGTGAAGAATTGAAACAGGGGAAAGTATCAAAAGAAAGCAACGGCTTTATTTTCCATGCTGTCATTATGGATTTAATGTATGGCATGAATTTATTACAGAAAGGTAAAGATTTATTAAATAAATGGATATGCGAAAAAAAAGTTTCGGATAAAAACCTATTCTTGAGAGCCTATTGTTTTAATAACAAAGTCTTGATGGATGAGTATGCCAAAATATTTGAAAGTCCAAGTTCAGCAAAAGACTTACTGGATTATAGTAAACAGAGTTTTAGTATGTTTAGCGCAGCCGATGCTGCCTTTGATAGTTGGTTGAGTAGTATTGAGGGGAGAAAATTTATCTCGGCAAATGATTTTAAATGGCCAGATAAACTGTTCTACTGGATATCTTTGATGCTGAATACAGCGCTAAAAGAGTTTGGTGATATTCGATTAAAAACCTTATATATTAGTCAAATTACGGTTATGGCTACTCATGGTGCACAACGACATACAGCTCAATTGTTGTATTTAAGGTCAGGGAATTTAGCTCAACAAGTCCCATTAACGCGATTGATGTATAACCTAGAATTTAGAAACGTTGCAATAGCATCTTTACCGCAAAGTGGCATGGCTTATACTTATCGCAATACTAGGGCGATAGAAATTAAAAATTCGGTATCCTTAGCAGTTAAAGGACAACCTGATATTACCAAAAACCGAATACTTGCTATCGTGGGAGTTTTTGAGCTACTGAATTTTTATTTCCAATATGATGCTTGGAAATCTGATATTAAAGATAAACCGGAGCTATCTGTACAATTAGTGGGTTCGATGTTCTCGGTATCTGCTGTTGCGTTTGATATGTTAGGTGAAAGTTGGGGCCGTAAGACAATTAATGGTGCAGCGGCTTCAGCAGCAGCATTTAGACTGACTGCGGGAAGTCTGGGTATTTTGGGTGGAATAGCAGGTTTATATTCAGATAAAGTTAGTTACGATGATTCTAGTAGTTTGATTGTAAAAAGAATTATTTTAATTAGAATGGCTGCAAATCTCGCTGTATTGGTTGGCCAAGCGGGAGTTTTGGCTAGTGCAGTTATACAATATACTGAAATTGTATTTATTAAGAAAGCTTTGACCAAATTTACCTCAAATGCTTTAGTTGCTTTTCTAATGGGTGCTCGAGTAGTTGCTGGATTAAATTTATTAACATTAGGCCTAATTAGTGTAGAAATTTTACTTAAAAAATATATTTTGGACGATGCAATGAAAGACTGGTGTCAGAAAACAGCTTTTAAATTAGTATCTGATCCTAAGAAAGAATCTATATTGAAATCTGCATCGAGGAATGAAAAGAAATTTCAAACTGCAGATGAAGAATATGAAGAGTTTATGAAAGCGATAGTGAGCGTTTAGAATGTATGAGATGTTAAAACTTGAAGGTCGCATTCAAAGACTAGAAATTTATGATGACTCTTTAAGTGCATTTGGAAAGTCTGGTAATGCTCAGATTACATCGTCAGCAATTCTGAGTGGTGTGGCAGAAAGTGTTTCATTGTCTGCGCAAACGGTATTTCTCGCCTCGCGTAGCCGTTTACATGTCAAGTCAATCGTTATGGAAATTGATGGTAAAGTTTGTGTAGGTCAATTTCATCGTGCTTTATTTGAACAGAATGAGTATGTTGTTTGCATTGTAAGACAGCTAGAAAACAACTTATATGAGCTTTATTCAGTATTGAGTCCTAGTACAGGTTTGCTTCACATGCAGGTAGGGATGGGGGCTTCCGTTAAGAAGCATAATGCCTCTGCTATAAAAGGTGGGCGAATGATGTACTTTATTTCTGTAATATGTCTTTTGTTAATTCTTTTATTTGGGAGGGACTTTTCTTTAGATGATTTTTTAAATTGGTTAATAGTTTCTATTTTATTTTATTTTATTTTATTTTATATCATTAAAAATGCCTCTAATTCATTAAAACATTTTTCAGAAAAGTCAGAACAGATTTTTGGTTTGTATGGTTTTAAAGACCCGCAAGAAGTTTTTTTATTGCCAAGTCGTTATTTGAGTGAAAAAGATCATTTGTTACTAGAATCAGTATATGAATATAGAAAAGTTATTGAAAGTGATCCATATCCAGAAAGCTATGTAGAGCAAATAGAACGTAATGTATGATTTATTAAAATTTTAAAATCATATGTATGTAGGGAGTTATAAAGATTGATTAATTACAATCAGAAAGTTGTATGATACTAAAAATTATCATTGTGTAAGTGTATAAAAAAAGCCACCGTAGTGGCTTTTTTACACATCTATTATTGAATTGGAGAGCCACCCAATGCCTGCATGAGCGTGACATAGGCATTGTATTGGCTCTGTTTGGTATTGACCAAACTTAAGCGCGCAGTTCGCGTTGTTTGCTGCTGATCTAATACATTTTTGAGCGCAATCGCGCCATTACGATAACGCACATCGGTCAGGCGTTCTGCTTTCTCTGCCAGTTCGAGATTTCGTTGCTGAAATTGAACTTGCTGATTCAACTCGGTACGGGCAGAAAGTGCATTTTCAACATCGGCAAAAGCCTGATATAAGGTCTGACGATACTGAATAATGGCTTTTTCATAATCGAGTTGACTAATGGCAATATTCTTCTTCATGTCATTATATTGTAAAAAAGGCAAACTCAAATTCGCACCAAGCGCCAACACTGGGTTTTTAATCAGCTCTGTGAGTGATGTGCTGCTTGAACCTAAACTTCCCGTTAGACTGATCGATGGATAATAACTGGCCGTGGTAGCATCTTTGGTTGCCAAGGTTTCGCGTAATCTCAACTCAGCTGCACGTAAATCTGGACGTCGTGACAAAATGCTGGCCGGCAATCCCGCTTGAATTTGCGGTAAATTGACCTGAGGCAGGCGCTGTGGTTCTTGTATATTTAATTGCTGCACAGGAATGTGCAACAATACAGCCAAGGCTGTGCGGGTTTCTACCAAGCTTTGTTGGATCTGGCTTAAGTTGGCTTTTTGGCTTTGGACCGATTGTTCGGCTTGTGTTAAATCCAGCCCAGAAACAGCACCTGCTTGGTATTGGGTATTCACCAAGCTATATAGTTTTTCAGAGGTGGCCAAGCTTTGTTCTGCGGTACTTAAGCTTTCATTTAAGTAAGCCAGTTGCCAATAGAGCTTTGTGGTGGTGCCAATCAGGGTTTGTGCAGTCGCCTGTAAATCTTGCGCTGTAGCCAATGCTTCCCATTTGGCTGCTTCGGTCTGACGCGCCAATTTACCAAATAAATCCAGCTCATAACTTACCCCGGCATTGAGCGAGAGACCATTTGAACTTCTATCACCCGAGTTTACGTCAATATTCTGACTGGTCGAAACACTTGAATTAACGCGTGGACCTTGCTGATCTGCAGCCAAGCCAGCTTTTAATCGAGCCTGCCGAAGTGTAATACCTGCCACAGCCAAATCAGTATTTTTGGCAATCACCTGATCGACCAGTTGATTGAGCTGTGTATCGCCAAATAATGTCCACCAGCGGTCGGCATAATTGGCATAATTTGATGCGACTTGGGTCTTGTCGTATTGAAAGCTCGGAGGTGTTTGTACAGCGGGTGCATGATAGGGTGTTTTCACCACTGCAGCACAACCGACCAATGTCGAGGAAGCAACGAGCATGGCACACAGTGTAGTAAGTTTAGATGATGGCATGAGAGCTCCTCTTATTCTCTAGACAAGGCCGCAACAGGATCGAGCTGAGCAGCATTTCTGGCGGGTAAGAAACCAAAGACCACACCAATCAGGGTTGAGCAAACAAAAGCCGCAACAATCGAAGTGGTTGAATACGCCACTGCAAAATTCCCGGCGGCAACTTTGTTGATCAGCTGTCCTAATCCTAATGAGAGCAATACGCCCAATATCCCGCCAATTAAACATACTAAAATGGCTTCAATTAAAAATTGCTGCAAGATGTCACTTTGTCGTGCGCCCACCGCCATGCGAACGCCAATTTCTTGAGTTCGTTCTGTCACAGAAACCAACATGATATTCATCACCCCAATTCCCCCAACAACCAGTGAAATGACGGCAATGGCAGACACCAAAAGCGTCATGGTGCTGGTAGTCTTTTCGATGGTTTGGCGGATACTGTCACTATTCATGGTGAAAATATCTTGCTGACCGTGTCGTAAGGTAAGCAAGTTCACAATGGCATTTTCAGCAGCACTGGTTGAATACTGATCATTAATACGAACGATAATGCTACGCACATTCGACTGACCCAGCATACGGCTCATCACAGTGGTATAGGGCATATAGACGTTCAGGCTATCATCTGAACCCATTGCGCTGCTTTGCGGCTCGATAATGCCGATAATTCGAGCCGGTACGCTACCTAGTAAAATCACTTGCCCAATCGGGTTGGTTCCATCTGCAAAAAACTGCTTTTGGGTATTGGTATCAATCACCACATCTTGCGAGCGATCCCGCACGCTGACTGCATCAAAACTTTGCCCATCTTTAAACGTTAAGCCACGCACGCCAAAAAAGTCATTTCCTACACCATTGATGGTGGCGGTAGCTTCATTCTCTTGATAACGAATGGTTTTGGAGCTACTCACCATCGGCGAGACTGCTGTAACATAAGGTTGAGTTGCCAAGGCATCGGCATCTGTTGGAACCAGCGTTTTAAAGTTGGCGGTTTTGGAGTTGTCACCAAAGCCACGACCTTGAAAGACTGTAATGGTATTGGTACCCAGACTGCTGATATTTTCCAGAATCTGTTTCTGTGAGCCGTTTCCGAGCGCCACCACAGTTACCACAGATGCAATACCGATAATAATTCCGAGCATGGTTAAAAAGGTGCGCATGCGGTGTGCATTCATCGAAATCAGCGCCATCTGAAACGCTTCAGACAAGCGATCTAAAAATGATCGCCAAGATGACACACTTTGACTTTTACTCTGCTTGTGCGCAATGGCGGTTGCAGCATCAGGATCTGGTTCAGCTTTTTGTGTAGCGGCGGACTCAGGAGTATTGGCGCGGTCAGCAATAATCTCGCCATCACTGATCTCAATAATTCGGGTGGCATTTTTGGCCACTTGCATATCGTGCGTTACAATAATCACGGTATGACCTGCTGCATTGAGCTCACGCAAAATCCGCATCACCTCGACACCGCTATGCGAATCGAGAGCACCGGTAGGTTCATCGGCTAAAATTACATCGCCGCCGTTCATCAGCGCACGGGCAATCGAGACACGTTGTTGTTGACCACCCGACAGTTGACTTGGACGATTCTGGGTTTTACTGCCCAGTCCCAACTCGGTCAACAGTGCTGTTGCACGCTGTTTACGTTCGGCTGGATTAACGCCTGCATAAACTGCTGGAACTTCCACGTTGCCTTCTGCAGATAAATCTCCGAGCAAATGATAACGCTGAAAGATAAATCCGAAATATTCACGGCGGAGCTTGGCCAGATCATCGGGTTCAAGTTTTCCGGTTTCTTGCCCACTCACTTTATAGCTGCCACTGGTCGGTCGATCCAAACAGCCCAAAATATTCATGAGGGTCGATTTACCCGAACCGGACTGGCCGACAATTGCCACCAGTTCGCCTTCGTAAATCGTCAGATCAATATTTTTTAAAATTTGTATGGTGCTATCGCCAGCAGGGAACTCTCGTACCAGATTGCTGACTTCAAGCAAAGCTTGTTTGGTCATGCTTAGAATCCCATTGGTCCACGACGACGATTACCACTATTGGCATTAGCAGCTGAGGTATCTGCACTGTCAGCAATCACCACCTGATCACCCGCTTTAAGTCCCGCCAAAACTTGTGCACTGACTCGGTTATTAATGCCAATCAGCACTTGTTTTGGTTGCGCTGTACCATCTGCATTTAATACACGCACCACACTGAGCGTGGCTTTTCCAGCCTCGACTGCCTGCTTTTGCTCTGCGGTTAAGTTCAGGCGTTCCAGTTTAGGCCCATCAGTTTTGTCTTTTTTATGGCTGGCTGTCGCCGAAGATGCAGCAGCATTTTTATTACGATTCGATTGACCCTGACCATTTGCTGAGCGTGTCGACAAGGCAGAAGACGGGACCAGTAAGGCATGATTGACCGAATCTAAAACAATATAGACCTGAGCTGTCATATCAATACGTAATTTGCCATCTTCATTGGGTACATCAAACAGGGCGTTATAATAAATTGCGGTGCTACTGCTTGAACTAGACGAGTTACTAGATGAAGTGGATTCACTAGAAATTGAGTCTGGTGCCGGTTCAATCTGACGTAGTGTTGCATAGCGCTTTTTGTCATCACCTAAAGTTGTGAAATACACCTGCTGGCCTTTTTCCACTTTCATGATATCGGCTTCGCTGACTTGGGCTTTAATCGTCATGTTCTGTAATTTTGCAATTTTCACAATCGTTGGAGCCGACTGGTTGGCGTTTACCGTCTGACCTTCTTCCGTCACAATGGCCACTACCGTTCCATCGGTCGGCGCCACAATGCGGGTATAACCGATATTGGTTTGTGCCGTCGAACGCGTCACTTTAGCCGATTCAATCTGCGCATTAATCGCTTTAATCTGAGCTTGAGCCGTTTTGTAGCTGGCTTCGGCAGATTCAAGTTCGGCTTTAGACGTGGCATCTTGTGCAAACATTTTTTGCTGACGACGATACGCCAACTGTGCCTCATTCAGATTGGCTTCTTGTTGTAAACGCTGAGCTTCTAAATTACGAATATTGGCATCTGCGGTTTTTAAACTATTTTCCTGCGTGGTCGAATCGATTTGCGCAATCAGTTGCCCTTGTTTCACTTCATCGCCCAACTGAACGTACATCTTCTTCACCTGACCAGATACCTGTGCACCGACACTAATCAGTTTGGTGGCATCCAGTGTACCGGTTGCCAGTACCGTATTTTCAAGATTACCGTAGTTTGCTGTTTCGGTGATGTACTGCGGTTGCTGTTGCTTAGGTTTCAAAAAGAACCAAGCCAAAAGGGCAATCAGCACAATACCAATGGCAATAATCACAAGTCTAGATGGTTTTATTTTAGGCATAGCGATACAGGCAAAGTAAGAAGGACTGGCGCTAGTATAGAAGTGAAATGAGAATAAAACGTGAATATTTTTATTAATTTAGTTCAATCAAATACATTCATCAGGCTGGCTGGGCAAACAGCGAAGCACCACATAATTCGGCCAGCGCCTGTAAAATCAAGTGCTCGGGGTTTTCATCCGACATGCCTTTAATGGCACTGTCGATACGTAACAATAAGGCAGGCCAGTTTAAAAAACACTGCGGATTTAAGCGACGCAGTGCCTGCTGATAATCCGATACTTTGGTTTTCCAGATTCCCAATTGCAATGCATTTTGCGGTTGCTCAAAGAGCTGCATCAGCAAACGCATTTCTTTGCTTAATGTCCATAAAATCAGACTGTGGGGTTCTCCCGCACCAATCAGATATTGAAAGATTTTGACTGACTGCGCCAGATTGCCACGTAGCATCGCATCACTTAAATCGTAGGTGGTATAACGTGATTGATCTTGCAGGCAAGCATACAACTGTTCAATTTGAATCAGTTGATGGTCGGGGAAGGTATCGCTCACGCGCATGAGACTGTTTTTAGCCGCAAGCAGATTATGCTCGTGATGCTGCATCAGCCATGTCCATGCATCTTGATCCAGTTGTATCCCAATTTTTTCTGCTTCTTTTGCCAGAATGCGCTGACGATCTTGTGGATACTGCGCACTCAAATGCGCAATCACGCCATTGGCTTCAACCGTTTGAAAAAAAGACGACTTTAGACTTGAGGCATCCTGTTTAGGCAATACCACCAGCAGTAGATTATGTTCATTGTGCTGCAAGTAGCTTTTGAGTTGCTTGATTCCGTTGGCATCGGGCTTGATGTTGCCATGCACTTCAATTGCCAGTTGCTGAGAAAAAAGCGAGAGGCTATTTAAACCATTAAACACGTTTTTCCAGTCACTCACGCTGCCAATGTCATAACGCTGCCGCTCGATCTCTTGCGCCTGCCAGCTCTTACGAAAGGCATCAAGTAGATTTTGCTCGAGCAAAGGCTCCTGACCATGAACAATCCAAGCACCACGGGCCTCATCGACTCGCTTAAGTGCTTGTAAGTAATCCAGTTTCATATGAATCACACAGCCTTAAGGTTGAGCAGTGACCTGAGGTAAACGATTGTTTGAAATCTGACGAGCAATTTGCTGTGCCACATCATCGACAATGATATGGTTCAGATAAATCTCTTGCTGGTTGTCGGTGTTGACCGTTGCCACATCGTATTGATAGTTACGTGTTGCGGTAATGGTTCTTGGTTCTGTCAGCGCATGACCTTGACGATCTTCTATTTGGAAGGTCACGGTTAAACGCAACAGCACCTCAGTGAGTTTACCGTTCAGAAGCTGTCTGCGCGGGGTGTAATCGAGTACACGAAGCACATAGGCATCATTGGCCTGACTGATTTGTGCGCCAGACGCAGTGAGATAAACACTCAACTGCTTTTCTAGCTCCTCAGTATTGGCTGGTAAAGCCAACTGAATTTTAGTGTAAGCCATCGGACTGGCAGATGGATTCATTCCTTTCAAATGAAATCCACAGCCGACCAAGCCTGCACTTAGACCTAAAGTTAAAACAACTGCTGCTAAACGTTGAACTAAGTGCATGCTTGTTCCTCTTGACGCTTGTTAGAATTAAACCACTAGGTTAACCAGTTTGTTTGGCACCACAATTTCTTTTTTGGTTGGACCTGTTAAAAATTGCTGAATTTCCGGTAACGCTTTGGCTTGTGCCAACAGCTCATCTTTAGAAATTTCGACCGACACTTCCAACTTACCACGAAGTTTACCATTGACTTGTACAACGATGGTTTGTGTATTTCGTGTCAATGCAGACTCATCCACCGTTGGGAATTGTGCTGAAATCAAGTCGATGCCGAATTCTGCGAGTAAGGTCTGACTCAAGTGCGGTGCAAATGGTGCCAGCAAGGTCAGCAAGGTTTCAATGGCTTCACGCGCAACAGCAGCATCGTCAGCAGTTTGAACTTCAAATTTGCTGGTGGCATTGAGTAATTCCATCAAGGCTGCAATCGCGGTATTAAATGCATGACGGCGCTCAATATCATCGCCCACTTTTTGAATGGTTTCATGCGTTTTACGGCGCAAGTCTTGTGCATCTTTAGATAGCTCGGCAGCAATTGGTGCCTGCGCATAGCCTTTTTCCAAAAATCCAGTCGCAAGGCGCCAAACACGTTTTAAGAAACGGTTAGAACCTTCTACGCCTGCATCTGACCATTCGAGTGATTGATCAGGTGGGGCAGCAAACATCATAAACACGCGTGCAGTATCTGCGCCGTATTGATCAATAATCGCTTGTGGATCAATACCGTTATTTTTGGACTTAGACATTTTTTCTTGTCCGCCAATCACCACTTCTTGTCCGTCGCCACTGTATTTGGCAGAGACAATACGGCCTTTTTCATCGCGTTCAAGTATGATATCGGCAGGGTTGAACCAGGTTTTTTTGCCACTTTCGCTTTCGCGATAGAATGTATCGGCCAGCACCATGCCTTGAGTCAGTAGATTGGTAAACGGCTCATCGCCTTGAACCACGCCTTCATCACGCATGAGTTTGTGGAAGAAGCGCGCATATAACAAATGCAAAATCGCGTGTTCTACGCCACCAATGTATTGATTGACCGGTAACCAGCTTTGCGCTGCTTCTGGTTTGACCATTCCGCCAGTAAAGTCAGGAGAGGCATAGCGTGCATAATACCAAGATGACTCAACAAAAGTATCGAGAGTATCGGTTTCACGGCGCGCATGACCACCACACGATGGGCAAGTCGTTTCGTAAAACTCAGGCATTTTATTGAGTGGATTACCCGATCCGTCGGGAACAACGTCGGTCGGTAATACCACAGGTAACTGCTCTTCTGGAACCGGAACCTGACCACAGCTATCGCAGTTGATCATTGGAATTGGACAGCCCCAGTAGCGCTGGCGTGATACACCCCAGTCACGTAAACGGAACTGAACTTTCGAATTTGCTAAACCTTGTGGTTCTAATTTTGCAAGGAATGCATCAAATGCTGCTTGGAATTGCAATCCATCAAACTCACCAGAGTTGACCAGAATTCCATCTTTAGAGCCGTACCATTCTTGCCACGTGTTTACCGAATACTCAGCATCATCTGTGCCTTTGGCATCAATCACTTGCTTGATCGGTAGATTGAACTTATTGGCAAACTCGAAATCACGCTCGTCGTGAGCAGGCACAGCCATCACAGCACCAGAGCCATACGACATCAACACATAGTTGGCAATCCAAACAGGAAGGGTTTCACCTGTGACCGGATGCTTAACCGATAAACCAGTCGACATGCCTTTCTTTTCAGCGGTGGCTAAATCGGCTTCGGCAACCGAGCCCATACGGCACTCTTCAATAAATGCCGCCAATTCAGGGTTATTCTCGGCTGCTTTAAGCGCCATTGGATGCTCTGCGGCAACCGCTACATAGGTCACACCCATCAGCGTATCGGCACGTGTGGTATAAACTGTTAAAGCATCGGCATAAATTTCTGGGTTAGCCGATGGGAATGTGATGTCCATGCCCGTTGAGCGACCAATCCAGTTACGCTGCATGGTTAAGACCTGTTGCGGCCAGCCATCTTTGAGCGTATCTAAATCATCTAACAGTTCTTGTGCATAATCGGTGATGCGGAAGTAATACATCGGAATATCGCGCTTTTCAACCAAAGCGCCCGAGCGCCAACCGCGACCATTTTCAACCTGCTCATTGGCCAAAACGGTTTGATCCACCGGATCCCAGTTGACGGTAGAGAGCTTGCGATAAATCAGCCCTTTTTTATACAACTGCACAAAGAGCCACTGTTCCCAGTGATAGTATTCTGGTGTACAGGTGGCAAATTCGCGATCCCAGTCAATCGATAAACCGAGTTTTTTCAGTTGGTCGCGCATGTAGGCAATATTTTCAAACGTCCATTTTGCCGGTGCGACTTGATGTGCAATGGCTGCATTTTCGGCAGGAAGACCAAACGCATCCCAGCCCATAGGTTGCAGTACCGTTTCACCTTTGAGGCGATAAAAACGGCTGATCACGTCGCCAATGGTGTAGTTACGCACGTGACCCATATGCAGTTTGCCACTTGGATATGGAAACATCGACAGGATATAACGATGTTTTCCTTCAACAGTGTCTGCGACTTTAAATGCTTTGCGGTTTTCCCAGTCGTTTTGAACCTGAGATTCGATCGCATTGGCTTGATATTCGGCGTCAATGTGTGCGGTAGTCATAAATGTATTGGCAACAACAAAATGAAGTTAAAAAATATTGCTGCACAGCATAGCGCAAAACCCATAAAGAAGTGAATCATGTGGGCAGGTATTTTCAGGCAGATGCGTAAAAACTTGCAAAGCGATCTGAAAATAATTGAACAAGCATCGTTTAAAAAGTGCTGCTTGACGCTGTGCGAGCCGGTGTTTTCATGGTGGGATTGCTGCGATCAACGTTGTCACGCTTTGATGATTCGCTGGGGATAGCAGGTGTGGTGGCTGGCGCGCTGGCAGGGCTTGAACTACTTCCAAGCGACGATGTGGCTGTATTTGTTGTAGCTGTTGGCGGTGTTGTATGGTTTGATGTAGCAGGAGAGGTGCTGGATGTTGAGCTATAGGTATCTACTTTGCCTCGCTTTTTTACACCTTTGGGCGGTGGCGTTCTGGTGTAGTGGGTCGAACCTTGGGCATCGATCCACTTATAATAGCTTTGGGCGTAAAGCGTGTGAGTCGTAAAAGCAACGCTGCTAAGTAGTACTAAGGACATCATGATTGAAAGGTGATTTTGTTTTATTTTTTGCATTTCAGCACACTCGACCATGCATCATATCGAGTATTAATAGCATATTTGCTTAAGAGCGAAAATAAATCCTGTGCAGGAGATAATTGTGAAAACTGTTTAAAAAATATTCAGGTTTAAATTAATGCCAAAAAATGTACTTTAAAACTTGACTTTGTAGGACGAAACATAAAAAATGCTTGCTTTAGTTTTATATGCATTTATTCGATCACCCTTCGACTAAATGACATGGTTTGCAATGGACATTTTCTCTAGCCGAGAAAATGATTTTGTCCAAGTGCTGTTTATCCCAACAGTTCTTCTACGATGCTGTAACAACTCAAACGGTTGTGAGCTCAGAAATTTTTCCTATTGCAGCAAAAACTTGGAACTATGTGTGCTATAACAATGCAGACAGTAAATGAATGAACACTATTTGTGCCTCCCATAAATAGTGATAAAGACTAGGGTGAATCACGTTGGAACTTTTATCTGGTGGTGAAATGCTCGTTCGCGCACTCGCGGATGAGGGCGTTGAGCACGTTTTTGGATACCCAGGCGGCGCAGTTTTACATATTTATGATGCGCTCTTTCAACAAGACAAAATCAATCACTATCTGGTACGCCACGAGCAAGCAGCTGGTCATATGGCTGATGCCTATTCGCGTGTAACCGGAAAAACTGGTGTTGTACTCGTCACGTCTGGCCCAGGGGCAACCAATACCGTAACTCCAATTGCAACTGCATATATGGACTCTATTCCGATGGTCATTCTATCGGGACAGGTTGCGTCACATCTTATTGGTGAAGATGCGTTTCAGGAAACAGACATGGTGGGAATTTCCCGTCCAATCGTCAAACACAGTTTCCAAGTCCGTCATGCAAGTGAAATTCCTGCAATTATTAAAAAAGCATTTTATATCGCTTCATCGGGTCGTCCTGGTCCGGTCGTGGTTGATATTCCAAAAGATGTGACTAATCCTGCTGAAAAATTTGCCTATGAATACCCAGAAAAGGTCAAGCTGCGTTCGTATCAGCCACCTTCTCGCGGCCATTCGGGTCAAATTCGTAAAGCTGTAGATGAGCTATTAACCGCTAAGCGTCCGGTGATTTACACCGGTGGTGGTGTGGTACAAGGCAATGCATCTGAATCGCTCCGAGAACTGGCACGTGTGCTGGGTTTCCCTGTAACCAATACCTTGATGGGCTTGGGTGCATTTCCGGGTGATGATCCGCAATTCTTGGGTATGCTTGGCATGCACGGTACCTATGAAGCCAATATGGCGATGCATAATGCAGATGTGATCTTGGCAATTGGTGCACGTTTTGATGACCGTGTGACCAACAATCCGGCCAAGTTCTGTTTAAATGCCAAAGTCATTCATATTGATATCGATCCCGCGGCCATCTCAAAAACCATCATGGCGCATATCCCGATTGTGGGTGCCGTGCAACCAGTCCTTCAGGAAATGCTGACACAGCTCAAGCAGCTCAATGTGTCGAAGCCAAACCCAGAAGCAATGGCCGAGTGGTGGGAGCAAATCAATGAGTGGCGCAAAGTTCACGGATTGAAATATCAAGCCGCGCAAAACGGTGAAATGAAGCCACAGCAGGTGGTCGAGGCGCTTTATAAAGCGACTGATGGTGAAGCCATTATTACCTCAGACGTTGGGCAGCATCAGATGTTTGGCGCATTGTATTATAAGTACAAGCGTCCGCGTCAGTGGATCAACTCGGGTGGTCTTGGCACCATGGGCGTTGGCTTGCCGTATGCCATGGCTGCCAAACTGGCTTGTCCAGATCAGCACGTGGTGTGTATTACCGGTGAAGCCTCGATCCAGATGTGTATTCAGGAACTTTCAACCTGTAAGCAATATGGCTTAAACGTGAAGATTCTATGCCTCAATAACCGTGCCCTCGGGATGGTTAAACAGTGGCAGGATATGAACTACGAAGGTCGTCATTCAAGTTCTTATGTCGAGTCTTTACCCGACTTTGCCAAATTGATGGACGCGTATGGTCACGTTGGCATCCAGATTGATCATGCCGATGAGTTAGAGTCTAAACTTGCAGAAGCGATGGCCATCAATGATAAATGTGTATTTATCAATGTCATGGTTGATCGTACTGAACACGTTTATCCAATGTTGGTTGCGGGTCAATCGATGCGTGATATGTGGATTTCTAAAGGGGAGCGCATTTAATGAGACACATTATTTCGGTACTCATTGAAAACGAAGCTGGTGCGCTTTCACGCTTGGTAGGTTTATTCAGTCAACGTGGTTACAACATTGAAACCTTGAATGTTGCGCCAACAGAAGATCCGACGCTGTCACGTTTAACACTGACCACTTATGGTGATGATCACAAAATTGAACAGATCACCAAGCAGTTGAATAAGCTGGTTGAAGTGGTCAAAGTGGTTGATCTTTCAGAAGGCGCGCATATTGAGCGTGAGCTGATGTTGATCAAGGTCAAAGCTCTGGGTTCAGCACGTGCGGAAATCAAGCGTACAGCGGATATCTTCCGTGCCGCAATTGTCGACGTGACACCGACCACGTATACCATCCAGATCGCAGGGACGACAGATAAGCTCGATGGATTTATTGATGCCTTAGCTGAAAATACCATTTTAGAAGTGGTTCGCTCAGGTGTTTCGGGTATCGCGCGTGGCGAAAAAGTATTAAGTATTTAAACCAAATTAACGTATTTTAGCGGAGAAAACAGATGCAAATTTTTTACGATAAAGATTGTGACTTATCAATCATCCAAGGCAAAAAAGTAGCAATTATTGGTTACGGTTCACAAGGTCACGCGCATGCGCTAAACCTAAAAGATTCTGGTGTAGACGTGACTGTTGGTCTGCGTGCAAATTCAGCATCTTGGAAAAAAGCTGAAAATGCTGGCTTAAAAGTTGCAGAAGTGCCTGAAGCTGTGAAACAAGCTGACTTGGTGATGATTTTGACTCCGGACGAGTTCCAGTCACAACTTTACCGTGATGTGATTGAGCCAAACATCAAAGAAGGTGCAACTTTAGCATTTGCACACGGTTTCTCTGTTCTTTACAACCAAGTTGTTCCACGTAAAGATCTTGACGTGATCATGGTTGCTCCAAAAGCACCAGGCCATACAGTTCGTTCTGAATTTCAGCGCGGTTCAGGTGTACCTGACTTGATCGCAATCCATCAAGATGCGTCAGGTAATGCACGTAACGTTGCATTGTCTTATGCCTCTGGTGTTGGTGGTGGCCGTACTGGTATTATCGAAACTTCATTCCGTGAAGAAACTGAAACTGACTTGTTCGGTGAGCAAGCGGTACTTTGTGGTGGTGCGGTTGAACTGGTTAAAATGGGCTTCGAAACTTTGGTTGAAGCGGGTTATTCACCAGAAATGGCATACTTCGAATGCTTGCACGAACTTAAGTTAATTGTAGACTTGATGTTCGAAGGCGGTATTGCAGATATGAACTACTCGGTATCGAACAATGCGGAGTATGGCGAATACGTAACTGGCGTTGAAGTGATCAACGAACAGTCTCGCGAAGCGATGCGTAATGCACTTAAACGTATTCAATCTGGTGAATACGCGAAAATGTTCATTCAGGAAGGTGCGTTGAACTATCCTTCGATGACTGCGCGTCGTCGTCAAAATGTGGCACACGGTATTGAAGTGACAGGTGCGAAATTACGTGCAATGATGCCGTGGATTCAAGCCAACAAAATCGTAGACAAAGAGAAAAACTAATTTTTATTTTTGGTAAAAAAAATCCCGTCTTGAGACGGGATTTTTTTTACCTTTTTAACTAGATAATGTGAATTGATTCATCATAATAATTAAATAACGTGTTTTATTTCATTGATTTTTAAAATAAAAAAAGGTGGATTTACGAATAATAAAGAAGCGCTTTAATGTTAGAATCATAAGTGATCGTGTGGGTCGGATTAACAATAATAATGATGCGTTGTTGTTGCCTAACACTCTAAAAACAGCAAGCAGTTTAATAAATAATCATGGAAGTCCTTTATGGAACATGTTGATTACGACAGTACCATTGTCATCGGTTCTATTGTTCTGGCGGTGATGATCTGCTTTGTCGCAATCTCTTTGCAACAATTAATTTTTAAAAAACGTTATTTACGCTATGAAAAGATCATTATGGTAGGCTGTGGTCTGGTCCTTGGTCTTGCGATCTGGGCCATGCATTTTGTTGGTATGCTGGCTTGCCATTTACCCAAGCCATATTATTTTGATCCAAGTTTAACGCTGGTTTCTTATCTGATTGCTTTTGTGGCATCGACCTTTGCAATCTGGTTGATTACTCGTGAAACCTTGCCGATTGCACGTCTGGTGATTGGTTCGGTGCTTATGGGCTTGGGCATTTCCGGTATGCATTATACTGGCATGATGGGACTGATACTCGAACATTACACCATCGACTATGATCCGTTATTGGTGGTGTTTTCGGTATTGATCGCGATTAGCGGGTCAGGACTTGCCTTTTTATTGATCTTTAAATATAAAAACGCGCAAAAAAATAAAGTGTACCTGCAACTTGCTGCCGCAACCACCTTGGCACTTGCGATTGTCGGTTTGCATTATACCGGCATGACTGCCACGATGTTTATCGATAAAGATTTGACTAGCGGCATTGCACTGAATCAGACCAGTCATGACTTGCTGTTATTTACGATTATTTTTATTACCAGTTTGGTATTGGTGGCGGGTTATTGCGTGGCCGTGTTGGAGTTGCGTCTTGAAGAGCGTAATAAGGCATTGCTTAAACTCAACCGCGAACTGGCCAATTTAGCTGTACATGATAATTTAACTAAATTGCCCAATCGTTTGTTTTTGATGGACTATGTTAAAGACCGATTTGCAGACCCGCACCAGCAACATGAAAAAATTGCATTTTTATATCTGGATCTAGATCGCTTTAAGTCGATCAATGATGCATTTGGCCACCATGTGGGTGATCAATTACTGATTCAGGTGGCCAATCGCATTCAAGAGCAGCTCGATGAAAACGGGAAGTTGCTCAGGATTGGAGGTGATGAGTTCCTACTGATTATCGAAAATAAAACAACCCGCCAAGTTGCAAAAATCGCAGAAGATGTTCTCAAACATTTGCAAGAAACCTACCAGATCACCAGTAAAGAAATTAATATCTCGGGCAGTATTGGGATTGCGATTTATCCTGAACATGGTCACAACATGCAAGATTTGCTCATTAATGCCGATATCGCCATGGTCATGGCCAAAGATCAAGGCCGGAATACCTATTCGATTTTTAATTATTCGAGTGAGCAAAATGAAACACGCAGTCAATCCAAGCTAATCAATGACCTGTATAAGGCTGTTGAAGAAAAACAATTTGTGTTGTTCTATCAGCCCAAATATGACACCACGCTTAAAATTTGTGGTGTTGAAGCATTGATTCGATGGCAGCATCCTAGTTTTGGACTGCTTAGCCCGCATATGTTTATCGATGGTGCTGAAAAAACTGGCTTGATTGTTCCAATGGGTTACTGGGCGCTCGAGCAAGCCTGTAAGCAAATTCAAGAGTGGGAAACACAAGGAACAGCGTTATATCCAATCGCAGTCAATTTATCGGCCATTCAGTTTGAAAATAAACATCTGGTCAAGACACTAGAAGACTTGATCAAAAAATATCGCATCCGGCCCAATCACCTGACGATCGAGATTACCGAGTCGACCGCGATGCGGCATATCGACTTGAGTATTTCGACCTTTGAGCAACTTCGTGCATTGGGAATCCGAATTGCGATTGACGACTTTGGCACGGGCCATTCGAGTTTTCTATACTTAAAAGATTTGCCAGTAGATGAATTAAAGATTGATCGTGGATTTATTATTCATTTGACTAACGGTTCCAAAGAAGAGGTCATTTTGGACAGTATTATTCATCTGGCGACAAAACTCGGGTTGTATGTGACAGCAGAAGGCGTTGAAACTCAGTTACAGGCCGACATTCTAATTCGACTCGGCTGTCATCAGCTCCAAGGTTATTTGCTGGGCAGGCCCATGCCTGTAGCGCAGTTAATCTCTCAAGTGGCAACAGCCGATTTTCAGACAGTTCATTCATTGTAGTGCGCATGCAATACCTTATGGATGGATTCTTCTGTGGATAACCTAGAAGATATCAACAAGCATTAAATTAGCTGCCAAATCTGCTACAATTGCGACAATTTCGAATTCCCACATTTCAGTCTTGTGCCGGACGTACATTTGATGGCCTGCTGAATTTAGATTGAAGACATCTTTCATGTTTAAAGAACAACTTGCGCGTGAAGTAAACGCACGACGTACTTTTGCAATTATTTCCCACCCCGATGCGGGTAAAACCACCATGACAGAGAAACTGCTGTTATGGGGTAAAGCCATTCAGGTGGCGGGGATGGTCAAAAGCCGTAAATCAGACCGCTCTGCAACCTCCGACTGGATGGAAATGGAAAAAGAGCGTGGTATCTCGATTACCACCTCAGTGATGCAATTTCCATTTAAGCAACACACCATTAACCTTTTGGATACACCGGGACACGAAGATTTCTCCGAAGACACCTACCGTACTCTAACCGCTGTCGACTCGGCGCTGATGGTGATTGACGGTGCCAAAGGGGTTGAGGAACGAACCATTAAATTGATGGAGGTGTGTCGTATGCGCGATACGCCAATCATTTCGTTTGTCAATAAAATGGACCGTGAAATTCGCGAACCGCTTGAGCTACTCGATGAAATTGAAAGTGTTTTAAATATCCGCTGTGTACCGATCACATGGCCACTGGGTATGGGGCGTGACTTTGCCGGTGTGTATAACCTGCTTGAAGACAAGCTTTATGTGTATAAAGCAGGCTTTGGTTCGACCATTACCGATATTGAAATTCGTGATGGCTATGATCACGCCGATATCCGTGAAAAAGTGGGTGAGCTGGCTTGGGTCTCTTTTGAAGAGTCTTTAGAGCTGGTACAAATGGCCAACGAACCGTTAGACCGTGAGCTGTTCTTGCAAGGTAAACAAACACCTGTACTGTTTGGTACCGCACTTGGCAACTTTGGAGTCGATCATGTTTTGGATGCCTTTATTCAGTGGGCACCAGAACCAAAAGCACATCCTACCCAAGAGCGTACCGTCGAGGCGACTGAAGAAGGATTTAGTGGCTTTGTATTTAAGATTCAGGCCAATATGGATCCGAAACATCGTGACCGGATTGCCTTTATGCGAATTTGTTCGGGTAAATATGAAAAAGGCCTGAAAATGAATCATGTGCGCTTAGGTAAAGATGTGCGGATTTCAGATGCACTAACTTTCTTGGCAGGTGAACGTGAGCATTTGGAAGAGGCTTGGCCGGGCGATATTATTGGTTTGCACAACCATGGCACCATCCAGATTGGGGATACCTTTACCAGTGGTGAAAAACTGCATTTTACCGGTATTCCGCACTTTGCCCCTGAAATGTTCCGCCGTGTACGTCTTAAAGATCCGCTTAAATCTAAGCAGTTGCAAAAAGGCTTAAAAGAGCTGTCAGAAGAAGGCGCAACACAGGTCTTTATGCCACAAATCAGTAATGATCTGATTGTGGGGGCAGTAGGGGTGCTACAGTTTGATGTGGTGGCTTATCGCTTAAAAGAAGAATACAAAGTCGATTGTATTTATGAGCCGATCAGCGTGAACACCGTGCGTTGGGTGCATTGCGATGATGAAAAGATTTTTAATGAATTCAAGAAAAAAGCTCACGATCAACTTTCGGTCGATGGTGGTGGACACTTAACTTATTTGGCACCAAGTCGGGTCAATCTACAGCTGATGCAGGAACGCTGGCCTGATATCCAGTTCCGAAATACACGAGAACACTAAATAATGTAAAAAACAGCGTCTAAACAGGCGCTGTTTTTTCTTTTAGAGTACAGCTTTGGGTTTGCAGGATTCGCATATGCGTCGATACATCTGGCTGTTAGGTCTCTGTTTGTGCATCATTGCCGCACTGTGTATATGGTTGTGGTTTGCTGCTGCACCAAAACCGCCAGCAGTTCCAGCGAAGACGCCAAGCAAAACAATACAAGTGGCTCCAATACAGAGTCAGTCTACTGCACTTCAGGTGCCAAAGCCTGAGTGTTCGTCTTCATCAACCTGTGCTCGTTTGGATGTTCAAACGCTGAAGATCAATGATCCATGGCTGAAACAATGGATTGATCTACAGATTGCAGAAGTGATCAATGAGCAGCTCAAGAAAAAAATCACGCCGCCCACTCTGGATACGGTGTTAAAACAATATCTGAAACAATCTAAACAATGGCAAGCACAATACTCACGCAATCGACCGTATGAACTTAAGGTAAGTAGTGCAATCGCTTATCAGAAAAACCAGTATGTGCTGTTACAAATTGGACTCAATGCCAAACAGGAAGAAATGACCATAAAGAATCGTTATTACTTTATGGTGGCCGATCGTAAAAGCAAACGTATGATTGCTGTGAATGATATTCTTAATCCGAAACAGCAAACACAATTTGAGCAATGGGTACAGACAGCCTACGAAAAATGGCGCAGCCAGCAGCCGAAAGATATACAAAAAGAAGCACCGAAACAGCTCGACTGGCGTGAAGCCGATTTGTTCTTTGATCAGGAGGGCATTGGTTTGCACTATCGTGCCAGCGAGATTTCAGAACACGCTGATCAGTTTGATCTGTATTTTACTGCACAGCAAACCAAGACGGTATTGAATCCAGCTATTTATCGAGATATGTTTTAACTCTGTATAGATATTTTAAGTAATGCTGGTCAAAGCGCAGTAGCTTGGATTAGCATCATCATATATGTAAATAAATGTGTAAGGCATTGCGTATGTTGCGATTTCAGAAGAATGCATGGATAGCCATTTTGGGAAGCACACTGGCTCTGGCGGCTTGTCAGCCTAAGCAAGCAGCAGAAGACGCTGCAAAAGCAGCATCGGCCACCGATTCATCCACTCAGCAGGCCTTGGCCATCGAAGGAAAAACGGTAAAACTGAATGCAGATTTACCAGAATGTGACGGCAATAATTGTCCAGAATTCGAGATCGAACGCCTGCAAAGTAATATGCCATGGATCGACCAACAGATTGATGCAGAAATTTTAAATAATTTGGCGCGTATTCTTGAAATATCCAAGTCGGTCAAAGCTGGTGATAGCGCGGTAAAACCTGAAACCGGCGCTGCCAGTGCCGCAATGGGCGCGCAACCAGAGCAAATTACTCTTGAACAGCAAATTAAACCCTATGTGCGTTCATTTGTTGCTTTAGACAATGAAATGAAAACCTTACGTGCGAATCATCAGTTGAATCTGATGATCAAGCCCTCAATTTTAAAATCGCAGCAACCAGTTGCTACAATTGTACTCAATACCAGTAGTTACTTGGGGGGAGCTCATGGCTCAGCCATGCAAGAATATTATAATTTCGATTTAAAACAGCAGAAACAACTGCATTTGAATGACTTACTGTTAGCCAAGCAAAAAGTAGCGCTAGAAAAGTTAGCGCATGAGGCTTTTAAAGCTTGGGTGATTGAATCGAAGCTCGCGACATCGGTAGACGAATATGAGCAGGCGTGGAAATTCAAGCTTTCGGATAATTTCTTACTCGGCGATGATGGACTTATTTTGCAATACGGCGAATATGAAATTGGCCCCTATGCGGTTGGTTTACCGCGCTTGGTGATTCCATACGCACAACTCGGCGGTATTTTGAAACCCGAATATTTACCTCAAGCCAAAGGGCAGCGTTAATACAAGGATATTTTTAGATGCATCGCCTGTTTGATACGCACACGCATTTTGACGTTCCAGATTTTGATCCGGATCGCGTGGAGCTGGCTTATCGGGCGAAGGAAAGTGGTGTTGAGGCATTGGTTCTGATTGGTTTTGTGGCTTCGCGCTTCGACGATCTATGCCGTGTACATGATCAAATCAATCAGCTCGATCAGGCGCCTCAAAGTTATCTGGCGCCCGGTTTGCATCCATTTTATATTAAAGAACATACCGATACAGATCTGCAGCGGCTTGAGCAATTGCTGAAACAGCGGCCCTGTGTGGCAGTCGGTGAAATTGGCCTTGATACCTTTTTAAGCGAGCACAAGCAACCTGAAATATTCACTCAACAGCGTGCTTATTTTTCTGCGCAGCTCGACTTGGCAACGCAATATGACAAACCCGTTTTATTGCATATCCGTAAAGCCCATGCTGATGTGATCCAACTGCTCAAACAGCACAAATTTAAACATGGCGGTATTGCACATGCCTTTAGTGGCGGTGTGGAGGAAGCCAAAGTGCTCATTAAACTTGGTTTCAAACTAGGCGTCACTGGACAAATCACCAATCCAAATGCAAAAAAACTGCATCAAGTGGTTCATGCCGTCGGTGCAGAGCACTTGGTGCTAGAGACCGATTGCCCCGATATGACCCCGTTATGCTGTCAGCAGTCCAATCAGACACGTACACGAAATACACCTGTTAATTTAACTTATGTATTAGAAGGACTGGCGACATCACTCGCTTTGCCAGCAGATGAGTTGGCGCCGATCATGTGGCAAAATGCACTGGACGCGCTACGATTAAATCAATAAAAAACAACATCCTTAAAAACAATAACCAAAACTGAACACTATGTGTCCAAATCTGGCATACAGTAGGAAAACATCAAACAAAATCTTTAAAAACAAATAGCCAACCGGAGGATGACCGCATGGCCAGCTATAGTAAAATCAACAGTTTTAATGCATTAAAAACATTAAAAGTTTCAGGTCGTAATTACCAAATTTTTAGTCTGGCGCAGGCAGAAAAACAATTGGGTGATCTTGCGCAGTTGCCAAAATCACTAAAAGTACTGCTTGAGAACCTACTTCGCTTTGAAGATAACCACACCGTAACGCAAGCCCACATTCAGGCACTGGTCGATTGGCAAAAAACGAAAACCTCTGAGCAAGAGATTCAATATCGACCTGCACGGGTACTCATGCAGGACTTTACTGGTGTTCCGGCTGTTGTCGATTTGGCTGCCATGCGTGCAGCGATGGCCAAGGCAGGAGGTGATCCGGAAAAAATTAATCCGCTTTCACCAGTCGATCTGGTCATTGATCACTCAGTAATGGTCGATCATTTTGCCACAGACGATGCGTTTGAAGAAAATGTTGAAATTGAGATGCAACGCAACGGCGAACGCTATCAATTTTTACGCTGGGGACAATCGGCTTTTAATAATTTCAGCGTTGTACCGCCGGGTACGGGTATTTGTCATCAGGTAAACCTTGAATATCTAGCGCAGGCGGTATGGACCAACGCAGAACAAGGGCACACCTATGCCTTTCCAGATACATTGGTCGGAACCGACTCGCATACTACCATGATCAATGGTTTAGGCGTATTAGGCTGGGGCGTAGGCGGAATTGAAGCTGAAGCAGCCATGTTGGGACAACCCATTTCCATGCTCATTCCAGAAGTGATTGGTTTCAAGCTGAATGGTAAACTCAAAGAAGGTATTACCGCAACCGACCTTGTATTGACTGTCACGCAAATGCTGCGCCAGAAAGGTGTGGTGGGTAAGTTTGTGGAATTTTACGGTGATGGACTGGCAGATTTACCACTTGCAGACCGTGCTACGATTGCCAATATGGCGCCAGAATACGGTGCGACCTGTGGATTCTTCCCAGTCGATGAGATTACCCTTGAATACATGCGTTTGACAGGCCGCGATCCAGAGCGGATTGCACTGGTCGAGGATTACAGCAAAGAGCAGGGATTATGGCGTCACACTGGTGATGAGCCTGTATTTACCGATACGCTAACACTTGATATGGCCAGTGTTGAGGCGAGTTTGGCTGGCCCAAAACGTCCGCAAGACCGAGTGGTATTGTCAAAAGTTCCAGCAGCATTTCAAGCCGCTGTCGAGTTGAACTTACAACCGGCCAAACCTGAAAAACAGCGCCTAGAAAATGAAGGCGGTGGTACAGCGGTAGATGTTGAAGAAAGTCATCATGAATCCGATACGCCGCATTTTGAACTCGATGGACAGCGTTATGATCTTCATCATGGCGATGTGGTCATTTCTGCCATTACCTCATGTACAAATACCTCTAACCCAAGCGTAATGCTCGCGGCAGGTTTGTTAGCGAAAAAAGCCATTGAAAAAGGCCTACAACGTAAACCTTGGGTGAAAAGTTCACTGGCACCGGGCTCAAAAGTCGTCACCGAATATTTGGCAGCTGCCGGACTCACACCTTATCTTGACCAGCTTGGCTACAATCTGGTGGGTTATGGCTGTACCACCTGTATTGGGAACTCAGGACCATTACCCGACCCAATTGAAGCGGCTATTCAGAAGTATGATCTAAATGTAGCCTCGGTATTATCGGGTAACCGAAACTTTGAAGGTCGTGTCCATCCGCTGGTGAAAACCAACTGGCTTGCCTCGCCACCTTTGGTTGTGGCTTATGGTCTGGCTGGTACCATTCGCAAAGATTTAACCGCCGAGCCTTTAGGTCAGGGCAAAAATGGTGAAGATATTTACCTCAAAGACATTTGGCCAAGCAGTGCAGAAATTGCAGCAGTATTGCAAAAGGTCGATACCGAGATGTTCCACAAGGAATACGCAGATGTTTTTGAAGGGGATGAAAGTTGGCAATCGATTCAAATTCCACACAGTAAAACCTATGAATGGGCCGATGATTCAACTTATATTCAGCATCCTCCATTTTTTGAAAAAATCGATCAGCCACCTGAGCCGATTCAGAATATTGAGCATGCACGTATTTTGGCCGTGCTAGGCGATTCGGTCACCACAGATCATATTTCACCTGCTGGTAATATCAAGAAAGACAGCCCTGCTGGTCGCTACCTCCAAGAAAATGGCATTGAACCTAAAGATTTTAATTCCTACGGTTCACGACGCGGCAATCATGAAGTCATGATGCGCGGTACTTTTGCCAATATTCGTATCAAAAATGAAATGCTGGGAGGCGAAGAGGGCGGCAATACCTTGCATATTTCGAGCGGTGAAAAACTTGCAATCTATGATGCTGCCATGCGTTATGCCGAGGAACACACGCCACTGGTGATTGTGGCAGGTAAAGAGTACGGCACGGGTTCCTCTCGTGACTGGGCTGCTAAAGGCACCAATTTACTGGGTGTAAAAGCAGTCATTGCCGAAAGCTTTGAGCGTATTCACCGTTCTAATCTGGTTGGAATGGGGGTTTTGCCGCTACAGTTTGTCGATGGTCAAACACGACAATCTTTAAATCTGACCGGTAAAGAAGAGCTGTCTATTTCTGGTTTATCAGACCAGATTCAGCCGCATCAACAGCTTGACGTGAGTGTAAAACGTGAAGATGGATCGACTGAGAGCTTCAAAGTACTGTGTCGTATCGATACATTGAACGAAGTTGAGTACTTTAAAGCTGGCGGTATTTTGCATTATGTACTACGAAACCTGATTGCAGCTTAATAAATCACTGTTTTCAAAGCCTCATTTAATGAGGCTTTTTTATTGAATATTATTTAATGTTGAGATATTTATAAGTAATAGAAGAAATTATTTTATAAGGAATTTATACGTGAATAGAGATGATGCATTTCTAACAGTACAAGGGCGATTAGGTTATGATTTTTCTGGAGATATAAAAATAGGAGGTAAATATACCTCTTTGATAGAACATGCTGGATTAGCATATATGAGCGGTCAAATTCCGAGAGTTGAGGATAAGGTGCAAGTCTGCGGAAAAGTTGGATTTGATGTTGATTTATCGCAGGCTCAATTGGCTGCAAGTATTAGTACAATAAGAGCTTTAGCAATTTTAAAACAGCATTATGGTACTTTGCAGGTAGTTGAAAAAATTTTGCAAATGAATGTATTTATCCATTCAACTACAGACTTTACTCAGCAAAGTGAAGTTGCCGATGGAGCATCTGAAATTCTTTATGAAATTTTAGGTTTAGATGCGGGGCGGCATACCCGTACATCGGTCAGTGTTTGTCAGCTTCCTAAAAATGCATCAGTTGAAATAAATTTTATTGTCGCGTTAAAACAGAATAAAGGGCAGGAGTGAAATTGGTAAAGTCATATGATTTTTAAAAATACTCACGAATTATTTTGAAAAGACAAGGTAGAATACGAGCTGTTTTTTATAGTGACAGTTTGATATGACGACCAATCTCCAGATCGATGAATATGAACGCCGTTTTGCAGGCGTTGCCAAAATTTATGGTGATGAAGCATTTCATCATTATGAACAAAGCCATGTCATGGTCATTGGAATTGGCGGTGTCGGGAGTTGGGCAGTTGAAGCCTTGGCGCGCACGGGGATTGCTCAATTAACGTTGGTCGATATGGATGTGCTGGCTGCATCAAATATTAACCGTCAGTTACCTGCATTATCATCGACCTTGGGGCAAGAAAAAGCAGCGATCATGGCGGAGCGTTGCCGTCAGATCAACCCGCGAATTCGGGTCAATGTGATTGATGATTTTTTATCGGCCGATAATGTTGCAGATATATTGGCTGACCCACCCGATGTGGTGCTGGATTGTATTGATGATGTCAAAGCCAAACTTGCACTGATGTTGCACTGTCGTTTCAATAAGATTTCGTTAATTGTGTCTGGTGGAGCAGGTGGCAAACTGGATCCGCTTAAAATTCGCGTTGCAGATTTGTCTAAAACCGAACAAGACCCGATGCTGGCCAAGCTAAGAAGTCAGTTGCGGGCCAAAGGCATTTGTAAAAAGCCCAAAGAGAAGTTTGGTATTACCTGTATTTATTCGATTGATAATCCATTTTCCAGTGCAGAGGTGTGCGCAGCGGCAGGATTACGCTGCGGCGGATATGGCTCTGCGGTGGTCGTGACATCAAGCTTTGCCATGGTGGCCGTGGCAGAAGTGCTTAAAAAGCTCGATCTGAAAAATCAAAAAATCAAACAGCACGCATAAATTTAGACAAGCAATCTGCTTTAATTGTCTTCGTCTACGCCTGGTCTAAAATAACTGTAGCTCACGTCATCATCGCGATATACGTTGTAGCTCGGTTGTTTGTAGTCAGAAATCCACTGGCTGCCACTATAACCTGCGATATGACCATATACATGGTTTTTGGTGCGTTTAATAATATAAATATCGCCCACTTTTGGCTGATCAAAAGCAGGTTGAATTTGGCGATAGCCAATTTTCTTTAACGTATCGCCCCAGTCCGATGCCGCAATCGGGTGGCTCTGAATTTTTGCGCCCGCAGATTCTAGGGCAATACGAACCATCTTGGCGCATTTAGCCGTGCTGGTAAATCCACTCATTGTTTGTAATTTTGAGACAAATTTATGCACATCAATCTGACTACGTCCTGCCTTTTCAGATGAAAAAGAAAACGGACCAGATGATCGGCTTGAAGATTCAATAATTGTTCTTTCTGTTGTGCTTTGCGTTGGATAATAATCGGCAGCTTGTCCATCATAAATCATGGTTGAATTTCATCCCTACGTTTTTTAAGTCGCTGTGCAAATGATGTAATTTCCTGACCGGCTCATCCTACAGGTCGAATCTTAAAGAATTTTTTAAGCTATGTAATAATATTTCACAAAGTGATTATTTTTAAATCAATTGCACGTTAAATCAGACGCTTAGTGCTGTGAAAAAAGAGATGAATGAAGATTTTTTAGACAATTGTTTGTATGAAGCACATAAAGAAGTGCCATGACGAAAACCGTAAGTCATGGCACTATTTTGATTTAAACACTTTGCTCAATACTGACCGTATCGCGACGGCTTAAGCTTTCTGCCATCTGATGCAATGCCCGATCGATATCATGCAGAGTTTTGGCGTTTCCACCACTTAATGCTTGTCGCCATTTACGTGCACCCGGCAAGTTCTGGAACAGGCCTAAAATGTGGCGCGTGATAATCGACAGTGGTGCACCTTCAGCCAACCGTTGTTCGATATACGGAAGCATTTTGTGCATGATTTCAAATCGATCTGGAGGCGTAAGGTTCCACAACTGCCCCAGTTCTGCCAGGAGATAAGGATTATGATACGCTTCGCGACCAATCATCACGCCATCGACATGTTGTAAATGCTGCTGTGTTTCTGCAACGGTTTTAATGCCACCATTGATTTCAATAAACAGTTCAGGACGGTCTTGTTTCAGACGGTACACATCTTCGTAGCGCAGTGGCGGAATTTCACGATTTTCTTTAGGTGATAAGCCTTTCAGCAAGGCAATTCTGGCATGGACAACAAAATGGCGGCAGCCAGTTTTTGCCACAGTATCTACAAAATTCAGCATTTCATCGTAAGACTGCATGTCATCAATCCCGATACGATGCTTAACATGTACAGGAATATCAACGACCTGTTGCATTTGTGCAATACATTCGGCCACGAGGTCGGGTTCTGCCATCAGACATGCACCAATTTTATTATTTTGTACACGGTCACTTGGACAGCCGACATTGAGATTGACTTCATCATAGCCCCAATCTTGTGCCATTTTGGTACATTTGGCCAGATCTTTGGGATTGGAACCACCCAGTTGTAGCACAATAGGATGTTCTTCATGGCTGTAATCGAGATGGCGTTTGGCATCACCAAATAAAATCGCACCTGTCGTGACCATTTCGGTGTACAACACTACATTGGGATTAAATAGGCGAGCAAAAAAGCGGTAGTCCTTGGTCGTCCAATCCATCATCGGGGCAACCGAAATACGGGGCTTTAAGGTCTCTAGTGATGATTTCATGAAAACAGATCCAAACAATGAGTGTGCAACGAGGGCATAAATTATACGCGGTTTATGCTAAATCCCCAAATTGTGCAATTGGGGGTGTTTCTCACGCCACATTGGGTTTTTTATTCCGATACAGCAAATAATCTAAAAGCGCAAAGAAGGTGGCAAATATGGCCAGTGCCAAACCTGCCATGCAGGTATATATCCATCCACCATGATTCCATGCGTATGTACCAATCGCAGAACCTGTTGCAGCGCCACCAAAATATAGCGTCATATAAATGGCATTTAGGCGAGATTTGGCATTGGGACGAATTCGAAAAATAATATTTTGATTGCACGAATGCACAAATGCCAAACCGAGATTCGTCGTGGCAAAACCAAGTAAATATAAGATTAATCCAGCCGAAGAAAAATAAAAGATCACCCAGCTTAAAATTAAGAAACCACAGCCCAGAAAAGTAAACAGCGTTCCGTAGCCACGATCGGCATACTTTCCAACAAACTGAGAAGACAAAGCCCCAAACACACCCACCAAACTGACCAAACCAATCCACATATCTTGCAAATGAAAGGGTGCGGAAGACAGATACACGGCAATGGTCGAGAAAATCACACTCATCGAAGCAAATGCACCCGCGCCTGCATAGGCCCGAATCGATAAACGCTTTTCACTCACCAACAGTTCAGCCATCGATTTAAATACATCGCTGTATTTCATTCGAATGCGCATGGCATAAGGCAGTTCGGATTTTAGTTTAAAGGCTAAAATAAAGATGAGTACTGCACTAACCACATAAATCAGTTTCCAATGGACCAATTGCGACAGTAACCCTGACAAGCTGGTCGAAAGTAAAATGCCAACCAGCAATCCACTCATTAAGAATCCAACCACTTCGCCTATTTTTTCAGGCCGCACGGTCATGGTGGCAAACGGAATCAAGACTTGAGCTGCAACTGAAAACAGACCTGTAATGACGGTTCCGATCCAGAGCATGGTTAAATTCACTGATGTGGCACAGATCAAAAGTCCAACACCAGCCAAGGCCATCAATAGTGGAATAAATTTGGTTTTATTGACAATATCGCCCAAAGGTACAATCAATAGTAAGCCAAAAGCATACGACATTTGCGCAAAGGTAACAGTTAACTGGGCTTGTGCCGTGGTAACCCCAAAAGCATGTTGAATCGAATTGATGAGCGGTTGACAAAAGTAGTTTGCGCCCGCAGTCAGACCACATGCAAGCGCCATCAACCAAAGTAATTTTTTATTCTGGCTAATATCAGATGTTTCTTGCATGAAATATTCTCATCTCACATGGTTTAAATGATTACGGTTAAGTCCGTAAGTTTATTCGTTTGTCACTCGGTTCACCCGCCAGAAAATGCCGATATCAGAGTTTAAAAAGCAATTACGGTGTTTATGTCTTGATACAAGATAAATTCGAAACGCCATTCAAAAACGAAGTTAAATCGATCTTGCGACCAGACTATTACGACAGTCTGAATGAGTAGCACCAAGCTTAGGTGGATGCTGAGGAAGTTAAAGCACGCTAATTATATCGTGTTTTGACTTTCGCATCATGAAAATCGGCAAGATTTTCATCTGTTGAGAATTGAATCTAAATGAAGCTCTTTTTGAGTTCAATGACGTCAATCAAACCAGTAACGTGTAAGCACCATTAGGCGTGATCAATTAATGTTTTAATCGGCTTTTGCCTAAGCTAATCATTAAAACACCGATGATATTGAGTCCACATCCAATCCATTGCCAAAGATTTAAATGCTCATTGAGAAACAAGACAGCCAGTATAATGGTGAGAATGGGGCCAATTGAGGCAATCATGGCAGACTGTGAAGCCCCTAGGCGCTGAATACTTTGCATTAATAAAGCCGTCGGCAAAACGGTAACGAAAAAACCAAGACCAATGCCATATAGCCAAACACCGGTTGGCAACTGCATGAGTGTGTCTATAGGGTGTGTAGTGCCAATGATAAAATGAAGCAGTGTGCCTACGCAGGCCACGCTCAGCGCCAAACCGTTAAAATTCCATGAACCAAATTTTTTAATAAGATGAGGGGTCAATAATAAATACGCTGCAAACGCGACGGCACTGGCAAATACGACGCTACAGCCGATCCACAGATTGCCCTGACTTGGTGCGATTTTGCCTTCTTGTAGCATGACCAGAACCGTTCCTCCATAACTCAAAAAAATGGCAAACCAAGTTTTTGCATTTAATTTTTGACGATAAATTAAACTTGAGGCCAAAACAGTGAGCGTGGGATACAAAAATAAAATAATGCGCTCAAGTGAAGCACTAATAAACATCAGCCCCACAAAGTCTAACCAGCTGGCGAAATAATAGCCCAATAGCCCAGCAAAAACTAAAATGAGCCAATCTTTTATATGAATGCCTTGATTATGATGCCGATTTAACCAGCAAATAAGGATAAAGAAGGGTAAAGCACTTCCCATTCGAAGCACCATTAAGGTGGTTGCATCAACCAAAGGAGAGAGGGCGTAAGCCTGTTTGATAAAAATGGCTTTGGTGCTGAATAAAAAAGCAGCAAAAATGGCACACAGGGATCCTGTTTGTACCGGATTCATTGAAAATTTCATCTAAAAAATAGCATCTTGAGTCGTTTTTTAATTTTTAGTCAAACTCTCCTATTTTATAGATTTAAGGTATAAAGGTGAATCATTAGTTCAAAATATAGGTATTTATTAAATAAATAGTGGGTGGTAATTTAAAAAAGTTCAATTAGAATCCAAAAAATGAACAAAACACAACCTGGGGGAGAACATCGTTTACTACGGTGTTTGTACTTAAGAAAATTAGCTTGAGGAATGCTCATGCAGATCGGAATCCCAACAGAAACGATCGCTGGTGAAAATCGTGTCGCAGCGACACCAGAGACAGTGAAAAAGTTGATCAGTGCTGGCCATCGCGTCGTGATTGAGCGTGGAGCAGGGGTAAGAGCCGCGTATATCGACAGCGCTTATGAACAGGTAGGCGCTACCATTACGGAAGATGTTTATTCGGGCAGTCAATTGATCTTGAAAGTTCGTGCACCTCAAGGTGACGAAATTCAAAAGTTAGCTGCACATACGACCGTTGTGGCGATGTTTGATCCATATCGAAATCCAGACCTAGATACCTTTGCCAGTCAAAACGTATCTGCATTTGCGTTAGAGTTGTTGCCACGTACCTTGTCTCGTGCGCAAAACATGGACGTGTTGTCTTCTCAAGCCAACTTGGCAGGTTATAAGTCGGTTTTGCTGGCAGCAGCAGAATACCAGCGCATGTTCCCGATGCTCATGACCGCAGCAGGTACTGTAAAACCTGCACGCGTGGTGATTATGGGGGTTGGGGTGGCAGGCCTTCAGGCCATCGCCACAGCCAAGCGCTTGGGGGCGGTGGTTGAAGCCACTGATTTGCGTCCAACGGCTAAAGAGCAAGTCGAATCGCTTGGGGGTAAGTGGTTAGACGTCCCGATGTCACCTGAAGAGCAAGCGCGTGCCGATGAAGCTGCCAAAAATGGATATGGCTGGACGCCGGGTGAGCAGTACATCAAAGATCAGGCAGCCATTGTCGATAAAGCAGTGTCCAATGCTGATATCGTCATTACAACTGCGTTATTACCGGGTCGAAATGCACCGCGTCTGATTAAAGCAGAAACCGTGGCCAAAATGAAACCGGGTTCAGTCATTTTGGATATGGCCGTCGAAACAGGCGGTAATGTTGAAGGCTCTAAAGTCGGCGAAACGGTATTCACCGAAAATGGTGTGAAGATTTTAGGTGTTCCAAATATTCCATCGACCTTGTCGACAGAAGCTTCAGCACTTTACGCACGTAATGTATTCAATTTTGTTGAAACTCTGTTTGATCAAGACAAGAATTTTGCCATCAATCCAGAAGAAGAAATTCAAAAAGCCCTATTGGTCACTCATGGCGGTCATGTACTGCTCAAGCGTGGTTAAGGAGAATACTCATGGTTGAAACGATTACAATTTTCGTCCTTGCCATCTTCGTAGGTTATTACGTGGTATGGGGCGTTACGCCTGCATTGCACACACCGCTGATGGCGGTCACGAATGCATTGTCTTCCATTATCATCGTGGGGGCGATGATCCAAACCGTGGGTTTACCCATGATTGGTGTAGAAGGCAGTGTCGATTTTCAAAGCATCAATGTGGTGAGTGTATTGGGTGCTATTGCGGTGTTCTTGGCCAGTATTAACATTTTTGGTGGCTTCGCTGTAACAGCGCGCATGCTTGAAATGTTTAAGCCGAAGCAGAAAAAATAAGAGGACGAAAACATGGAATTTATTCGAGCAAACGCAGAGTGGTTCTACCTGATCGGTGCAGTCCTGTTTATTATGACGCTTCGCGGATTGTCTGGACCTAAAACAGCAATTTCGGGTAACCGCTACGGCATGATCGGTATGGCGATTGCGGTATTGACCACGTTCTTTGTGGCTGATCATCCTGTGGTTTGGATGATTGTGGGGGCGATGGTACTGGGTGCAATTGTGGGGATTGTGCGCGCACGGACGGTACCAATGACACAAATGCCAGAAACGGTTGCACTGATGCACTCCTTGGTGGGTTTGGCAGCAGTACTCATTGCGATTGCGGCAATTTTGCACAACAACCAATTAACAGTTCTGTTTGAACAAAACGAAGCAGCGTTGACTGCTGCGGGCGTTCAACATGCACACATGAGCCCAGTACATTTGTTTGAGCTGTTCGTGGGTTGCTTTGTCGGCGCAATTACTTTTACTGCATCAGTTTTTGCCTACGGTAAACTGGCTGCAAAGAAATGGGCCAAAACCATTTCTGGCGTTTGGGTGAAGCCTGTGCAGGCTATAATCTTTATTGCAATGCTGGCCTGTGGTTTTTACTTCTTCTCGACGGGCAACATGACGGCGTTCTGGGCAATGACTGCACTGGCACTGGCCTTTGGCTGGGTCTGGATTGCGCCTGTCGGTGGTGGTGATATGCCCGTGGTGGTGTCACTTCTCAACTCATTCTCTGGATGGGCGGCAGCAGGGATTGGTTTTACCCTAGAAAATAACATGCTAATTGTGGCGGGTTCACTGGTCGGTTCATCGGGTGCGATTCTGTCTTACATTATGTGTAAAGCCATGAACCGTAACATTTTGAATGTTTTATTCGGTGGCGCAATGGACGGTGCTGCGGTTGCGGGCGCTGCCAAAGGTGAACAGGTGCAGCGTAACCACCGTTCAGGTTCGGCAGACGATGCAGGCTTCTTGATGTCGAATGCAGACAGTGTGGTGATTGTACCGGGCTATGGTATGGCACAAGGTCGTGCACAAAATGCGGTAAAAGAACTTTGCGAATTGCTTAAAGAGCAAGGTGTAAAGGTGCGTTTTGCAATTCATCCTGTGGCGGGGCGTATGCCGGGCCATATGAATGTATTGTTAGCAGAAGCAGATGTGGCATACGAAGACATTCTGGAAATGGATGAGATTAACTCTGATTTTCCAGCAACCGACGTCGTGCTTGTGATTGGTGCCAATGATGTCGTCAATCCGGCTGCGAAAGATGATCCAAGCTCTCCAATTTATGGCATGCCGATTTTGGAAGCTCACAAGGCACGAACCATTATGGTGATCAAACGCTCAATGGCAACAGGTTATGCAGGTCTGGATAATGATTTGTTCTATAACGAAAAAACCATGATGATTTTTGGTGATGCTAAGAAAGTGGTGGAGGATATGACTAAAGCCATTAATGGCAATGGTCACTAATCTGAGCAAAAACGAAAACCACCTACGGGTGGTTTTTTTAAGTCTGAATCAATATTATTAGTTGGATTAAAAGTCCTAAAGAGAACGAATAGTCTACGATTGAATAGGCCTTAGATAGCAATAAGATCTCCAAATTTATGATTTAAAAAGACCAATTAAAATAGGAAAAATAACGATGAACAAAGCTTTATTTTACACGCATCGGTGTATGATGGGTTTTTATTCCATGATGTTGGTATTGGCATGGATTATTTTTATACAACATGCCAAGTCGGACACATTTACTGTCTTAATTTTACTAACTGCCATCTACGGTGGCATGTTCTTTTTACATTTTAAGGCTTCAAACGAAGTGAAAAACGGCACTGAAGTAGGAAAAACATTATCACAGGGCTTAGGGTGTTTATTACTCCTTGGATTTCCAATAGGAACTGTGGTGGGAGTATTTATTTTGATCAATACGCGTAAAAAGAAATGGCAGACAGGTGCCCTCTAAGTGTCGAATCCTCATGAAAGTGTATGGTTGATTGGGTTAAGTGGCTCTGTGGTCTCTCATGCAAGTATCAATCTAAATCTTAATCATAAAAAAGCGACCATTCAGGTCGCTTTTTTATATGCTTAACTTTAAGCTATTGCTTCTGGTGCATTGCGCCACAAGCTTTCTAGGTCGTAAAATTTACGAGCAGTTGGCAACATCACATGTACCACGACATAACCTAGATCGATTAAGATCCACTCGGCGTCGCGTTCGCCTTCGATTCCGATCGGGCGATAGCCTGCTTTACGTGCTTCGTCTGCAACGTTATCTGCAAGGGCTTTAACATGACGGGTAGAGGTACCACTGGCAATCACAATGGCGTCTGCAACATTGCTGATGTTACGAACGTCAATTTCTAAAATATCTTTTGCTTTTACATCGGTGAGCGCATCATGTACGACTTTTAGGCAGCCTTGTACATTCTGCGACGTAGAATTCATGGCGAGATCGTGAGAATTAGAAGCGCTGGGCGATGGTTCTAAATTCATAAAGGGTATAGTTTCCTGACAATTACTCATTGTTTAATATAGCGTCTTTACGCCCAAATTTCAATTTTTCCTATCGGTTGAGTTTGAAAAAAATTGTTTAAAAAACTGTCAATTCAAACTAAGTGTTTACATCATCAGAGAAATATTTTGATTTCCAGTCAAAAGAGTCGCTCGATGATGCGCGTGGCCGATATTCAGCACCAATAAAACCCGAGTAATGACTACTTTGTAGCCAAGCAAATATCTGCTCAAAATTGAGCTGACCTGTGTCGGGTTGATGACGACCGGGACAATCGGCAAACTGAATATGTCCAATCTCATGAATGTTTTCTTTGAGTTCTTCTAATACATCTTCGCCCATCATGGCGATATGATAACAATCGTATTGTAGCTTGAGTGCAGGGTGATGAACCGCTTCAAGCATCTCTTGAGCCTGTGCAGTGTTTTGAATTAAGAAGCGTGGCATATCGGTACCATTGATCATTTCAATCAAGGGTTGAATATGATGTGCGCTTAACAGGTTGCAGGCAAGTTTAAGATTGCTTGCCAAAGTATTCAGGCAAGGCAATAGATCGTAGTCGTGTGGTTGCTTGCCCGCCAAAATATTCACCCGTGGCACATCTAGTGCGGTGGCATAATCAATCGCCAACTGCAAAGCCTGCGCAAAAGCCTGCTCTTGGCCGGGTACACCCGCCAGACCATTTCCACCTTGCATTAAATCGCCAGCAGGTACATTGATCAGGCATAAATCGAGTTGGTGATCATGCAACTGTGTCTGAATTTGCTCAATAGATAACTCATACGGAAACTGAATTTCGATGTGCTGAAAGCCGTGTTGGCGCGCCAGCGCAAAGCGTTCAATTAAAGGTACTTCCGTAAAGATCATGGATAAATTAACAGCCAACTGACTCATCATGAATGTCCTTTTCTGTTAGTGATTTACATCATCTACATGTTTGATCATAGTAGCTAAATCTTGCTGTGCATAGCCATTTTCTTGGTGCGCTTGTAACTGGTTCAAGGCTTGTACCGCAACTGGAATATGCAGGTTACAGCGCTGTGCCAGCAGCACCGCATTGTTTAAGTCTTTGGCAAGGGTTTGGACTTTCCATTGCACCGGCTCAAAAACCTGCTTGGCCATGCGCGGTGTCAAAATCTGAAATGGCTTGGAGTCTGCAAATCCGTTCGCCAGCGCGGGTGCCAGCAAAGTGGTATCTACACCAGCTCGACCAGCCAGTGCTACAGCCTCAGCAATCAGAGCGCTGTTGGCCGCGACAATGAGTTGATTGCAAATTTTGGTTGCTTGCCCAGTTCCGACATCTCCCATACGCGTCACACGTTGTGACAAGATGTTATAGAGTAGATTCAAGTCTTGAATCACAGCAGGATCACCACCGGCAAAGATCACCAAGGTCCCTTGTTCAGCGCCGGCTGTCCCGCCCGAAACAGGTGAGTCAATCCAGATCACTTTATGCTGTGCGGCCTGTTTGGCCAGTTGGTGAGTCGCCTCAACTGAGAGGCTTGAAAAATCGACAATTACTTGCTCGGCTTTCAAATACGGCTGCATTTGAGCAAAGACATCATGCATGGCGGGATCGTCAGCAACACAGGTTAAAATGAGGGGGTAATTGCCCAGATCTTCAAATTTAAGCAATTCAGCGCCCATATCCAGCAATACATCGCATGCACTTTGAGTTCGATTCCATACCGCGACTTGAAAGCCGGCCTGAATCAGTCGGGTCGCCATTCGGCTGCCCATAAGTCCCATGCCTATAAATGCAACGGGCGTGTGAAGATCAAAGCGCATACATGAGTCCTTGTTTATTTATATTGTCGAGGCAGAAATTTCACCTCTGGGTGTTTGTCTTTTTGCCGAGCGAGGCGGCTGTTCTTACCCAATAATAACTTTAATTGCCAAAGTTTCTCTAGCCGTAATGCACGATGAGGTGCATGTTCCATGGCATTTAAAACTGACTTGGCTGCGGCCACGGCATCTGGAGAGCGCTGTAGAAATTCAACAGCTAAATGCTCTGCGGCTTGGTGTGGCTCCTCTGCAAGATGAGTAACCAATCCGACGGTTTTTGCATATTGAGCATCAAAAATACGTGCGCTTAAGGTAAGTTCTTTGGCCAGATCTGGCCCGACCAGCCCTTTTAGTGAGCGTGTAAGTCCCATATCGGGAACCAGTCCCCAACGGCTTTCCATGATCGAAAGCTGGGTATCTGGATGCGCAATGCGAATATCGGCAGCCAGAGCCAGTTGCATACCAGCACCAAAGCAATAACCTTCGAGTACCGCAATCACCGGAATAGGCAGACGTTGCCAAATTAAAAAAGCTTTTTGAAATAAGCTCTCGCCTGGTTTGATCAGCTCCCACGCGGCATAGGCTCGATTTTTAGGGTTATTTAAATCACTTAAATCAATCCCTGCACTAAAAACCTGCGCTTCACCTTTTAAAATGACACAGCGAATATGACGATCTTTTTCTATGGTTTTGGCCGTCACAATCAGCTCACGTAGCAAAGCAAAGCTCATGGCATTGCGTTTTTCTGGTCGGTTTAAGCGCACCTCTGCAATACCATTTTGTATGCTGAGTTTGATCAATTCCATGTCGAGCACTCGTGTTCATTTAAATTGTTATTCAGCTCAGCATAGCATGTGCTCCAAAATTAACACGAACACATCAGTCACACGGTTTTGAGTTAATAACGTTCAGACAATATATGCTTGGCCGCACCCTCAACTTCACGAATACTTAAGTTCAGTGCTTCAAATCGTATCTGGCTTTCCTGAATAAACGCAGCATCTGCCTTACGGCGTTCTTTACGTAAAGTCGAGATAAACTGTTCAAATTCGCCGGCTACCTGTTGCAGTTTCGGGGTTCCCACATAGCGCGTCGCACCATATAAACGATGCAAAACATGTTCAAGCTGTGGAAAATCCTCCAGCTCGATGAGTTGCTCCATTTCGTTCAATTCAGTATCAAAACTATCGACCAGCATTTTTAGGAGATCGAATGCCAAATCTTCTTTATTGGCTGCAAGCTGTAAACTTTGTTGCCAGTCTAAAATCGAAGGGTCGAGTGCATCGATCAAAATTTGATGCTCATTTGCTGCTGGGCTATCAAAATCGGCTTTGCTCCACTGATTCAAAATGTGAATGATCTGTTCCATCTGAATCGGTTTGGTCACGTAGTCATCCATGCCGACTTTTAACAGCTTTTGCTTTTCATCAGCCAGTGCATGCGCGGTCAGTGCAATAATCGGTAGGCGCATGTTGTTATCTAGTGTCGATTCAAGTGAGCGGATGGCACGCGTGGTGTCGATGCCCGACATAACCGGCATTTGAATATCCATAAATACCAAATCAAACGGCTTTTCTTTTTGTTCGATGCGCTGTTCGATAATATTTAACGCTTCCTGACCGCTAAGTGCTTTGGTGGTGGTGACATTCAGCTCGCTCAGCAACGCCTCAAGCACAATCAGGTTGGGTAGATGATCATCGACCGCTAATACATGCAGGCCCCGGCCATTAAACTGTTCGGGTTGATGCTCAAAAATCGGCTGGTTACTCAGAAGCTGAACCAGTGCGCTTCGACTCAGCGGCTGATATAACGGTCGGGCACGATAGTCATTGAGCATATTTGGCTCAAGTGCCATCTGGTAACCATACACCGCTAAATTACCGGTATAACGCTGACGAATCTCTTTGAGCAGCGCTTGGGTATCGCCACTATGATCGACAATCAGCCAAGTATTTTCTTTTGAGCTCAAATGATTAAGACGGCTAAAGAGCTCCAAAATCGAAGTAATTTCGGTGTGATTGACGCGATAGTTTTCGAGATAATGCCGCAAAATATTGGCTGTGGCTGGATGGGCAAGATACGACACCACATGCAGTTGAGGAAATTGCGGATACTCTGGAACAATATCGTCTTCGGTTTTAAATTGTGCAGTAAACCAGAATGTTGAACCTTTTTCGGTTGGTGCGCGTTCTTGGTTGTCTTCAAAACCAATATGACCGTGCATGAGTTGCACCAGCTGTTTGGAAATGGCAAGTCCAAGTCCTGTACCGCCAAACTGACGTGTTACCGATGCATCGCCTTGTGAGAACGACTCAAACAGCTTCTTGCGGTCGGTACCACTTAAACCAATGCCACTGTCCTGCACACTAAAATGCAGCAGACACTGACCAATATCATCGTGTTCCATTCGAACGCGAACGATAATTTCACCATCTGGGGTAAATTTGATCGCATTGGAAATCAGATTGGTTAAAATCTGTTTGACGCGTAGCGCATCTCCATTCACGATTTCGGGAATGTTATCGCCATAATACAACGCCATATCAATATGTTTTTGCGCTGCCAGCGGCGAGAGCATATCCATCACGTCAAAAATGGCTTCTTCTAAGTTAAATGCCGCCGTTTCAAGTTCAAGCTTGCCGGCATCGATTTTTGAGAAGTCGAGTACATCGTTAATCAGTGCCAGCAAATGTGCCGATGATTTACGAATGGTCTGCAAATACAAACGTTGCTCGTTGCTTAACGTTTGCTGACGCAACAACAAATGGATAAAACCATCGATACTATTGAGTGGGGTACGTAACTCATGACTGATATTGGCCAGAAAAACCGATTTGGCCTGATTGGCTGAAATGGCCTGATCTCGTGCTTGGCGATAGGTAATGTTTTGCACTTCAAGTGTATCGAGTGTGCGACGCAAATCGTCTTCGGTCTGCTCTGTATGTTCTTTTAGCTCTAAGAAACTAAAGTGTAAGCGCTTGACCACATTGGCAATATCACGCTGTAGCAAGCGCAGCTCGCCAGTACTGTTAATTACCATATGCTGATCGAGCGTATCGGCATTGAGGCGTTGCAATTGCATCCGAATCTCGTACATCGGTGCAATCCAGCGCCGTGAGTAAAAGTTTAGACACAGCAGCAATAATAATAAGGTGATCAAAGCCGTGACAATCAATACGGTGAAAACCCGATAATGGGCAATTTGTAGCGGTTGATTGTCCATTTCCACCACCAGCCACATCGGTCGATTATTGCTGGATTGGATGCGCTGGCCGTAAATATTGTTGTGGTTATGGCTGATGGGGCCAAAAAAGATCATATCTGGAATTTTGGGCCAAAAGCGCGTATCGCGATAGCCGATGCTTAACGTAACTTGGCCTTTTTGATCGATAATCGCGGCACGTTTCAGGTAGCGTTCGTTATACATGCTTTGCATGATCCGAAGCGCCTGATCGTACTGGTCGGGGCGTAGCTCTACCAGTTTAAGCAAATTGCTGGCGGTATGTTCATAGCGTGTTAATAACGCCGCAGCAGTATGGCGCTGCTGAGATTGGGCTGCTGCGCCAGTTTCATTGAGGACCAGTACGGTTCCCACCGCGGCCAATACCAAAATTGGAACAAAAATTAACGCGATCAATTGACCATAGGCATGGTTTAACTGTAAGCGTTTGGATAACTTTTTATTAAAATTTGACATAGCCCAATCAGATCTATCCCGATGAGCGGCATATTAGCATGCTTTGGGTCAAACTGATGGTGCTTTAATCATCCCCAAGAAAAAGCTTAGTGAAAGGAGTGCAGCCGAGGTGTTTTTTTCATACAATAGGCGTCACCTTGATTTGGGTGTTAAGCATGAACACAGCAGAACCTGATTTTTTAGCCGATGAGTTTTTGTTAGACCACTATGTTGGAAAGACGCCGTTGGTGCGTTTACAGCGTATTGGCGCACAGACACAAGCGACCATTTTGGCAAAACTAGAAGGGAATAACCCGGCTGGTTCGGTAAAAGACCGTCCTGCATATAACATGATTATGCAAGCTGAAAAACGCGGTGACATCAAGCCAGGCGATACCTTAATTGAAGCCACCAGTGGCAATACAGGCATCGCACTGGCGATGGTCGCCGCTATGCGTGGCTATAAAATGAAGCTGATCATGCCCAACAATATGAGCCAAGAGCGCAAAGATGCGATGCTAGCATATGGCGCAGAGCTGATTGAAGTGACCCAGCAACAAGGCATGGAAGGCGCACGAGATATGGCGCTTCGTTTGCAGGCAGAGGGCAAGGGTGTGGTCTTGAACCAGTTTGGAAATCCAGACAATGTTCAGGCACATTATCTGACCACCGGCCCAGAAATCTGGTCGCAAACGGCGGGCAAAATCACGCATTTTGTCAGCTCTATGGGGACCACAGGCACCATTATGGGCGTGTCGAAATATCTAAAAGAACAAAATCCTGAGATTCAGATTGTGGGTTTACAGCCATCTGAAGGTTCAAGTATTGCGGGTATTCGTCGCTGGCCACAAGAATATTTACCGACGATTTTTGAACCGTCACGTGTCGATCGTATTATTGATATTCCACAAATCGAAGCAGAAAAAACCATGCGTCGTCTGGCGCGTGAAGAAGGAATTTCGGCAGGCACATCTTCGGGTGGCGCGGTTTGGGCATCGCTTAAAATTGCTCAAGAGCAGCCAGATGCCGTGATTGTCTGCATTATTTGCGACCGTGGTGATCGTTATCTGTCGACCGGACTATTTTCGGTGAAAGACTAATTTTGCTCGATTTGTGAGAATAAAATGCGTTTTCCCACGTTGGTTTTCGACATTGAAACCTTGACCGATTTAAAGGCCGGAGCGCATTTGTATCATCTGGATTTACCTCAAGATGATCTAGAGCAGGCCTTAACTAAATTGCGTCGTCAAGAATCTGGAACAGATTTTCAGCGTCTAGCGCTACATGAAATTGTCTGTATTTCTGGTCTATGGATCGATGAACAAGGCTTGCGCTTGTTTTCGTTTAGTCAAGAACACTGGAGTGAAGCCGAGCTACTGGCCAAGTTTCTGTCTATTTTTGACAAGCGCCACCCGACCTTGGTGAGCTGGAATGGTTCACAATTTGACTTGCCGGTGATTTTATTTCGCGCCATGTATCATGGACTTTCTGCCCCGAGTTTGTTTGATCAGGGTGAGTTAGACCAACAAAAGCGCTATAATAACTATCAGAACCGATATCACCATCGTCATGTGGATTTAATGGATGTGATGGCCATGTTTAATGGTCGTAATTTTCAGAAACTTGATGATGTCGCCTGCGTGCTGGGCTTACCCGGCAAGCGTGGTGAAAACGGCTATCATGTACCTGCTTATGTTCAGCAGGCCGAGTGGCTGAAGCTGAGCAGTTATTGCGAAGGTGATGTGCTCAATACATGGCTGATTTATTTACGCTGGTTATTGCTTAAAGGGCAGTTGCAGCGCGAAGAACATCAAGGCTGGATTCAGGCTACAATTGGATATTTGCAGCAGCAACCCCAACAGGTTGATTTTTTAGCGGTTTGGCAACGCACTGCGGCACATACCACGTTTACTTCACACGATTTTCCTGAACAGCAGGAAGAAGGTCTCTTTTGAAAAAGCAAGCGCCATCTCGTTCTCCATCTGTCACGCGCTATACGTTTCAGATTGAATCATTTTCACATGAAGGACGAGGGATTGCACATTTTGATCAGTCTAATGACCATCCGGTAGATAAGCACGGTAAAAAAGCATTTATCCGTTATGCACTCCCGGGCGAAACTGTTTTGGCTAAAATCACCCACGCCACCAAGCGCTTTGAAGAAGGTGAAGTGCTGGAAATCTTAGAGGACAAATCACCGCTTCGCGTCGATCCGATTTGTCCTCATTATGGCGTATGCGGCGGTTGCAGCATGCAGCATATTGTCGCTTCAGAGCAGATCAAGATCAAACAAGATGTTTTAAAGTCGCATTTACAGCACTTTGCAGGACTCGATGTACAAGAATGGCTCGCGCCCATTCGTTCAGATCGTGACGACTATCGCCGTCGTGCTCGGATAGGTGTGCGCTACCTCGCCGCCAAAGATCAGTTGGTGATGGGATTTCGTGAGCATGCCAGTAATCGTTTAACCCCGATTCAACAGTGCCCAGTGCTCGATCAGGCCTTATCTTCAGCTTTGCCAGAGCTGAACCAGTTGATCCAATCTTTGTCGGCCAAAGCTGAAATTGGACATCTAGAGCTGGCCATGGGCGATCAGGATATTGCACTGGTGGTACGTCACTTAGGCGCGCTTGGTAAAGCAGATCGTCAGGCATTGCTTGCATTTTGCCAGCAAAAAAATTGGCAACTTTATGTTCATGCGGGTCGAAGTGAACAGCTTAAGCGCTTGGACGAGCCTCAAGCCGCGATGCGTTTGAGTTATGCCTTACCCGAATTCAATCTGAACTTTAACTTCGCGCCGTCTGATTTTACTCAGGTGAATGCTGGGGTGAATCGTCAAATGATTGCCTTGGCATGTAACTTGCTAGATTTGAAAAAAGGTGAACGGGTGCTGGATTTATTTTGTGGTTTAGGCAATTTTTCTTTGCCTATGGCGCAATGTGTTGGACAGACCGGGCATGTGGTCGGCGTGGAAGGTAGTGATAAAATGGTTCAGCGTGCCCATGAAAATGCGGCACTCAATGCAATACAACAGGTTGAATTCTTTTCACAAGATTTAACAAAAGACTTCTCGCATCATTCTTGGGCGAATCAAGGATTTGATGCATTATTGATTGATCCTCCTCGTTCGGGTGCACTGGAAATTATGCAGTATATTTCGAACTTTGAGGCCAAAAGAATCGTTTATGTATCATGTAATCCAGCAACACTGGCAAGGGATGCAGGTGTGTTGGTACAAAAAGGTTACCAGTTGAAGAAAGTAGGCGTCATGGACATGTTTACACATACAGAACATGTTGAGTCGATTGCTTTATTTGAGAAAATTCAAGAGATAAACGATTAAAAAATGAGTTATAACACCATAGGAGATTGGTATGGTCACAGTACGTGAGCAGTTGCCTGAGCGACTTTCAGAGTTAGCTGAGGAAACGACTGTAGAACATGCCGAAAAAACCCAGCTCGATTTGGCCACTTGGGTGAAGCGAGTGGGGGATATTTTAGACGGGGCTGAGCTAAAACAACTTGAAAAAGTCGCTCAACTTACCTTAAAGAGTGAGCTTGAAAGCACTGTCAACCATCCATCCAATACCTTTACCACGGGTATTGGAATGGCCGATATTTTGGCGCATTTGCATGTCGATGAAGACACCTTATCCGCTGCTGTACTGTATCGAAGTGTTCGTGAGGGCGTGATTCCGCTCAATATTGTTCAAGAAAAATTCGGAGAGCATGTCCATAGCTTGGTCAAAGGTACTTTGGCCATGGGTAAGCTCTCTGAAATGATTGAAAAGAATAAACGTCTGGAAGATCATTTTAATAATAATCAACGTGAGCATCTGTCTGGCATATATAAAATGCTGATCGCCGTGACAGAAGATATTCGTGTGGTACTGATTAAGCTGGCAGAACGAACCTTTGCCTTACGTGAACTGGCTAAATCTTCACGTGAGCGTCAAGAGCGTGTTGCCCGTGAGATTCTCACCATTTATGCACCTTTGGCCCATCGTTTAGGGATTGCCCAGTTAAAATGGGAGCTCGAAGATCTGGCCTTTCGCTACTTAGCTCCAGAGCGTTATAAAGAAATTGCTTCGTTATTAAACGAAAAACGCCTCGAGCGCGAACAGTATATTCAGTTTGTGATCTCAAAGCTCAAAGGTGAATTGGGTGAATACGGCATTGAGGCCGAAATCACGGGTCGGGTCAAACACATTTATTCGATTTATCGAAAAATGAAGAGCAAGAACCTCAGTTTTGATCAGCTTTATGATATTCGCGCACTTCGTGTATTGGTCAAAAATGTGCCTGAGTGCTATCACTCGCTCGGCATTGTTCATCAAATCTGGCGGCATATTCCGCACCAGTTTGATGACTATATTACCAATCCGAAAGCCAATGGTTATCGCTCTTTGCATACGGCAGTGATTGCAGAAAACAAATCGCTGGAAGTGCAAATTCGAACCCATGAAATGCACCAAGAAGCCGAACTCGGCGTGTGCTCGCACTTTAACTATAAAGAAGGCGCGAAAAATACCGATCACTCGTTTAATCATCGTTTACATTCATTGCGTTCGGTGCTTGAGCATTATCAAGAACGTAACGATTCGACGGTACATAAAAACGATGATGACACCGAAAATTTTGAAGAAATCCAGAATTTTGAAGATTTTGAAAAAATTTATGTGTTTAGTCGTGATGGCGATATCAGAGAGTTGCCACGCGGTTCGACTGTTCTCGATTTTGCCTACCATGTGCACACCGAAGTTGGGAATAAATGCTACGCTGCGCGTGTCAACCAGCGTTATGTTCCGCTGACTTATACCCTGAAAACGGGTGAACAGGTCGAGATTCTGACCAAAAAAGACCGTGAGCCGAACCGTGACTGGTTGGTGAATTCTTTAGGTTATATTCGTACCTCACGTGCCAGAGACAAATTACGCCACTGGTTCCGTCAGCAAGATCGCAGTAAAAACTTGGAGATTGGCAAGGACATTCTGAACAAGGAACTGTCTCGTCTGGCCATTCATCCAAAAAGTATCGATCTGAATGATTACTCGTCACACTTTAATGTGAAGTCCGGCGATGACATTATGATTGCCTTGGTCAGTGGTGATATCAGCCTACATGCACTGATCAATCAGATTAATCGTCAGATGCATCTGGATCAAGACGAGCCTGAACTGGTGCTCAAACCGACCTTGAATCCGCGTGCCAGCCATACCTTATCGGCGCATGGTATCTTGATCGATGGTCTGGATAACGTCGAGCTACATATTGCCCAGTGCTGCCAGCCCGTACATGGTGAATCGATTGGTGGATATATCACTTTAAATCGCGGTGTGAGTATTCACAAGATTGGCTGTCCAGATTATCAGCGTATGATTAAACTGGAGCCTGAGCGTGCCGTCGAGGCCGATTGGGAAATGCAGCCAACACGAGGCCAAAGCGTACAGATTGTCATTGATGCTTATGATCGTCGTGGTTTACTCAAAGACCTCACGCAAGTAATTTTTTCTGATCAAATCAATATCCGTCAGGTCAATACCATTTCAGAAGCCGATGGTATTGCCAATATGAAACTGTTGATTGAAGTGAAAGGGCTGGCTCAACTGTCACGTTTGTTGGCACGTTTGGAGCAGCAACCGGGTATCATTAGCGCACGTCGTCTGATACAAGGCAACTAAGTCAAAATCATCAAAAAGGTCTGCATTGGCAGGCCTTTTTTATATCTATTTTATTTAGTCGCGTCGAGAGAGCCAGAGGTTGCTCAAGCGATTCAGCACTTGCGGACTAAGTTTAGATAGCTGAAACATGATCTTGGCCTTAAAACCCACTGGGGTATGGGTTGGGCATAATCCGCGATCTGTGGCTTGGGCCAAGCGAAAGACCTCGCCTGCAACATCCTGAGCGCTCAATTGCACCCCCATATGCTCAATACTGGCTGCATTCATCTGCTCGACCATGGCGGTTTGAACAAAAAGCGGCATGACATCCAGTACGCGTATTTTGTATTTTGACCACTCGACATCGAGTGCTTCGGTCAGTCCGCGCACGGCAAACTTACTGGCTGAATACGATGCCAGATCAGCCTGCCCATAAATTGCCGAGGCGGAAGAGAGATTAATCACACGTGCATGGTGCGCTTTTTGAAGGTAAGGCAATGCAGCATGACACCCATTGAGCACACCGCCGACATTGATTTGATGTGTACGCTGATGATGGGCGATCGGGGTGTCTTCAAATGGCCCCGAATACAAAACACCGGCATTGTTGACCAGAATACTCAGTGCTCCAGCCCAAGTTTCAAAATTTGCCAGTGCAACTTGCCAAGCTGAGTAATCACAAACGTCCAGATATCCTGCAAACGCGCGCTCACCAAGCTCACGCTGTAAAGCCTTGACCTGTTCAACTTGCACATCAAACAATCCGACATAGTAGCCGTGTTGATAAAAAATTCGAGCAATTTCGGCGCCAATCCCTTGCCCTGCACCTGTAATAAAAACAGTTTTGTTCATCATTACACTCATTATTTTAAGATGAATCGGTTGTGATCTTACGCCGAGTTTTGGCATCATGGCAAGGGTGACAATCTCGTGCCTGCTGGCGCTGCCTTACAAGTTTTTAAAGGAACGAAACATGGATCAATTACTACAGATTATGCGTACCTTACGTGAAAATTGTCCGTGGGATCGTGAGCAAACCCCTCAGCGCCTCACTCGCTATGCCATTGAAGAAGCATATGAGGTTGAAGCTGCCGTGCAGAGTGGAGATCTCAAAGAGATTCGTGAGGAACTGGGAGATTTGCTTTTACAGGTGGTGTTTCAGTCACAGATGTATCAAGAACAAGGTGCATTTGATTTTTACGATGTGGTGCAAACCCTGACAGAAAAACTGATTCGTCGCCATCCGCATGTGTTTGATGCGGAATCGTTCAATGCGCTTACGCCTGAAGAAGTGAGCCATTTATGGCGGCAGATCAAACACAAAGAAAAGCAAGGAAAATCAAGATCCAGACTGGATGAGATCAAACCTGGGCCTGCACTCAACCAATCACACGCAATTCAAAAAACGGCTGCCCAGCTTGGATTTGATTTTGAAACACCCCAGGATGCGTTTGAAAAACTCAAAGAAGAACTGAATGAGTTTGAGCAGGCCATGCAGGAGCAGTCACCCGATCACATTTTTGAAGAATTTGGTGATTGTTTATTTTCTTTGGTGAATGTTGGACGTAAACTAGGCCTCTCCAGTGAAGCTGCATTGCTGGCCACGATTCATAAATTTAGACAGCGCTTTGCTTATATAGAAGCGCAAGCACAGCATCAAGATAAAGTGCTTGAAGACATGACGCTCCAAGAGATGGATCAGTTGTGGGATCAGGCCAAAGAATATTTAAAAACGGTTCATACATGATGATTCGAATTTTTTATGGCGCCTTGTGCGCGCTACTGACCAGTTTACTATTCAGTTCAAGTTTGTATGCTCAGGCGTTTGACCAGCAATACCAAGCGTGGAAAAGCCAGCAACAGGCACACGACGCACGACTACAGTCATCTCATTCCAATGATTATTTAGCCAAACCTTCCTTACAGGCAAACACAGGCCCTAAAGTGAATATCAATACTGCGACAGCCAAAGACTTGCAGCAGTTACATGGAGTAGGAGAGAAAAAGGCACTCTCAATTGTAGAGTATCGCCAGCAATACGGACGCTTTAACTCAGTAGATGATTTACAGAAAGTGAAAGGTATTGGGCCTAAATTCATTGAAAAAAATCGTCATCGCTTGGCCATTTAAACTGTGTTGAGCAATCAAGATGAACCTGTTAAAGCAGTGAGAGAATCAAATTGCCCTTTACTCAGGTTAGAGATATGATTAGCAACATCTTATTATTAACGTCCTGACGTAGGAGACAGCGTCTTTTGCAAACTTTGCGCGCGTCAAAATGTGGGCTATCAACCACACAGTTACCTGCTTCAATTTTAGATGTGATCGATAGTCTCACCAAAGCAGGCTATGAAGCATACATTGTGGGTGGGGGAGTTCGAGATTTAATGCTCGGGCTTAATCCAAAGGATTTCGATGCTGTAACCAATGCAACACCTTCACAGGTCAAAGAGGTTTTTGGGCGTCGATGCCGTATTATTGGTCGTCGTTTTGAGTTGGCACATGTCTATTCTGGGCGTGAGCTGATTGAGGTTGCGACCTTTCGAGCACCACCTAAAAAAGCGGTGACCAGTGCTTCGGGCATGATTTTACGTGATAACAACTGGGGAACCATCGAGCAAGACTTTGCCCGACGCGATTTCTCTATCAATACGCTGTACTATCAGCCACGTAAAGGGATTGTGCTGGATTTTTGTGATGCTGTTGCCGATATCAAAAGTAAAACATTGCGTCTGCTAGGTGATCCTACACAGCGTTTTGAAGAAGATCCGGTGCGCATGCTCCGAACATTGCGCTTTACTGCAAAACTCGACTTTACGATCGATCCAGAGATTCTCAAAATTTTTGATGTCGAGATGACTCAATTGCTGCGCGATGTATCACCACATCGACTTTATGATGAATCACAAAAGCTCTTTACTATGGGACATCTGGCACGCGTGTTGCCGATGCTGATTGAGTTTGATATCTGGCGTCAATTGTTTGCCGATGTCAAACCCGATATCACCCCGTTCATTGAGCGTGCTGCGCGTAATACCGATCAGCGCATTCAGATTGGAAAAACCATTAATCCGGCGTTTTTCTATGCTGTACTGTTGTGGCGTTCATTTTCAGATCGCTGCGAGTTTTACTTGCAAAAAGGTGTAGTGCCTGCCGAAGCGCGAGCGCAGGCTGGTCTGGATGTGTTAAAACGCCAAGCGACGCGTACAGTGATTCCACGTTTTGCCGAAACCTTTATTCGCGAAGTGTGGGAGATGCAAACCCGACTGCTCAATCCAAAACCACAGCAAATCGAGGCTTTAGCTGGGCATGCACGCTTTCGTGCGGGCTTTGACTTTCTACTGCTGCGCGAAAAATCAGGTGATTCAACCACAGAAGGGATGGGCGAGTGGTGGGATCAGTACCAGTTGCTTAATGCAGATGGCAAAGAAGCGATGATTGCGAAGTACAATCGTCAGCGTGCTAAATCGCGCCGTAAGCAACAGCTTGATCCAGTTGATACACGTGAAAGTTTGGACATCGAGCCATTGGTTGATGCGCCTGAACCACGTAATCGTCGTGACCGACGTGCACAAAGCAAGCCTGAATCACGTGAGCCACGTCATCAGGGGGCTACGCAGTCGCGTGCAACTGAGAGTGGGGTATCTGCCGATCATCCAATTCTTAAACGCAAGCGCGTTCAGCGTGATCTACAGCACGTGGTTTTCGGGCCGACACAATGAGTTACACCACATATATTGGGATGGGCAGTAATCTGGGTGAGTCACGTGAGATTCTGCGCAGTGCTGTAGAGCAGCTGAAACAGCTTGGACAGGTTCGAGTTTCACGGTTGTATGAAAGCCCACCCATGGGGCCGCAAGATCAACCGCATTATTTAAATGCAGTGGCACAGCTTGAAACAACACTGAGTCCACTTGAACTACTCGATCATTTACAGCAGTTTGAACAGGATGCAGGACGTGTGCGTTTGCGCCGCTGGGGTGAGCGCACCTTAGATCTGGATTTGCTGTTGTATGCTGATCAAGAGATTCAGCATGAGCGGCTTACGGTTCCACACGTCGGGCTTTTGGAGCGCGATTTTGTGGTGGTGCCCTTATTGGATCTGAATAAGAACCTTGTCGTAAAAGGTCAACATTTAAATGAGTTAAAGCTGGCACAGGCGCCGTCGCTGACAGTTTTGGCAGCGAGTGACTGGGCTGAATAAGCGCGTTTCTATGTGGAAACGTCGATAGAGGACATCGTAATGATTAGTCTAAGTGACTTAAAAAAATTTAAATCGCAGGGGCGTAAATTTTCGTGCCTGACTTGCTACGATGCAAGCATGGCCAAAGCCATGGAAATCGCTCAAGTCGATTCGATTTTGATTGGTGACTCTTTGGGTATGGCCATCCAGGGGCATGACTCGACACTACCTGTTACGGTCGAAGATATGGCCTATCACACTGCGGCAGTTCGTCGTGGTAATCAGCATGCCTTTATCATGACAGACTTGCCATTTATGAGTTATGCCACCTTACAAGATGCCCTGAAAAGTGCCAAACAGGTCATGCAGGCGGGCGCCCAAATGATCAAGATTGAAGGCGGAGCATGGCTCAGCGAATCGGTTCGTGTTTTGACACAAAACGGTATTCCTGTATGTGTACACTTAGGCCTTACACCACAATCGGTCCATGTTTTTGGTGGCTATAAACTGCAAGCGAAAACACGCGATGCCGCAGATCGTCTGATTGCAGACTGTCAGGCTGTGGTTGATGCGGGTGCTGCGATCTTATTGCTTGAATGCGTGCCAGCACAGCTAGGCGAAGAAATTGCACAACTCTTTCCTGAAGTGCCCGTGATTGGCATTGGTGCAGGCAACCAGACCGATGGTCAGGTACTGGTGGTGCAAGATATGCTTGGACTTACCTTTGGCAAATTGGCACGTTTTGTCCGTAATTTTATGAAAGAACAATCCGGCGAGACGGCAATTGTGGATGCCATGAAAGCTTATCACGCTGCAGTTCAAGACCAGAGTTTCCCTGCACCCGAACATACTTTTCAGGTAGAGCTGTAATTTATGAAAACCGAAACCACGATTCAGGGATTAACAGCTTCACTTCATCCTGCACGTAGCTCAAGAAAGATTATTGGTTTTGTACCAACCATGGGGAATTTGCATCAAGGACATTTGAACCTTGTTCGCGAAGCAAAAAAACTGTGTGACATTGTGGTGGTCAGTATTTTTGTCAATCCGATCCAGTTTGGTGAAGGTGAGGATTTTGAAAATTATCCGCGTACTTTAGAGCAAGACAGTCATCTGCTGGCCGATGTAGGCTGCGATATTTTGTTTGCACCTACGGTTGAGCAAATGTATGGCAAGCAGCCACGCTTAACCAATATTTCGGTGGCCGAGATCACTGACGATTTATGTGGTAAGTCGCGTCCTGGACATTTTGATGGTGTGGCTGTCGTGGTCACCAAGCTGTTTAATATTGTGCAGCCCAATGTGGCGTTTTTTGGTCAAAAAGACTATCAGCAGCTCGCAGTGATTCGTCAATTGGTTCAAGACTTGAATCTGCCGATTGATATTATTGGCGTGCCAATTGCACGTGCAGCAGATGGGTTGGCGCTCAGCTCGCGTAACGGATATTTGTCTGAGGCCGATCGTCAAACCGCACCGACCATCTATCAAGCCCTAAAGCATGCAGAAGCACAATTGCATGCAGGTGAGACGCTGGAGTCGGTATTGGCCACCATCAAAGCGACATTGAGCAATGCCGGTTTTAAGGTCGATTATGTAGAAGCGCGACAGCCAAATTTGCAGCCGGTCTCAATTTTTGATCGAGATCTGGTGCTGTTTATTGCAGCCAAGCTGGGCAATACGCGACTTATCGACAATTTGCAGGTCAAGTTTAAGGCATAATTTCGACAGGACAACCATGCCATGAAACGTATTCTTATCGTCACAGGTCAATCAGGTTCCGGAAAATCCTCGGCACTACAGGTGCTTGAAGACTTGGGTTACTACTGTATAGATAATTTGCCTTTGGCATTGTTGCCAGAAATTGTCGCCAAGCTGGATCATGAAAATAATCTGGAGCAACTGGCTCTTGGGGTAGATGTGCGAAGCACGCGCGCAGATATGCAGGAATTTGACCTGGTGTTTGAGCAATTGCAAAAGCATGGAACGGTCGATGTGATTTATTTGACGACACAAGATCAGGAACTGATTGCCAGATTTAGTGCGTCGCGTCGTCCGCATCCGTTAGCCAATCGCTTTAAAAGCCTAACAGAATGTATTCAGGAAGAAAAACAACTGCTGCTTCCGATTCAGTTTCGCTCGACTGTGCACATCGATACCACCGACAAAAGCGTGCATGATCTGAAACATACGCTGTTGTCTAAATTGGGCCAGTCCGACAAACTGATTCTGATCTTGCAGTCTTTTGGTTACAAACATGGTATTCCACTTGATGCAGACTATGTTTTTGACGTACGGCATTTACCAAATCCGCATTGGGATTTAGAATTACGTCGTTTTTCGGGTTTAGATGAACCCGTTCGTCAGTTTCTGGAAGCCAGTGATCAAACCAATGAAATGTTTGATGATGTCTTTCACTTTCTGGACAAATGGTTGCCTGTGTTTGCAGAAGGGCATCGTCATTATATGACGATCTCGATCGGCTGTACGGGTGGTCAGCATCGTTCAGTTTATATTGTAGATAGACTAAAAAAAGCGCTTGAGGCAAAATGGTCTATTCAGGTCTTACACAGAGAAATGAAGCACTGGTCATGATTGATACCACGCTAGATGTCATTAACAAACTTGGCTTGCATGCACGCGCATCAGGAAAGCTGATAGAAGTTACCACCAAGTTCCGTTCGTCTATCCAGATTGGTAAAGGCGATAAACTGGTCGATGCAAAAAACATTATGTCCTTACTGATGCTCGGAGCCGGTAAGGGAACCACTTTGCGTTTAGTGATTGAAGGTGCGGATGAAGAAAAAGCACAGGAAGAAATTCAGGCACTATTCGCTGCAAAATTTTATGAGGCAGATTAATCGTGGCACGTCGTACCCAGCGTTTTAATGAAGATGATTTCGATTCTTTAGAAGGACGTGCGAGCAAAACTGAGCAAAAAAAAGCTGTACAGCGTATGGCAGCATTAGGTGAGCAACTGGCTCAGCTTTCGGCAAAACAGATTCAAAAACTCCCAGTAGATGAACGTTTGATTGATGCCTTGCTAGATGTTCAAACCATTAGCTCATTCGAAGCAAAACGCCGACAGTTTCAGCGCATCGGTAAATTACTTCGCAATGAAGATGAAACGGTGATTTTATCGTATCTGACGCCTCAACAAGGTGCAAAGAAACAAGCACAGTTGCAACGTTGGGTTGATCGGATGATCGAGCAGGGTGACCCAGCTGTCAACGAGTTCAGCAAATTGCACAATGCATCAGAACGTCACACCTTGCGTCAGCATGTATTGCGTATTCAGCGCGATATTACTCAAGGCGCAGGTGAAGAGGAACTGGCTGCTTCGAAGCTGAAGTTTTTCAATTATGTACAGCAAGTGGCTTTGTTATCAGATAACTAACAGTGTTCTGATAAGCTATTGCTTGTGCTTATCAAATCCTCTCAAAAATCCTTGTGAAAAAAGCCCGTTCAATTTGTATGAGCGGGCTTTTAACTTCAATGAAGATTAACCAAATTCGCCTACTGCACGCTCTTTGGCCCATTCACGTAAAATAAATTTCTGTAGTTTTCCCGTCGATGTTTTCGGAATTTCGGCAATCACTACATCTTTGGGTACTTTAAAGCGTGCCAGTTCTTTTTTGCAATGCTCTATGATTTCTTCAGGTGTAGCCTCTGCATGCTGTTTTAACTCGATAAATGCGCAGGGAACCTCTTGCCATTGCGGATCGGGTTTGGCCACGACTGCTGCGGTCAACACGGCAGGATGACGGTATAGCACCTCTTCAATTTCTAAAGAGGAAATGTTTTCTCCTCCTGAAATAATCACATCCTTAGCTCGATCAGTAATTTTGGCATAACCATCGGGCTGACAAACGGCCAGATCGCCAGAATGAAACCAGCCTCCTGCAAATGCCGCCTGAGTGGCTTCAGGGTTTTTCAGGTAGCCTTTCATTACGATATTGCCGCGAAACATGATCTCACCGAGTGTTTCACCATCTGCAGGTACGGGCGTTAAAGTCTCGGGGTCTAAAACGCGCATACTGTCTTGAAGCGGATAGGGCACACCCTGACGTGAATGTAATTTGGCCTGTTCTTCTAGGCTCAGGTCATTCCAGCCAGTTTGTGCGGCACATAGCCCAGAAGGGCCGTAGGTTTCAGTCAATCCATATACATGCGTGACATTTACGCCTAGCTTACGCATGCCTTCGATAATCGCGGCAGGCGGTGCAGCGCCTGCAACGAGTACCTCAACACGATGTTCAAAGGCAATCTGCTGATTTTTAGGGGCATTAATCAACATCGAAAGTACAATCGGCGCACCACAAAAATACTCGATCTTATGCTTTTCGATCAGTTGAAAGACCAAAGCTGGATCAACTCTACGCAAGCAGTAGTTGGTACCGCCATTGGCAGCAACCGTCCAGGCAAAACACCAGCCGTTGCAATGAAATAAAGGCAGAGTCCAGAGATATTTGGCGCGAGGTGTCATGCCGCAAGCCATCATATTGCTGGCCGCATTCAGATAAGCACCGCGGTGGTGATAGACCACTCCCTTGGGATTACCCGTCGTGCCTGATGTGTAATTTAAACTGATGGCATCCCATTCGTCTTTGGGAAGTATCCATTCAAATTCGGGATCTCCTTCACAGAGCCAATCCTCGTATTCAATTTCACCAATCGGCGGGCTAAAACAGTTTTCATATTCTGCGTCGTCGACATCGATCACAAAAATATCCTGCTTCACCAGCGAGAGGGCAGCTTTGGCCAGTCCAGCAAATTCCTGATCGACCAATAAGACCTTGCTTTCAGCATGTTCAAGCATAAAAGCCACAGTTTTGGCGTCGAGTCGGGTATTGATGGTATTGAGTACCGCGCCACTCATGGGCACTGCAAAATGTGCTTCAATCATGGCAGGCACATTGGGTAACAATACCGACACGGTATCGTTTTTTTGAATCCCGAGTTGTTTAAGCTGGGCTGCAAATTGTCGGCAACGCTGATACGTTTCTTTCCATGTAATCACGCGTGAACCGTGAACGATTGCAGCCTGCTCGGCATAAATATAGGCTGCGCGTTCTAAAAATCGTAATGGTGATAATGCAACAAAATTCGCGGGCGTGCGTGGAAACTCATCATAAGCACTCACCATGTCTCTACTCCATCTAATTGTTCTAATCTGCTTGAAAAGATAGGCGCTTGAAGGCTTCAATTCATTTATGCTTTAGTCTTAGGCCGCATACTTTGTCTCAATCAATGGGCGCTTTATACTCATCTTTTCTAATTATTTTTTAGCGCCAAAAAACCAGTACTGTCTATAGTGCATGCGTTACAAATCAGCACGACATCTTGAATATACGGTTTGCAGCCCCATAAAATTTATGATTTTGAATCAAATTGCTCTTTTATTGATGAATAGGTTTGCAGTGTGGTCGAAGAGGTGTAAAATTCCGGTTCGATTTAATTTAACCCATCCACCGTTTTTATCTTTTGAGGCTTTCCTCGATCATAATCTCGCGGTGATATGCTCCATTGTGCGGGGCATCACTCCTTAAGGATTTTTTTATGCCAATTATCACATTGCCAAATGGTGATCAAAAATCATTTGATCAGCCTGTATCTGTTATGCAAGTCGCCCAAAGTATAGGGCCTGGCCTTGCAAAAAACACCGTTGCAGGTCGAGTGAACGATCGCCTGGTCGATGCATGTGATCTCATCACTGAAGATGCGACATTACAAATTATTACTCCAAAAGACCCAGAAGGTGTCGAAATCATTCGCCATTCTTGTGCACATTTGGTTGGCCATGCGGTTAAGCAATTGTTCCCTGATGTACAGATGGTGATTGGTCCGGTCATCGAAGAAGGGTTTTACTACGACATCTTTAGTCCAAAACCTTTTACGCTAGACGACATGGCTGCAATCGAAGCACGCATGAAGCAGCTGATCGATCAAGACTATGATGTCATTAAGAAAATGACGCCTCGTGAAGAGGTTATCAAAGAATTCTCAGCGCGTGGTGAAACTTACAAGCTGCGTTTGATCGATGATATGCCTGATGAAACGGCAATGGGTTTATATTTCCATCAGGAATATGTGGACATGTGTCGTGGACCACATGTGCCAAATACCAAATTCTTGAAAAACTTTAAATTGACCAAGATTTCGGGTGCATACTGGCGCGGTGATGCGAAAAATGAACAGTTGCAGCGTATTTACGGTACAGCATGGGCAGACAAAAAAGAGCTGGCTGCATATGTAAAACGTATTGAAGAAGCTGAAAAACGTGACCACCGTAAAATCGGTAAGGCACTGAATCTGTTTCATATGCAAGAAGAAGCACCGGGTATGGTGTTTTGGCACGCCAATGGCTGGACGATTTATCAAGCGCTTGAACAATACATGCGTAAAGTTCAGCAAGACAACGGCTACCAAGAAGTCCGTACGCCACAAATTGTCGACTTTACACTTTGGGAAAAGTCGGGACATGCTGCCAACTATGCAGAAAACATGTTTACCACACATTCAGAAAGCCGTAACTATGCCGTTAAGCCAATGAACTGTCCGTGTCACGTACAAGTGTTCAATCAAGGCTTGAAATCGTATCGTGACCTTCCTGTGCGTTTGGCCGAGTTTGGTTCGTGTCACCGTAACGAGCCGTCAGGTTCATTGCACGGCATTATGCGTGTACGTGGCTTTACGCAAGACGATGGGCATATCTTCTGTACCAAAGAACAGATTGGCAAGGAAGTGGCAGACTTTATTCAATTGACGCTTGATGTCTATAAAGACTTCGGTTTTGAAGATGTACAAATGAAATTGTCTACGCGCCCTGAAAAACGTGTGGGTGATGATGCACTTTGGGATCTTGCAGAAAAATCTTTGGCAGATGCCTTGGATGCTGCGGGTCTTGAGTGGGAATTACAGCCGGGTGAAGGTGCATTCTACGGTCCGAAAATCGAATTTTCATTGAAAGACTGCTTGGGCCGTGTCTGGCAGTGCGGTACTATTCAATGTGACTTCAACTTGCCAATCCGTCTAGATGCCTCTTTTGTGACAGAAGACAATGAACGTGATCAGCCTGTGATGTTGCATCGTGCAATACTTGGCAGTTTCGAGCGTTTTATTGGTATACTTATTGAACACTATGCTGGGTTTATGCCACCTTGGTTGGCGCCTGTACAAGCATGTGTGATGAATATTACCGATTCTCAAGCTCAAGCCTGTGAATCTGTAGTGGCAAAACTCAAAGAAAATGGTCTTAGAGCGATTTCTGACTTGAGAAATGAGAAAATCGGCTTTAAGATTCGTGAGCGTACACTTGAGCGTATTCCGTACCTTTTAGTATTAGGTGACCGCGAGGTTGAGGAAGGTACTGTTAATGTTCGTACTCGCTCAGGAAAAAATTTAGGTACCATGTCAATCGATGCATTCGTCGACTTGGTGAAATCTGCCGTTGCCGAACGTGGCCGGTACATTGTGGAGTAAGAGAGATTAAACAGCCTGACCGTAACCAACAACAAGGTGCAAAGAGTAACCGTCCTGCGATTAATGACGAGATTCGTTCTAAAGAAGTGCGTCTCGTTGGTGCAGATGGAGAACAAAAAGGAATCGTTTCATTAAATGAAGCGTTGCGTGCTGCAGAAGAAGTCGAACTCGATTTGGTCGAGATCGTTGCGAATGCAGAACCACCTGTTTGTAAAATCATGGATTACAACAAACACTTGTTTGACCTAAAGCAAAAGCAAAAAGATGCGAAGAAAAAACAGCATCAGGTGCAAGTGAAAGAAATCAAATTACGTCCAGCAACGGATGTAGGTGATTATCAGGTCAAACTTCGTGCGATTTTAAAGTTCCTTGAAGAAGGTAACAAAGTTAAAATCACATTACGTTTCCGTGGTCGTGAAATGGCACATCAACAGTTGGGTCTTGCTCAGTTGCAAAAAATTGAAGCAGACGTGACAGACTATGGTGTTGTTGAACAAGCACCAAAAATGGAAGGTCGTCAAATGGGTATGTTACTTGGACCGAAAAAGAAAAAGTAAGTTATATCCAAATAAAAAACGCAGCCTAATCGCTGCGTTTTTTTTGGTTTTCGTTTACATAGAGTTGAAAATTAAAAAATAACCCTCATACATATAAGCATAAGCATAAGCATAAGCATAAGCATAAGCATAAGCATAAGCATAAGCATAAGCATAAGGAGAAGAACATGACTCAGATCGAAGGTACAGAACAACTCACCAACGTTAACCAAAAAGTAGTAGAGCAAGGTGAAGTGCTTCCAGTGATAAAACTTAAAGATGGTACACAAGTTCAAACAGGAACCGTTGCAACTATGTTATACAACATTCAGCTTTATAATGAAGGTGCTCGGGGTGAGGTAGAGCAAGAACTGATATTGGCAATTCCAACTTTATTTAAAGTCGGACTGTTCGATCTATTTTCAATAAATGAATGGGTACAGGGTGATAACGCTGGTCGTAAATTTGTAGGTGAACACGCCAAGCAATATATATTAAAACATCAACAATAAGATACGAAAAAGAATTCTAGAACAGGTACTTTCTTGTTTGAACTAAGAGCTCACAATCGCAGAGCTTTCAATCTTTGCAACTTTTTAGACTGACCAATTGGAGTTTGGCGAGGCATTATAAAACATAGGCTGTTTTTTTAGAAAAAATATAAAATTCTCAATAGATGAGTTTCTTTAAGGTTGTTAGGCGAAGTGACTGTTAGAATAAATTGTCTTTCATACTTTTGACCGAAGATTAAAATCATGTATAAAAGTATAAAAAGACGCCAAGAAACAAAATTAGGATAAGAAGGTATTTCATGATCGACCTATATTATTGGGGTACACCCAATGGACACAAAATCACCATCGCGCTTGAAGAAATGGGATTGGAATACAAGATTTATCCCATCAATATCCTAGAAAATGATCAGTTTCAGCCTGATTTTTTACGAATCTCACCAAATAACAAGATTCCTGCCATTGTCGATCAAAACGGCCCACATGGCCAACCGATTTCAATTTTTGAGTCGGGTGCTATCTTGCAATATTTAGGCAGAAAAACCGGCATGTTTTATCCGACCGATGAGCAGGCGCGCGTTGAAGTTGAACAATGGTTGATGTGGCAAATGGGGGGATTTGGCCCGATGCTTGGACAAAACCACCATTTTGGCCGCTTTGCACCAGAAAAAATTCCGTATGCGATTGAGCGCTATGTCACAGAAAGCAAGCGTTTATACAAGGTGCTCAATACCCAGCTGATTGGTCAGAAGTTTGTGGCAGGCGAGTATTCAATTGCAGACATGGCGATTCTGCCTTGGGCACTGCGTCATGAATGGCAGTCAATTGATCTGCACGACTATCCGTATGTGCAGGATTATATTGAGCGTTTAACTGCCCGACCGGCTGTGCAAAAAGCCTTATCGTTGAGTATTGTTTAAATTGGCGTTGCCAAATCATGTACCGTGTGTTGATCAAATGTCCGTAACGATGGACATTTGTTATTAATCTGACATAGTAGTCCATCGATTTATTCATCTTAATCAATACAGCATGATGCAGTATCTGGCGTTATTTATCTCAGCTTTTGGTGCAGCAACCTTGTTGCCCTTACAGTCTGAAGCGGTACTCTTTTCATTCTTAGCATTGAAGCAACAACCTGCCGTTGTACTTCTTCTGGTGGCGACGGTTGGCAATGTACTTGGCTCATGTGTAAATTGGTGGCTCGGCCTCAAGATTGAGCAGTTCAAACATAAAAAATGGTTTCCGATTTCGCAGCAACATATGCAAAAGGCACAGGCGATTTATCATCGTTATGGGTTTTATTCGTTACTTTTAAGCTGGGTACCGATTATTGGTGATCCGATTACCCTTATTGCGGGTGTGTTAAAAGAAAACTTTTATCGTTTTTTGTTCATGGTCACCATCGCCAAGGCAGGGCGTTATTTGTGTATTTATTTGCTCTACCTTGGCGTGATGTGATGCTTAAGTCACGTGACGCAATTACTGACAGGCATCTAAAGAGAAATTGATTTTATCGCTCAGCGTCGATTTTTTATAAAGCCATAGGGTTTTACTGACCTCAACTTTGGCCCCCATTACGGCTTGCATCACTTTTTCATCCAGTGCATAAATACCCGAACCTTTCTTGATTTTAACGCGTGTGACGTTTCCGGCCTTATCGACCTTAAAGCTCAATCGAACGTAACGGTCTTTGCCTTTGAGTTCATCACGATCAACTTGTAATGATGGTTGTTCGATATAGCGAAAAGGTACTTTTTTATCTTGCTGTTGCTTACGCCAGTGTTCAGAATCAAAACGATAGACACAATCGTTAGATTTCAGCGCATGCGCGATTTTTAGGGTAAAGGCCTGATATCCAATGGTTGGAACGGCTGTGTCGTCGACCTGAAACGGTTGAATTAAAGCTGCTTTTGTGGCATTGATCAGCATATTGTCCAGTTTAGAAAGTCCAGTACTTTCCTGAATCGTCGCTTGCGTGATTTGCCCGGTTTCATCGGCAACAATCCTCACAATTGCAGCACGATCTTGTTGATTTAAATCGGCATCTGAATATTCAAGTTGAGGCGTTCTGGTCCATTGTAGGCGCGTGGTTAAATGTGCAGGCAGTGCAGCACTTTTTTGAGTGCTCAGTTGCACATTGGCTGCGGGTGACTGTGCATGGCTATGCGCAAAGGGCACGCAAAGGAGTAAAGATAAATAAACAAAGGCTTTCATACGTCGTTCTTTATAAGAAATTAAAATTAAAATATGGCGAAAGTATTCCCTGTTTAAAGAATACTCGCAACAAGAAAATGTTTAATGTTCTGAACTTTTGGTGATATCGACTTTAAACAAGTCTTTGGTCTTGGCCCAGCTCAGTGCCACCACCACGAGGGTCATACAGCCACCAAATACCGTTGCTGCGATGGTTCCCATATATTTTGCTGCCAGCCCCGATTCAAATGCACCCAGTTCGTTACTGCTAGAAACAAACATTCCGTTGACTGCTGCAACGCGTCCACGCATATTTTCAGGTGGAAAAATCTGCAAAATCGTTTGACGAACCACCACGGAAATACTGTCGCATGCACCGGTCATGGCCAGTGCGAAGAGCGAAAGCCACATGTGGGTCGAAAATGCAAACACAAGGGTAAAACCACCAAAGCCTGCCACTGCCAAAAGCATATTGCGCCAAGCATGCTGGGTGGGTGGAAAACGTGTTAGCGCAATCATGGTGATTAGCGCGCCAATGGACGGTGCTGCCCGTAAATAGCCGAGTCCTGCTGGACCAACTTTTAAAATATCTTCAGCAAAAATAGGCAGTAAAGCGATCACGCCACCAAATAAAACCGAAGCCAGATCCAATGAAATCGCCCAAAGTACAATTTTAGTTTTCCAGATAAAGCGAAATCCTTCACTTAAACTACTCCATAACTGATCATGCTCAATGGCAGGAAAAACACGCTTTTTGAGCAGAGAAATGAGAACAAAGCAGACAAATAGCAATATGGCCACACTAATAAGACTGGTTTCTCGACCTAAATATGCCAGCATAAAACCGCCCAGCATCGGACCAATAATCACGCCACTTTGCCAGCCAATCGTGGTCCATGTGGCACCATTGGCATAGAGTTCACGCGGGATGAGAAAGGGTTTAAGTGATGTGGCCGACGGGTTATAAAAGCCGCGTATCGTACCGAGTGCAAAAATTACGGCATAAATTCCTAAAGCTAAGCTGTGAGTGGATAAGTGTCCGAGCGTATAAGCATGAAATAACCCCAAAAGTACCAGAGGCAAAGGAAAGGAGAAAAACAGACAAATTTTCATAATGCGCTGTTTATTGAACTTATCGGCAAAATAGCCACCCCAAAGCGAAAGCCCTATAAATGGAATCGCTTCTGCCAGTCCGATCAGGCCCAGAGTCAGTGGATCTTTGGTAATGGTATATAACGAGTACGCAACGATAATTTCTTGAATTAAAATGGCCAGCGTTAAGCAAAACTGGTTGATGGTCACAATAGAGAAATCACGATAGCGTAATGCGGCAAAAGCATCCTGTTGAGCGTTCATAAATATCGTATATTGATAATTTTTACTCAGTATAAGTTTAAATTCTTAAAAAATAGCCATTTATATTGATTTTTTAATGATGAAGAATCTCGCAGTCATTTCACGATAAAGCGAGAACAGAATCAGTAAAACTGCTTTTGTTTTAAACAAAGATACGGTATGATTTCGCCTTCCTTACCTGCAGGTCGGTTTGCAATGGTGCAAACGCGCCGAACAGGTGCCTAAAAGAGGTTACTATGGCTAAGTTAAAAACTCGCCGTGGTGCAGCTAAACGCTTCAAAGCGACTGCAAACGGTTTCAAGCGTAAACAAGCGTTCAAGCGCCACATCTTGACCAAAAAATCTGCGAAACGTATTCGTCAATTACGCGGCTGTGTAATGGTTCATGTTTCTGACATGAATTCAGTTCGTCGTATGTGCCCATACATCTAAGGAGATTATAAATGGCTCGTGTAAAACGTGGTGTAGTGGCTCATCGTCGTCACAAAAAAATTCTTGCTCGCGCTAAAGGTTACTATGGTGCTCGTTCACGCGTTTACCGCGTAGCGTTCCAAGCGGTAATCAAAGCTGGTCAATACGCTTACCGTGACCGTCGTCAAAAGAAACGTCAATTCCGTGCTCTATGGATTGCGCGTATCAACGCGGGTGCTCGTCAAAACGGTTTGTCTTACAGCCGTATGATCGATGGCTTGAAAAAAGCTCAAGTTATCATCGAACGTA
>Ga0308166_1000268_pt1 | contig 87852 bp, 89 predicted proteins | sample PhyCR2_2_FD_202137 | JGI IMG/M metagenome (GOLD analysis project Ga0308166, IMG submission 202137) | Phyllosphere microbial communities from UC Gill Tract Community Farm, Albany, California, United States - DLSLCC.R2 | ecosystem: Host-associated > Plants > Phyllosphere > Unclassified | place...
TGTTTTCAGGTTGGAAGTTTTCTAAAAATTCGGGGCGAAAATAGAAAAAATATGTCTCCGGGCAAAGGAATTCAAATGAATTTTGTGTGACGGGAAAGTAACCGCAAAAAAGACCTGCGCATGTTATTTGGTTATCTTTTTAATATGCTGTTTTTCATGCTAAACAGGGTGGTTTTTTTTGAAAAATATACGGCCATATAAAGTTTTGGGTTAAAATAAAAAAATGATAATTTTTAGTGTTTTCCGAGAAAAAATTTTGAAAAAACTAATGTGCAAAAATATTTTCGAGATGATGATCTTTGAGGTATTTCTCAAAAATCTGCTGTCCGCTTCGGATGGAGTTAACGGCCCAACGGATTTTCATTTTTAACAGTTTTTCATCATTCAATTTATAATCGATATCCGATTTAATGAGCTTTTGTTTTAATTCATACAAGCAGATTGATGCCGCTACCGAAACATTAAAGCTTCTTGTAAAACCATACATCGGGATAGCCAATGTCTCATCGGCAAAATCAAGAATTTCCTGTGAAACACCTTCCATTTCGGTTCCGAAAACCAGTGCCACAGGCTCGGTAATCTGATATTCTGGAAGCATTACAGCATTGTTTTCCAAAGAAACAGCGACTATTTTATAACCTCTGTCCCTGATTTTCTGAAAAGATTCCATATTCCGGGGAAGTTTTTCAACCTCAACCCAGGTATCCGCACCTTTTGTAACACGAAGATTGGGCTCAAAGCTATATTCCTCCTGCAAAGCCACCACTTTATGAAAGCCGCAGGCTTCTACCGAACGTACAATAGCCGCCGCATTTCGGAACTGGTAAATATCTTCTACTACCGGCAAAACGAAATCCGAACTTTCTAATGAAAAATGTTCAATTTTTGAAAGTCTTTCTTCCGTCAGAAACTGCTTTAAATAGTTAAAAGTTTGTGCTAAATCTTCCATTCATTTTCAAATCTTTGCAAATTAACGTAATTTTGAGGAATCCTCCTGAATGAGGTTTGAAAATCTAATAAAAATCATCTATGAAACGAAAAGTCCTTTTGATCTATACCGGCGGAACCATCGGTATGGAGAAAGATTATGAAACAGGAAGTCTCCGCGCATTTGATTTCGGAAATATTTTTGAAAAAATGCCCGAAATGACGCTGATGGAATGTGAAGTTTTCGTTCATCCTTTTTCAAAACCGCTGGATTCATCCGATATGGGTCCGGAAGAGTGGAAGATTATCGCCCATTATATCCATAAAAATTACAATAATTATGACGGCTTTTTAGTTCTTCACGGGACAGATACCATGTCTTATACAGCTTCAGCATTAAGTTTTATGCTGAAAGGACTGAAAAAACCGGTGATTCTTACCGGCTCCCAGCTTCCCATTGGTGACCTGAGGACAGATGCCAAGGAAAATCTTTTAACCAGCCTATATTATGCAAGTTTATATGAAAATGATGAGGCTGTTATCCAGGAAGTAGCCATTTACTTTGAATACAAACTACTGAGAGGAAACCGTACGCTGAAATATTCTGCGGAATACTTTGACGCATACGCCAGTCCGAATTACCCGATTTTAGGTCAGTCTGGGGTGCATCTCAATATTATTAAGGAAAATCTTCACCGATGCGAACCTGAAATTGAATTTCACGTGGATGACCATATTTCGGAAGATATTATTTTCTGGAGAATTTTTCCTGGGATGAATCTTAACCATTTTAAAGAAATCCCGAAAATGAAAGTACTGATCCTGCAGGTTTTTGGTTCGGGAACTATTTTCAGCAGCGACAAAACAGTGGAAACATTACAACAAATCCGTAACAACGGAACGGAAATAGTGGTCGTAAGCCAGTGTATTTCAGGAGGAATCTCATTCGGAAAATACGAAAACAGTAATATTTTTTCAAGAATCGGAGCCATTAGCGGAAAAGATATGACGGCAGAAAGTGCAATAACAAAAGCAATGCACCTTATTGACAACCCGAATTACAAAGGGAACTTTGGAGACAACTTTACCAAGAGCTTTTGTGGAGAAATTTCTCACTAATTGCAATAATAATTTGGATATTCAATAAATTCCCTTATTTTTGCAATCTCAAATAGAGAGGTGTCCGAGTGGTTGAAGGAGCTACCCTGGAAAGGTAGTATACGGGTAACTGTATCGAGGGTTCGAATCCCTTCCTCTCTGCCAGAAACGTTGATTTTTAATCAGCGTTTTTTTATTTTTATGGATATAAAGTAATGTACTTTGCTGGCGTATATTCTTACGGGTATTTTTTTTATATGCTAACTGTTTGATTGTTAAATTTTAAAATAAGAATTGCACAATTAAAGATGATTTCTTTTCTTTGATAAAAAATACATATGAAAAAAATTATTCTTTTAGTGAGTTTAAAAAGTTTCATGTTTTATTCTCAGGTAGGTATAGGAACCACGAATCCAGATCCTTCTTCCGTTTTAGATATTCAGGCTGCCAGCAAAGGATTATTAATTCCCAGAATTAACTTAAACACCAATCCCGTACTAAATCCTCAAAAATCACTTTTGGTATGGAATACGGATACATCTGTATATTCAGAAGGCTTTTATTATTTTGACGGAAGTTTATGGAAAAGATTGGAAAACAAAAATATATGGAATACCAACGGAAATACGGGAACATCAGATGTGACAGACTTTCTGGGAAATACTGACAACAAGAGTCTTGCTATACGAACAAACAATATTACAAGAATGCGGATTGGCAGTGAAGTTGCCGGAAGCTCTTTTACCAATGTCAGTATGAGCCTCAATCCTTCTTCTTCCTACACAGGTTCTATTGTTTCTTTAAATAATACGCTGGACGTACAAAGCGGATCTTCTGCAGCTAATGTTTTCGGAATTGAAAATTTGCTTTATCTGAGAAACGGGTCAACTATTTCAAATACATTCAGGGGTATCCGAAACAGACTGTGGAATGTTCAGACAACCAATTATCCCAATGTTGTTGGAACTTTAAATGAGTATAGGGGAGAAGTAACCAGTATCAGCAGTTTTAAAGGCTTTACCAACACCTACGATTTTAGGGCAGGATCCAACACCACTGAAATGATGGGGTTTTCCAATGAGTTTACCGCCCAGATGAATGGTACAATTACCAACTATTACGGTTTTTATTCAGGTATTCACACCAGTCTCTCAGGATATACGAACTATTACGGTTTTTTTCAGCCTAATGTAGGAACCGCATCCAACAGGTATGCATTTTTTTATGATGGTGATGATACCAATACAAAAGACGTAGTGGTTACCGGTACGGGAAGGATTGGTGTAGGTACAAATATCCCGCACTCCAATCTTCAGGCAGAAGGCTCTCTTTCCATGAAATACGATACCACAGGCACTTCAACAGGGGTATATTCAATAACAGATAATAATTACACCATACGGATATTTAACCAGATTTCGTCAATAAACCTGCCCAACCCGAATACCTGTAAAGGAAGAATTTATATTTTAATAGGAAGCAACGGAATTAGTGCAAAATCAATAACGGTTACCGGCGGAGCGGTAATTTATGATGATGTTTTAAACGCAACAATCAGTAGTATATCTTCCGGACAGCGGTATCAGATTCAAAGTGATGGTAAAGACTGGATTGTCATTGGTAATTAACAATATTTTTACAAAAAAACCGCCTGACTTTTTGAAGTCAGGCGGTTGCGTTTGAAAATCTCAACCCTTTCAAACTATAATTTAGCTATATGAATGTTTGGTATTAGTTTAATTGCAAATGGTAAGGAAATGATGGCTCATCTGTACCCTGAATTTAGCATCAGATTTCAGCTTTTTGTAAATTGTATTTTCAAAGGCATACACTTCTTTTAATTTCTTATCAATAAATTCCGCAATCTGAACCAAAGAGCATACAAAATCCCTGTAAATACTGATGTTAACCGTCTGTCCGTAAACAGGAAGATAGGCTTTCAAAAATGGCAGCATAGACTGATGCTGATTGTAGTTGACACAATAGCCAGCTCCGTCTCTTGAAGTAATAATATCATGATCATTAATAAAGCTGAGTATATTTTGATCGGCTTTATCTTTACTGGTTTGGATATGCCTGTTGATTTTATCTAAAATATGTTGCGCATATTCCATCATGCTGATTGTTTTCCACTCAAAAATAGGGCTCATGCTTTTGGTGTTTTTTGATGATTTTCCATTTTCGCAGCTTGTACAAAATGAAAGCCCGATCTTATCATGATGCGGAAAAGAGCATTCTTTAATCTGTATTGTAGCATCAGCCTGCAGCCTCTCATTAGCAAAATTATAATACAAATAAGGACTATACAGTTCTGCTAAACTTTTCAGATAATCGGTTTCGGATGTGTTTCGATATTCTTCAAACCATTTTTCCAGATTATCATAATACCGGTTTTCAAATTCATTAAAACTTAAATACAATGGCAGTTCCATAACTTTGTTGTTTTGATATGACAAAGCTACTCCGGTGATGCGACAAAACTTGACGTGTTTTTTTGGGGTTTAATTTTTTTTTGCTGATTGAATTTTAGAGTTAGAATCGCCAGCTTTATATTAAAGGTTCCGCAAATTTAGAAGATCCTTCGACTGCTGCGCACTCAGGATGACATATGCTCATAACAATCTTACTATTCATTGCTCATTACTTACTATTGATCATAATGCCTCATAATGTATTCGAAGTAATGAATCATTTTCATATAATTTTCTATGCTGAGATATTCGTTGGTGCTGTGAATAGACTGTTTTTCAGCATTGTTTATTTTAACAGGCATGAAACGGTAAATATTTTTGCTTACGATCTGGTATTTATAAGCATCCGTTGCACCCACCGTAAGGTAAGGTGTTGCGATTGCCGTAGGATGAATTTCTTTAATCGCTTTTTCTATCAGTTGAAATGCTCTTGTATTCGATGAAGAAACAGCGGAAGCTTCTTTTACGTTGTCGATTTCTTCTATTTCCACATTAAATCCTTTGGTAACGTTCGCAATATGTTCTTTTACATCTTTTACGGTATTACCGGGAAGAAGCCTGAAATTAACCACAAATTCCACTTCAGGTGAAAGAACATTCGGAGCGTCACTTCCTTTCATCATCGTTAAAGCAGTGGTTGTACGAACCAGCGCGTTGGTAGAATTATTTTTTGTAAGCTGTGAAAGAAGCACAGGTTTCAACAGCCATTGGTTGGCAATAGCCATTCTGTTTACAAAAGGCATTGATCCGCCAATATTTGTAAAAAACTGGTTAATGAGTGGCGTCATAACGGGTTTCATCTGATCGTTCTCCAGGCGCTGCATAATGATTGCCGCTTTTCCGATGGCCGATTCTGCAGGAGGCATAGAAGAATGTCCGCCAAGACCTTTTACTTTTATTTTAACGGAAAGAACCCCCTTTTCCGCACATCCTATCACGGCAATGTCTGAACCGATTCCCGAAACACTTCCTTTTTCCAGAATCAGGCCGCCTTCATCATATACCGCCTCAAACTGTATATTGTTAGCCTTAAAATATGCTGCAATTTTCATAGCGCCCTGGTGTCCGCCAACTTCTTCATCAAACCCAAACGCAAGATAGATATCTCGCTGGGGAATATGTTTTGTCTTAATTAAGTTATTCACCGACTCCAGCAGGGAAAACAACATTCCTTTCATATCGATGGAACCTCTTCCATATATTCTTCCATTGGCAACCGCCCCGGAAAAAGGCCCGAAATCCCAATCTTCCGAAACTTCTGAAACAGCAGGTAAAGGTTGGTCGTCCGGCCTGAAAATGTTTTCACTTTTATCTTTCACTTCAGCATCTCCCGGAGGAACAACATCGGTGTGGGAAAGAAACAGGATCGGATCAAGGGAAGGATTGCTGCCTTTTAACCGGAATACCAGCCCATAGGTATTAATCTCGACAAATTCTGTATTCTGATAAATAAGTGGATAAGAATTTTTGATATATTCTTTAATGGTGGCAAATGTTGAATAATTGAACGCTCCCGGTTCGCCGGAAGAAACGGTAGGAATTTTCAATCCGCCAGACAGCCTTTTAATGGCGGAATCATCTTTTATCATTTTCCAGCCTGAAGTAATATTGCTGTTTACTTTTTTAAAAGGATAGATGGAAGTTTTAATTAAAACAATAAGGATCAGGAGAATAAGAAGGCTTATGAGAATGAAGGCGAGTTCTTTCATGGTGGAATTTGGTGGTTTTTAAGTTGATGAAGTCTTTCCCGAAGTTACAAATATAGATTATTTTCGCTTTTTCTCTCTGGTCTTAGTTTAATGAAAAACCACTACAATTTGCAATGGCTTATCTGAATTATTATCATACCCTTGGATTAACAAAGATTAATTTTAAATATACTTAAAATATCACTCAGAACTCCACGTCCGAGAAAGAAATAGATGATCGTAAAGATCAGAGAAGCAATTACCGCTTGCCAGCCGTTTATATCCATAAGCATTGCCAGAATGGATTGCTTTTTCCTTTTTCTTATATAATTTTTAAAATCAAAATTGTCTTTCTTACATCTAAAATCCAGTATAAAATACATATAAAGGAAAATTATAACTAAGAAAATAATGTTTTGAATTATATAATTACACATAAGTAATAAGTTGACTTTCGGAACTCATTTGTCAAAATCCGTTGAGAATACTGTAATTCCATGCGGCAACAAAAATTCCCGCTGTTTCCGTTCTTAGTCGCTGGCTGCCTAAAGAAACGGCCTTTACCTGATGATCGGCTAACAATTTAATTTCCTTTTCAGAAAAATCACCTTCCGGACCGATGAGGAAAGTCATCTGGTCAAGTTTAGGGATTTCGTTTAAAGCAATCCGGTGAAGGTTTTCGTGACAATGAGCTACAAATGTGTTTTCGGAACTGATTGTTTTTAAAAAATCCTGAAGTTTAATGCTGTCGTTAATGACAGGGAAATGAAATCTCAGGCTTTGCTTGGATGCGGCAATTGCTTGTTTTCTCAGTTTGTCGATATTCAGGTTTTTACGTTCGGTTTTTTCCGTTTGGAGAAGAGTAATTGCAGAAATTCCCATTTCTACAGCCTTTTCTACGAAAAATTCTATACGGTCGATATTTTTCGTGGGAGCAATCGCAATATGCAGTTTCGGATGAAAATCTGGTAAACCGGTTTTGATTTCATCAACCGAGATCGCTGCTTTCTTCCCTTCAATCATCAGCTTCCCGGAAGCGAGATTTCCTTTTCCGTCAGTTATATAGATCTCTTCGCCTTCTTTCATCCGAAGCACTTTTACAATGTGCTGCTGTTCTTCATCATTGATCGTTACTTGATTTCCTTCAATTTCTCCGTAGAATAGTTTCATATATCTTGCGTTAAAAAAGCAACTCCTGTTTTTATGGTCGTGTAAATGTCTGTATCACAATTTCGGTAAGAACAGGTGTAGATTTCTTCGATCCAATTGTTATTAAGGTAAATCAGATTTAGATATTCCTGTTTTCTTAAATTGTTTTTAATGGACAAATAATCTCCTTCTTTGGGCTCATAGGGAAAGCTGAAAATATTTTCAGCATTGAGTTTTTGTATAATTTCATCTTTTACATCCTGGATATATCCCGTTTCGGAGCTGGCTGGAAAGTAATCCATATAAAGCTCGGAGGAATCATTTTTTTCCGTAACGGTTTCTAAGATCCAATAATATTTTGAATTTTTCTTAGATTGTGTCCCCAATATTTTTTCTTCTAAAAGAATTTTCATAGATCGTATTTTGCTGTTGCACTGGTTCTTAAATCCGTAAATTCTCCTCTTTTAAATTTCAGCTGTGCTACCATCGCAATCATCGCTGCATTGTCGGTGGTATACTCGAATTTCGGGATATAAATATTCCAGCCCAGTTTTTCCTGATTATCCTGCATGGCTTTTCTCAAAGCTGAATTTGCGGAAACACCGCCGGCAATGGCAACTTCGTTAATATTTAAGTCTTTCGCGGCCTTTTCAAGCTTGTTCATCAGGATTTCTATGATTGATTTCTGCACAGAAGCACAAAGGTCATTGATATTATTTTTAATAAAATCCGGATCTTTTCTCACTTCTTTCTGAATAAAATACAGTACGGAAGTCTTTATTCCGCTGAAAGAATAATCATACTGCTCCAGTTTAGGTTTATTAAATTTAAATGCTTCAGAATTACCTTCTTTAGCAAGCTTGTCAATGATGGGTCCGGCAGGATAATCCAGGTCGAAAATTTTTCCGATTTTATCGAAAGCTTCACCTGCTGCGTCATCAGTTGTTTTCCCGATAATTTCCATATCAAAATAGTCCTTTACCAGGACGATCATGGTATGTCCGCCACTTACGGTAAGGCATAAAAAAGGGAATGTAGGCGGCATAGGATTTGCATCCTCAATGAAATGCGCTAAAATATGTGCCTGAAGGTGGTTTACTTCGATCAGCGGAACGTCTAAGCTCATTGCCAAAGACTTAGCAAAGGAAGTTCCCACAAGAAGAGATCCTAAAAGGCCGGGACCTCGGGTAAATCCTATCGCGGAAATTGCATTTTGTTGTATATTTGCTTTAGTTAGAGATTTTTCAACAACCGGAATGATATTTTGCTGGTGAGCACGTGATGCAAGCTCAGGAACAACACCGCCATATTCTTTATGGATTGCCTGGTTTGCAGCAATGTTCGACAAAATAGAATTTCCCTTGATGATAGCTGCTGATGTATCGTCGCAAGACGATTCAATACCTAAAATTATAGAGTCGCTCATAATAATGGCAAAGTTAGAGAATAATAACGAGAATGAGAACAAAAAATCAGTAGCTGAAAACTTAGGTAATCAGGTACAAAAGGCCGTGGAAAACGCCGGAGAAAAAGTGAAGGAGACCGTAAAAGAAGCTTCTGAGCTGGCTTCCGACGCCATCAAGCATCCGGTGGAAACGGCTGAAGAATTCGGAAAACAGGCTGTAAAAGATGTTACCAGTTACTCATGGTGGGCGCGTCTGCTTTTGATTCTCTTCTGGCTCGGACTCGGGCTTGTTGCTGCCATTTTTATCGCAATTAATCTTCCGGTTACCAAACAATGGGCTGCCGATCAGGCGCTGCAGGTCGTAAACAGGGATTTTAAAGCACAGATGTCAACAGAAAGTGTTGAAGTTAATTTCTTTGGTAATGTGAAAATTAAAGGGCTGAAGATCAAAGACTATAAAGGTTATGATTTCATTCAGTCCAAAGAATTTATTGCCAATTCAAACTGGCTGTCTTTATTTAGCAACATTACAAAAAACAATTCGTTAAGCTTTAATTCTTTAACCTTAAAAAATGCCGATGTAAAAGTAATCACCTACAAAGGCGACAGCATTTCAAATTTTATCCGTTTCACCCAATTGTTTGACAGCGGAAAAAAAAGAGATCCCAATAAGCCTCCCTTTCAGTTAGATTCAAGACTTCAGATTCTTGATTCTAAAGTTTCCATTGTGAATTTAAATTCTCCGGGAGAAAAAGGAAAATGGCTAACTGCAACCAACTTTAATCTGAAAGCACCTAATGTAAAAATCAACGGAAGAAATATTTCGGCACTCATTAATAACATGTCCTTTACAACAAGACGATGGGGCAAATCTCACTTTGTAGATACTTTTTCTACAGAGCTTTCAATGACGCCGGATTATCTTTCATTAAAAGATCTCACGTTGAATACAGATCATTCACTTTTGCAGGGAGATATAAAATTCAATCTTCATGATGACGGTTCATGGGCAGATTTTGCCGATAAGGTAAAATGGGAAATGAATCTCTCGCAGGGAAGCCAGCTAAGTGGTTACGACATCAGTTATTTTGTGACCAATTGGGACAATTTCAAGCCGTTTAATATTTCCGGGAAAATGGCTGGTCCGCTGAATAATTTTAAATTGAATAATTTCCTGATCAGAAATCCTGATGTTAATATAGCAACCAAAACCATGAAGGTCGACAGGCTATTAAAAGGAAACTTTTTAATCGAAACTCCAGACCTTTCTGCGGATTTCACCTATAAAGACCTGAAAGCCATGATGCCTTCATTCATTTCCAAAAAAATGAAGAACTTTGCGGATGATTTTGGTAAATTAAAATACAACGGAACGGCAAGTGTTAATCCAAATAAGGTTTATGTAGCCAGCGGAAACCTTATGACGGGAATCGGGCAGGCGAAAATTACTCAGTTTTCTTTAACGGAGTATAGCTCATCAATACCAAAATATGTAGGAATTGCTGAAGTTAAAGATTTAAATACTTCCGTAATTACCAAAAATAAATCAGTAGGCTTAATTTCAGGAAGGTTTGATATCAACGGTCAGAGTTTCGATGTCAATACCATGAGACTGACAACTAAATCAAGAATTACCAGTGTTGAAATCATGAATAAGGAGATCAACAACATTTATCTGGAAGGTCTTCTTGATCATAAAAAATACAACGGACTCATCACCGTAAACGATGAACAGGCAAAAGCCAATATCAAAGGATTAATTGATTTCAGCACTTCAAGAATTATGATGAACGTAAATGCTGACGTTAATTATCTGAATATGAATTATTTTACCAATACTCCCGGAACTCAGATCGTGAGCGGAAAGGTAACTGGTAAGATGGCCATGTCTTCAATCAATGACCTTGCCCTTGATGTTGAAGCAAACGGAATAAATTTCGCAACAGCAAGCCAGAAATATTATATTTCCACAGCAAAACTGAAAACCTTTATGGAAAATGGCGGCCGTGTAATTGATGTAGACGCACCCGGAGCCGTAAACGGAAAGATATCAGGAAGGTATAATCTTGGAGATCTTGCAGGAATGGTAGAAAACGGATTGAACAGAATTCTTGTAGGACCAGCTCCAAGAAAGATGTACAGAGGACAGAGTTTTGCCATGAATTTTGATGTCCAGCAGGGATTGGTGAGTTATTTCCTTCCGGATCTTAAATTACCGCAAGGTGCAAAAGTGGAGGGACAGTACGACGGGAATTCCAATAATTTAATCTTAAATCTTGATGCTGCTTCTTTAAAATATATCATGACCAAAACCCGTGAAATCACGGAAGCCGACAGAGCGCTTGCAGCAGCCAATCCTGCTTATACCATTAATGAAAGAGACAATGTCACAAGGGACAGTGCAATGGTAGACAGTGTGATGGTAAGAATCAATACAGCCAATCTTGATGAGCAGATATTTGCAAGAATCAACAGGTTACAGTACAATAAAAATATACTTAAAGATCTTACGCTAAGCGGTAGAAACGAAAATAATACCCTTCTTCATCTGGCTGCCAAGTTTAAGCATGGAAGCCCTGAAGATGAGCTTGATGATACGATGAAGGAATACGCCATCAATGTAAACCAGTCTACCAATGCGGGAGGGGATTTTATATTCAGATTCGAGCCTACGGAGGTTAAATTTAATGAAGTAACATGGGCTGTTGATACAAGTCCTGAACTTAATCATTCTATCACCTATCGTAAAAAGGAAAAGGATTTTGACATCAGGAATCTGAGGATTTATTCTGATAACAGTTCATTACTTGTTAAAGAAGCGCAATTCAAATCAGCTAAAGATTTTTATCTGGATGCCGAAGTCAATGATTTTTCCATAGAAAAGCTCCTGGAAATGCAGCCGGGAGGAAATGCAATGAATATTAAAGGACTTGCCAACGGCAGTGTACAGATTCGTATGGATAAAAGTACCCTTCAGCCTTTAGTGGACATGACGATTGATGATATCATGATGAACGGAAATGATATGGGAGATATCACGATTTCCGCAACCAACGGATTCTCCCTGAATGTTTATGATGTTGATATCAGGGTAAACTCTGCGGGAGTGATAGGAAATAACAGTCTTCATGTTACAGGAACCGTAAATAATAATACCTCTTCACCTACAATAGATCTTACCGCTGAAATGAGGGATTTTGATATTGCTTTTGCACAGCAGTTTGTAACCACCGTTTTTGGAAATTTAAGAGGAAAAGCTACAGGAGATCTTAAGATCAGCGGGAAATTCAGTGATTTGGATTACAGTGGCGATATCGCTTTAAAAGGATTCGGGCTTAAACTTTTATTTACAGGGGTAGATTATTCATTTGATGATACCGTTATTCCACTTACAAAAGGCCTTGCTATCCTCAATAATATCGGAGTTCGTGATGGAAGAACAAATTCCAGCGGAAATATCTCGGGAGCAATTCAGTTTGAAACGCTCTCTTCAATGGGAGTCAACCTGGTAATGCGGGCGGACAATCTATTGGTTCTGAATACCACTCAAAAGGATTACGATCTGTTCTGGGGAAGAGTCTACGGACAGGGAGATCTCTATGTAGATGGCCCGGTTTCAGGTCTTAGCCTTTCGACACCGAACATGAAAGCCTTGAGCGGAAGTACTTTTACCTTCAATTCGGGATCTACTTCCAATGTTGAAGAATTTAAAATGCTCAGATTCCTTAAAGAAGGAAAAGACGGATTGGTAACATTAGAAGAGAAGAAAAAAACCGGAGCCAATATGAATATTGATTTTGCTCTGGATGTAGATAAAGGAACTACAGCAAATGTTCTGATTGGTGACGAAGTAGGAAATATTACAGTGAAAGGCGCTGCTGAAAAACTGCGTTTCCAGATGAGCAGACAAGGAAATATTGCCATGAATGGAACATACAAAGTAGAAAACGGAACTTTTGTTTCCAAAGCCATCCTGAATAAAACCTTCCAGATTGAAAAAGGCAGCAGCATCCGGTGGGATGGAGATGCTATGAAGCCTGCGCTGGACATTACCGCCAACTATGTGAGAATGGTTTCCAATGCGGGAGAATACCTGAATATGGGAAGCCTTCAGCCAATCAGTATTTTGCTGCAGGCTAATATTACGCAGTCTCTCGTAGATCCTAAAGTTGATCTCGATGTTACCGCATTGGATGTTTCCAGTCAGGTTAAAGAAACACTGGCTGCAAAAATGAGCCAGGAAGGGGAAAAGGTATTGCAGTTCGGATCTGTATTGCTTTTAAATAGCTTTAATGTTTCTAAAACCGGAGGAGTTGATGTAGATGTCGCAGGCGTTGCAGAATCATCCGGATACAATCTTCTTTTAAAACAGCTGGGGTCTGTACTTAATACCATGAGTAATGAATTCCAGATTGACCTTAATTATGTGAAAGGAGACCAATATTCCAATACGGGCGACCGTGCGAATGCAGGAGTGAGTTTCGCTCTCTCACCAAGAATAAAAGTGAAAACCGGTTTGGGAATTCCTCTTACCAAAACTGAAAATACGGAAGCCAATTATCTTTCCGGAGAAGGAACAATTGAATATGATATTTCTAAAAAGAATGACGGAAGTCTGGTGCTGAGAGGGTATTCAAAACCTTCCAATATAGGTGTCATTAATGGTGCGGGCTCAAACGGTACTGCCAATCAGGCTTATGGAGGAGGTATCGTATGGAGTAAGAGCTTCAATTCTTTATTCAAAAAGAAGAAAAAAGTAAAAAATACACCTGAAGATCAAACAGGAATAAAAACAGATTCTATAAAATCAACTACAAAATAATTCTAAATTTATAATGATTTTTCTCATATGTGTTAATTATTGTTAATGTTTAATATAATTTTTTTAGTTAAATTATTTTTTATAAATTTGCAAAAAATACATTGTTTTTTTAAGAAAATTGTAATTTAACTAATATGAACTATCAACTGGACGAAATAGACAAGAAAATTCTTGATTTCTTAGTAGAAAACACAAGAATGCCTTTTACAGAAATTGCTAAACAGATGGATGTTTCCGCTGGTACAATTCACGTAAGAGTGAAAAAGATGGAGGATGCAGGTATTATTTTGGGATCATCTCTTAACATCGATTATGGAAAATTAGACTATCATTTTACAGCTTTCATAGGAATTCTTCTTACGAAATCTAACAGGACACAAGAGGTTTTGAAAGAGTTGTCAACCATTCCAAATGTAATCGAAGCAAGCGTTATTTCCGGAAAGTACAATATTTTCTGTAAAGTAAGAGCTAAAAATACGGACGATGCAAAAAGAATTATTTATCAGATCGATGATATTCAGGATGTAATGAGAACGGAGAGTATGATCTCCATGGAAGAATATCTAAGCGACAAAAACAGACTGATCAACGCGATTTCCGTATAATCGTTTTTCAAAACAAATTATATAAAAGAACTTATGAAATCTCTCATAAGTTCTTTATTTTTGTACCTATGGAAGAATACAGCTACTTTGACGAAAATCCTAAAAAAGGATGGGGTTTTATCCTCGCATTCGCAGCCCTGATGTTATTTACCCTGATGGGATTCGGGATTGATCTTGATGAGTATTTACAGCATGAAACCCTGAATATTCCTGCCTGGTATGCTTATACTGTTTTCGCAATTGATGCATTGATGGTGATAAGTCTTATACTCATGTTTTTTTACAGAAAAATAGGCATTTTTGCCTTTCCTGCACTGCTTGTTTTACATTTCTTTATGCATAATTATTACCTGTCTACATTCCTGTATACGGATGTAACCAATCTCTTCCTTTTCACTGGTTTCGGAATGCTGGCCATTATTCCGAAATGGAAGTTTTTCAGATGATTTTGTAAGAAGATAAAGAGATTAATAAATATTAATAGGAGCGGGCTTTAGCCCGATTTTACTTTTTGCAGGAAATAGGGGCTTTAGCCAAATCATAAATATTTGCTATCGATTATAGATAAAAAGGCATAATAAATATAGACAGAACGATCTGTCTGTTTTGAAATTAATCTATACATTTGTCTTATCAAATAAAACAGCATGCCATCACCAAAAGAAAGAATTGTAAAAACAACATTTGAACTTTTTGCAAAACAGGGATATCATTCAACAGGAATTAATCAGATCATTTCAGAAGCAAATGTAGCTAAAGCGAGTTTTTATCAGTATTTTAAATCTAAAGAAGATCTTTGTGTTGAGTTTTTAAACGTAAGACATGATTATTGGTTTAATGAATTACATCAATTTACCATACAGGAAAAAGAAACAAAGTCTAAAATCCTTTCGTCTTTTGATTTCCTGATTTATATGAATGAAAAAGAAAATTTCAGAGGCTGCAGTTTCCTTAATATTTTGTCCGAAATTCCTACAGATAATGTGAAAATATTAAATGTCATTCAACATCATAAAACAGATTTGAGAAATTTTTTTTCTGAAATAACAGAAGATAAAGATCTTTCAGATCATATTTATTTATTGTTTGAAAGCAGCATAATTGAAAGTCAGCTTTTCAGAAAAAATGAGCTTATAGAAAAATCAAAAAAAATTATCAACCAACTAATTAATTAAAATTATGGAACAAAAACATCCGCTCCCGCCTTTTACGCTTGAAACAGCATTGGAAAAGATTCAGTTAGCAGAAGATGCCTGGAACAGCCAGGACCCTGAAAAAGTTTCCAAAGCCTACACCACTGATAGTGAGTGGAGAAATAGGGACCAATTTGTCAACGGGAGAGAAGAAATTGTAAGGTTTCTCAGCAGCAAATGGCAAAAAGAGTTTAATTATAAGCTGAAAAAAGAATATTGGGCGCATACAGACAACCGAATTGCCGTTCGTTTCGAGTATGAATATCAGAATAAAGAAGGAAACTGGTTTCGGGCGTACGGAAATGAAAACTGGGAATTTGATGAAAATGGCCTTATGAAAAAAAGATTCGCAAGCATCAACGATTTAGCTATCAAAGAAGAAGACAGAAAGTTCATCTAAATTAATAAAAGCATCCTTTTGGATGCTTTTATGTATAATTCGAAAAAAAATTATTGAGCTAAAATTCTTTTCACCGCTTCTTTCACGGCAGCCGAATCAATCTTATATTTTTTCATCAGTTCAGCAGGTGTAGCAGACTCTCCGAAAGTATCATTCACTGCCACGAATTCCTGTCTTGTAGGTCTTCTTCTGGCAAGCATTCCGGCAATAGATTCTCCCATTCCCCCAAGATAATTATGTTCCTCAGCCGTTACGATTTTTCCTGTTTTTTCAACCGATTTTAAGATGATTTCTTCATCAAGAGGCTTGATCGTGTGAATATTGATCACTTCACAAGAAATTCCCTCTTTTTCAAGCTCATCTGCAGCAACAAGAGATTCCCAAACCAAGTGCCCTGTTGCAACAATTGTCACATCAGTTCCTTCCTCAAGCATGATTCCTTTTCCGATCTCGAAAGGCATATCTTCGGGAATAAAAACAGGAACAGTTGGTCTTCCGAATCTTAAATAAACAGGACCTTCGTGTTCTGCAATTGCAAGGGTAGCTGCTTTTGTCTGGTTGTAGTCACAAGGATTGATTACCGTCATTCCGGGAAGCATTTTCATCATTCCGATGTCTTCCAAAACCTGGTGCGTCGCACCGTCTTCTCCTAAAGTAAGACCTGCGTGAGAAGCACAGATTTTTACATTTTTATTGGAATACGCGATAGACTGACGAATCTGGTCATACACTCTCGAAGTTGAAAAGTTCGCGAAAGTTCCCGTAAAAGGAATTTTTCCCGTGATGCTTAATCCTGCAGCCATACCCATCATATTGGCTTCTGCAATACCTACCTGGAAGAATCTTTCAGGAGCTTTTTCAATGAATTTTTCCATTTTTAAAGATCCGATAAGGTCTGCGCAAAGTGCTACAACATTTGGGTTTTTATCTGCAAGCTCAGCCAATCCGGCTCCAAATCCTGAACGTGTATCCTTTTTTTCTGTATATGTAAATTTCATTTTTTTCTAATTATTAATTAAGATTACTTATTACCAATTACTCATTATTTATAATTAATAATCAGCCGGAGCTTCTAAATACAATTGTTTGAAAGCGGTATCCAGTTGTTCGTCATTAGGAGCTTTACCATGCCATGCGTGAGATCCCATCATGAAGTCTACGCCATTGCCCATTTGAGTATGCAGAATAATAGCAACAGGTTTTTCTTTTCCTGTTTCGGTTTTTGCTTTTTCAAGAATAGCAATTACCGCTTCAAGATCATTACCGTTTTTCTCTTCAAGAACCGTCCATCCGAAAGCCTCCAGCTTAGCATGAAGATTTCCTAATGATAATACATTGTCTGTACTTCCGTCAATTTGCTGTCCGTTATAATCAATTGTGGAAATGATATTGTCCACTTTTTTGGAAGCTGCATACATGAAGGCTTCCCAATTCTGGCCTTCCTGCAATTCTCCGTCTCCCTGTAGAGTATAGACCAAAGAGCTGTCACCATCCAATTTCTTACCCTGAGCCGCACCTAAAGCAACAGAAAGTCCCTGTCCTAAAGAACCGGAAGCTACTCTGATCCCTGGAAGCCCTTCGTGGGTAGTAGGGTGTCCCTGCAATCTGGAATCTAATTTTCTGAAAGTTCTCAGTTCATCCACAGGAAAAAATCCGAACCTTGCTAAAGTAGAATAGAATACCGGGGAAATATGTCCGTTTGAAAGATAGAAATGATCTTCGTTTTTACCTTCCATCGTGAAAGGAAGTTTATAGTTCATTACCTTTCCGTAAAGGGCTGTGAAAAATTCGGTACAACCTAAACTTCCACCCGGGTGACCGGAATTCACAGCATGAACCATTCTTAAAATGTCTCTTCTGATCTGCGTGGTAAGAGATTTTAGCTCTTCAATGCTTTTACTCATTATGTAAGATTTATTTTAAAGCGAATTTACAATTTTTTAGTGGCTTACGGAAATGTAAAAACCCGGATTGTCGCCGGATTTTTAATCTTTTAGCGTATTTTTAATGATAAGTGTTTTTGATTATAGGGGAATCGTGTTTATATATAATGATCAGATAAAGTATAATTTCAAATTTTTATTATTATATCAGTTTTCATTGGAAAATGATAAGTAATTGTTAATAAAAATGAGAAAAGTAAATTATTTTCTTCTGATCAGCCAAAGTCCGATGAAAGTGAGCAGACCGTTAATAATTAACAGCTCCAGCCCGATTTTAAATTCCCCGAATAGTGTTTCCTGATACTTGTCGATAAAGAAGGAGATCACCGGAGCTGCAATACAGACAAAAGGAACCAGCCTGTCCTGTACTTTATATTTTGTGAAAATTCCAAAGGCAAATAATCCTAAAAGAGGGCCGTACGTAAATCCGGCAAGTTTTAGGATTAATCCGATCATTGAATTATCATTAATGACTTTAAAAATAATAACCATTATTAAAAAGGACAAAGCAACCACAAGGTGAATGTTTTTTCTAAATTTCTCCTTCTTGCTGTCGTCCCACTGCGTTTTTTCCCGCATTCCGAAAATATCAATGCAAAGTGATGAGGTAAGTGCCGTCATCGCACCGTCCGCACTTGGAAATAAAGCCGAAATAAGAGCAATAATAAAGATGATTGATATAAATGGCGGCATATGATTTAGGGCAATATCCGGAAACAGCTGATCGCCTGCACTGGAAACACTTTCCTCTGCACCGTAAAGATGAAGAAGGCCTCCCATATAAAGGAACAATGAAATAACTCCTAACAAGATGAAACCTAAAGTAACCATATTTTTCTGAGAATCTTTCAGTCTGGTTACAGAAAGGCTTTTCTGCATCATTTCCTGATCAATTCCTGTCATGGTAATTGTAATAAAAGCTCCGGCCAGAATTTGTTTAATAAAGAAACTTTTCTGATTCGGATCAAAATCAAAAATTTTCGTGTAGCCTTTTTCATTCATTGCTATAAAACTGTCACCAATGCTTAATCCGAGATGGTTCAGCATATAAACCGTACAGATTATCAGTCCTAAAAGCATGCAGGAAGTCTGCAGGGTATCTGTCCAGACGATGGTTTTTACGCCCCCCTCATACGTGTAAAGAATAATCATTCCTAAGATAATAAGGGTAGTAACGATAAAAGGAACACCCAGACTGTCCAGAATAGAAACCTGAAGAATATTTACAACAAGGTATAACCTCGCCGTTGCACCAACCAGTCTTGAAACAATAAAGATCCAAGCACCGGATTTATAAGAAAGCTGTCCCATTCTCTGCTGAAGATAGCCATAAATGGAGGTCAGTTTCAGCCTGTAATATAATGGAAGAAGAATGTAGGCAACAACAATGTAACCAATGAGATAGCCTAATGTAATCTGTAAATAAGAGAACTTGTCATTTCCTACTGCTCCGGGAACACTCACAAAGGTAACTCCCGATAAAGAAGTTCCGATCATCCCGAAGGCAACAAGCATCCAGTTACTTTTACGGTTTCCTATGAAGAAACTTTCATTATCACTTCCTTTTCCGGTTCTGTATGCTACCCAGAGCAGTAATGCGAAGTATATGATGATAATGGATAATAAAATAATCGGAGACATGTTCTGTTTAAATTAAAATTTTAGCAAATATAGTTTTTTTATATTCTGCTCAAAAAATAAAAAGACCTTCCGGATTTGATCCGAAAGGTAATCTTTTACAAATTAAGTGATGTTAATTTCAGGTCTTATTCCCAGCCTAAATCTTATCTTAAGCCTGTGTCTGATTTACCAGCACATCCTGCAGTTCCTCGTGTTTCTGGAAAGTAGCTTTTGCAAAAGGGCAAAGGGGAATGATGGTTTTTCCGTTTTTTCTTGCAAAGTCTACCGCAGACAGAAGCATTTCTTTGCCAACGCCTTTTCCGTTATAGGCTTCCTCCACTTCAGTATGATCAATGATGAATCTTTCTTCTCCTGCCCAGGTATAGGTCATTAAACCTGCACGTTTACCATCTATAAACGCTTCAAAATTTCCGTTTTTTTCGTTGTTGCTATGTTTTACTTCAATCATATTATGAGAATTTGGTTAATATTTCAATATCGTTGGTTAATATTTTATGAATAGGGCATGCATCTGCAATGGCCCTTAGTCTTTTGATCTGTTCTTCATCAAGAATGGTGCCTTCAAAAGTAATGTTTCTTTTAAAAATTGCTCTTTTGGTTAAAGGAAAATTTTCAAGTTCTACTTCTACGTTAATCGTATCAATATTCCATTCTTTTCTGTCAATATACATTCTCAGAGTAGCTGCAGTACAGCTTGCGAGCGAAGTTGCCAGAATTTCAAACGGATTAAAACCTTTGTTTCCGCCGCCTTTATCCACAGGCTCGTCGGTAATCAGGGTATTTTCCCCGGCGACAACTTCGGTGTAGTATCTTTCTTTGCCTAAGCTTGCTTTTACGGTGATGGCCATTATATTGCTGTATTGAATTTATAACTTAATGCTCCGGAAGGGCAAAGATCAATTTGGTTTCTAAGTTCTTCTGCTGTCGCATTTTCAGGTTTCAGCCAGGGTCTTTCTTTAGGATTATACACTTTAGGAAGTGTTTTTACGCAAACTCCTGCGTGAATACATTTTTTAGGCTGCCAGATGACTGTTATTTCTCCTGCTGCATATTCGTGTGTTTCCATATAGTTTTTGTTAAATATTTTCTATTCTTCTGTCGTGAATCAGCTATTACCAATCACTGAAAGCTTTTAACGTTTCTTTTGGGAATCAGTTTTTAATCTGATTTTTAAAATTGAATATTTTATCTTTCAGGTCTTTCAGCATTTCAGGATCAATGACACCGGTTTCCATGTCGAAATTCTCGTAAAATTTCGGCAGTGAAAAAGTTTCTTTAACATCGCTTCCGAACTGCGGAAAAAATGTTTTCGCCGTATTCATTACATTTCCGCCGCCGTATCCTCCGGGAGAGGTAGACATCAGAAGCATCGGCTTGTTCTGGAAAACTTTTACATTAATCCTCGAAGCCCAGTCGAAGACATTTTTAAATGCGGCACTGTATGATCTGTTGTGTTCCGCCAGGGAACAGATAATGGCATCACATTCTTCGATCACTTTTAAAAAATGATGCGCTTCATCCGGAAACCCCTTCTTTTCGAGGTCTACGGAAAACACGGGCATGTCGAAGTCATTTAAATCAATTAAATTAATCTCGTCATCCTGAAAATCTTTCAACACAAACATTACAAGCTCTCTGTTGATGGAGGTGGAAGAAGTGCTCCCTGCAAATGCTAATATTTTCATAGTTTATTTTCGTCCTATGGTTTTCTGTTTAAAATGGCTTTCGGAAGCGGTACATAATCTTCATCGTCTCCCGGAACCAAAGGAAAAGCTTCATGGTTTTGGTCATTCCAGTTTACTTTTGCCTGCTCAATCAGTTCTTTGTCGGAATTTACAAAATTCCAGAATATAAAACGTTCTTCATCGAAAGGCTCGCCTCCGAAAAGATAGACCGTTCCGTTTTCGCTCATGTCAAACTCGCAAAGCTTGGTGTCTTTGGCAATCATGAGCTGCTTGGACCCGTAAGAATTTCCGTCTGTAGAAACTGTTCCGTCCAGCACGTACATGGCTGCTTCGCCATAAAGATCTTTTCCGATGCTTATTTTTTTTGCATCTTTTGTTTTAATTTCGATAAAAAACAATTTGCTGTGTACCGGAACCGGAGATTTTCTTCCGAACGCTTCGCCTGCAATTAGTTTGTATTGTATTCCGTCTTCTTCCCAAACCGGGATTTCATCCGCTTCAGTATGGTGGAAACTAGGTTCGGATTGTTCGAGATGTTTTGGAAGCCCGACCCATATCTGGAATCCGTGAAGTCTTTTGTCGGAATGCCTCAGGTATTCGGGTGTTCTTTCCGAATGTACTACGCCTTTTCCTGCGGTCATCCAGTTGACAGCTCCGGGCTGTATTTCAATGGCGCTTCCTACACTGTCTCTGTGAAAGATTGAACCTTCCAAAAGGTATGTTAATGTTGAAAGTCCGATATGTGGATGCGGCGGGACATCAAGATTCTGATAATCCTTCAGTTCAGCAGGCCCCATGTGATCGATAAAAACGAAAGGTCCGACTGCTCTTTTTTCGCGGAAAGGAAGAAGTCTTCCCACCAGGAAATTTCCTATATCTGCAGATTTTTCTTCTATAATAAGGCCGATATTTGACATGATGATTATTTTTTAAGCTAATGTATTTAAAGTTAAATGTTGAAAGTATTTGGAAATCAAATCTGGTTGTATCCGTGGAATCTTTGATCCACGACACGTTTCCATTCAGGATTTATTCTGATAAATGACTGTATGTAAGGGCAGAATGGAAGTGCCTTTTTATGATGATCTTCAATAAAATGCAGCGTTTTTTCCACAACTGCTTCCGCTGCTCCTGTTCCGGCAATAAGAAGATCAGCCTCAGTGTGATTCAGGGCGATCTGGTTTCCCATTTGTCGGTAATCGATGAATGCATAATTACCGTTAAATTCTATTTCGAATCGTTCTCCGGTATCCTGTAAAGGAATATATTCAAATTCTGGTTTCATAGTTATACTGCTAAATTAAAGAACAGGTCATTTCAGAGGGGAACAGCGTTTGTTTTCACTTTAAAACAATGACAAATTCTACAAACATTTTCGATAAAAATAAGGAAAAATAATAAACAGAATTTAATTCTAAGTTAAATTAATCCTCCAGATATCCAAATCTTCCGAGATTATAATCTTCAAAAGCCTGCATGATTTCCTCTCTCGAATTCATCACAAAAGGACCATGCGCATAAATCGGTTCATTTAAAGGCATTCCACTGATAATAAGAACGATGCTGTCTTCTTTAGCTTCAATCGTAAATCTTTTACCTTCATTTTTAAACAAAATAAAATGATTGACCGGAGCTTTTCCTTCATTATTTATAGTGATACTTCCTTGGATTACCAATGCTGCCGTATTAAAATCAGCAGGAAAACTAAAGTCAGCTTTTCCGCTTTTTTTCAGTTTTGCATTCATTACATGAACGGGACTGAACGTAGAAGCCGGACCTTTCTGATCGTTATAGGCTCCTGAGATAATTTCAACAAAACCGTTTTCACCGAGATCAGCTTTTGTCATGTCTGCGTTACGGATTGCCTGGTATTTCGGGCAGCTCATTTTGTATGCCGACGGAAGATTAACCCAAAGCTGAACCATCTGGAAAATCCCGCCTGTCTTGGCCCATTCTTTTTCATGGTATTCTTTGTGAAGAACACCTTTAGCTGCGGTCATCCATTGTACATCACCTTCACCGATGATTCCGCCTCCGCCGGCACTGTCGTGATGCTGTACTTTTCCTTCATAGGCTAGCGTAACGGTTTCAAATCCACGGTGAGGATGCACGCCAACGCCGCGGGGCTGCTTTGTTCCGTTAAAATGAAACTTTGAATTGTAATCCAGCATGATAAAAGGATCCATTCTTTTCATATCTATGCCTTGCGTTCCCGGAATAAAATTATGGACCCGGAAACCATCACCCACGAAATGTGCAGGCTTCGGCGATATAATTTTTTCTACTTGTTTGGTTGCCATAATTGTTGGTGTTTAAGGCAAAGTTAAGACAAGTAAAACAAGAGGGCATTGATCTGTGATAATATCAGGTTTAGTGTGTTTAACGGAAAATATTTTAACCGCAAAAGCTGCAAAAGATTTTTTAAGACATAAGATAGTTGTTAGCTTATCAACTTGAGAAACAAGAGCACATGAGTTTTGAAAATCAAGATTTTCATTTATAAAAACATCTAGACAAATTAGGTTAAATATGTGGTGTTTTACTCACAATATCTTATTAGCCTGCGAAAATCTTGTGATTTGCGCGAGATGATCTTAATTCATATCAATTTATTCTTCCTTCGATTTCATATTTTTTCCATCCGAAATATGCAGCCTCCTGAAAACAAAGCCGGAGATAATAGTAAGAATACCGATGGTAAGAAATGTATAACGAAACGCATTATGAGGTTCACCATGGATAAGATCGGTATTTTCAAAAATCTTTAAAACAATCAGTCCGAAAGCAATTCCAAAGCCGATGGCCAGCTGCTGATTGACGGATAAAAGCGAATTTCCGCTGCTGGTCTGAAAATTCCGGAGGTCTGCAATAGAAATGGTATTCATTGAAGTAAACTGGATCGAGTTGAAGAATCCTAATATTGCAATAATTGGTACAAACCAATATAGGGAAGTATTGATGTCAGGAATCGCAAGCAGACAGATCAGTGTGCCAATAATAAAGGTGTTGGTCATGAGGGTCTGTCGGTATCCGAATTTATCTAATATTTTAATGACATATGATTTTCCGAAGATTGCCGTGAGCGCCATTGGAGCAATAATCCATCCTGAGGTGACGGCAGATTGGCCGTACGCAATCTGGATCATTAAAGGTAATAATAATGGAACAGAACTGATTCCCAGCCTGGTGGCCAGATTTCCCACAACTCCTACCCTGAAAGTTCTTACCTGAAATAAATTTAACGGGAAAATCGGACTTTCGTCTTTCTTCGCATGGCGGTAATAATAATACATAAAAAGAAATCCCAAAATGAAAACAATAAGAACAGGCGTTGTATTTTGAAGATCTCCGAAAAGTTCAAGAGAAATGGAGAGAAGGAGAGAGGCTGCCGCAAAAATCAGAAAGCCTTTCAGATCAAAATCAACATCTGCGGATTTATAATTGGGCATGAACTTTAATCCTAATGTTATCCCCAAAATACCGATCGGAATATTGATGAGGAAAATCCAGTGCCAGGAAAGATAATCTACCATATATCCTCCAACGAGCGGACCAAGAACCGGACCGATAAGAGCGGGGATAATAGCAAAGTTCATGGCTTTAAGCAATTCATTTTTGTCGAATGTTTTAATAAGCGCCAGTTTTCCAACCGGTGTCATGAGACTCCCGCCGATTCCTTGTATCACCCTTGAAATAACCAAATGCGTAAGGTTTTGTGAAAGGGCACAGAAAAGAGAACCCAGACTGAATAATACAATAGAAAAAATGAAGATTTTTTTTGTTCCGAACCTGTCTGCCAGAAATCCGCTCGCCGGCATAAATACTGCCAGTGTTAAAACATAACTAATAATGGCATTCTGCATATTCAGCGGAGATTCCTTCAGGTCTCTTGCAATAGCAGGAAGTGAGGTGTTGAGAACGGTAGAGTCCAGCATCTGCATAAAGATTGCGGTTGCTAAGATCAAAGGTAATATTTTCTTTATCGAATTAGGTTGCGAAACGGGTTCTGACATTGTTTCTGTTTACTGGAGTTACTCCAGATTTGTTTGGTTCAAAGAATTAAAATGATAGTGTTACAGCAATATTTATTCCTTTGGATTTATTTATTTTAAAAAAAATAGAATCAGGAGACTTTTTATAATTTTTAATCATTAAAAAAGTCCTGCAGATTCGCAGGACTTTTTAGCTTATTTTCTTGGTTTTTCAACCCCTTTCCATTCGTCGCCGGCTTTTCTGTACTGGCTTAGCTCAAAGGTTTTGAAATCTTTTGTTTTGTACTCGATATTGTCGGTATTTTGCTCAAACGGCATGATGTAATAATATTCTGCATCCGTTCTGTCTGTTTTGGTACCTTTTTTTACGGAAGGAACATATTTCGAGAATTTGTAGCTTGGAAGATACTGCTTTAATCTTGCATAGAAAGCTTTATTCTCTTTTTCATCCGGAATGATGCTCACGATGTTGAAATCGTCTTTCTTTTTATCGATCCACAGATAATACGTTGTATCTTCTCCTGTATTTCTGTTGTTGGAATTGAAAGCAAAAAGCTCTTTCGGCACCAGCTCCTTGATTTTTTCGGCATCAATCTTTGTATAATATTGTCCTTTTGAAGGATCTACATATGTTTCAAGATTGTACATCAAAACAGAGTTGTTTTCAAGGTTCTTGTTTTTGAAATATTGATTCAAAGACAGTTCTGCGGTTTCTCTTAGCTCTTTTCCTCTGTCATCAAGCTTTTTGGTAGGATTCTGAGGGTTAACTTTTTTTACAAATTCGTATAAAACTTTCGGCTTTATTTCTTTCAGGTGAGGATATGTTTTCAGTTGCTCAGCTTTTACCAGCCAATAATATTGTTGGTAAAAGTCTTCTTTATCAGCATCCTTCACACTTTTATACACCATTGCAAGTTTTTTGGAGCTAAGATATTTGCCGTATTTTCCCTGTCCGAAAGCCAAAGTCATGGATAATAAAGCAAATAAGATAGTAATGTTTCTTCTCATTTTTTTATAATTGATATTTTCGTTTTCCAAATATAATTATTTATTAGATAATATTTTTGATTAACGGTTAAATTCTGACATTATTATTAAGGTTAATTCAAAAGAAAATCCTGTATTGCTACAGGATTGATAAATTTTTATTTGAGTTGCAGGTTTTTAGAGTAAAGAATTTAGTTTTAAAATTGATAATCTTTCGTTTATACTTGGGATATTCAAGAATCGAAAGTCATTTTCAAAACTCAAAAAACTCTCTAACCTTCAGACTTCATTCCCCGTAAGAAGTTTCATGTACCTTTACAGCTCTTCCGCTCGGATCGTTCATGTTTTTAAAAGCTTCATCCCATTCCAGGGCAATAGGAGTGGAGCATGCCACAGACGGAACGGAAGGCACAGTTGCAGCGGCCGTTTCACTTGGGAAATGCTCTTCAAAAATAGACCGGTAACGGTATTCCTCTTTATTCTGCGGTGTATTCAAAGGAAATCTGAATCTTGCATTAGCCATCATTTCGTCCGTTACTTCTTTTTCGGCAACGGCTTTTAATGTATCAATCCATGAATAGCCCACGCCATCCGAAAACTGTTCTTTTTGTCTCCAAGCAATGGATTCCGGAAGAATGTTTTCAAAAGCTTTTCTGAGTACCCATTTTTCAATTTTTCCTTCGGCAGCATTCACCATCTTGTCTTTAGGATTGATGGTCATAGCAATATCCATAAATTCTTTATCCAAAAAAGGAACACGGCCCTCAATACCCCAGCTCATTAGCGCTTTATTGGCACGCAGACAATCGTAAAGGTGGAGTTTTCCCAACTTTCTAACGGTTTCATCATGGAATTCTTTTGCATCAGGTGCTTTATGAAAATATAAATATCCTCCGAATAATTCATCCGAACCTTCTCCGGAAAGTACCATCTTGATTCCCATTGATTTAATTACTCTTGCCAGCAAATACATCGGTGTAGAAGCTCTAATGGTGGTAACATCGTATGTTTCGAGGTGATAAATTACATCACGGATCGCATCAAGGCCCTCCTGAACGGTGAAGTTTACCTCATGATGCACCGATCCTATATGTTCTGCTGCTTTTTGGGCAGCCGCCAGATCTGGAGACCCCACAAGACCAACTGCAAAGCTGTGCAGCCTTGGATACCATGCTTCCTGCGTGTCCCCGCTTTCTACTCTCTGTCTTGCAAATTTTGCCGTTATGGCAGAAATCACGGAAGAGTCTAAACCGCCGGAAAGAAGCACTCCGTAAGGAACATCACTCATCAGTTGTCGGTGTACGGCATCTTCCAGGCCTTTTCTTAATGCATCAATATCATTTTCATTATCTTTAACAGCGTCATAATTTTCCCAGTCTCTTTTATACCATTGCTGGAGTTCGCTTCCATCCTTGCTGTACACAAAATGTCCGGGTAAAAAGGTTTCAATTTTTTTGCAGATGCCTTCCAGTGCTTTCAGTTCGGATGCTACGTAGTAGTTTCCGTTTTTATCCCATCCCTGATAGAGCGGGCAGATTCCCATATGATCGCGGGCGATCAGGTAAATGTTATTTTCTGTATCGTACAGGGAAAAAGCAAATATGCCATTTAGTTTTTCTATAAAATCTTTTCCATATTTTCTGTAAAGTGCTAAAATTACTTCGCAGTCAGACTGGGTCTGAAATTCGTAATCAGGAAACTCTTCCTTTAATTCCCGATGGTTGTAAATTTCTCCATTTACCGCAAGAACGACTTTTCCGTCCTTTGTAAAAAGCGGCTGCTTTCCGGAAGTAGGATCTACGATGGCGAGCCTTTCGTGGGAGAAAACTACTTTTTCGTCCTGGAAGACCCCGCTCCAGTCCGGACCACGGTGACGGATTTTTTTAGACATTTCGAGAACCTGAGGTCTTAATATTTCGGTTTTTTGTTTAGCGTCAAAGAGACATACAATTCCACACATTGTTTTTCATTTAATTTGAAACAAAAATATTGGTGCGGTTTATAATAAACAATAAAAAAAATCATTAAGTGTATATTTTTAACTTAATAATTTATTATTTAGTAAAATTTTAATTATAAGTAAAATTTTATATGATTTTAGTTAATTTTTTTCACTGACGATACTGCTTTAACCATATACAAAATAAAAATTAAATATTTATTAATGTATGATAATTAATTCCAAAAAAAAATCCCATTACTTTGTGGCTCGAAATAATTTTTTTTCATCATTTGTGTTTTTACCTTCTTGCAGAGTCAATTTGCGAGAAGGTTTTTTTTATTCATTACCTAGCAGAACGCCTGAAACATTCCATGAGCTGAAGCTGTTTCCTTCGGTTGGTCCCTGAGGAATTTTTACCTGAATGGTATGTTTACCTGCTTTCAAATCTCCAAGAGAAATAAAATTAGGATTTGTAATAGTTCCCGGACACCAGTTGGAGCGGCTTAGGTCTGATGAAGAAAGCCCGTCATTGAAGTTTCCTGATGCCGGATTGTAAAGACGGTACGAGCCACAGTCTGATCTCCACGGGATAAATGAAAATACCATATTGCCGTCTAATAAGACCGAATTGGTTTTCGGTACAAATTCATCTCCGTTTTCCCAGCCTCCGTGTCCTGTAGTAATATACCTCAGTTGTGCGTTTTTCAAATCTTTTATTAGCGTAAACTCCACTTTTAAGCCTTTATCTTTATTAAACATGGTAGAGTAGTCCTGCCCGGCCATTTCCATAATATTCAGCGTGTTAAATAAAGGAATCACCGTATTGTTTTTATGAATGGTCTGATCGCTTTTATGAATGGTTATTTCCAGGCTTATTTTGTGACCGCCTTTATCGTAGTTTCCTATAAAAGCTCCGATCCATAATTCTTTGTCATTTAAAGCAGGTTTCAGTTCAGTAATGTCCTGTCGGTACGGACTGATCGTTTGCCAGGTTTTATCTTTAAGCTGAAGATTATTGAATTTATTAATCCCGAAAGCGGTAAAGAAACGCATCATCTCCACAGCCGGATTATAATTTTCTGTTGCTGTAATGCCGAAGTACTCCTTTCCGTTTCCGTTATTGTATACTGGAAGGGTTTTTACACCGTTTTCCAGTCCGTTCAGAAAAGATTCTTTTTTATCCTGCGGAATGAAGAATACTGTTCCCGTTCTGTCGTACGCATCACCGTTGGACTGCTGTTTTAGCTCAACGAAGATATTGTCGCCTTCCTTTATTTTCGGGAATTTGATTTTTTTCAGGATAATGGTTCCGTTGGCAAATCTTTTAACCTCACCATCGGATTTTGAATCTCCGGAAAAGTTGATCGTTTCGTTTTCAAAAACTTTCAAAGTGGTGAATCTGCTTTTCCAGACCCGGTCTTTATAACCCAGCTGATCGGTGGAAGTAACATGACTGCTGAGAATTTTATCAATATCAGTTTTTTTGACTTTTTTAATTGAATTCGCCGTAACCAGAGAATTTTTATTTCTTTCAATTTCCAATACAAAACCTAAACTTTGTCCCAAAACAGATGGTCCTCCGTTGATCTTCAAATCAGTAGTGTACCAGATTTCGATGGTGTTGGAATTGATTTTGGTTACTGCTTTTTTGCAATTGTAGCCTAAAATTTTCTTTGTTTCACTGGTAAATTCAAAAATTTGTTTGCCTATAGATTCTGCATCGGAAGTCGATATGATTTCATCAGGATTCAGAAAAGCATAAGAAATTACGGTATTGGAAGGTTTTTCAATTTTGGTAATCTCAAATGGAAATTCCGCTTTCTGTTCCCTGATTTTCGTATTCAGAATAAAATTTTCTTTTTCATTGGCCCAGACTAAAGTAGGAGACTGCCCGGGAGTTATTTTTCCATTATATGAACTTATATACTGAACTTCATAGGTTTGCGAAAAGGAAAATAGTGATAATAGAATAAAAAAACTGAGTAAGATCTTTTGATGCATGTGGATTGATAGTTTTCACAAAGATAAATTTTAAATCTTTTGCTGGTGTACCAAATAAAAAACTACTCCAAAATAGAGTAGTTTTAATAATATATATTTAAGATTCGTTTATGAAACTCTTTCGATCAAAGCCATGTAAAACCCATCGTATCCTTCGCTTGGCATTACCTTTTCATCTTTGATCATTTTGAAATTCGGATTGTTTTTCAGGAATTCTTCTACTTGCTCATTGTTTTCGGAAGGTAAGATAGAACATGTTGCATACACCATTTTTCCGCCTTTTTTCAGCATTTTGGAGTAATCCTGGATAATCTGCTGCTGTTCTTTTTTAATTCGGTCGATAAAGTCCTGATCAATTTTCCATTTGCTGTCCGGGTTTCTTTTTAAAACACCAAGCCCCGAACAAGGAGCATCAATTAAGAGGCGATCTGCTTTATCGTGAAGTCTTTTAATAACTTTATTATCGGAAATTAAACGTGTTTCAATATTGTGTGCTCCGGCTCTTTTGGCGCGGCGTTTCAATTCTGCCAATTTCCAGTCGAAGATATCTAATGCGATAATTTGTCCTTTATTGCCCATCAATGCAGCAAGATGCAGTGTTTTTCCACCGGCTCCGGCACAGGCGTCAACAACTCTTTGTCCTTCTTTAACATCAAGAAAATAACCGATTTTTTGTGATGAGGCATCCTGAACTTCAAACAATCCTTCTTTAAAAGCGGTGGTAAGGAAAACATTCTTTTTCTCCTCCAGCTGTACTGCATCGGGATAATTTCTTACCGGATAGGAGGTGATATTTTCATCGGCAAGATCAGAGATAAGTTCTTTGGTGGTAGTTCTTAAAGAATTTGCTCTCAGCACAGTTGGCGCCTGTTCATTTAATGCATACATTTCTTTTTCCCATTTTTCGCCCAATTCTTTTTCAAGGGTTTCAGCGAGCCATTCCGGGATGGAATGTTCAATGGCTTTAGTGGGAACGGTTCCTTTTTTTAGTTTTGTAAGAATGTCAGCGATTTTTATTCCGTCAAATTCTTCAAACTTTTTATAATTGGTTTTGCTCCAAAGAAGATAAGCAATCATCAATTTATAGACATTGTTGGGTTTCACGCCTTCTCCCATATAATATTCAAGACGCTTTTTCCAACGGATGATATTGTAGAAAATCTCAGAAACAACGGCTCTGTCCTGGCTTCCCCATTTTTTGTTGGCTTTTAAAAGTCTTTCGATCACTTTATCGGCATATTTGTTTTTCTCAAAAAATGTTTCCTGTAAAGCATCGTGAATACCGATGGCTAAGTTTCTGTGAATAAGTTCCATAAAATTGGGTTCTGCTATTTTGAATCTGCAAAAATACGAATTAAAGTTGAGACTTGAAGTTCAAAATTCTGGGTGTTTGAGTTCGTTATGTGTTTTGATCTGTTGGCTCTGTGTACTGAAAGTGAATAAATCACGCATGTCTTAATTCTTCTTGAGTACAGTCTAACTCGTTTTGGGTATATCTCATGTTTTTAGATTTTAATTAAAAATATTAAAAAATTACCTTTGCAAAAAAAATTAATACAATGAGTGATTCTGTACTTTGCCCGAAATGCGGCTCCGAATTTACCTATCCAAGTGATAATCTAATGGTGTGTTCCCAGTGTTTTTACGAATGGGATCCTGAGGATGTAGCCGCAAACGCATCGGATTCTGGAAAAATTTTAGATTCAAATGGCAACGAACTGCAGGACGGAGATTCGGTGGTTGTTATCAAAGATCTTCCGGTAAAAGGGGCACCAAAACCAGTGAAGGCAGGAACGAAAGTAAAAAACATCCGTCTGAGACCGGACAGCGATCATAATATTGATTGTAAAATTGATGGCTTCGGTGCGATGGCTTTGAAATCTGAATTTGTGAAAAAGGCATAAAAAAAGGAAAGAATTGGACAGTGTAATCTTTCAAAAAACTAGATTGCAGGACTGCTAATTTTCGTTTTAGGAGGCAGAAAGAGAATTAACCAAAAATTTCCTTATGCTGTGGAAGTACAAATGTAAGAAAAAGTTTTAAACGAGGTTCTTGCATTTGTACTTTTTTTATCCCCAATTCCACAATAAGTATTGGAAAATGTGTCTTTTACACAAAGATTAATATTGTTTTACCTTATTTTTTCAGGAGCCTTTTCCCGCTCTCACTACTCGCTTTTTCTTGTTTCCGGCGGCGGCAAAGCCGCCGCCGGAAACAAGAAAAGAGCTCAGACATGCCGTTTGATCGGGGCTAGGGTGGCAGTCTTTTTTCGGATGAAATCAGTGAAATGAAATAGCAACCGGATTTTCAATTTTCTGATCGGTATAGATGGTCAATTCTTTATCCAGCGCTTTTACTTTATTCCAGTAATGGTTTCCGGCGAAACGGCTTTCCAAAACTTCAGCCTGCAGACCGTTTTCAGAAATTTTAATTTCTTTAGGATAATAAGAAAATTTAGGAAGATGAAAATTTTCGACTTCATTTTTATCAAAAATATTTACCTCGCCAAAAAGCCTGGCAACATAAGGATTATAAGGGTTTTTGAAAACTTGTTCCGGATTTCCTTCCTGGATAACCTTACCGTTTTGCAGCACGATAATTTCATCCAGCCAAGGGATAATATCCTGAAGCTCGTGCGTTGAAATAAGCAATGAAATATTTTGCTGCTTTACATAGCGGAATAGCTTTTCCCGCAATTCAATTTTCCTCGGGAAATCAAGGTTGCTGAAAGGCTCATCAAGAATCAGCAGTTTCGGGAGAACAGAAAGAGCCCGAGCAATGGCCACACGTTGTTGCTGCCCGCCGCTCAGGTATTTCGGAAGAACATGGGCAAATTCTGAGAGTCCTACCACTTCAAGGAGTTCGGCTACCGTTTCCCTTTTTTTAGCGAGGTTAATATTGGATATAAATTTTCCTACGTTTTCAGCCACGGTAGCATAGGGCATCAGGTCAAAATTCTGGGCAACAAATTTCATTTTTGCTTCACCGGGAACCAGATTTCCCTTTGGTCCAAGCAATTTTTCGCCGTCAAAAACAATATTACCGCTTTGCCAGTCAAGGAGTCCGTAAATTAAGCTTAACAGCGTGGATTTTCCGCAGCCGCTTTCTCCTGCGAGCGCAATAATTTTCCCTTCGTCAAAATGCAGGCTAAGGCTCTGAAACAAAGGTTTTTCTATAGAATATGAAAAAGATAGATTATTTATTTCTAATAGCATAATACAAATGTAATGAATTGAAATCTTTCTATGAAAGAACAAATTTTTTTATTATTTTAGCAGGAGTAACAAAATTTAAAAAATTATGAAAAGAAAGCTATTTTCGGTAGTTTTTTCTGCTCTTCTGGCCGCATTTATAACTGTTTCATGCAAAAAGGAAAAGCCTGTCACTGGTGAAAACAACGAAGCAGTGACTGCAAAAGACGGTGCCCAGTTTACAGTAGATACTTTAAACAGTAAAGTAGAGTGGAAGGGATACAAGATTTTTAAATCTGAAAATACCAGCCATTTCGGAACCATAAAATTTGAAAGTGGTGATGTAACCGTAAAAGAAGGAACGCTGCAAAGCGGTAAATTTGTAGCAGATATGACTTCTCTTACTTCAGAAGATCTTAAAAATGATGCCGGGCAACTCGAAAAACTCAACGGGCACCTGAAAAGCGGCGATTTTTTTGAAGTAGAAAAATTCCCTACGGCGTCTTATGAAATTACAAAAGTTTCACCTTTGTCAGAAGGCGACTATAATACTCTGTTAGACGGAAATATAACCATAAAAGGCATCACAAAAGCGGTACAGTTTAAAGCGAATGTATCGGTAAAAGACGGTGTAGTAAGTATTGCTACTGAGCCAACAGATATCAAAAGGGAAGATTTTGGCGTTAAATTCCAGAGTCCCGTTGAAAACGGGGTTATTAAGGATGAAATCACACTTCAGATCAATGTGAAAGCTTTAGAAAAAAAATAAAGATGAATTCTTACGAAGCCGGATATACGATGGGATATTTAGTCGGACAATTACTGACTGTCGGTATTATAGTGCTTGTTATTTACGGGATTATTTGTCTTTTTAAAAGGATTAAAAAATAATTTTTCTATTTAAGTGTGAAAAGTGATTGAAGTCTGCTCCGTAACTGAGCAGATTTTTTAACAATTTAGGGAAAAATATTTCGCCGAAAAACCGTATTTTTGCAAAATATTCTGAAAGGGTAAAACAATGATAGAAAAGATAGAAGAGTTACTGGTTGAGGTAAACAGCTTCAATGCCACATCAAAAGAGGAAATTGAAAACTTCCGTATCAAATACAATGGAAAGAAAGGAATTCTGAATGATTTTTTTGAAAAATTCAAGGAAGTTCCGAATGACCAGAAGAAAGATTTCGGGCAAAAGATCAACACTCTTAAACAGGCAGTTAATGTAAAACTGGAGGATTTGAAAAATGCTTCAGCATCTTCTGTTGCCGTAGAAAAAGAAGATCTTACGAAGCCTGCTTTCCCATTGGAACTGGGCTCAAGGCATCCCATCAATCTGGTGAAAAACAGAATCATCGAAATTTTCAAATCAATTGGTTTTGCCGTGGCAGATGGGCCTGAAATTGAAGACGACTGGCATAATTTTACTGCTCTGAATCTTCCGGAATACCACCCCGCCCGAGATATGCAGGATACTTTTTTCATTGAACAGAACCCTGATATCCTGTTGAGAACGCATACTTCTTCGGTACAGATAAGATATATGGAAGAAAATCAGCCGCCTATCAGGATCCTTTCTCCGGGAAGAGTTTTCAGGAATGAAGCCGTTTCGTCACGTTCACATTGTATTTTCCACCAGATTGAAGGATTATATATTGATGAAAATGTAAGCTTTGCAGATCTTAAACAAACCATTCAGTTCTTTACAACAGAACTTTTCGGAAAATCAAAAATAAGACTAAGACCTTCTTATTTCCCCTTTACGGAACCAAGTGCTGAAATTGATGTGTATTGGGGATTAAATTCTGAAACGGATTATAGGATCACAAAAGGAACAGGATGGCTTGAAATAATGGGATGTGGCATGGTAGATCCTGCCGTTTTGAAAAATGTAAATATTGATCCTGAAAAATATTCAGGGTATGCCTTTGGAATGGGGATCGAAAGGATTGTAATGCTCCTTTATCAGATGAGCGATATCAGAATGTTTTTCGAAAATGATATCAGAACACTGGAACAGTTTAAGAGTCTTTAAATAAATTAAACAAAATATATAAAATCCTGTAAATTATTTATAGGATTTTTTTATTATTTTTACATTTAAATTACAGTGATGGTTGAAAAATTTAGTTCCAGATCAAGAAGAATCGTTCATTATTCTTTGATTTTATGTATTTTACTTATACAGTTCCTGATTGCTGCTTTTTTCTACAATGAGTTTATTACAAAGAAAAATTTAAAGTTTATAGAAGCTCAGCTTAAAGAGATCCATTTATTGGAAAATCTTACAGATGCATCTAAAAAAGAATTGATAAACGCACAGGTTGACTTTCAGAAATATGTAAAAAGTAATGATGGGAAATACCTGAAATTATATTTTAAATCTTTACGTAGACTTGATAGAAATCTGGATAGTATCGGTAGCTACAGCAATAAATATCCAAAATTAAAAAATGCTCTTGTCTTAAAAGATAACAATTCTGTCAAAGTTCAAAAATTGAAGACCCTTATTGATTCCACTCAGGAATATTCAGTCTATTCAAAACCTAAAGCAAAAAACAGATTTCCGGAACTCCGGAATTACGACCTTGACTATAATTTTGATAAGTTTAATGTAGAAACCAAAACGTACTCTGATACGATAAAGAAAAAGAAATTTTTCGGGCGGATAAGAGATGCAATATCCGGAAAAGAAAATGTACGCAAAGACAGTGTCGTTGTTACCCTGAAACCGGGAACAAATCCAAATGCTGAGCTTATAAAAGCTGATTTTGACAGCATCCTGAATATTGTTAATAAGCATTACAAAATACAGTTAATGCAAATACAGACGAATATTATTCAGAAAGATAATAAGACGGATGATTTTTACAAGATATTTGTTAATCTACTGATGTACGGAAATAATGTTATGAATATCTATGACTACGCAATAGAAAATTCAAAAAAAGATCTCGAACAGGAATATTACCGCCAAAATTCCAATAATAACAGAATGAGGATGAACCTTATTTTTGGTGCGATGATTCTCATGCTTGTAATTTCTGGCCTTATTATGATGCTTACAAGCATCGCTTTTTCTTATGAGAAAAGACTGAAAACAGCAAATCTTCAGATCAAAGCAAATCTTGAATTTAAAAACAGGGTGTTGGGAATGCTAAGCCACGAGCTAAGGGCTCCGCTAAAAATTATAGGCATTCTTATCAACAGAATAAGTGATAAAACCGAAGATGATGAGATTAAAGAATATCTCAAATCTATTGGCTTCACCAGCAATAATTTATTACTGCAGGCTAATCAGATTCTGGAATACACCAAAAATCAGCATGTTAAAAATAAGCTTATTCCAGTTACTTTCAATCTGGATAATCAACTCACATCCATATTAAACTCTATTGAAAATTATATAAAAACAAGAAACAACAAATTTGTCGTGAATAAAACGATTAATCCTGGACTGATGGTATATTCTGACAATGCAAAAATCAGCCAGATTTTTATGAATATTCTTGGCAATGCCAATAAATTTACCGAGAACGGGCAGATAACCGTCAATATAACAACTGAAAAAAATGACGAATCTACCATAACATTAATTAGTGAAATTATTGATACCGGAATTGGGATCGCAGACTCTGATCTTAAAAAAATATTTGAGCCTTATTATCAAGGGGTATTGTCAGACGATATAGAAAATATCGGCGCCGGATTAGGATTAAATTTATGTAAAGAGCTGATAGAACTGTACGAAGGCCAAATTTCAGTTAAAAGCCATATAAATAAGGGGACCATGGTAAAGTTCTACCTAAACTTAAAAGTTGATTATGATAAATAACGCTGGCGAAACATTTTTTTTCCTATTGGCAGATGATCATACACTCATTCGTCAGGGAATGGTATTTATATTGGATGCCACAGAAATTAATTATAAAGCTTTTCATGCATCGAGCTTTGAACAGATCAGAGATTGTATCAATACCAATCCTATTCATATTGCAATTATTGATGCACATTTCCCGGAAGGGAACAGTCTTCAGATAATATCAGAAATCAAAGAAAAAAAGCCGGATATTAAAATTCTTATTTTTTCCGGAATTGATGAGAATCTGCATGCTCTTAAATATTTAAATGCTGGGGCAAATGGATTTTTAAGCAAGCTCAGTGAAGAAGAGGAAATAAAAAATGCAATACTCACAATAATCAATACCGGTGAATATATTTCCCCCGTAACGCGTGCATTGCTAATGAATTCATTGAATAACCGAAATCTTGTTAATCCCCTTTCGTCTTTAACGGAACGTGAAATGGAAATTGCACGGATGTATGCTACAGGATATGGAAATCTGGAAATTGCAAACATGCTGGACGTAAAGCAAAACACCATCAGTACAATTAAAAAAAGAATGTTTAAAAAACTCAAAATCGAAAATATTGTTGAGCTGATTGAGTTGGTTAAAAATCATTCCTAATAAGTTGTAGAAAAATATCTACAATTCCGTCGATATATATCTAAAGCTTTTTCAATTATTTATATTAATAGAGTAATATCTTTGTAACATAATAATCAGCTATTATTATCCCTTTTAAAACGGTCTTTGATTCTAAGAACACAAATGATGAAATTAAAAAAGGGTCAAAGATCAAAAAAAACGCAAATGATGATTTAAGTATATCTTCGGGGAAGTAGATCTGCTTATTATCAAATGCAAAAATAACCTCCGAAATCTCGGAGGTTTTTGCTTTTAATTACTGACCTTGAAACAAAACGTAATTAAAAACATAATATAAATTTACAACGGTTTTTATATGTGCTGTTTATATATAAGACAACCATAAAAGTATATTTATTACATAAAAATAAAAGCCTGTAATTTTGCAGACTTTAAAGATGATTATTACTACTTTATTTTGTAAACTTTAAAGGATATTTTACATTACTGTAGCCATCTATACTTGCTTTCAGTGATCCTACTGCCAGTTCAGCTTTCAGCAGTATCGGCAGATGATTCGCATCATTGGAAACCCACATTGTAACCCCTTCTTTTTCTTTGAAAACTCTTCCGCTTTTTACAGATGGGATTATTTTCAGACAGTTAATGGTGCCGAATTTAGTCTTAAGATTTTCTGTTCCGGTTACCTTAAGCTGAAAAGGAAACATTTCATCATCAATCCAGACATTCATATTAATTACCGTTCCCACTTTCAGTTCAGCGGAGCTTTTACTTCTTAAATAATAGAAACAGGAAAGCATATCTTGTACTCCTTTCACAGATTTTATAACCTTGGAACCGTTGGCAGGAGTTTTTTTGTCGGTAAGCACCAATGTGTTATTCTCATGGTTGAAAGTCGTTTCAAGATGCTGTCTGTAACTTCCTTCTTTCACATTTCTTACGTAAAAACTCGGAAGCTCGGTATTCATATTAATATAACTTTCGTACAAGTCGTCAACCTTAAAAAACGCTCGTACAGCTCCTGTAGTCTGTCCCGTTCCCTTCACATATAAATGTGGAACTCCTCTGTATCCTGTTTTTTTTGCTGTTAAATTAGCTGTTCCTGCGTTTAGAAAACCATAATGAATTCGAAGGCTGATAGACTCACCATCTGCGATATTGGTGATCTGGCTGAAACTGAATGTAAACAGAAACACCAAAATAATACTCAAAAATTTTTTCATAATCAAAATTTTACAAAAACACTGCCAAATAAAATAACTCCAAATTTTAAAATCTATTTGATAAATCTCAGTTTTTTATTTAGACTGAATTAAATATGCTTCGCATTAAAATTAGTAAATTTGCAGCCACAAGTATAATTAAATTATCTTATTATTATGATAACGACCGATATATTGATCATAGGAGCCGGACCTACCGGGCTTTTTGCTGTATTTGAAGCAGGTTTACTAAAAATGAAGTGCCATATTATTGATGCGCTTCCACAACCGGGAGGGCAGTTGGCTGAGCTTTATCCAAAAAAACCTATTTTCGATATTCCGGGTTATCCATCTGTAAATGCAGGAGAACTTATTGATAACCTGATGGAACAGATTAAGCAGTTTCAGCCGGGCTTTACCTTAGGGGAAACCGCTGTTTCCTATACAAAAGTTGATGACGAATGGTTTGAAGTAATTACCAACAAAGGAACCGTTCACCGCGCAAAAGCAATTGCTATTGCAGGAGGTCTTGGAACTTTTGAACCGAGAAAGCCGGCCATAGAAAATATTGCCGATTACGAGGAAAACGGACTTGAATATTTTGTAAAAGAACCTGAACATTTCAGAAATAAAAAAGTTGTGATTGCCGGAGGTGGAGATTCTGCACTGGACTGGAGTATTTTCCTTTCTAATGTAGCGAGTGAAGTAACCTTGATTCACAGAAGAAACGAGTTCCGTGGTGCTTTGGATTCAGTGGAAAAGGTTCAGGATCTTAAAAACCAGGGGAAAATAAAATTAATTACACCTGCCGAAGTTACCGCCATTAAAGGTGATGGAAAAGTAGAGGCAATTACTGTAGCGGTTGATGGGCAAGATCCTTATGATATCGAAACAGATTATTTTATTCCGCTATTCGGATTGACGCCAAAATTAGGGGAGATTGGAAACTGGGGGTTGAATATCGAGAAAAATGCAATCGTAGTAAACAATGCTTTAGATTACCAGACGAATATCGACGGAATTTACGCCATCGGAGATATCAACACCTATCCTGGAAAACTTAAACTGATTCTTTGCGGCTTCCATGAAGCTACTTTAATGTGTCAAAGTGTTTATAACAGACTGAATCCGGGTAAAAAATTCGTTTTAAAATATACAACGGTAAGCGGAGTAGACGGATTTGACGGAAGCCGAAAAGAAGCGGAGAAAGCAGTTGTGAAAAAAATTGACTAAATTTGTTGTCTGTTGACGGTTAATGTTGAAAAATGACCGCCATCAACCATTAACAAAGAATTATCAACTAAAATGAGTGATATAAATATAAAAATCACCGACAGGGAAGGAGTGGCCCACGATATTGTAGCTCCAACCGATATGTCGATGAATTTAATGGAAATTATCCGTTCCTATGAACTTGCCGAAGAGGGAACCATTGGAGTATGCGGAGGAATGGCGATGTGTGCTTCTTGCCAGGTTTATGTGATCAACGATCCGGGGCTGGAAGAAATGGGTGCTGAAGAAGACGCGATGCTAGGAGAAGCTTTTCATGTGCAGGACAACAGCAGATTGGGATGCCAGTTGCATATTGTTCCGGAAATGGAAGGGCTGGAAGTGGAAATTGCTCCTTATCCTTAGAATTTTTTAATTTAAATATAAAACTCCCGAAGATTATTCTTTGGGAGTTGCTTTTATAATAGATTTATGTTTTATCCTTTGAAATCCATTTTCCTACATTCGGAGCCTTATAATTCCTCATCATTTCCAACAATTCATCAATATTATTACTGATCAGCAGCATATCGCGGTTAATTTGCTTTAAAAAGCCTTTTTCCACCATATTTTGAATAAGGTTTATTAAATCATCATAAAATCCGTCAATATTTAGAATGCCAATCGGTTTTTGATGAAGCCCGAGCTGCGCCCACGTAATCATTTCGAAGAATTCTTCCAACGTACCGTAACCTCCGGGAAGTACGATGACGCCATCGCACAATTCATTCATTTTTGTCTTTCTTTCATGCATGGTTTCAACCAGAATCAGTTCGGTCAGCTGTTTGTGGGCAATTTCTTTGGATTGTAGAAAATAGGGGAGAACGCCCACCACTTTTCCTCCGGACTGTAAAGCTCCATCAGCAACAGCGCCCATTAATCCTACATTGGCTCCACCATAAACCAATTGAATATTTTGTTTGGCTAAAATTTGTCCAAGTAAAAATGCCTGTTGTTGATAAATATCTTCCGAACCGAAACTTGATCCGCAGAATACGGTGATGCTTTTCATATTATTTACAAAAATTAATTAAATAATTTCTAACCTCAAAATCGGTTAATCCTCCTGCTTTTTTAAAACTTATACATGCCTGATCGTTTTTGCCGACGGCAAGATATGATATTCCAAGTCTAATGTATGCCTCATGAAATCTCGTTTTAAAACGATTGTCTTTAATTTGCAAATCATTAAGCTTTGTGAGTTTTTCAGCAGCTTTTTCGAAATTATTACTATTGTAATAATTATAACCGTCACTTATAATATCATACAAATCTTTTTCAGACTTGTCTTTTAAATCCTTATAAAATTTAAGAAAGTGATTTTCTTTTATTACCAGCAGATCTTTCCCATAAGGATTTTGAAAATACTTTTCCGCCTTTTTTAAGGCTTCTACAAATTGATAGTCATATTGAGGAGTGCGTTTATCTAATATCTGAATGTTACTTATTTTGTTGTTTTTAGTAAGAACATAAGATATTTTAAAGTATAAATCATCCATATCTTTAGATGCTTCTTGTGTCATTAAAGGAATAATAAAATCATCGAAAGTTTTTTCATGATTAAATATCGGATGTATTATTTTATTTGCTACCAGTAAGGTGTCATTACCTCTGATTTCAATTTCAGGTTTGAATTCAGGATATTTTTTAATAAAATCCTCTGGTTTTAATAATAAAGACACTTCATTTCCTTCTTTTAAAAGAAGATAATCTTCTTCAAACCAATAGCTAAATGAACGGTTTTCAAGGTTGATCTGATCACGGGAAAAAGTAGCTTTGAATTTAAAATCATTTATCGATAATTCATTCGAATTAATATTATAAAATGTAGACATTGAATATCTGGGATTGTTTATTTCTAAACTTTCACCATTCGTTTTTACAATTTTATCTAAAATCCATTCGCCTTTAAGTTTTTGTAACTGAGAATAATTTTTTATTGAAGCTATTATAAAGATGATAAATAGTATTTTTTTCATGAAATTAGTTTAAAACAAAAATATCCAAAATCAAAATAATTTTGGATATTCAATATAGCAATTTTACAATTCTATTTTAAAGGAATATTGGCTAGAATATCTTTCGTAAAACTCCAGAATTTCTGTGCAGAAGGAATATTCGCTTTTTCATCAGGCGAATGTGCTCCTCTGATTGTAGGCCCAAAACTCACCATTTCCATTTCCGGATAATTAGCTCCGATAATTCCGCATTCAAGGCCGGCGTGACAGGCAACAACATGAGGCTTTTCTCCGAACTTTTCAGCATAGATATTTTCCATCAGCTTTACAATTTCCGAACCTGGCTTCGGTTTCCATCCTGGATATGAACCGCTGAATACGGTTTTCATTCCTGCAAGCTCAGCAACGGATTTTAGCTGCTCCGCTACAGAATCTTTTGAAGATTCTACGGAAGATCTTGAAAGGTTTAAAATTTTCAATGCACCCTCTTTCAATTCTACTCTTGCCACATTGTTGGAAGATTCCACAAGATCTTTTACATCAGGGCTCATTCTGTAAACACCGTTGTGAAGTGACTTGAGCGTAAGGATGATTTTTCTTGAATCTTCTTCGGAAAGGGCTTTTTCTGAAGTGGTTGAACTTTCAATGTTGATATGAAGATGAGGTTCTATCGTTGCAAACTCTTCAATAATTTCTTTTTTCAGCCCGTTGGTTACCTCATCGATGAATTCCTGGGCATTTCTTACGGAAACAATGGCCACAGCTTCTCTTGGGATAGCATTTCTCAGTCCGCCCCCGTCGATGGAAATCAGCTGAATATTTTCTTTTTCGAGTGCTTTGTAAAGAATTCTGCCCAGAATTATATTGGCATTACCGAAACCTTTGTGGATATCCATTCCGGAATGACCACCCTGAAGGCCTTTTACTTCAATTCTGATGATTTGTCCTTTTGCTACTTCCGTATTATAGTCCTGTGAAATAGTAACGTCAATTCCGCCGGCACAGCCGATATCAATTTCGTCGTCTTCTTCCGTATCAAGGTTTAGGAGAATCTGCCCGGTCAGCTGTCTGGGTTTTAAACCTAAAGCTCCTGTCATTCCGGTTTCTTCATCGATCGTAAAAAGAGCTTCAAGATCAGGATGCGGAATATCCGTGCTTTCCAGGATTGACATAATAGTAGCGACTCCCAGTCCGTTATCGGCTCCCAGGGTAGTTCCTTTCGCCTTTACCCAGTCTCCATCTACTTCCATTTTGATGCCTTCCGTTTCAAAATCGAAATTCACATCATTGTTTTTCTGGCATACCATATCCAGGTGTGATTGAAGAACTACAGATTTGCGGTTTTCCATTCCCGGTGTTGCCGGTTTTTTGATAATTACATTACCCGTTTCATCAACTGTAGTTTGCAATCCTAAGTTTTCACCGAATTCTTTAATGAATGCAATTACTTTTTCTTCTTTTTTTGAGGGTCTTGGAACAGCATTCAGCCTGGAAAAATTCTTCCAGATAATCTGCGGTTCTATATTAGATAGCTCCATTGAAATTTATTTTTCTCAAAATTACAAAATAAAAAATGCTTCCGGATATCGGAAGCAGTATTTTTACCGGCAGCAGGAAGCTTTAGCATCCGCATTCACCATAGATTGGGATGTTTACAACAGTTCCGTCCGGTTTTTCAATGGTGAGCGTTCCTTCAAAGAGCAATGCCTCTTCACCTTTTATTTTTTTACCTTTTACGGAAATTTTATAATCATCATTTTCAATTTCCTTGCTCAGTACTTCATCAGCTTCCATATCACTTGAAGCGATGAGGTTTAAAGCGATTCTTTTGCCGTCAAGTTTCATGTATGCGGTTTTCCCGGCATCATCAGCGTAAATATATTTTTCGGCCAGAAAATCTGCTTTGCTTTTGGCAAAATAACATGAACATTCCTTGATTTCAGGAGGAAAAGGAAAGGTTTCGACAGCGATTTTCTTTGATGAAAGATCGGTAGCTACACTATCTTTAACAATGTTAGAAGAATCTACTGAAGCGGAATTCTGAGATTTCTGCTGTTCTTTTTTACAGGCAACCAACAGAAAAGCTGAAAAGAAAATGATAAAATATTTCATTGTTTGCGGTATATAAGTTTATCCTCTTGCTCTTTCAAGAAGTGTCATCATTAATAAGGAAAGGATCACAAGGCTTTCTTCTTCATCATCAATATCGATGAGGCGGTCAAGCTGAAATCTTCTTCCGAAAAATGACGGCATTTTTTTAAGTTTAAAATATTCTTTTCCATCAATGCCGGTAACGGTGTAGGAAGGGTTCAGGAAGTATCCTGTAAATGCTCCGACAAGCGGGATTTCGCCTACCAGGTGGTCAAAAAAACGTACCCATGCACTGTCTTCCTGGATTTTGAATTTTGGCTGATCATTGGCATCTAAAACGTCATAACTGGCTTTCCAGAAAGAACGCATTCCTTTTCTTGCCATTCTTCCGAAGTTTCTTCCGGTGGCAATTTCCGATAAAGAATAGGAAGCATTAAAATCAATCCACTGGTTGGCTCTGATCCTGAAAAGCTCTTTGGATTTGCTTTCATCATTAAAAACAATAACATCCTCCTTCAGCTTAAACATTTTCTGACGCACATACGCCACGTAGTTACCGTTTCTGTCCGTGATGTTAAAATCACTGGCCAATGTTGTAATCTTAAACTTAAAATCCAGCGGATAATTTAAATTGTTAAGTACCATTTCGTTTATTTTTCAAGTTAATATTTAGTGGATCAAAGATAATATTAATTGCTTTAAAACAGAGGGTATCTTAACTTCATTTAATTTAAAAAGTAATGATTTTATGAACATTTAAGATTAATTTAGGCCAAAACCTCGAAAGCTTCTTTCACCCCTGCACCAGGTTTTCCGGTAACCTTGAAAGTCTCCTGCACCCCTGCGACAAACTTTCCGGAGACCGGGAAAGCTTCCTGAACCCTAGTAACGACTTTTCCGGTAACCGGGAAAGTTCCTTTCACCCCTGCGGCAACCTTTCCGGAAAGAGAATTGCTTCGGAGCATTCTGAAAATATTCTGAATCTTTTTACTTATTTTTGTGTTATGGATTACCCTAGTAAAGTTTTGGCAAAAGCAGTGGATGAAATTTCCGGCCTCCCGGGAATAGGCAGAAAAACGGCATTGCGTCTAGCGCTGCATTTATTGAAGCAGCCGGCCTCCCGATCAGTAAGTCTGGGAAATTCTCTCATCAGTCTGGTAAATGATATCAAATACTGCAAAGAATGTCATAATTTTTCAGATTTTGAAGTGTGCGAAATCTGCAGCAATCCGAAAAGATATGACGAACTGATCTGTATCGTGGAAGATGTGCGCGATGTGATTGCTATTGAAAATACAGGGAAATATACAGGGAAATATCTGATTTTAGGCGGTAAAATTTCTCCTATGGAAGGTATAGGGCCTGGTCAGCTGAATATTCCGAGCATTGAAAAAAAACTTAACGACGGAAAAGTAAAAGAATTTATTTTTGCTCTAAGCGCAACCATGGAAGGCGATACCACCGCGTATTATATTTACAAAAAATTTAAAAATTTTGATATCAACTTTTCCAGTATTGCAAGAGGTATTTCCGTAGGCGATGAACTGGAATATGCCGATGAGATATCACTGGGAAGATCAATCATCAACAGGCTTCCGTATAATGAAGAGAAGTCATAATCTTATATAAAAGTATTTAGAATATGATCTCTGTAATAATTCCTATGTTCAATGCTGAAAAAACGATAATCAAAGCTCTTGATTCCGTGAAAAATCAGGATTACGATCTGCATCAGTTGGAAGTGATCATTATTAATGACGGATCCACGGACAGCAGTGTAAAACTGGCGGAAAACTACAGAGATATTCATCCGGAATTGAATATTAAGATCATCAGCCAGGAAAACGGCGGGGTTTCCAAAGCCAGGAATGCAGGTTTGAAAGCCGCAACAGGCCACTATATTGCCTTTTTGGATTCGGATGATGAATGGCTTCCCGCAAAAACTCAAAAGCAGATGAAGTTCCTGGAAGATGAAAATCTGAATGTGGATTTTCTTACCAGCCTCAGAAACGGCGAAAAAATATGGTTTCCCTACAAAAAAAATGCAATCAACCTTGCCCGGATTACCCTGAGGAAATTATTGTTAAGAGTAGACGGGCAGACTTCCACAGCGATATTTAAAAGAAAAGTTCTGGAAAACACCGGTTTTTTTGATGAAAACCAGCAGTACTCTGAAGATGCCAATTACTGGATGAAAGTTTCCAAAAACAATTCCATGTATATTCTCGGGGAAGAACTGGTATTTACGGGAGGGGGAAAAAGATCTTTCGGAGTGTCGGGCCTTTCTGCAAATTTACCGGAAATGGAAAAAGGCATACAAAAAAATCTCCGGGAAATGTACCTCTCCGGCAGAATTCATTATTTTGAATATATTTTATTTTTTATATTCTCAAAATTGAAATATATTGTACGGATTTTTAAAACCAGCATATGATCTATAAAATCTTCTGGGCATTGAGGGCTGTTATCTATGCTCCCTTTTTCGGAAAATTCGGCTTTCCTTCATATTTGGGAAAACCGTTGTTTTTGATGGGTACCCAAAAAGTTTTTATAGGCAAAAAAGTACGTATCTTTCCGCACCTCAGATTGGAAGTGCACCGTAATGGCAATATTCACATTGAGGATGATGTGGTAATTTCCCAGAATGTGCATATTACTTCTGCGGGTGATCTCACTGTCGGAAAAAGCTCACTGATACTGGCCAATGTTTTTATTACGAATATTGACCATGATTATCAGGAACTGAATAAACATATAGTGAAGCAGGAATACCTTGTAAGTGAAACGGTAATCGGGGAAAACTGCTATATTGGTATGGGAGCAGCCATCATGGCAGGTACCAGATTGGGCAGGCAGTGTATTGTAGGTGCAAATTCCGTTGTAAAAGGGGAATTTCCGGATTATTGTGTTATCGTAGGAGCGCCGGCTAAAATTGTTAAAAAATATAATTTCGAAACCCAAAAATGGGAAAAAGTAATATAAAGTATGGAGAAGATTCTGATCACGGGAGGAGCCGGATTTATAGGAAGTAAGCTGTCTCTGGAACTCAAGAGAAAGGGATATGATGTTACGGTTCTGGATAATCTTTCTTCGCAGATTCACGGAAAAAATCCGGAAGAAGATTCTCCCTTGTACAGGAGCATTTCAGGGAAAGTGAATTTTATCAAAGGGGATGTGGTAAATCCTGAAGACTGGGAAAAAGCAATCGACGGCCAGGAAGTAATCGTACACCTCGCTGCAGAAACGGGAACCGGGCAATCAATGTACCAGATAGAGAAATATACGGAAGTCAATGTTTCGGGAACGGCAATAATGCTGGATCTTCTGGTAAATAAACCTCACCGCGTAAAAAAAGTAGTGATTGCTTCTTCAAGAGCAGTGTACGGCGAAGGAAAATATCTTCATCCGGAATTGGGATTAATTTATCCCAAACCAAGAAATATAGAAGAAATGCGGAATGGTATTTTTGAGATTATTTATCCTGATGGGCAGATGCTTCGTGCATTGCCTACCGATGAAGAATCAAAAATTCATCCCACTTCCATCTACGGAATTACAAAATATACCCAGGAACAAATGGTGATGACGGCATGCTCATCCATGGGTGTGGCACCGGTAGCGGTAAGATTTCAGAATGTGTATGGTGAAGGGCAGTCTTTGCTGAATCCTTACACCGGTATTTTATCAATATTTTCATCACAGATCCTTAACGGTAATGATATCAACGTTTTTGAAGACGGAAACGAATCCCGGGATTTTATTCACGTGGATGATGCTGTGAAGGCTACTATAAAATGTATTGAAAATGATGCGGCCAATGGTGAGATTTTCAATGTTGGGACGGGCGTTTCTACTTCAGTGACTACGGTAGCGGAAAATCTCAGGAAGTTCTATAATATTGATTTTAAAATTAATGTTTCCGGGCAGTTTCGTTTAGGAGATATCAGACATAATTTTGCAGATATCAGCAAAATAAAATCAAAGCTGGATTTCAGGCCGGAAATCTCTTTTGAAGAAGGGATGTCAAAATTTACCAACTGGGTGCTTCAGCAGAATATTCAGGATGTAAAATTCAAAGAATCCTTAGATGAAATGAAAGTAAAAGGACTTTTAAAATGATCAATTTACATGGCAAAAAAATACTCTTTTTATCGGTCAGTTTTTTTAATTATGAAAAAGCGATAGTAAAAAGGCTCTCTGAATTTGGTGCTGAAGTGGACTTCTACGACGAAAGACCTTCCAATTCAAATCTTTCCAAAGGAATTATAAGGCTGAATAAAAGATTCTATCATTTTAGAATAAGTAAATATTATAATCGGATTTTGGATGAAATTCGAGGGAAGGAATATGATTTTTTCCTGCTGATAAAAGGAGAAGCTATTCCATCCTTTTTTCTTGAAAAAATAAAGGAGCGTAATCCTGAAATGGAAATGATCTATTATAACTTTGACCCATTGAAGGAATATCCTGATCTTATTTCAAATCTTATTTATTTTGATAAAAAATTCACCTTTGAATATAACGATTCAGTAAAATATAACCTGAATTTCAGGCCGCTGTTTTATCTGGATGAATACATAAATCTAAATCAGAACCATCAACCATCATTGTATGATGTTGTGTTTATCGGAAGCGCCCATACAGACCGATATATCGTAGGAGAGAAGGTAAGAGCTGTTGCGGATCAGCTGAATTTAAAATTTTATTTCTATTACTATGCGATGGGAAGACTTGCTTTCAGGTTAAAAAAGATGATTGATAAAAATTTAAAACAGTTCGATATTTCAAAAGTAAGCTTTGATAAGCTTAATCATCAGCAAATCATTGATTTTTATAACAAGACTAAATCTGTCCTTGATATCAACAAGCCATTTCAGCACGGCTTAACGATCAGGACATTTGAGGTTTTGGCGTCGGGAAGAAAACTGATTACCACCAATTCCGATATCAAAAATTACCCTTTCTATAATCCGCATAATATTTTGGTTATCGACAGGGAAAACATTCAGATAAATCCGGAGTTTTTTAAAACAGACTTCAAAAAAATAGATCCTGATGTTTTATATAAAATGTCCCTTGATTCCTTTATTGAGTGTATTTTTGGTGATCCTCAGGATGCCTACTGGAATGCTTTCAGGAATAAAGCATAAGTTCTTAAACAGATAATATCCATATTATAAAAATAAAAAGCAACCCATAAGAGTTGCTTTTATTATATGAGAAAATTATTTGCTTATTTGGTTGGCGCAGGAGTCTGAGCCGGTGTTGTTGTCGTTGTAGTGGCAGCAGGAGCAGAAGATTGCTTAGCCGGAGCTTCTTTTGATACCGGAACCTGTGCAGGCGCGGTAGCGGAAGGTTTACCTGTAATCACAACGCTTAAAAGGATAAGAACAATAATCGTTGCTCCTAAAGTCCATGTTGCTTTTTCCATAAAGTCATTGGTTCTCTGTACACCAAACTGTGCAGAAGATGCTCCCCCGAAAGTACTGGAAAGACCTCCTCCTTTTGGATTTTGAGCCATAACAATGATTACCAGAAGAATACTGGCGATCATAATAAGAACCATCAATAGTATAAATATAGAATCCATTAATTTGATATCTTTTTGAATGGGCAAATTTAATCTTTTTTTACCGAATAGCAAAGAAAGATAGGGCCAAATTTGATAAAAATAAAAAACGGCAACAATTGTTGCCGTTTTTCTATAAAAATAAGAAGCCTTATTTAAAATCAGAATCTTTTGCCTGATTTATTTCATAAGATTTCACTTTCATGGTCATATCCATTCCCATTTGATTTACAGAGATCGTGTAAGGCATTTTTACTCCTGCAACATCTTTGTAATCAGAGAACGTAGTGGGAACACTTACTTCCTGTCCCTGTGCTTTAACGGTTCTTGTTTCTCCTGTTTTCAAACCAGTTTTTACGCTGTAATAATAAGTTGTTTCAGGCCCTTTGATTGCATAAGAATCTTCTCCTCCTACTTTTTCAATCCCGGCTAATTTATATTCAGGAGATTTTGCGAAAGCCATTTCTTCAAAAAGCTCGGTATTTTTCTGCTTTTCGGCAATCTGTTCAGGCTTCATAGGAACTTTTTGTCCCATTTGCTCAGAATATCCTGTTTTTCCGTCAAATACCTGTTTCTGAACAACCTGTCCCATAGCGGTTACCTGTGTCATCTCTTTTCCACCCTGTGCCTTCATCATTTTCATGTCGATATTCTGACCCTGGATAGACATAGAAGCATTTACGGTGTAAGAAGAAATTTTAGAAAGGTTTGCTGTTCCTCCAATTGCAGTAAGATATTTATCTGCAACAGAAGCTACCGTTACGCTGGCGTCAACTTTCTGTGCTGTTGGCTTTGCTACAGGATTTGCATCTTTATCATAATATTTTACAGGATAACCCAGTTTTTCCAGTCCTTCAGAAATATCCGATGCTTTTCCGGCAATGAAAATTCTGCTCTTCGTTGGGTAAATCGTAGAATTCACCGCACTGGAAACATCAGCAGCACTTACTTTATCGATTGATTTCAGATAATTGGTATAGAAATCGTCCGGAAGATCATAAATTTTCTGATTCAGGGCAAATCTTGCAATTGTTGCAGGCTGCTCCAAGGACATGATGAATGATCCTTTTAGTTTTGCTTTAGCATTTTCAAGTTCTTCAGGCTTTACACTGGAAATGCCGTTAAGCTCATTCATGAATTCCTTCACTGCTTTATCTGTAACCTCATTTCTTACACTTGCGCTTGCAGAAAATTCCGGGGAATATTTGCTTGCACTCATATTGGAATAGGCTCCGTAAGTAAATCCGTTTTTCTCACGAAGGTTCATGAAAAGTCTCGCTTCACCGCCACCACCAAGAATATAGTTGGCAATGGTAGCCGGGAAGTAATTAGGGTCCTTCATTTTTAAATTGTTGATGTTGTTTACGGAAACCACAGACTGTACAGCTGTAGGTACGTCAACAACATCGATTTCTGTAGTCGCTACGTTGGACGCAGGTTCTACAGCATTAACCGGAGTATTTGCTTTTTTCCAGCCGCTGAATGCTTTCTCGATCATTGGTTTTACCTTCTCGAATTTTACATCACCTACAATTACAAGATAAGCATTATCCGGAGCGTAATATTTTTTGTAAATATTCTGTACGTCTGCAAGCTGTATTTTCCCGATTGTTTCAACCGTTTCAAATTCTCCTCTTGAAGTATTCTTACCGTACATTAATGCATTGGATACTTTTGAAGCAATTGCAGATGCGTTTTTTTCTGAAGATTTTAATCCTTCAATCGCTCTTTCTTTAGAATCTTCAATTTCTTTTGCGGAAAATTTAGGATTAATAATCGCATCAGCCATTAAGCTTAATACCTGCGGAAAATATTTTGAAAGTGAATTTGCTGCAGCTCCGTTTGAAGAGAAAGAAAGATTGGCCCCAAGATAATCAACTTTCTTGTTGAAATCATCTTTGCTCATGGTAGTAGTGCCGTTTTCAAACTGTTCTGCCATGATTTCGCTTACTCCGGCTACACTTCCTTCATAATAAGGAGGTCTGTCCATGGTAAGACTTGCGTTTACTCTTGGCAGTTTGTTGTTTTCCACAACCATTACCGTAAGACCATTGCTTAGCTGGAAAGTTTTTGGCTTTGCAATATTGATAGCGGGAGTTGGTCCCGGTTTCGGCATTGCATTAAGATCTATTTTTTGTGCTGAAATCGTTCCTGCGAATAAGAACGCTGCAGCTATATATGTTAATTGCTTTTTCATTTGTAAAAATTTAATTTTAATAATCAATAGTAACCGGATTAGTGTTTACTTTTTTTCAGGTACGTAATTGATGATTATTCTTTGGTTTGAATTAAGATACTTTTTAGCAGCATTCTGAAGATCCTGTCTGGTGATAGACCTGTAAATGTCGATTTCTTTGTTTATAAGATTTGTATCGCCCATCAAAACATGGTTTGTTGCCAATGAAGCAGCAATTCCCTGGATGCTTGAGTTAGAATTTACAAACTGATTTTCGTATTGATTCTGAAGTTTTTGGTAATCTTCTTCGGAAATAAGAGTCGTCTGAAGTTTTTTAATTTCAGCATCAATATCAGCCTGTAAAGCTGCCTTTGTTGTCTGTCCCATTGGAATTGCGAAGAAAGCGAAGATTCCGTAATCTTCAAGACCCTGGTTGAAAGCAGCTACCTGTAGTGCTTTTTTATCCTGATCTACTAATTTTTTATATAGAACAGAAGATTTGCCACTGCTCAGATAAGAAGAAAGCATGTCTAAAATATAAGCGTCTTTCTCTTTGTTGCCCGGTGTTCTGTAAGCAAATACATAAGCCGGAAGCTGGATGTTAGGATCCGTAGCCGTTACCTCTTTTTCCTGAGTAATTGGAGTATCTTTAGGGAAGTTTTTAGGATAAACCGTTCCTTTAGGAATTCCTCCGTAATATTCCTGAATCCATTTTTTAGTCTGTTCAGGTTTGATGTCTCCAGCAACAACTAAAGTAGCATTGTTCGGAATATAGTATTTCTTATAAAATGCCTGGAACTCTTCAAGCTTTGCAGAGTTCAGGTCTTCCATAGAACCAATCGTAGGCCAGTTGTACGGGTGATTGGTGAATAAATTCTTCTGAATGGTTGTGAAAAGATTTCCATAAGGCTGGTTGTCCATTCTTAATCTTTTCTCTTCTTTTACAACTTCTCTCTGAGTATCAACACCCACCTGGTTGATTACGGCATGACGCATTCTTTCAGCCTCCATCCAAAGACCCAGTTGCTCGTTGTTGGAAGGGAAAGTTTCGTAATAATACGTTCTGTCGTTTGTTGTATTAGCGTTGTTTTGTCCTCCGTTTGAAGAAACTATCTTAAACCAGTCACCTCTTTTAATATTAGGTGTTCCTTCAAATAAAAGGTGCTCGAAGAAGTGAGCAAAACCGGTTCTTCCTTTTACTTCATCTTTTGCACCAACATGGTACATCACACCTGTGGTTACAACCGGTGCCGAATTGTCCTGGTGAAGGATTACATGAAGACCGTTTGGTAAGTCATACTCTTCAAATTTAATTTGTTGCGCATTCAGAACCATTCCGAAGAATGCCACTGCTGCAACAGAAAGAAGTCGCTTTTTCATAAAATAGAAATTGTTTTGTCAATTAGTGCCAAATTTACTTTAATTGTTACAATTTTTCCAAGATAATTTTTCAGATCTTAGAATCTGTTTAAATTAAAGGTTTTTATAAACCGAATTTGTGAATTTATCTTTATTGTAGTTTAAAAATTATTATTGGGTTTTTAATTTTAACTAATTGAATATAATTATTTTATAGAATTATATTTTGATGAATTTAATAATTGAAAAATATCTTTTATCAATAAAAAATATTATATGAATTTTTAAACGTGCGTTCCAAAGTCGTATATTTATTCAAAATACTACCGCCACTGCGTGGTATTGTTTTATTTTATAGTGTTCGGAATATGAATTATTTTTACAACAAACAATCCTAAATAATGAAAAGCTTTTTAGAGCAAAATGTTTCACAGGAGTCGCTCATTACGCTCTTTAGCCAGGCGCCTGTAGCTATGTGTCTGCTAACTGGTGATAATTTCAGTATCAACAGTGCCAATCCGCAGATGCTGGAAATTTGGGGCAAAGAAGCTTCTGTTATTGGCAGGTCTTTATTTGAGATACTTCCTGAAATAATTGAGCAGGGTTTCAAGGAAATTTTAGAAAATGTTTACCGTACAGGAGAAATTTTTAAAGGAAACAAATGGCCTGTATTTTTAGAAAAATATGGTAAATATGAAGAATATTTCTTTACTTTTATTTTTGCTCCGGTTTATAATGACGATAAAAAAATCATCGGAATAAGCATTGTTGCCACGGAAGTTACCGATCAGATATTTTCAGAAAGAAAACTTAAGGAAAGTGAATACCGCTTTGAACATCTCATCAAAAAATCTGATTATCCCATAGCGATCTACCGTACTGAAGAATTATATATAGAGTTTGCCAATGAACAAATGCTTAAAACCTGGGGTAAAAGTGCTTCTGTAATAGGAATGAAACTGGAAGATGCACTTCCGGAACTTGAAGGACAGCCATTCATAGGTCTTCTGAAAAACATTTTCAAAACCGGAGAAACATATGCATCTAAAGAAGCCAGTGCAGATCTTATGGTAAACGGAAAACTTCAGACATTTTATTATGACTTTTCTTATAAACCCCTGAAAAGTCCTACCGGTGAAGTATACGCCATCCTGAACATGGCCGTAGACATTACAGATCTGGTAATGGCAAAAAAAGAAATTCAGGAAAGGGAAAAGAAATTCCGGGATCTTGCAGATTCTATGCCCCAGTTTGTCTGGACCTGCGATACGAAAGGAGAAATTACCTACATGAATAAAAGCTGGTACCGATACACCGGCTCAACGGAAAACGAAAACCAGACCAGTCTTGTGAAAAGGATGATGCGGCCGGAAACCATAGCAAAAGTTGATCAGGTATGGGAAGACTGCATAAAAACAAATACCCCTTTCGTAATGGAATATGAGCTTGAAGATCCTGTGCAGAAAGGAAATTACAGATGGTTCCTCGGAAGAGCAGTTCCTAATTTTGCCGAAAACGGGGAAGTCAATCAATGGACGGGCACTTTTACGGATATTGACGAATTCAAGCAACTCGAAACTCAGAAAGATAATTTTCTGGGAATAGCAAGCCATGAGCTTAAGACACCGCTTACCAGCCTGAAATTATATACCCAGTTCATTAAGAACAATCTTGAAAAAGCAGGTGATCCTAAAAATGCAAATGTTGCCAAAAGAATGGATTACCAGATTGATTTGTTAACGGGGCTTATCAACGAATTGCTTGATGTAACCAAAATACAGAAAGGGCAGATGCAGCTTAATGAATCTCTATTTGATTTTGATAAACTGGTGGATGAAGTGGTAGAAGAGCAGCAAATGACTTCAAGACATAAACTTTTTGTAAGCAGATCCGGTGCAATCGGGGATGTTTTTGCAGACCGGCACAGAATATCTCAGGTAATAGCCAACCTTATCAGCAACGCCATCAAATATTCACCGGATGCTGATGAGGTACATATTTCCACAAGCTTACACGGAAATCAGGCGCAATTTAATGTTAAAGATTTCGGAATCGGTATTCCGCAGGATAAACAGTCAAAAGTTTTTGAACAGTATTACCGGATCAGCGGATCAAAAGATTATACATTTTCAGGGCTCGGACTGGGACTTTTTATCTCGGCTGAAATTATAAGAAGGACGGGCGGAGAAATTTTTGTTTCCTCTTCAGAAGGAGAAGGGTCTGATTTTTGCTTCAGAATCCCCAAGTATAAAAATTAATTTAAGTTTATCATGTCTAATGCTGCAAAAATTATGGTAGTGGATGACAGTCCCGCGATTGTTGATTCTATTGAAATGATGCTCGATTTTGAGGGGTTTGAAGTTGCCAAGTTTTATAAAGGTTCGGAAATGTTCAGTGCACTGGATCCTCATATGAAACCTGATGTTATTTTAATGGATATGTGGCTTTCCGGTGAAGATGGCAGAGATTTTTGCAAGCTTATCAAAGCTCATGAACATTTTCAGGACATTCCCGTACTCATCATGTCGGCAAGCCGCGGATTGGAACAGTCTGCGCTGGATGCAGGTGCAGATGAATTTATTGCCAAACCTTTCGATCTGGGAAATATGGTGGAAAGAATCAGGCATTACATAAAATTACCTTAGATAAATTATCATATCTCTTACAACTTCTCTGAAAATTTATAGTTTTAAAGAATTAATTTAACACTATTTACAGTGTCATCGAATTTGAATTCTCCATATAATACACTAATTTTGTGTTCCCAAATTTTTTGCAAGCATGGAGGATTATCTGAAAGGACTGAATGAATCACAATTTGAAGCTGTTACCACGTTACAGGGGCCGTTAATGGTTCTTGCGGGAGCAGGTTCAGGGAAGACGCGTGTGCTTACCATGCGTATCGCACATCTCATTACAAACGGCGTAGATCCTTTTAATATTTTAGCCTTAACCTTTACCAACAAGGCAGCAAAAGAAATGAAGGAGCGTATCGCCAAAGTGGTGGGGCAGAGCAATGCAAGAAGTCTCTGGATGGGAACTTTTCACTCGGTTTTTGCAAGGATCCTGAGAAATGAAGCGCACTATCTGGGATATCCTTCCAATTTTACCATTTATGATCAGCAGGATGCCCTGAATGTCATCAAAAAAGTATTGAAAGATATGAATATTGATGCCGATTTGTATAAACCTAAAAAAGTTCAGGCAAGAATTTCTACCTATAAAAATAATCTGATTACCGTAAAGGCTTATTATGCCAATCCCGAACTTATTGAGGCAGATGAAAAGGCCAATATGAAATTCATCGGGCAGATCTATCAGCGATATGTTGAGCAGTGCTTCAAAAACGGGTCTATGGATTTTGACGACCTTCTTCTAAAAACCAACGAACTTCTTACGCGTTTTCCGGAAGTGCTGGCTAAGTATCAGGACAGGTTCAGGTATATTCTCGTGGATGAGTATCAGGATACCAACCATTCCCAGTATCTTATTGTAAAAGCGTTGGCTTCAAAATTTGAAAATATCTGCGTCGTGGGAGATGACGCACAGTCTATTTACTCTTTCCGTGGTGCCAATATCTATAATATTTTAAACTTTAAAAAAGACTATCCGGACGCAGTAACTGTTTCCCTGGAGCAGAATTACCGCTCTACCCAGAACATTGTAAATGCTGCCAATGTGGTGATCGCTAAAAATCTTCAGCAGTTCAAGAAGAATGTTTTCAGTGAAAATGAAGAAGGAGATAAAATCAAGATTTACCGCTCTCTTTCAGATGCCGATGAAGCGAATTTTGTGGCCGGAAATATCTGGGAAACCAGAAACCGTGAACAGAGGAAATACAGCGATTTCGCCATTTTATATAGAACCAACTCCCAGACACGGGCTTTTGAAGATGCATTAAGGCGTAAGAATATTCCGTATAAAGTATATGGAGGTCTGTCTTTCTATCAAAGGAAAGAGGTAAAAGATCTTATTGCTTATCTTCGTTTATTGGTAAACGAAAATGATTCTGAAGCATTGATGCGGATTATTAATTATCCTGCAAGAGGAATCGGTGAAACTACTCAGAATAAATTGGTTGTATTTGCCGATGCTCATAATGTTTCGGTATCGAAAGTATTAGATAATCTTACGATGTATTCACCGCATTTAGGCTTTAACAATGGCGTTTTGAATAAGCTCAGTGATTTCTGGTCAATGATTAAAGCATTTCAGGTATTGCTTAAAACAGAAACGGCTTACAGTGTAGCCATGGAAGTTGCCAAAAGAAGCGGACTGATTAAATTCCTAAAAGACGATCAGACACCGGAAGGAATTTCCCGTGTAGAAAACGTTCAGGAATTAATGAACTCCATGCAGGGGTTTATCGAAGAGCAGATGCAGCTGGAAGACGGTGATCCGAGCTTACCGAATTTTCTTGAGAATATTGCCCTTTCCGCAGATACACAGGATAAGAACAATGAGGAAGATATGGTTTCATTAATGACCATTCACCTTTCAAAAGGGCTGGAATTCCCGGTTGTACACCTGGTGGGTCTGGAAGAAAACCTGTTCCCTAGCTTTATGAGTTCATCAACAAGGGAAGATCTCGAAGAAGAAAGACGTTTGTTCTATGTTGCTCTCACGAGAGCTGAAAAGCAGGCATTTTTCTCATATGCCATTTCACGATTCCAGTGGGGGAAAATTACTGATGCGGAACCGTCAAGATTCCTTAGTGAAATTGATGATATCTATCTGGAATTTGTAAATCCGGCTATTGAAAAACGTTTTATCAATAATTCAGGGGTAAGATCCAATATCTTCGACGAGCATCCGTCTGAAATGAGAAGTTTCAAAAAAGTTGAAAAGAAAACCATCGAAAGAAGCGGAGATTCCAAACCTATCGCCGAGCCGAGAAAGCTTAAACCGGTGAGCACCGCAAAAATCATCAATCCGAGCGGCGCATCTTCTCAGGATATAGAAGTAGGTGATAAAGTAAGGCACGACCGTTTCGGAATCGGTGAAGTCACTTTCCTGGATGGTACCGATCCTCAGAATATCAAAGCAAAGGTTATTTTCCAGCATGAAGGAGAAAAAAATCTTATTCTGAAATATGCGAAACTAACTAAAATTTAAAAAACAAAAACAGAGGTTTTAAATTTCTGTATTTAATTAGTCTATAAATTTTGTGGACTAATAAATATGCTTTACATTTGCTGCTTCAAATAGTAAAAAGAGCAATGTATGAAAAATAAAAAAGCTATACTTTCGGCTTCCGTATTATTTTTCCTGGGAACATTTACCTATGCACAGGAAAAGGATACACTCAAAACAAATAACGTAGAAGAAGTTGTAATCCTGGGCTCCAGAAGCGGAGCGAGATCCAAAACAGACAGTCCTGTTCCGGTGGATGTGTTTAATATTAAAGAGTCTTCGGTTATTTTACCGCAAACTAATATAGGACAAATTCTTAACGCCATTGCGCCGTCATTTACATCAACCATACAGACTAATGCAGACGGTACCGATCATTTGGACCCTGCACAGTTGAGAGGACTTGGACCGGATCAGGTTTTGGTTTTGGTAAACGGAAAAAGAAGGCATACTTCGGCACTTGTAAATGTAAACGGATCACCGGGAAGAGGAACAGTAGGAACAGACCTGAATGCCATTCCGTCTTTTGCCATCAGCAGGATTGAAGTTTTAAGAGATGGTGCTTCTGCACAGTACGGTTCTGATGCGATTGCCGGAGTTATTAATTTAGGCTTAAAAAAAGATACCGGAAAACTCACGGGACAGTTAAGCTATGGCGGAAATCTTACGCCTGCAGCAAATGATCATACCGGAGATTTTGACGGCCAGAATATTCAGGTTGACCTTAATTACGGGAATAAAATAGGGAAAAGAGGAGGTTTCTACAATATTACCTGGAATTCACAGTTCCGGAATCCTACTTTCAGAGCGGGAACGGAAAGCGGAAATATTTTCAATGCCTACAATGCGATTGAGCAGCGTGCTTTAAATAACGGTGTCAATCTTTCTTCACTGTTCAGCAACATCAACAATACGGCAAACTCACAGCAGATTATTAATACGATTCACCAGTATGCGCAGGATGTAAACTATTTTTCCCAGACATTTCAGAATCAGATCCAGTCGGCAACTACAATTTCTGCATTACAAGGACTTTTGGGCGCCAATGTAACCGATCAGGAGTTGGCTTACCGTGGATTGAACAGAAAAGATTTCAATATGCAGGTGGGACAGTCGAAATTGAATAATCATCAGCTTTTCGCCAATATTGAAGTGCCGTTGAATGACAACTGGAAAGTTTATACTTTTGGCGGTTACAGCTTCAGGCACGGTACTTCCGGAGGTTTTTACAGAAGACCCAACCAAAGCAGAACCTTTACGGGATTATACCCGAACGGATATCTGCCGCAGATCGGGACCGATATTCAGGATCTTTCTCTTTCTGCAGGAATTAAAGGAAACTGGAAAGGCTGGAATGTTGATTTCAGCAATACGTTCGGACAGAATTCTTTTAATTATGACATCAAAAATACAGGGAATACCTCTTTACGATTTAATTCTCCAAATGAATTTGATGCAGGAGGGCTGAGGTTTTCCCAAAACACCATCAATCTGGATTTTTCAAAAAAATATGATGTGTGGAGCGGGATCAACATTGCATTCGGTGCAGAACATCGTTATGAAAACTTTAAAATAACACCAGGAGAAGAAGCCTCCTATTCAGCGTATGATATCAATGGTAATTTACAGACGGCCGCTACTCCGAATAACTTGAAGCCTACTGACTTCTTTGGAAATCTCCTTCCGGGCGGATCGCAGGTTTTCGGAGGTTTCAGGGCTGCAAATGCGGTCGATAAAAACCGACAGGCCGTGGCAGGATATGCCGATTTTGAATTCAACTTTACCGACTGGCTTTTGGCTGATGCCGCAGTGCGCTATGAAAATTATTCGGATTTCGGATCTACATTTAATTATAAATTGGCTTCTAGAATTAAGCTTGATGATAATCTCAACTTCAGGTTTGCAGGTTCTACAGGTTTCAGGGCGCCTTCTATTCATCAGATTTATTATAATGTAACTTCCACATTATTTACCAACGGGCAGCTTCTGGAAGTGGGAACTTTCAGCAATGATTCCAGAATTGCCAATTTATTGGGAATTCCAAGCCTCAAACAGGAAACCTCAAAATCAGCGAGTGTGGGATTTACGTATAAAATTCCTTCTGCAAACCTGAGTTTTACAGCAGACGGATATTTTACCAGAATTGATGACCGAATTGTTCTTACAGGACAGTTCACAAGAGCTGCTGTTTCTCCGCAGGCTCAGGCTGCTTTTGATGCTGCAGGTGTAAATGCGGCCCAGCTTTTTGCCAACGCAATAGATACCGAAACCAAAGGATTGGATGTGGTAATCACACATAATGCAAAATTCTCCGGTCTCAAACTGGATAATAGCTTTGCGGTTAATCTTAATCAAACCAGAAAAGTGGGAGATATCCATTCCTCAGGTTCTTTACAGTCCCCGAACTTAGAAAATATCTATTTTTCCGAAGCTTCAAGAATTTACCTGGAAGAAGCTGTACCGAGAGTAAAAGCAAGTTTATCCAATCAGCTTAGTTTTGGAAAGGCCATTTTTTATCTTAGAAATACCTATTTCGGTAAAGTGACCAGTCCGGATATTATTGATGCCAATGGAGACGGGGTTGTTTCTCCTAATGAACACCAGGAAATTACCGACAAAATCATTACCGATGTGTCTTTAGCATACCAGTTTACTAAGAATATCGGTCTTACAGCAGGGGTAAACAATCTGTTTGATATTTATCCTACAAAAAACCTTCCTGCATCCAGTAATAACGATCAGTTTATCTATTCACGTTCTACCTCGCAGTTTGGGCAGAACGGAAGATTTGTGTTTACAAGACTTAATTTTAATTTTTAGGCATATTTTTTATGTTGAATTTACAATGGATCCGGATATTCCGGGTTCATTTTTTATATAACTGGACTTCAATTTGTATCTTTAAACCATCAAATTAAGTTGACAATGAAAAGGATTCTGATATTTTTAATTTTTACACTGTTTTCAGTACCGTTTTTTTCACAGGAATACCGTACCGAAAACAATATTCATTATTATGATGAAAAAACGAATGCATCTGATGTTTACATCAACGAAAGATGCGTTCTGGATCTATATGTTCCTAAAAATACTAAAAACTTTTCCACGGTAATCTGGTTTCATGGCGGAGGAATCACAGGTGGAGAAAAAGAAATTCCCGAAGCTTTAAAAAATAAAGGCATTGCCGTGATTGGTGTTAATTACAGGCTTTCACCAAAAGTAAATGCTCCGAAATATATTGAAGATGCAGCGGCGGCAACAGCCTGGGTTTTCAACAATATCAAAAAGTACGGAGGCGATGAAAGCAAAATTTTTATTTCCGGACATTCAGCCGGAGGCTATCTGGCGATTATGGTAGGATTAAATAAAATGTACCTCAATACCTATGGAATTGATGCCAATAAGCTTGCCGCAATCGTTCCTTTCAGCGGACAGATGATTTCCCATTTTACTACAAGAAAAGAAAGGGGAATTGATGAGCTGGATGCCAGAATCGATGAGTATGCACCACTTCATTTTATCAGGGCAGATGCACCGCCGTTGCTTCTCATAACCGGTGACCGTGAAAAAGAGCTGCTCGGAAGATATGAAGAAAATGCGTACATGGCACGTATGATAAAACTGAAAGGTCATAAGGAAACGACATTGTACGAACTTCAGGGATTCGATCACGGAGGAATGGCCCTGCCGGCTTTTCCTTTATTGCTTAACGAGATCAAAAGAGTTGAAAAACTGAAAAAATAAACATTTAATAAATAGTTGAACAGTAGCTTTGCAAATTATTTGCAAAGTTTTTTTGTCCTTTCAAATATGAATTAAAATTTATTTCGGTATGGGAATTTTCTATAACAATGCGCTTTGTGATATTTATATTGGAAAAAATGCGGGCGCAAAGATGCTGCAGGACATTAGGAATGCTCAGAAAAATGTGAAAATTGTTTCTCCTTATCTTTCACCTTTTTTAATTAAAGAACTTATTTACCTTCATTCAAAAGGAATCAAGATCCGGCTGATTACCAGTGATGAAATCGAAGATTTTTATGGCTATGACAAAAATATTCATAAGCTTATTATTCAGCATAAACACATTGATGAAAATGCACAACAAAAAAGGAATGATCTTATAAGCCTTTCGGTAACGCTGCTTTTTGCGATGATCGGGTTAGGTCTTATTTTGCTGGCATTGATGCATTTTTTTAATAATTTAAAATTTGCTTATGGCTTTGTTATTATAGCGTTGATGCTTTTGGTAAGAGATTCGGTCGTTAAGAAAATAAAAAAAACCAAGATTTATCATTATACTTATAAACAGCTGTTTCCGTTTAAAGTATATGTTTCTCCCACTCATGGAAACGATACTCATAAAACCTTTATTCATAGTAAAATTTACATTATTGATGATGAGATCGCTTATTTGGGTTCTCTTAATTTTACGGGAAGCGGCGTGAAAGACAACCACGAAACCAGAATCAGAACTACCGATCCGAACGCTGTTGCAAAAATAATAGAAGAAATGAAAGAAATCTTTTATCATTCTAATCTGCCTGAAAGAGATATCCAGTTTTGGGGAAGCAAGCTGTATGATGAACCGGATTATTAAGGTCAATTGTGAATTTGCTGCGCAGGTAATTGTAAATTAATAAATGATAAATATATTTTAAATTCACTGCAAAGCAGATTGATCATTGACCATTCACCTTTAATTAATCACTGCATTGATTTTTTGCCATAAAACATCATCAAAATCAGACAGGGCAAGATTTACATTATCTGCGGCATCACCCATTCTGACGATGACTATTTTTTTACCGGGAACCACATAGATTTTCTGGTCATTTTTCCCTAAAGCGCAGAACATATCATCCGGTGCACTCGGAATCAGTTTTCCATTAAACTGAAATTGGGTCTGCGGAAGATGGTAACTTGATTTTCCGTTGAGCCACCAAAGATATCCGTAAGCTAAATTGATATTCTGCGAAGTATTGGTTGCGCTTTGAAAATAGGCGGAGTTGATGATCTGGCTGCCGTTCCATTTACCATTATTTAAAGCCAATAATCCGAAACGGGCCATGCTTCTGGTCGTACTCCAGTAAACACTGTTGTCACCGTTTTGGATCCAGCTTCCGGTCATTCCTATTTTATCCCTCAGTTTGGTGTTGAAATATTGGTTCCAGGTTTGGCCTGTGGCGGCTGCAACCACATCCTGAAGTTTTACGTAAACATTATGATAGGCCCACCGTGTTCCTGCATCAGCCTTATATTTTAAATTGGCGGGACTTACATCATCACCAAGGCTGTCATCCAGTCCTGAAGTCATGGTCAGCAGATTTTTGCAGGTGATTAAGTTTTCTTTGGCTAACGGCGCACTCGTCCAGCCGGTCCCGATATAAGCTGAAACTTTATTGTTGATATTTAAAAAGCCTTCCTGTTCGGCAATTCCGGTAACGGTTGAGGTTAACGTCTTTCCGGCACTGGCCCAATACCACGGAGTTGTTGCGGTGTGTCCTGAAAAATAATTTTCCATTACAATTCTGCCGTTCTGGAGAATCATAAAGCTTTTGGAATTTTTTTGCTGAAGATAATTCAGCAGATCCTGGATTTTATCCTGGTGCCATCCCAATGAAGATACAGATTTCGTTTCCCAGGCATCACTGTTGGACGGTGGAAAGTACATAGATTCTGGAGATGAGGGAGTTTCAGTCTGTGGGTTTTCTCCGGCAGAATCATCCTGACCGCAGGCAATCACTGAAAAACAGGCAACAACAAAGAGTAAAGATTTTAATTTCATTTAAAGCTGATTTACATTCGGACTTTAGATGAACGCATACCACAGAGGTTAAATTTAAATTAATAAAAATATCAAATGTTTGGATATTTAATAATGTATATGTTGTTTCTGATGGGATATGATAAATTTTACCATATCATCAGTAAGCTGATCCAGATAAGCTTTATCGGTAGTTCCAAAACCGTGGATACCGTCTTTTACTATGATTAATTGGTTTTCGATATGATATTTTTTCAGCTTTTTCACCAGCTTTTTAGAATGTTTTAGCGGAGCAACTTTGTCTTTGTTTCCGTGAAGGATAAAAGTGGGAACGCCATCCTCGGTATCATTTACTGGAGAAACGGTGTCTAGATAATCGATCGCTTTTCTTTTTTCCTTATTAATATCATAACCCGAAATTCCATAAACGAGTTTTTCCCGGATTTCTACAATTGGTTTAAAAAAGAGCCCGACAATGGATACCGGAACTTTTCCTAATCTGGTGTGCAGAAGCTTATTCAAATCAGTCGGACCGAAATTATCGACCACATAATTTACTTTCGCGGAATATCCTGAAAGTTCAGGGCTTCCGGTATATTGGGTGTCATCAGTATATGCCGCAAGCAGCGACAGGTGCGCACCGGATGAAACTCCGAAATATCCTATGTTTTCCGGATCAAAATGATACTGTTCTGCATTTTTTCTTACCCAGCGCACTGCATCTTTGGTATCTTCAATAGGTAAAGGGAAATGTATCTTATCGCTTACCAGTGTATATTCGATGCTGATGACAGCGAAGTTTTTTTCAACCAATTTTGCTATGAAATTTTCAATATAATTGTTAGCTCTTACAATCTTGTCTCCTTTTGCCCATGCTCCGCCGTGGACGTAAATTACTACTGGCAATTTTCCGGAGGCTGGAGTTTTAGGTCTGTATATATCTAATGAAACCGGTGTTCCCACACGATTTGTTTTGTATGTAATATTTTGAGAGAAAAGTGTTTTTTCTGGGAGCAACGTACTGGGAGGAATTTTTGTTTCCGGCAAATCTTGGGCATAACTGATTTGATAGAGACTTAAAGAGAAAACAAAAAGCAGGTTTATCATCAACCTGCCGAATAATGTATCGTTCGTAGAAAATTTCATAGAATATATTATTGCTGAGTTATTCATTCTCAAACCCCTCAAAAACTTTACCAAAAAATGCTGCTTTAACTGCTCTTAAAGAATAAGCTCGTCAAAGAGCTTTTCAAACGTCTTCTTAAGATCTTTCGATTTTCCGGGATGAGGTCTCGAAGTCTGTACCACAGAACTTCTTACGGCTGTAAGCCATCGGAAACGATCAGGGATGTCAAGTTGTGCAATAGGCCCGCCGTCTTTGTCTCCATCAGCAATTTTCTGGAAACTTTTAAGATTCTGGAGAATATCATCATAGTCCAGCTTGCTGCGCATTAATCTGAATTTATCAGGACACAGGTAATAAGCTACCCGAATATATTTTTCCTTCTTCGAGAACATAATTAGCCCGATGTTGAAAAATTCTTCTCTTTCAACTTTCGGAACCAAACGTATCACGGCATATTCGTAAATTTTATCCTCTTGCATTTTTGGCTTCGTTTAAAAAGATTTCAGAATGTTCCAGTCTTGTTTTCAGGAAATTAAAATAAATTTCCCGGATTTCTTCCGGGCTTTCGTCCGCATCTTCCCAATGCAGCCAGTCTTCCGGGATGAGGTTTACGATTTCCCGAAAAATATTTTCGTTCAAAGCTTCTTTTGCCAATCGGTCTGCTTCGTCAAGTTTTGTGGCCTGTGGCAGAAGAACGTGATCTTTAACGTATTTAAAAGGTGTTTTTGCAGCAGTATCAAAATTCTGCCAGGAATGATGAAAATAAAAGGATGCACCATTATCAATCACCCATAATTCTTTATGCCACATCAAAAGATTGGTATTCTTGAAAGTACGGTCGATATTAGTAATGAAAGCATCCAGCCAAACGATTTTTGATGCCAGCAGCGGATCGATTTTTACACTCGGATCGTAAGCAATAGATTCGGAAAGGTAATGAAGTCCAAGATTAAGACCTTCTGAGAATTTTAATAAATCCTGAATTTCTTCATCCGCTTCAGTTCTTCCGAAATCGACGTCGAGGTTTACAAAAACGAGCTCGGGAATCTGTAATCCTAAAGCTTCGGTGATTTTTCCGCCTAAAAGTTCGGAGATCAGCATTTTAACACCGTGACCCGCGCCACGGAATTTTAAAACATATTTAAAATCATCATCCGCTTCTGCCAGAGCGGGGAGAGAACCTCCTTCCCGAAGAGGCAGAATGTAACGCATGACCGTGACTGTTCTTAAATTCAACATATGGCAAAAATAAGATTTTTACTTTGTGTTTATTTCTAATTATGCTATTTTTAAGTTAAAATATCTTACTATTAAATTTGGCTTACAAATCTTTTAAGGAAAAGTTGGAAAATTTTTCAAGTCTGAGATATTTAAAGTTTAAAAAACAATAAAAAATGGAGGTCACAAAAAAGCAGAATATTATTATTTCAAACCCTGAAACCAAAGATTTTCTTGCGGATGCGTTTTATCCCGAAGAAGAAAAACAATTACCGCTTGTTATTTTTGTACATGGCTATAAAGGCTATAAAGACTGGGGAGCGTGGGATTTGATGGCGGAGAAATTTGCAGAAGCAGGATTTTTCTTTGTTAAATTTAATTTTTCGCATAACGGAACTACCATTGAAGATTCCCATAATTTTGCTGATCTTGAGTCATTTGGCAACAATAATTATTCAAAAGAGCTTTCGGATCTTGGAGTCGTAATTGATTATTTCAGTAAAAATGACAAGGTTGATGCACATAAAATCATCTTAATCGGACACAGCAGGGGAGGCGGGATTTCTATTATTAAAACGTATGAGGATGAAAGAATCAATGGTTTAATCACGCTGGCAAGCGTTGATTCTCTGGATCGTTTTCCTAAAAATGAATCGTTTGAGGAGTGGAAAAAGTCGGGTGTTTATTTTGCTACGAATGGCCGTACAAAACAGGAAATGCCCCATTATTATCAGTTTTATGAAGATTACGAGAAAGACATACACCGTTTTGATGTAGAAAGAGCAACCGAAATGGCTAAAGCTCATTTTCTGATTATTCACGGAACTAAAGATGCAAGTGTGAGTGTGAAAAATGCGGAGCATCTTCATATTCTGCATCCGAATTCCGAGATGTTTTTAATAGAAAATGCAGATCATACTTTTGGGGCAAAAGAACCTTGGGAAAAGTCTGTTTTACCAGATGATCTCGATGCTGCTGTTGAGAAATGCATTGACTTTATCAGAGAGAAAATAATCAGAGAATAACATAAAAAGGAGTGAAAATTTTCACTCCTTTTTTTTATTTAATTAAAAGCTTCCATGCTTCATCAATCTTACTTTCCAGCAGCAGTTGCTGTGCATTTTTGTGTATCGTTTCATGACTATGGTAATCTCCTTCAGGAAGAACTTCTACATTAGCAAGCATTCCAAGATCATTTCCGGTAAATACATTGCTGAATTTTATCTGATCGGGAAGAAGATCAAATCCTATCCCTTTTGTTACCAATGGTTTCGGAACTTCAAAAAGATTGTTTTCATTATTCCTGGAATACCAGTTGCTTCCCAAACGTGCCACCATATCAAGCTTTGCCTGGTCAAGATTTCCCTCCTCATTAAGGTATTCTTCTCTGATGTGGATTTTCTGTACTTCACAGATCACTAGGTTTCCGGCACCGCCCTGATCTCCCAGTGGTTTTACTTCCAGAACTTTGCATTCGAAATTCACGGGACATTCTTCAATTAATTTAGGCTGAACAAGATCAGCATCTTTCATAGTGAGCCCTGCTTTAATGAATTCATTTACGCCTTCCTCATATTCTGTGGAAGCTAATGAAATCTGCTGAACAATCGGAAAATTTACGGTTCCGATTACTACTTCAGGAACTTCCAGCACATTTTCCAGCGTATGTTTGGTCGTATTGTCCCTCACTCTTCTTGAAGGAGAAAAGATCAGAATGGGAGGGACCGTGCTGAACATATTAAAAAAACTGAACGGCGATAAATTGCTGTTTCCGTTTGCATCAACCGTTGAAGCCAATGCAATCGGACGGGGTGAAACGGCAGTCTGCATTACCGTCTGCAGCTGTACAGGTATTATTTCGGATGGAATGAGTGTTTTCATTTTCTGTTAATTGTAACACAGTAGTCACATTAGATTTTAGATTATTACATTGAAAATATTTTAGAACACATTAGAAAGAAAATCAAGATTTTCATTAACTGAGTTTTTCAAAATCTTTACTAACAAAAGTTTCGGTCCCCTCACTGTATAAATTATAAACATTAAAATTAATTAATATTGATTTCGGAACTTTGAGTAAGTTCATGTAGTTCATAGTTTGTGCTTTATGAATTTTATGAAGTTCTTCAACCAATTTAATTTCTACTATAATCGCATGTTCGACCAAGAAATCACATTTTACTTTACAATTAATATTTAAATCTTTATAAATAAGCGGTATTTCGAGCTCGCTTTTGTATTGAATACCAAGCAAGTCAAACTCCCTTTCCAGGCATTTATGATAAACATCTTCATACAGGCCAGGGCCAACAACTTTATGAACTTCAATACATGCTCCAATTATTTTGTATGTAAGTTCATTAACATATTTTTTTGTTAGTTTTTTCATCTTTTGTGCTGTGAAATGAAAATCGAAGATTTTCAATCTAATGTGTTCTTCTCTAACGTTTTTACGATAAAATCTCTTTGTGACTTATGTGTTTAATGTTTGATATTATAATTATTTGGATGGAATAATTTTACCTGAAACTTCACCGAAGCCCACTCTTACTCCATCTTTTTCAGCCCAGGCTTTCATGGTTACAGTATCATTATCATTGATGAATTTTCTTTCTTCGCCGTTGCTTAAAGTAATCGGATTTTGTCCTCTCCACGTCAGTTCGAGCATAGAACCGAAAGATTTAGGATCATTTCCTGAGATGGTTCCGCTGGCATACATATCACCCACCTCAACATTACATCCGTTTACCGTATGATGCGCCAATTGCTGGGTCATATTCCAGTACATGTGCTTGTAATTGCTCTTGCAGATCAGATTTTGTTCGCCGTTTTCAGGCTGAATGTACACTTCAAGATTGATGTTGTAGTTTTTATCACCTTCAAATTGTAAATATTCCAATACTTCAGGATCCTGTTTTGGGGAAGCGGTTCTGAAAGGCTCCAGTGCTTCAAGGGTAACTACCCACGGAGAAACCGAAGATCCGAAGTTTTTAGCCAGAAATGGTCCCAGCGGAACATATTCCCAGGATTGAATATCTCTGGCCGACCAGTCGTTGAAAATTACCATTCCGAAGATGGCATCTTCTGCTTCTTTGGTAGAGATACTTTCGCCCATTTCCGTATTTTTATTGATGATGAATGCCATTTCAAGCTCAAAATCAAGCTGTTTAGAGGGTCCGAAAACCGGTTTTTCTACATCGGCAGGCTTCGTCTGCCCTTTGGGACGGTTGATCTCAGTTCCGGATACAACAATTGAGGAAGCTCTTCCATGGTAGCCTACAGGAAGATGTTTCCAGTTGGGCAGTAAAGCATTTGCAGGATCCCTGAACATTTTACCGACGTTTGTTGCGTGTTCAATGCTGCTGTAAAAATCCGTGTAATTCGGGATGTGTACAGGCATCATCATTTTTACTTTATCCAGATCGTAGAATGCCTCTTCAATGGTTTTTTCGTCTTTAGACAAGATAGAATCTTCCTGCAGCAATTCCTGGATTTTTTGACGCACTGCATTGGTGATCGGTTTTCCCAGTTCAATAAATTCGTTTAAGGTATAGGCTTCAAATACATTGTCGATCAGACCTTCAACTTCTTCAAAATATCCGTAATCGTACAGAGTAGCAAGGTCAATGATCTGGTCTCCGATTCTTGTGCAGCAGCCGATGTATTCTTTGTTGAAAACAGCTACTCCGAACGGAATATTATGTATGGAAAAATCTGAATCTGATGAATATTCTACAAATGACTTCATAATTTACAGTTTAGGTGGATTTATATCAAAAATCCGTTACAATTTTTAATTAAAATATTTGATCTGTTCTAAAATATTAGCTTAAACTTATTCAAAATAAGCTCAAATATTATTTTTTAGATTTATTTTTAGATTGGTTACCTGATAATGCCGCCTCATCGATCCATCTCATTTTTGTATTCACATCGATGAGATAGAGAATATTGTCCTGTTTGGTAAGGAGTAATGTTTTGGTTAGCGGGACCGGAACTTTCTTGTTCTCCAGCATGTCGGCTCTCAGAGAAATGATGTTTTTCTTTCTGACAATATCTCCAGAGAAAACATTAGAAGTGCTTTTTCCGGTTACCTTATCGTCAAATATTTCTACGTATGTGGCTTTATTTCCTTTGATAACAATAAAATCCCTTTCCGTATGGTCTGCCTCATCTTTGATGAAAACAAATTTCTTGTTGTCAATATTTACGGATTCCAGATTCTGGTTAACACCCGATCTTTCTTCAAGTCGTGTTAGGATCTGATCCATGGTTCCGTACTGCGCTTTTGCAGTGAATATTGCCCCGGCAAATAGAATTGCTAATAATGTTTTCCTCATAATGATGTGCTTATAAAAAAGTTTTGTCAAGACTTTTGATCCTGACAAAACTTGATATTGTTATTAAAATTAAAGATTTCCTCTTCTCTCCTGTTCTCTTTCCAGCGCTTCGAACAATGCTTTGAAGTTTCCTGCTCCGAAGCTTTGTGCACCGTGTCTTTCAATGATTTCAAAGAAAAGGGTAGGGCGGTCTTCCACAGGTTTTGTAAAGATCTGTAATAAATACCCTTCTTCATCATGATCAATAAGGATGCCTAACTCCTGAAGTTTCTTAAGATCTTCATCAATATGTCCCACTCTTTCCGGAACCATATCGTAATACGCTTCTGGCGGAGCGGAAAGGAATTCAACGCCACGTCTCTTCAGTTCTGTTACTGTATGGATGATATCTTTTGTTGCTACGGCAATATGCTGTACGCCTTCTCCTTCGTAGAAATCAAGATATTCTTCTACCTGGGATTTCTTTTTGCCTTCAGCCGGTTCGTTGATCGGGAATTTTGCGTATCCGTTTCCGTTTGACATTACTTTAGACATCAAAGCAGAATATTCTGTATTGATCTGCTTATCGTCGAAAGAAAGAATATTTACAAATCCCATTACTTTTTCGTACCATTCAACGGTTGGGATCATTCTGTTCCAATCTACATTTCCTACACAGTGGTCTACATATAATAAGCCTGCTTCTTCAGGTTTGTAGTCACTTTCCCATTTTTCATAACCCGGCATGAAAGGGCCCGTATAATTTTTTCTTTCGATGAACATGTGTACGGTTTCTCCATACGTATAGATTCCGGACATTCTTACTTCACCGTTTTCATCGGTAATTGTCATTGGTTCCAGATACGGTTTACCTCCTCTTTTGGTTGTTTCTTCGAATGCTTTATAAGCGTCATCCACCCAAAGTGCCAAAATTTTAACCCCGTCACCATGCTTTTTTACGTGTTCGTTAATCAGAGAATCAGATTTTAAACCAGTGGTAAGTACCAGCCTTATTTTTCCCTGCTGAAGAACGTATGAAGCACGATCTCTCACTCCGGTTTCAGGACCGGCATATGCTACAGACTGAAAACCGAATGCGGTTTTATAATAATGGGCAGCCTGTTTTGCATTTCCTACATAGAACTCAATGTAATCTGTACCGTTAATCGGTAAAAAATTCTCTGCCTGAGCAATTTTTTCGGCAAATGTAAGTGTTGACATATTCTATTTTTACTTTTATATATTGCTTGCAAATTACAAAAATTTGTGAAACCTTTAAAATTGAAAACAAACAGTTGTTAGTTAAATTTTAATAAAACGAAATACGAGAATTTTATTTTTAAACCGTAAAAGAAATAAAAAAAAATTACGCCTAAAAAGACTTCAAAAGTAGTAAGTGTAAAAATTAACTTTAATGTTTAAATCTCTCGTAGGCAGCTCTTTCCAGCATTTCCCGGTCATCAGGATGCGCGATGCTGATAAGCTCCTGCGCTCTTTGCTTTAAATTTTTACCATACAGATACGCAGTTCCGTATTCTGTAACCACCCAGTGAATATGTCCTCTTGTCGTTACAACTCCCGCACCCGGCTTTAAATAAGGTACAATCCTGGAAACGCCTTTTTTTGTTCTTGAAGTGATAGCGATAATCGGTTTTCCGTCTTCGCTTAATGCGGCCCCTCTCATAAAATCCATCTGTCCGCCGATTCCGCTGTACTGCATGGTTCCGATGGAATCTGCACAAACCTGTCCGGTAAGATCAATCTCAATAGCTGAGTTAATCGCTACCATTTTTTTATTTCTCATAATATTGATCGGGAAATTTACCGTACTTACATCATCAAATGAAAATACCGTATTGTCATCTACGTAATCATAAAGCTTTCTGGTTCCGAAACAAAAACTGGTAATGGTTTTATTGTCGTTGTAGCCTTTATATTTATTGTTGATGACATCATTTTGAATTAAATCAACCACCCCATCGCTCAACATTTCGGTGTGAACACCAAGGTCTTTGTGATTTCCAAGACATTTCAAAACCGCATCAGGAATCGTTCCGATACCCATTTGTAAAGTAGAACGGTCTTCAATAAGTTCGGCGACATTTTTACCAACCTCCATTTCTTCAGGGCCTACTTTTGATCCGTAATCAACGGTTGGAAGCTCTTCTTCATGCCATACGAGTTTGTTTATTCTGCTGATATGAATCATGCCGTCACCGTGGGTCCTGGGCATTAGAGGATTAACAATGGCTACAATAATTTTTGCTGTGTCTACAGCTGCTCTGGCAACATCTACGGAAGTTCCCAGAGTACAGAATCCATGCTTATCGGGTGGTGAAACGGTAATTAAAGCAACATCCAGCGGAAGAATATTTTTTCTGAAAAGAATCGGAATTTCACTTAAAAAAACGGGAACAAAATCTCCCCTGTCTGAATTGACAGCGTCTCTTACCGGTGAAGAAACAAATAGGGAATTAACAAAAAATTTATCTTTATACTGAGGTTTGGCAATTTCAACATTTCCCTGCTGGGTAATGGAAACCATTTCAACATTTTCCAACCGGTGGGATTGTCTTGCCAGTTCATCAATAAGATGGTTGGGTGTACATGCACTTCCGTGAAAAAATACTCGGTTTCCGCTTTTAATGGTATAAATGGCTTCCTCTGCACTGATATAATTGTACATATTGATTTTTTTATAAATTTTTCTCTGACTTAAAGATAGTTGATATTGTTTTTATAGAGCTCAAAATTCGCCAGATTTTTATCATATTCTATCAATTATGTTAAATAAAAAACCGAATTATTACAAATTCGGTCCTATTTTATTTTAAGAAATGCTTATTATTCCTGAGAACGGTCTTCCATCGTTTTGTCCTGCTCGTCCAGCCAGGAAGTTTTATAGGAAGGATCTTCTACTTTCAACGCTTCTTCCGTAATTTTAAGCGGTTTGAAAGGATCTACCATCACGGCATATTCTTCGGTGAATTTTTTTCCGATGCTTCTTTCCATCGCTCCGGGATGCGGCCCGTGAACAATTCCTCCCGGATGGAGCGTGAAATCCATAAGGTCAATATGATTCCGGCTCATGAAATCTCCTTCTGTATAGAATAAAACCTCATCAGAGTCGATATTTGAATGATTGTACGGCGCAGGAATAGCCATCGGATGATAATCATACATTCTCGCACAGAATGAACACACCACAAAATTATGGCCTTCAAAGTTCTGGTGAACCGGAGGTGGCTGGTGAATTCTTCCCGTAATCGGTTCAAAATTTTTGATATTGAATTTATAAGGATAAAAATAACCGTCCCATCCTACAACGTCAAAAGGATGCGTGGCGTAAATGAAATCTGTTATCTGATTTTCTTTTTTTACTTTGATTAAAAATTCTCCTTTTTCATCTTTCGGTTCCACGAAAGTTGGTGCAACGATATCTCTTTCACAAAACGGGGAATGTTCCAGCAGTTGGCCAAACTCATTTCTGTATCTTTTCGGGGTGTAAATCGGAGAGTGGCTTTCTAAAACGAAGAAAACCGTTTCATCGGAATGCAATTCTACCTGGTAAATCGTTCCTCTTGGGATAATCAAATAATCACCTACAGAAAATTCAAGGTTGCCGACAAACGTTTTCAGTATTCCGGTTCCCTGATGTACAAATAAAAGCTCATCACATTCTGCATTTTTGTAAAAATAATCGGTCGATTTTCTCGGTTTGGACAATCCCATTTTAAGGTCATTATTGACCATGAGAAATTTTCTGCTGTCTAAAAAATCATCTTCAGAAGTAACATTCATTCCCTTGAACATTCTTGGTGTTACATTTTTGGCAACAGCAATTTTGGGCGTTACATCTTTGGCTTCACCAATGGATTTGATCTGAGTAGGCCGATGAATGTGATACAATAAAGAAGAAATTCCATGAAAGCCTTCTGTTCCGAAAAGCTGTTCATAGTAAAATTTATCTTCCGGAGATTTGAAAATCGTATGTCTTTTTTGGGGAATATTTCCCGACTGATGATATCTCATTTTACTTTTATATGTCGTTTTTCAAATGTAATACTTTTTCATGAATTGAATTTAAACAATATTCATGAAGAGTTTTGTAATTAAAAAATAATTGTTAGTTTTGTCTAACAATTTTAATTTCATGAAACAAATTCTTTCTTATTTCTTATTATTGCCGTCACTGTACTTTTCTCAAGGCACTGACAGTTTAAGTGTAAAACTTGCTGAAGAACAACTTCCGGCAAAAAAATTACCACAAGAAATGAAAACAAAGAATATTGATGATGTAATTATGACCGGTACCTTAAAGCCGGTAAGCAGATCAAAAAGTCCGGTTGCCGTAGAGATCTATAGCCAGAAATTTTTCCAGAAAAACCCTACACCGAATATTTTTGAAGCTATTTCCATGGTAAATGGCGTTAAACCTCAGTTGAACTGTTCAGTTTGCAATACAGGAGATATTCATATTAACGGTCTTGAGGGTCCTTATACCATGATTTTAATTGATGGAATGCCGATCGTAAGTTCACTTTCCACCGTGTACGGGTTGAGCGGAATACCAAACAGCCTGGTAGATAGGATTGAAGTGGTAAAAGGCCCGGCTTCTTCTATTTATGGTTCTGAAGCAATGGGAGGTGTAATCAATATTATTACTAAAAATGCGCTGACTGCCCCGAAATTGAGCGTTGATCTTATGACGACCACGTGGAGCGAAAATAATGTAGATCTTTCCACAAAATTTAATTTCGGTAAGAATATCGCTTCTTTATTAAGTCTGAATTATTTTAATTTCGAAAAAAGATTTGATGAAAATAAAGACAACTTTACAGACGGGGCATTGCAGAACAGAATTTCAATCTTTAATAAATGGAATTTTAAGAGAAAAGAAAACCGGCAGGCCAGCTTTGCATTGCGGTATTTATATGAAGAACGCTTCGGGGGAGAAATGCAGTGGAACCGCAGCTACCGTGGAAGTGATGAAATCTACGGTGAAAGTATTTATACTAATCGGGTAGAAGCTTTCGGCATTTATCAATGGTCTTTGAAAGAAAATATCATTACGCAGTTTTCATATAATTTCCACGATCAGAATTCATTTTATGGAAATAATCCCTTTACGGCAACACAAAAAGTTCTGTTTGCACAGACTTTCTGGAATAAAAAGCTTGGAAATCATGATCTTACTGCGGGATTTACTTTAAAAAGAACCTTTTATGACGACAATACTCCCGGGACTTCGTCTTCCGACGGATCCACGAATGAACCTATGAAATCTCCTATTGTGGGAATATTTATACAGGATCAGTGGGAGCTTAATGAAAAGAATACATTATTGCTGGGATACAGATTGGATTATGATAGAATTCATCATGCGGTACATTCTCCCCGTTTTGCGTGGAAATTCTCTCCCAATCCTTATCATGCGCTACGGTTTAATTACGGGACCGGATTTCGTGTCGTGAATCTTTTTACTGAAGATCATGCCGCACTTACAGGTTCCCGGGAAGTGATTATTCAATCTGATTTAAAACCTGAAAGATCGATTAACTGGAATCTTAATTATATATGGAAAATTCCTGCAGGGAAAAACCTGATCAATCTTGATGCTTCCGCTTTTTATACCTATTTCAGCAATAAGATTGTCGGAGATTTTGATACTGATCCTGAAAAGATTATTTATGATAATCTGAATGGCTACGGAATTTCAAGAGGTGCATCACTGAATGTAGATTACAGTTTCAATTTTCCTTTGAGTGTTGGTTTAGGAATTACATACCTCGATGTTTACCAGAAATTTGATGATGAGAAAGAGAAATCGCAGCAACTTCACGCTCCGAAATGGAGCGGCACCTATAATATAACATATAAATTTGCAGGTAATTTTGTTATAGACTTTACAGGACAGTTTTACGGACCGATGAGGTTGCCTGTTTTACCGAATGACTATCGCCCGGAATATTCACCGTTTTATACGCTGGCCAATATTCAGGTTTCGAGGGTTTTTAAATCCGGATTTGAGGTATATTGCGGGATCAAGAATCTCTTTAATTTCACTCCGAAGGATCCTTTGATGAGACCTTTTGATCCTTTTGATAAAAGTGTCAATGATCCTGTAACCAATCCTAATCATTATACTTTTGATACGACATACGGATATGCTCCGATGCAGAGAATAAGAGGTTTCTTGGGAATTAAATATATTTTGAAATAACAATTATAATTGAATATTAAAAGTTTTGACGCAAAGATTATATTAAAAATGATCATTTTTTAGAAGGCAAAGGCAAATAAATTTGCTACGCGAAGCTTGGACCGGTCACTTAATTAAATTAATTTTTTTGGTCATTTAATGAGAAAGGAAATTGGATGTTTCACGTTTAAAATAAGATTAACCGCAAAAGAAGCAAAAGAATTATTTTAAAAATCTAAAAAAAGGTTCAAATCTTTTGTCTCTTTTGCGGTAAAAAAATAATATGAAATGAAAAGCTTAACGATATTTTTATTTTTAATGTTGGTGCCGTGTTTTTGTCTTTCACAGATGAAAACAGTCACTTTTGCGGATTTGAAAATTCAGCAGAAAGAAAATCCGAAGCCTGTTATTATTCATCTCTACACAAGCTGGTGTTCGGTCTGTAAAATTGAGGCTTTTCAGTTAGAAAAAGATAAGGATTTGATTCAATTGATTAATAAAAATTTTTATTTCATAAGCTTTGATGCCGAAAAAATGAGAGATAAAATTAATTTTAAGGGAAAGGAATTTGCTTATTTACCGAATGGAAATTCCGGAATTCATGAGCTGGCTCTGGCTTTGTCGAAAAATAAAAGTCAGCCTGTTTATCCGCTGTGGATTATTTTGGATGTCAATGGAAATTTGGCTGAATATCATGAGGGATTATTTACTCCTGAAAAGATGAAGGAAAAGCTTGGCGAGATTTTGGATTTCTAAATTCCCGCAGATTTCGCTGATCACTCGGATTTTGGTTTAATTCTTATCTCATAGCTGTCATCCTGAAAGGATCTAAACAATACTTTTAAGAGTAAAAAGATGTTTGAAGACTATTATGTTGAGATAATTCCGGCAGATCTCCCGGATTTCGCATATTTTTTTCACTTAAATTATTATTTCATGGTTGTCATCCTGAAAGGATCTAACAATATATTTAAATACTGTGGTTTTGTATGGTAAAATCAAGGTCCTTGCACAACAAAAATAGCTCCCGCAGATTTTAAGATTTATCTTCCAAAATTAATTGCCAAATTTATAGTATGCTATATTTGGATCCTTTCAGGATGAGAAATTTAGTGGATATTTGAAGCGGTTATGATGCAGTTAACAAACTTAGCCCCGATTGAAGCTTTGTCTGAGCTCATTTTTTTGTTTCGGGGGGGGGGGGGGGGGGGGCGCGGGCGGCGCAACCGCCGCGCCGAAACAAAAAAATAGCGAGTGCGGAAAGCGGGAAACAGCTCCTAAAAATATTAATCTACAATAAAAGTTTATTTCAAAAGCACTGCAATTATCGCCAGAATTGCCGGCAAGGCCTGAACAAAGAATATTTTTTTCGTCGCTGAAATGGCTCCGTAAATTCCGGCAACGGCAACACATCCCAGGAAAAATAAAGCAATATTGGTCTGCCATTTCGGATCTTCAATCAGGAAAGTCCAAAGCAGGCCGGCAGAAAGAAAGCCGTTGTACAATCCCTGATTGGCTGCTAATCCTTTGGTAGGTTTAAACATTTCAGGAGGTAAGGCAGATTTGAAAACTTCTTTCCCCTTGGTTTCCCAGGCGAACATTTCCATCCAGAGAATATAAAGATGTTCAAGAGCTACCGCTGCAATTAAGATTTTGGCTACAATTTCCATGATAACGTGTTTTGTGATTGTAAAACTAAAAAAATAAAGTTAAGTTTGGTTATATAATTTAAAGAATGGAGACTTTTAAGCAGCACTTGGATAAATTTATCGATATTAATGATGAAGAATTTTTTTCCGTTATTTCTTACTTTCAGGTTTTGGAGGTAAAGAAAAAGCAGGATCTGATGTCTGAAGGAGAAATCTGCCGGTCTATGTTTTTTGTTGTCAAAGGCTGTTTGAGAAAGTTTTTTATAAATGAAAAAGGAATTGAACAGACAACAGAATTTGCCATTGAAAACTGGTGGATCACTGATACTTTTGCGTACGAAAGACAGATAAAATCTGATTTCAGTATTCAGGCGGTTGAAAAATCGGTAATCCTGAAGATCGATTTTCATTCTCAGGAAGCACTGCTGACAAAACATCCGGTGATGGAAAGATATTTCAGAATGATCTACCAACGGGCTTATGCTGCGGCAGAAAGGAGAATCCGGTATCTTTATAAGTTTTCAAGAGAAGAGTTGTATGTGCATTTCAGTACCCAGTATCCGTGGTTTATACAGAGAATTCCACAGTACTTAATTGCTTCTTTTCTGGGCTTCACTCCGGAATATTTAAGTGAAATCCGGGCGAAATTACGTTCTTAAACCAGTTTAAGATTTTTAGCATTTCTAAATCGGAACTTTGTCTCAGAAATTTAAAACAAAATATTATGAGCGCAAGATTCAACTGGACAGCAGTTCACCCGGCTGCTTACAAAGCGGGAATAGGAATGGAAGAATCTCTTCAGAACAGTTTTTTAACACCTATTCAGAAAGAATTAATCAAAATCAGGGCTTCACAGATTAATGGCTGTGCATTTTGTCTGAATATGCACACCAAAGATGCCATAAAGTATGGTGAAACGCCACAAAGGATTTTCCTGCTGAATGCATGGAGGGATGCAAAAGAATTATTCACAGAAGAAGAGCAGATCATTTTACAGATTACGGAAGAAGTTACCCTGATCAATAAGAAAGGGCTTTCGGAAGAAACCTATCAAAAAGCAAAAAAAATTTTTGACGAAAGTCAGCTTGCAGATATCATCATGGCGGCTATTGTCATTAATATGTGGAACAGGATTGCAATTTCAACCCATATGCCGATCGGGAAATAATCCTTATTTAAATAATAAAGAGCTTTTCAATGACGGAAAGCTCTTTTTAATTATGGACAGTTAAGCTGCAGGACATTGGCATTCAAAGGCTGCTCGACTTTTCGTTCCAGTTTTTTATCATTAACAGTGATGTAAATTTCCATTGATCCTGTTCCTACATGAAGCGACAGAAGGTGTCCTCCAAATGCATTGAATTTCTCGTCAGTAGCAATTCCATGTAGATGAATAGACGGATCTTTTTCATTCCATGCGATAGAACCGGTCAGGCTTCCCATTTCTACTTTTTTAAATGTTTTAGGGTTAAATTTTTTGGCTTCGAAATCATAGAACCCGAAAGTAACTTCAGCAGCAAATCCGATACCCGTAAAGCTGGCCGAAGGAATATTTTCAGCTTTTGCGAGGTTTTCAATATGAGCAAGTACATCGTCGCCCTGTCTGAGTACCATCAGGTAACCGGACGGTGTTTTAATATATCTGCACGGATCTTTTTGTTGTGCAAAAATGGTATTCATTGTTATGATTGTTACTAAAAGAATTAAATTTTTAAGTGTATTCATAATCAGATAATTTAATAATACCATGAAACTTTTACACCAAACAGAATAATATCACATTGCCATACTATTCTTTAACTAAATAATTTGTGACTTATAGATCTGCGGTTTTTCCAGAAGCTTTTCGTCAACTAAATTTCCAAATGCCTTAATGTAAGGTTGCTGATTATGCTTTTCCAGGCCTTTTGCACTTTTCCAGACTTCATAGAAGATAAAATGGTTTTTGTCCTCAATGCTCTGATGAAGTGTGTAATGCTCGTTGGCTTCTTCTTTCACTGTTTCTTTCACCATATTCTGAAGAACTTCCAGAACTTCTGCTCTGTATTCTTCTTTTGCTTTAATAATAGCGGTTAAATATATTTTCATTATGCTAACTGTGGCTTTAATTCTTTATTAAAAACTGAGGTAAGATGTTCCCTGTAGATTTTCATATCGCGCGCCACATCTGCATTTTTCTCTACATCATGGAAATGGAAGCTCTCCATTTTTTCTAATGATACGAAAGCATTCATTCTGTGAAAACCAAATAACGGCCCGTTATCAACACTTGTTTCGTTGAAAAATTCTCCGGGAAGGGTAAAAGCTGTTTCAGGAGCGTTCCAGCTTGTAGTTACCATGTATTTTCTTCCACCCAGCATTCCTCCGGTTCCGTAATTGATTTTCGGATTTTCAGAAGTTCTTCCGTCATTCATATAAATTCCTTTGGCATGTCCTGCCGTAAAAACTTCATCAATATATTTTTTAAATCCGTTCGGAAGCTGAAACCACCAAATCGGAGTGTGGTAGATGATGTAATCTGCCCATACAAATTTTGCAACCTCTTCATTTTTATCATAACCTTCATTCACATTAGTGATTTTTATAGCCACATTATCAAAGTTTCTGAGTACTTCCTGTGTGTTTTCTGCAATGGTCTGATTATATTTTCCTCCTGAATGTCCGAAGTTTTGTCCGCCGTTAATAATTAATACTTTTTTCATTGTTTTTGATTATTAAAATTTAACGGGACAAAGGTATAAGCTAATTTGCCATAAGAAAAATAATAAAAATTATAGGTAAGTATTATTTAAATAATATTTAATTTAAAGCGTTATTAATCAATTAATTAAGTTAAGTATAGGCGCGAGCTATGCTATTCATTGACGTTGAAAATATTATAATGATGATTATTTAGATAACTTTGCATTATAAAAGTAATACCTATGGTTAATTTAGAATGGTACAGAACTTTTAAGGCAATCTATAAAACAGGAACACTTACTGAAGCTGCGGATACCTTATTTATTTCCCAGCCGGGAGTAAGTCTGCACCTTAGTTCATTGGAAGCTTATGTGGGATATAAGTTGTTCGACAGGACCGGTAGAAGAATGATTCCTACGGAAAGAGGAAAAGTGCTGTTTAACGCTATTTCCGAACCGTTGTCAAAACTGGAAGAAGTAGAAAAGAACTTTCAGAAGTCTACAGAGAAGCTTACGCCCACCATCAGTGTCGGCATGTGTTTTGAAACGTTCCAGACAACCTTGGAGCAATATGTTTCAAGTTTGCCGTTTAACCTTATTATCAGCTTCGGAGAATATCGTGAAATGCTGGATCAACTGGATAAAGGAATTTTAGATTTAATTATTACTCCGAAAAAAGGAGTATCACCGAATATCGAACATGAAGCATTTTCTTTTGAACAGATCATTCTGGTTGGCGGAAAAGACGTTAATAAGGAAGATTTTGAAAATATTTTAGATACTAAAGGCATTGAGCATGCAGAAGAATGGCTGAAAAATGAAAAGTGGTACGGTACAGCCGGAGATATGGAACATCTTTTTCAGTTCTGGATCCTTAATTTTGGCCATAAGCCGAATTTCCGTCCGAATTACATCGTCCCGAATCTTAATTCTATTGTACGCTGCCTGAAAGGCGGATCCGGATTAGCCGTAGTTCCGGATTTTCTCTGTCAAAAAGAAATCGAAAACGGAGAAATTCAAGTGATCTGGGAAGGTGAAAAACAACTGAAAAACACGTTGTATTTCGGTTGTCGTAAGAAGACAAATTACCAGAAGGAAATTGAACATATTAAAGGATTGTTCAGAAAAGTAATGGAAAAGGAAAATTAGTATATAATAATTATAAATAGATAATTAACAATTATGGAAAAGAAAACATATGCAGGGCAGCCTGTGATTACCTTAAATAATGGAGTGGATATTCCGGCTTTAGGTTTCGGAGTATGGCAGATGGAAGATCTGAAAGAGTGTGAAAATGCAGTTATTAAAGCCATTCAAACAGGTTACAGAATGATTGATACTGCTGCTATTTATCAAAATGAAACGGCCGTTGGAGATGCTATTAAAAACAGTGGAGTAGACCGTGAACAGCTTTTTGTAACTTCAAAGCTATGGGTTCAGGATACATCGTATGAGAAGGCAAAAAGTGCTTTCCAGAGAACCTTGGACAGACTGCAGCTGGATTATCTGGATATGTATCTGATCCATTGGCCATACGCAGATTTCATAGGAGCCTGGAAAGCGATGGAAGATTTGTATCAGGAAGGGAAGATCAAAGCCATCGGTGTATGTAATTTTACAGTTGAAAAATTAGAGGAACTGAAAGCGAATACGGCTGTTCTTCCGGTAATTAACCAAATTGAACTTCATCCGATTTTCCAGCAGAAAGAGCTTCAGGTGTACAACAGGGAAAACAATATTGTAACACAGCCTTGGAGTCCACTTGGGAACGGGAACGCAGGATTGCTCGAAAACGACAAGTTGAAAGCTATTGGTGAAAAATATAGAAAAACCGTAGCACAGGTTATTTTGAGATGGCATCTTCAGGAAGGGTTCTGTGTAATTCCGAAATCGGTTACGCCTTCAAGAATCGAGGAAAATTTTAACGTTTTTGATTTTGAACTGACCGAAGATGAAATGAATACGGTCCGCTCTTTAGACACCGGTAAAAGATTATTTTTCGATCCGAAAGATCCGGATTGGGAGGAAAAAATGCTGAATGCAGTTGCAGATATTTAAGCAATTTATCAATTAATATAAAGAAGTAATAAATGTTTATTGCTTCTTTTTTTTATTAAAAATATCATTTAACTTTACAATACACTAAAAACTAAAATTATGGATACAAAAGTAAACGAGCAAATTACAGATTCTGTGACACAGGCAAATGTAAAAGTTGTAGGAGAGGCTCCTGCGATGGCACTGGGAAATGTTTATCAGACTGCTGCGCATTCCACCGGACTGATGTTTCAAAATGCAGTTAACGCTCAGAATCAACAGAATATTCTGGCTCAGGCTGCAACGACACAGGGCGTCATGCAAATATATAGTCTTGATACTATTTCGGATGCAATTGCTATTGCAAAAATATTAAATAACAGTGGTGCTAATCGTTAGGTTCAGAAACGATGAAGAAGGCTGAGAAATCTCACCCGGATCGCAATTAAATAAGCTTAAATTCGTTGTATTTTTGCTGGCTTAAAGTATAATCATGAAAAGAATAATTTTATCCTTTGTTCTGTTATCATTAATTTCCTGCAATGGTAATGATGAAGATCAGGAGCTCAGCAATAAAGCTTCCATTATCGGAGAATGGTATATTGAAAAAGCTGAAATATACAGGTCTTTAAATCAGCAGATCCAAACTTCTTTCTCCACAGATTGCGAGAAAAAAAGTACTTATGAGTTTACTTCTGATCATCTTCTTTCGATTATTTATGCTCAGAACAATAATACCTGTGTAAAAACGGATGCTGGAACAAAGAAGTATATATTCGACAAAGGAAATGGTAAATTCTGGTTTGAAAATGAGGAAAATTATCCGTATTTCGTGACAAAGCTTACTGCAACCGATATGGTGGTGGAAGACCGGAGTCAGGATTTTGACGGTGACGGTACAAAGGACGTATTAAGACGTTTTTATAAAAGAGTTAATTAAAACAAAAACTCCTTTCGGTTTGAAAGGAGTTTTGCTTTTATATTTGATAAGTTATTTCGTCAGATCAAGCCCTCCAAAATTCCCGGAACTCATCATCAGGTAAACGCCCTGGGATTTATCCAGTGTATTCCAGTAGGAGTGTAGCTCTTCGGCATTGGTGAAAACTCTCAGATTTTGATTTTTAAATTTTTCTTTGATTAGATCAGGGGAAATAGGTTCCATTCTTTTGATTTTCAAAGCATCTTCAGAATAGAAGACTACCGCTTCCTCAAGACCATCCATTGCATAATCGTACTGTTCCAGGAAAACAGGATTCAAACTCGAATAGGTATGAAGCTCCAGAAACCCGTATTTTTTTTCATTTTTAAATTGCTCGCAGAATGCTTTTACCGCCGCTTTTACTTTGCTTGGCGCGTGGGCAAAATCTTTATATAATATTCCTTGATCTTCTCTTTCTACTTTCTCAAGACGTTTTGAAGCGCCTTTAAAGCTCATGATCGCCTCATAAAAATCTTCATCCATAATGCCTAATGTATGGCAGATGTGTCTTGCTCCCTCGAGGTTTAATAAATTATGTGCTCCGAAAACAGAAAGCGGAACATCTCCCATTTCTGTTTTCAGATGAACTTTCCCGTTGATGATTTCGTATTCCGGAGTTTTATAGGGTATTTTTCTGAAATAATTTTCCGCGTTTTCCACCACTTTCACTACTTCAGTATCTTCTTCATTATAGACAAGAATTCCACCCGGTGTAATGCTTGCTACAAATTTCCTGAATTGATCTACATAATCATCAAAAGTTTTGAATACATTAATATGATCCCAGGCAATTCCGCTCATTAAGGCAATATTCGGCTGATAGAGAAGAAACTTAGAACGCAGATCGATGGGAGAGGAGAGGTATTCGTCGCCTTCAAGCACTATAAAATCATTTTCACGGGTTAATTTCACCATACAGTCGAATCCTTCCAGCTGAGCTCCTACCATATAATCTACATCTTTCTGATGGAAATTCAGAACATGAAGGATCATCGAGGTGATGGTTGTTTTTCCGTGAGAGCCTGCGATTACAACTCTTGTTTTATTTTTTGACTGCTCATAAAGAAATTCGGGATAAGAATATATTTTTAACCCTAATTCTTTGGCTTTTGCAAGTTCGGGATTATCCTGATGAGCATGCATACCGAGAATAACCGCATCCAGGTCAGATGTTATTTTTTCAGGAAACCAGCCCAATTCTTCAGGCAGAATTCCTCTTTTTTCAAGTCTTGTCCGGGAAGGTTCAAAAATAGCGTCATCAGAACCTGTAACCTGATATCCTTTATCCTTTAATGCAATAGCAAGATTGTGCATGGCACTTCCGCCGATAGCGATGAAATGAGTCTTCAAAATTTGTTACTGTTTTTTAACATTAGCATTAATAATCTCCTGGAAAACACGGGTGATGTTTGTCCAGTTGGTTGTATAATTCGGCATTATTGCACTGGCGTCTGTCTTGCTGCCGGAATTAGAACCTTTTTTTATGTTAATAGAAGTTGATATAAAATCATAGATCTTTTTATGGTCTTCTTCTATTCTTCTGAAATTGTTTTGTGAAAGCGTTTTTTCCAGCCTGTATAAATCTTCGTTGGAAATTTTAAAATTCTGCGTTACTTTTTTATCCTGTCCTTCAAAAGAATAGAAGGCATTATTTCCTTTAATCAGAAGATTTTCGTAAATCGGCGCAAAGCCTCCGCTTTTGGAATAGCTGATGTCGAAATCCGAATACATTTTCTGGCTGTTGCATGAAACCAATAGCAAGATTGAGAATAAGATTCCTAATATCCTTTTCATAATTTTTTGCTTTAATGTTATGAATCTTTTTGTTCTGACTTTTTAGCTTTTAATTCTTCATCATAATTGTGTAGTACATTAAAATCCTCGGTCTGTTCAATAGCGGTCATGATTTTATGTAAAATTTCGTGGGCATTTTCTTTGTCGTAGTCAATATCCAATGGCGGCTTGAATTCCATGGTAGGTTTTACCCCTGTTACCTTTACACGAAGACCTTTTTTGTCAAAAGCCCTGCGGAAACCGTTTATCTTTATAGGAATAACAATAGGGCGCTGATTTTTGACCAATTTTGCAGTTCCCCTTCTTCCTTGTGCGAAAGCAGAAGTCGTTCCCTGAGGAAAAGTGGCAACCCAACCGTTATCAAGGGCTTTCATAATATTATCCACTTCGCTCATGTCAACCATTCGGTTTACATTCTTTCCTTCAGCTCTCCAGGTTCTTTTTACTGTTACTGCACCGGCGATCTTAAAGATTTTTGGCAAAATTCCTTTATTCATCGTTTCTTCAGCAGCAACATAATAGAAGTCTATTTTCGGATTCAGAAGGTAGATCGGATTTTTTATTGTATTCAAATACCCGTTGTTTACAGAGCAGAAAGCATGGTACATTGCGGCAACATCCGCAAAATACGTCTGATGGTTAGACACAAATAAAACATTAGAATCCGGTAGATCCACAAGATTTTCGGTCCCCGTAATTTTAAGCTTATTAAATCCGTTGAATCTTCTGTACGATATGATTCCCAGTATGAAGATAATTAACCTTTTTAAAAAATAAGGAGTTCCGAACGCATCGGTGAAAATATTTTTCTTCGCCATCTTTCAATTATACACAGTGGTGCAAAGTTACATTTTTTTCAGCAACTGGCTGAATTCGCTTAATATCATCGCTGTTGCGCCCCAGATGATATACCCGTTGAAATTAATCACGGGCACTTCACTTCCTCCTGCTGTAGGAAGAGCCATGATTTCCGGTTCATCAGGAAGACCCAGAAAGCAGGTAATCGGAAATTCTATGACTTCCACTGCCTCGCTCTGCTGTAAGATAAATTCAGGATTTTTCTTCGTGTATGATATATAAGGATACACATAAAAATTACTTGGCGGAATATAGATGGGTGACATTTCGCGGATGATCCGTACATAATGTTTTTCGATGCCTATTTCCTCTGATGTTTCACGAATAGCGGTTTCGGCAAAATCTCTGTCCATTTCCTCACGTTTACCGCCAGGTAAGGAAATTTGTCCGCTGTGCCTGTCGTGCTCATTTACGGTTCTTTGAATCAGGGGAAAATGCCATTCATCATTTTTAAGGTATAAAATGATATTTACAGCAGCAAACTTAGGATTTTTCGTTAAAACTTCTTCATAAGTGAAGACAGGACGGTAAGGTGGCGAGAAGACTCCGTGAGCATTCTCTCCCGGCAATTCTGTACTTTTGATTTTCCGTAATAAATCTTTTCCGAAACTCATACCCAAATTTAATAATATATTTTGAAGAAAGGAAGTCGTACGCTATTTTTAATAAATTATATAACAAACATTCCACGAATATTTATAGATAGTAATTATACGCTATTAATATAAACCCTTCACCCTCCCCTTTATTTGAAGCTTAATCCGGCTTTCCGCACTCGCTATTTCTATTTTTTCAGCGCGGCGGCGGAGCCGCCGCGCCGAAAAAATAGAAATGAGCTCAAACAAAGCTTCAATCCGGGCTAGGGAGGAGGTCCCTGCGA
>Ga0308166_1000273_pt1 | contig 85373 bp, 94 predicted proteins | sample PhyCR2_2_FD_202137 | JGI IMG/M metagenome (GOLD analysis project Ga0308166, IMG submission 202137) | Phyllosphere microbial communities from UC Gill Tract Community Farm, Albany, California, United States - DLSLCC.R2 | ecosystem: Host-associated > Plants > Phyllosphere > Unclassified | place...
CGATAAAAATCCGCAGCAACGATGATCACGCCGCGCTGGCTGCAGATGTGCTCTGGAAATTTGCCCGTAAAACCGGGCTGAACAGGGAAAGCGAAAGCGTGCAAACTGTCATCACGGATTTTCTGGCGAATCTGCTGCACCTGTGCGAACAGTGCGATCCGGACGGGGCGGGTATCGACGGATTTAATGCCCTGCTGAATATGGCCATGATGCACTATGAGCAGGAAAACGGAGGTGACAGCGGAGAACCGATCTGATCGGAAATCCTGGCCCCGGTGCATATCATCGGGGCAACCGCATAAACCCTCTTTCCCCTTCGGGGAAACGGGGAGGGCGAAAGCGCCTCCGGCGCTCCTGCCTTTCCCCGTTGCTGTGCTTCTCTCCTTACATGCGATCATAACCGGCGTCCTGCTGGTTAACTTTCTCAGCTGCAGCTCCGTTATGGCCATAACCCAAAAACAGGACAGGGAGATGGCCCCCTTCGGCTCCCGGCCAGCGCTGCTGTCCGGTCGTCGAGCCCCACTCCGCCAGGGCGGCTGCTGTGCACCCGCCAGGCTCCGCCGAACCCCTTCGGGTTTCGGGCTGACGCTAGGGTCTGATGGCGAAGGTCAAAGGCTGCGGCTTCTCCGGCCGTGCCGTCCGGAACGCCTTCACCGCGCCGGCTGATGCCGTCGCTTTAATGTCGCCACGCCGTTCCGACGAGTCGGGTGTGTGCATCCTGTTCATCCGGTGAGGCCATCCCCCATGCGTCCTCACGCGGAGGGCTGGTCGTAGCACCGTCGGGTCGTCATCCGAAGGGTGAAATGCACTCCGCCAAAACTTTTTGCGGGGCGCAAAAACTTTTGTCTCCGCCCTTCTTCTGCCGCCCCGCCGTAGCTACTTGGCCCTTGCCGCGAGAGTACCAGCCTGGGAGATGGACAACCACCACCAGAGGAGAAAAGCAGAATGAACACACAGAACGTCAACGTCAAAACCGCCGGAGAGGAAACCGCCAGAAGATGTGATTCAAACCTCACAATGTCCCAGTTCACGGATCTGTTTTGCTGGGTCCTGGCAGCATCGGAAGGGGAGCCACAACCGGCAATTTTTACGCCGCCAGTGAATGCCACTGAGCTGACGTTAATTAATGACGAATGCCCGGATTATATCTCTGTCTGGGTTGTAGATGGTCGCCCTGTGGCAACTGCAATGCCGCTGGATAATTTTCACCGCGTTATTTCTTCATCTTTAACTAAATAATCAGGAGTAAATAAAAATGGTCAGTTTCGCAAGCCGCTATCGTATGCCTACCTCGATCCGCAAAGACCGTCCGCTGACGAATGATGAATTACAGCTCATCGTTCCGAGCGCGTTCTCATCGGATAAACACGATTCACGCTCTGAACGTTATACGTATATCCCGACCATTAACATTCTTGATCGCTTACGTGATGAAGGTTTTCAGCCATATTATGCAACTCAGTCACGTACACGTGAACAGGATAAACGCGACTTTACAAAGCATATGCTTCGCCTGCGCCGTCATGACCAGATTAACGGAAAAGAAGTATCGGAAATTATTCTGCTGAATAGCCATGATGGTTCAAGCAGCTATAAAATGATCCCCGGTATGTTCCGTCAGGTTTGCAGTAATGGTCTGGTTGCATGGAAGGATTTTGGTGAAATACGTGTGCCCCACAAAGGGGATATTGTCGGGCAGGTTATAGAAGGCGCTTACACGGTGCTGAAAACATTTGACGCGGTTGATGAAAATATTGACCTCATGAAAAGCATTCAGCTCACTTTGCCTGAGCAGCGTCTTTTTGGTGCGACCGCCCTGGAACTTAAGTACGATGGAAAACCAGCGCCGATTACGCCGGAGCAAATTATTAACCCCCGCCGGGTACTCGACAGAGGCCAGGATTTATGGACCACGTTTAACGTGGTGCAGGAAAATGTGATCCGTGGGGGGATTCGTGGCAGAACGCAAAAAGGGAAGTTGACCAGAACGCGGGAAGTCACCGGAATTGATGGTGACATCAAATTAAATCAGGTTCTATGGAAAATGGCTGAGGAGTTTGCAAAACTGAAGGCCTGAAAATTAAGCCGCTCAACAGAGCGGCTTTTTACTGTCCGCTATGTAACGAGGCCGTATCCGCAATTTTAATCTCATGCTCCTTTCCCGCAGCTGGCGCCAGACGTTCAGAAAGTAACTTTTTTCTTGCCAGCAATATACGATATATATTTTTGATATCCAGAGCATAGGCCTTGCGCTTCGCGATGAGCTTTTTGCTCGGCCCAGTATTATACATCCCTACGCTGTCCCAGTTTTTTCCGTATGACTTGAAGTTGTGCGCCAGTACCCATGCCCCCGTATAAACGCAGATGCATGGATCATTCAACAGGCGCTCACGGGTAATATTGAAGTTTTTAAGTTTACCGTAATGAGAGCTGTTTACCTGCATACCGCAGACATCTTCTGTCCCATTCCTGTTTGATCCATTTATCGCATCCGGTACCAGATGGCTCTCTTTAATCGAAATTGACATAAGCAGCAGTGGATCAATTTGATAATCTTTCCCGGCCTGATCAAAGCACATTTGTGGAGCTGCGCCAGCAGACATGGAAAGGGTCAGTAATGCCGCAGGCAGTATCGATATTTTCATGGTTTGGCCTTTTAACGAAATGCACGGACTCTGGAGAGTAGCCTTAAAAAATACCCCGGCGGATCGTCGTAATCAAGTTAATTCACTACAAACGCGCGTGAGCGCTTTCCTGCGGGGATTTAACACCTGTCCGAAATAAACATGTCAGAGCAGTAGACGGTATTTACATGCCGCCCTTTACTAACCCTTTAAAACATCACACCCCACGCAATACTTCGTCTTGCAGTTTTTTTCTTTAAATTCAGTGGAATGAGTGGTTTTTATTTTCGTGATTTTTGAGTGTACGGGCTTAAAGTGTGTTGCCCAACACACATTGCAGTGCCTAATTAGGCACTGCAATGTGTGCTAATACAGCACTCTGAAGTGTGGGGATTGTGTGTATTCAAATATTAGAGTAACTTAAAAATAGACAGTGCCTGAACTACACACTTCATAGTGCCTAATGCACACACACTGTAGTGCCTGATTAGCACACATTTTTAGGGATGGGTTATCTATAAAATCAGATGGTTACCTGAACCCTGTACCACTGATAGCTGTTAAAGTTCGCCATTACAGTGCCGCATCAGGCACTACCTTAGAACATCGAGACATTATTATGCCAAGAAAGAACATTTACTTTAAAGACAAAATTGACCGCGAGATACATGATATTCTTGAAATAGAACTACAGAAAGGGGCCACCACATCTGAGATGAACTATTCATCAATTGTCAACGAATTAGTACGTCTTGGGCTAATGGTTTACAAATCGAAAGAAGAGGGAAGTACATTTGACCTGGATGGCTTCAGACGTGACCTGATAAAAAAAGTTTCCGGGTCACGCGAAGGTATTATGATTCTGACCGCCCTTGTCTCTGACATCTTCGTCACACTTAAAGGCCCCGACTCTGGCGTGAAACTGGAAGAACTCATAAACACCAACATCAGTGCAATTAACGATGCGGAAGATAAAGCCGAAAAAGACCACTTCCTTGCAGGATAAATTAGCAACTTTGGCCGGAACACTCCGGCCAGAATCGATCACTGAGAGGGTCTTTCGTTCCACGGAAGCTCGCCTTTCTCCACCTCCCTTATTTTTTCCTTCAGGAACACCTCAAACTCCATGCAAAGTACTTTTAGCGCCTGCGCATCCTCGTTCTGGTCAAGTAACCTTTCCGTGAAATAACCCAGCGTATTCATCAAGCGGGTAAGCATTTCGTCATTAAGACTACGGTTATGCACCTTCGCCATTGCCCTAATTTCATCTGCAAGATTCTCAGGAATACGCATACTGTAGCCGGTTGTTTTCCCAGGGAGCAAAATTCTTTCACCCTCACGCCACACCCACAATTGCTCCTGCTTGAGCGGTGTTTTAATTTCACCCCCAACCTCAACGGACTCTTCATCAAGCAATCTTCCAAGCCACTCCTCAAATCTCACCGCCAAAGCTATTAACCTCTCTCCCTCCGCTGTTTTAATAACAGGCTTCCCGGTTTGATAATTAAGGGACAGCAACAACCTGGCAATAATTTCTTCATTTATACTCCTGTTGCCAGCCCGGGCGCATATTCTCAGCTCCATAAGCAAATTATCAGGAGCCCGCAACCGCCATTCCACAGCTTCACCCGGCTGAAACTTCCTTGGACGGCCGCGACCATCCCACATTTTCTCTTTAACTTTCATAGCTATAGATCCCGCAGGCTATTTCTGGACTTTCTGGTCAGCAAAGCCTACTCACTTACATATTCAGATAAATCCGAATGATTATATGGAAGTGTGACATGCGTCACAGTTTTTTTTTTTTAGGGTCATGGGACAATTGCGCCCGCGTAAACAAGCACTTACGCGATTCACTTTTGTTTACTTCGGAGAAAACAATCATGTTAACCAAAGGCAGTGCCCTTAACGTCGGTAAGGGATGGGCGGTAGCGTCTTTATTCCGCAAAGCACGCGAAAATCGCCAGACTAAATTTTACTTAAAGTCAGTAGGCGCTTTTTTAATTGCACTTATGGTCACTCACCCGGCATTCGCCAGCGGCACCGACCTTCTTTCCTCACAGAACACCACGGTTAATTCAACCTTCGGTTCTGGCTCATCATTGATTAAATGGTTTTACATTGCCGAAATCATCATGGGCCTGTTTATTTACATCAAGGCTCGCTCACCGCTGGTATTCGTCGGTATCGTGATGGCAATTATCTTTACCCGTGTCGCCTTCGGCATCGCGAGTTAAATGATGAGCAGGGAAGAAGATAAATACTACTTCCCGGAAACTCTGAACCAGCAGGAACGTTATTTAGGCTTACCGATTGATGAGCTAATTGTTACCGCACCCCTTATTTTACTGGGGGTGCTTAACAACATGTCGGTCGAGCTTGGAGTAATTGCAGGCCTGCTCTGGTTTCTTGTCCGATATCTGAAAAAAGGGCAGGGGTCATACTGGCTGCTTAATTTCTGCTACTGGCACCTGCCATCACTTTTATTCAAAGTCACATTTCGCCAGATACCCGACTCAAGTTTCCGTCACTGGAGGGCATAGTTTTCATGAAACTGAATATTAAAGGAGAGCGCGATAAACAACTCCGCTATGCGTTTATTGGTCTTTCAGCTTTAACTTTACTCATGGGCGCAGGGAATGTACTGACTGGCTCACTGGCATGGTATTTCGCCACCACCCAGAAAACCATCACCACGCCATTAACGTTTAACCGCCCGTTCGCATCCGATTCAAAAAGTGTGGATGCCACCGGCCTGACACAATTCGCCGCTTCCTTTATTTACTGGCGACTGAACGTAAGCCCGGAAAACATCGACAACAACCAGAAAATGATTCTTGGATTCGTCCCTTCCGCCGAGCGGGACGTACTCAAGAAATCCCTGGACATTGAAGCTGAACGCATCAAAAAAGCGGGCATAACCACCCGGTTCGACACGAAAGAAATCCGCGTCATGGACGATGGCTCCGTGCAGTACAGCGGGGTACTGAAATCCTCCACCACCAACGGCGCAATCATCACCCCACTGGAAGACCAGGAAAAAACCTACCGACTGAAGCTGAGTTACCGGAACGGTGTGATTAACCTCAACAGCTTCGAAGAACTTCAGCCGGTATCCACCACTAACTGACAGGACTGCCCATGAAATTTCGCATTTCACCGGCAGCTGCTGCTGTGTTTCTGGCAGCGGGATTATTCACAGGCGGCCTCCGGGCCGCTTCCGCACCCGCAGCCATACCGTTTGAGAATGACGCCGCCTTTAACGTCACACTCAGCAACACCAACCCGAGCAAGGTTGTTGTCGACGGAGAACTAATTACCAGCATCAGCGGACCAACCGGTGCCTACGACCAGAGCACAACCGATGACGGAGCACTCATCCTGTCCCCCCTCGTCGGCCAGAACTTCACGCTGTTCATCCAGACCGACCGTGGCTCCTCCCTGAGCCTTAACATCAGGCCGCAGCCAGGTAATGGCAAAACACTGCGCTTCACCCCAGCGTCACCACCACTTCGCAAGAATGACGACGCGAAGGCATGGGAAGAAGGGCAGACCTACGAAAAAACGCTGGTCGCACTGTCCCGTGCCGTAGTCAACGGCCAGGTACCGGACGACTACCAGGAATATCCGGTCAGCCGCATGCCGGCATACACACCCGCCAGTGATGTACGCCTGACACCGGAACGCCAGTTTGTGGGTAACCACCTGCGTGTCGTGCGCTTCCGGATGAGCAACCCCGGAAACATCACCCGCGACCTGCGCGAGCGTGACTTCTGGCACAAGGGCGTCAGAGCCGTAATGCTGTCACAAAACAAACTTTACGCCGGTGGCGAAGGCTACGCCTGGATTGTGTTTTCAGATGACGGAGACACCCGCCCATGAACCTGAATGAAAATCTGAAAACCCGCCGAAAGCAACTGGCCATCCTTGCCGCCGTTATCATAGGGGGCGCGGCTGCAACGGGCGGTGTCATATGGTACGGCAAGTATCAGCAGGCTCAGAAACAACCCGCACCAGTTGCAGCCCCAAATATGACCGGTGTCGTTACCGCCGCGTTTAACCAGCAGGTTAACGATGCCGCACTGGCACAGCAGCAGGCAAAGACCTCCGCACTTGAGGACAAGCTCACCACGCTCACCCAGCAGTTTGCACAGAACAAGCTCACTACCGAGCAACAGCTGGCCAAAAAGGATGAAGAAATTCAGCGCCTGAATGACCAGCTCTCGAAAGCCCCCGGCAGCAACGTGACCACTGGCCAGCAGACACCACCTGCCGGTCAGAACGGAACACCACTCCCCGGCCCCGTTGCTGCCGGTCAGGCCCGACCTCCCGAATACACTGTGACCCCCACAGGAGCACCGGCCGCCACTGGTGTCAACATGGGGCAGGGCACAGGGTTCTATCCGGGCGGCTCAGGTCAGCGTATGACGGGCGGGCTGTCGACCACAAAATTCAGCTATGAAAGCCTGAAGAAAAAGCCAACCAGACTCCCCTGGATTCCGTCCGGCTCGTTCTCTGATGCCATCCTGATTGAAGGCGCTGACGCCAACGCCAGCGTCACCGGTCAGCAGAACACCCAGCCAGTCACCATTCGTCTGCTGGGGAACATCCAGATGCCCAACAACAAAGAGTACAGCGCAGACGGCTGCTTTGTGGTGGGTGAAATCTGGGGTGATATCTCCAGCGAGCGCGGCGTTGTCAGAACGAAATCACTCAGTTGCGTGCTGAAAAACGGCAAACATGTCGATATGACGTTCGATGGCCACGTGAGCTATCAGGGTAAAGGTGGTGTTCGCGGTAAGCCCGTTATGCGAAACGGCATGATTGTCGGCTATGCGGGGGCAGCAGGCCTCCTGTCTGGCTTTGGCGAGGGTATCAAATCGGCGGCAACGCCATCCGTGGGCATCGGCGCCACAGCTGACGTTGGCGCGGCAGATGTGTTTAAGCAGGGCTTTGGCGGCGGGGCCAGTAAGGCTGCTGATACGCTGAGCCAGTACTGGATTAAGCGCGCAGAGCAGTATCACCCGGTAATTGATATTGGTGCCGGCAACCTGGTTACTGTTGTGTTCCAGAAAGGCTTCCGCCTTGAAACCATCGAGGATGCTGAGGAAGCGAAGGCGAAAGAGGAAATGCAGAAAGCCGGCAACGCCGCGCAGAACGCCGTGACTCCGCAACCTGCGAGCCAGACCACAGCATCCGGCACTGCCTCCGTCGGCAACATCAACCCGGACGACGTTCTACGCCAGGCCAGCCAGTTGCGCCTCGGTGATACCATCAACTAATGAGGGAGTGAAGATGAAAGCACGAAAATTACTACTTTGGGCAACAACCAGATGGAGGCCAGGACTGACATTCATCGTTTCATGGTCCATTTTGTTCGCCACGCTTTTCTCCAGTTTTAAGTGGATACAGCTAACCGGATTATGTCTCTGGGCGGCAGGAAATCTTTTTCTGGCTGAATCAATTCCCGGTGGCATGGTGTGGCGTGAGCTGCACTCACCACCTTCAGACGCAACACCGGAAGAAAAGGAGGCTAACCCTCCTGGTTCCGGCAACACCATCAACCGATGAGGAAACGCAGATGGCGGCACAAAGAACATCGCGGGAGGGGGTGTCCGACCGCAAAACAAAGGATGTGAACGTAAGCAAAAAAAGGAAGCTGGCCGACCGGTTGTACGGAGCATTTCTGCTCTTATGCATGGTAGCCGTGGTAAGCCTTTTTTTCTACGGACAAAGCCATAACAGCATGTGGAGCATCGTTGCATTTGGTACAGGCGGTATTTTGTGGTGTATCGCACCTGAGTATTACAACAGACCTGACATCGACAGCAAAAAGGCGTCGGAAGGAGAAGACGACGGTATGGCCTGAAGAGAAAGCTGACCCGAAGTTTCTGCACAACAACCGGGAGGGGAAATGAAACGTAATACCGCAATCCTGTTTATGGCGCTCTCACTGGCATTACCAGGTGTGGTGAATGCCAGTGCAGCAGCGGTGATTTTTAACCAGACAGCCGCTACTGCCAAAAAAGAGATGGAGGATTCAATACAGCTTGAATCTGTGGAACGTGAAGCAATGACCCAGTCGGATGCCTGGAAAGCATATCAGCAGGTGTTATCAGCCGTACCCCAGAACGCCCCCACCGTTCTGGAAAATTGTTACCGCAGTCTGGCCGTGTCACTGGTGCTTAAGGCCGCCATGAATTGTTCTCCCGAAGCGCTAAAACTTGTTGAGCGGAACGATGTGATTGAGTTTCGTGTACTCCGGTCATCGCTGATATCAGCCTGCATAACCGCTAAATAAGGAAGCCGGAATGCGTGATAAAGAGCGTAATAACAGTCTGCTCATCACTTTTTTCCTGTAATTCATTTCACCGGAGTGATTATGTCTGCAATCAGAACACGTTCTTCATTGCTAAAAAGCCTGCACGACTATCGTTATATCCTCATTCCTGCACTGGTTTTCACTGTGCTTCAGTGCAACTGCAAATAATGGAAACTGAGTATTACCCCTCCCTGAAGACCCCCTGAACTAAAACCGGAGTTATCCCATGAAAAAACTACTGGGTGCTGCACTGCTGTGCAGCGCACTGACCGGCTGCGCCGGTCTCAATTCAGATTTTGACTGTAACAAGACTGCCACCGACCAGTGTCTGACGACCGGTGAGGCCAACAGGCTGGCCGCACAGGGTAAAAGCCTGGATGACCTGACGGCCGATAAAGCCGCAAAAAAGCCTGCGGGTGAAACCCTGCCGGCACTGCGAAATCAGGCTCCGGTCGTGAATCCGTTCCGGCCTGTCTCCGTCGCAGCAACCGGAACGACCACCGCCAGGCCGGTTGCGTCTCGTCCTGTTACTACTGCCCCGGCGGGGACGTCTGATTCTCTGGTGACGCCTCTGGCTTCTGCCAGTCATGCCACGCCAGTTGCAGTCAACACAGCGGGTCACGTCCCCGCTCAGCGTATTCCTGATGCGACGCAGCGTCTGTGGATTGCGCCCTGGGTGGACACTGACGACAACTTTCATCAGCCGGCTGTGGTCGAGTTCGTAAAAAACAAATCCCACTGGGATGAGAGCTACCGCGTTATCGGGGAGGGCGGAGAATGATCGGATTCAGTAACGATTCATCGCTGGCTGAACTTAGCATGATGGCCGAAGGAAAAATGCTGAGTAATTCCACATACAGAATGGAGCTGAACGCTGATGTACCGGTGAGCGTCAGTCTCACCGAGGAGGCTCGTCAGCGTCGTCTCGAACTGATCCGGGAAGCAGCGGAGGGCCGAAAATGAGTTTTGTCGACAGCCTGATGGATATGCTGAAAAACGGCGGGCAGGAAGACGGTGCTGCCACGGCACGAAATAACCTCTCCCAGACATGGGACTATCCGTCCCTGGTTGCTGCGTTGCCGTACCGGTACTACGACGATACAAATGAAATTTTCGTCAATGCCGGCTCTGCGGGTTTCATGATGGAAGCTGCTCCGTTACCCGGTGCGAACGAACAGGTCATGGCCGCGCTGGACGACATGCTGCGCAAAAAGCTGCCCCGCAAAACGCCGGTGACTGTCATTCTCCTTGCCAGCAAGTGCGTCGGTGAGCGTATCGATCGCGGCGTGAGTAATGACATGTGGAAAGGCGGGATGGCCGATCATCTCAATAAAATCACTCGCGCGTTCTGGCAGCGCTCTGCGTTGCACGGTCTGGCCAACGAACGCGAATACCCGCTCTATCTGCGCAACTACCGTATCTTTCTTGTCTATGGTCAGCCGTTGAAACGCGCCTCCCAGACGCAGCGGGTGATTGATGACCTGATTCAGATACGCAACACCATCCGCGTATCCCTGGGGGCCGCACGTATCGACAGCATGAACGTCGATGTGAATGGTTTCCTGTCTGCGGTACGAGAGCAGATGAATTACCGTCAGGAGCAGGTGCTGACCTCTTCCGGTGACTACAACGAAGACGAGAAGCTCAACCGCCAGGTAGTTGACCCGGGTATTGACCTTAAGGTGCATCCGTCTCATATCCGGATGGAACTGCCGGAGACCTTCGATACGGGAGGGACGCGAATGCCGGCATCGTCATGCCGCATCATCAATATGCAGCTCAGCAAAAATCCGCGCCGTTTTGCGCTCTGGCAGGGGGCTGATAACCTCCAGAATCTGCGGTTTCCCGACCTCGGCATTCCCTGCCCGTTTATGCTGACCTGGACTACCGAGCTGGAGGAGCAGACCAAAAGCCAGAGTGAGGCGTTCCGTAAAGACCAGGATCTGTCAAAAAAAGCCAACTCGGCCTACGCGGCTCTTTTCCCCAATACCAAGAAGGCGGCGGAAGAATGGCGACGTACTCGTGAACAGCTGAGCAGTAACGAAATTGCGCTCTGTAATACCTATTTCAACCTGACCCTGTTTGCGCCTGACAATAATACCGACGCGCAGGCCTGCGAACTGGCTGCCGTGAACGTATTTCGCAAAAATGAACTGGAGATGGTGACGGTGCATTACCAGCAGATGCGTAACTGGCTGGCAGGCTTCCCGTTTGTTATGCAGGAAGGGATGTGGGAAGACCTGAAGATGACAGGCGCAACGCTGCGCGCCAAATCATGGAACGCAGTGAGTCTGATGCCGGTCGTGGCTGAACGCCAGCTGTCCAACGTGGGTATGCCGCTGCCGACATACCGCAACCAGGTGGCATTTTTCGACATGTTTGGTGAGGAGAACGGCAGCACCAACTTTAACATCGCCGTGACCGGCACTTCAGGCGCGGGGAAATCCTTCCTGACGCAGGGTATTCTGCGTGACGTGCTGAATGCCGGAGGGTACGCCTGGGTAATCGACATGGGTGACAGTTACAAGAACTACTGTCATCAGGCCGGCGGGGTTTATCTTGACGGCGCGAAGCTGCGCTTTAACCCGTTCGCAAACGTCAGGGACATCAACCATTCTGCGGAAGGTATTGTGCGTCTGCTGACGGTGCTGGCAAGCCCGACCCAGCCGCTGGACGGTGTCTGCGAAGCGATTCTGCAAAAAGCGGTGATGGATGCGTGGGAGAAAAAAGGAAACAAAGCCCGTATCGATGACGTCCATAACTACCTGACCAATGAGGACATCAATCAGGCATTTGCAGACAAACCGACCATCATCGCACGCCTCGCTGAGCTGGCCATGCTGCTTGATACCTACTGCACCTGGGGGCCGGACGGTGAATACTTCAACGCTGACAACCCGACGCTCGATGGTGACACCCGCTTCGCGGTGCTGGAGCTGCTGAGCCTGGAAGACAAGCCGAAGTTACTTTCGTCCATCCTGTTTTCACTCATCCTGGCGATTCAGGAAAAGATGTACCACAGCCCGCGCGACCTCAAAAAAGTCTGCATCATCGACGAGGCCTGGCGCCTGTTGGGTGGCTCTAACCCGCACGCGGCACGGTTTATCGAAACTGGCTACCGCACCGTGCGTCGTCACCGTGGCGCGTTCATCACCATCACCCAGGGTATCAAGGACTTCAGCGCCAGTAAGGAAGCAGAAGCGGCCTGGAACAACAGCTCCACCAAAATCACCCTGTTGCAGGATGCGAAGGCGTTTAAACAGTACCTTGCCGATAACCCGGATCAGTTCTCGGACATGGAAAAAGAAGTTATACGTGGCTTCCAGCCTGCGCTACAGACCGGCTACAGCTCCCTGCTGATAAGTGCCGGTGAGTACAGCTCCTTCCACCGCCTGTTCGTCGACCCCGTTACGCGCGCCATGTTCAGCTCGCGTGGTGAGGATTTTGCCTTCATGCAGAAATTGCAGAGAGAGGCCGGGGCCACTGCGGAAGAAGCGGCGTATCTGCTGGCGGAGAAGAAATTCGGCAGTGAACTTCGTGAACTTGAGGAATGGGTGAAAGCAGCATGAGTGAACAACAGGACAAGCCATATGACGGTGACTCCGTCCGCGATGGCGCAGCGATGGCCAGCAGGACGTCCAGCTGGATGAAAGGTGGTTTGCTGGGTTTAGCGGGAATACTGGCGATGACCGGTGTGGCATACGTGACGGCGAAAGCCGTCACCCCGGAGATCGTGGTTTTCGATATGAAAGACACGATTGACCTTTTCATGCAGCAGTCCGCCCAGTTGCAGCTTGATGAAGATAAGGCCCGGACGTTGACGACGCGCTTTAATACCGCCCTGACCGACAGTCTGGGGGAATGGCAGGCTTCACATAATGCCATCATCCTGGTGAAACCGGCGGTGATGAGTTCACAGCGTGATATCACCAGCGAGATCCGGACCGATATTGCGCGACGCATCCAGGGGGGGCAGTGAAAAAACGACTACAGCTGATGGCCATGCTGCTTCTGACCTTGTCCACGAGCAGCGGGGCAAAGGACCTCGGTACCTGGGGTAACGTTTTTGAACCAACCGAGCAGGACATGCTGGCCTTTATCCAGAACCGCCTGAAAGGAATGGAGCAGACGGGCGAACTTGACCGCCTGCGCAGGGAGGCAACGGACAGGGTGAAGGAGCATGCGGTTCGTCCGACGCCAGTGGAAGGCCTCACAAAAGCGAAGGAATACCGCAGCTTTGCCTGGGACCCGACATTTACTGTGAAGGAGACGATCACTGACATGCAGGGCAACGTGATCGCCCGTAAGGGCGACACAGTCAATCCTCTGGATAAGGTGCCTTTCAGTCAGGTGCTCTTTTTCATCGATGGCGATGATGAAGAGCAGGTGAACTGGACCCGGCAGCAGCTTGCCGGCCAGACGAACCTGAAGGTGATCCTGGTGAACGGCAACATTAAGGAAACCAGCGATGCGCTGAACGAACGTATCTACTTCGACCAGGCAGGCGTACTGACGCGTAAATTTGGTTTTGAGCACGTCCCCGCGCGTATCTCACGCGACGGCCGCGTGATGAAAGTAGAAGAAATTCCGGTTTCAGGAGCAAAAAAATGAGCGCAACCACATTAGGAGAGTTGTTTCCACACCTGCGGCAGGCCATCACTCCGCATCGCCGCTATGCTAAACAACCCCGTAAAGCCTCAGTTGTTACATCCCGAATGGGGACGGCAGAGCGGCTCAAAACGTTGTATCCGGAGCTGGATTCCTGGCATCCGGTGCTGGTCACTAAAGCCTGGCTTCACTGGTGCGATCAGCATCAGCAGGAAGCTCGGGAGCCGTCGAAACGAGATGAACGTTTCCCGGATTACATCATTCACCTCTTACTGGAGAATATGCGGGCTGAGGACAGCGCGAAACGTAAAAAGGGTCAGACGCTGTCACTTTCCGAACGTCTCGACAGGTTATTTGCGGGGGAAGGGCAGGAGAGCACCGAATGTCACTAAGACACGATGCAGTGGTGCCGGGAATGCCTCACCGCATGACTGGCTACAATGCTGAAACCAGAGGCTGCGACGAAGATGTGAATCGCCTCTGTCAGCTGTACCCTGAAATTGCATCATGGCAACCGGAGCTGATTGTCGGTGCCTGGCGTCAGTGGTGCGTGGAGAACCAGCTTCAGCCGATAGCGCAGGAAAAACGTGATGAGGCGTTTCCCTTCTACCTCGTCAGGCTTATCCGCAACAGAATGGAGGAGATGAACGCATGGCGCTAATCACCTGCTTCACCGGTCCGGAGGGGCTACAGGGGGTACTTACCTGTTTGCGCGACACTGAAGGCCTGACCGGTATTCTTGTCGTGGTTGGGTTGCTCACTGGCTGGCTGGTTGTTCAGTACCTGGCAGGTGCCCGGCGTGAACGCCGGGCGTGGGAGAGCCGACCGGGAATGCCCGTTCCGCCGGCCCAGTTTGGCAGTGCCCGACATGCTGAAGCGGTACATGCCTTTGCTAACCGGGAATTATACCAGGCGATGCTTCGCGGGCTTGAAAACGGTCTGACTGAAACGGGCTACGAACTGACGCGTGACAGATCCCGGCGTGTGGTGGCAATACCACTGGAAGACAGACTGACGATCAGTCGCTGGGTTTTTCGGGCGCGGCAGTGGTACACATCACCAAGAATGTCTGAACAAAGGACGAAAGACATTGAAGATGACGCGGTGAACGACGGGTACGCTGGCATGCTGCTCAATGTACTTATCCGTGGATGTGATCATGAGGGCTGGTACATTACAGAACCGGTACAAGAATTCGCCCCGACATCCTTTCCGCTAAAACAGGTAGCCATCAATGTCAGGGCCACACAGGCTGTACTGACCAGAGATGTGGTGAGCATCATCAATGATGTTGCTGAAAAAGTGAGAATGCAGTCATCTTTCCCCCATCAACCGACGTGTATTGTCGCTGACGTGATGAACAGCGAGCTGAATTATGAGGTCCGGCAGCAGGAGATTGACGAGCCGCCTGGCTGGTTTAATTCTCCCGCGGGATGTGAGCTTCCGGACGATATCACCGAAGGACATTTTCCACTCTTCATGACATCTGGACACCGGTATTTCATTGTTCGGGTACAGGGAGGGAGATTTTATACACAGGGTACGCTTGCCTTCTTTATAGAGCAGGCCGCACACAGGATTGCACAGGGTGAAATCAGCGGAGCGTGCTACGAAGATGACAGCGGTTATGCTTTCGCTGTGATACCTGCAAAAACGACCCATTAATTCAACCGCGCTGACCTTCAGGATGTTCGGTGCTCACTGCGTTGCGCTCCGCCTCAGCCTGAATGTCTTCCCGGTTTCCGATTAACCCCCGACCAGGTAACGCCATGAAAAAAGACCCTGATACTGAAAAGGGCCGGAATGTCACCATCTCGTCAGTACGTCACGATGAGGGTTCGGCCCGACAGCTGGATGAAATCCTCAACGATAACCCGCTGTACAAACCTTCGCATGTGCTGCGCGGAGCCATTCTTGCCCTGTACGAAATGAGCCAGGAACAACGTCTAGCCATCATCATGAAAGCGGCTGATAAAGCCAAAAACCACTGACCATATCTTAAGCCCTCCCGCCGTCCGGTGGTTGCGGCACGCCCGGAGATATCCCATGACTCACCCTGATCCTGTCAGGCCGGTGACGGTTACCCGTGACCGCAACGGCTTCTGGACGCACCCACGCTATTTTACCCCCGCCAGTGATGAGGCCGGGCAGTCAGAATTCGGCGACTGGATGCGTCTGCACAACCTGACCTGTGCCACCCGCTGGATGGAAAATGATGCGCCTCCGCAGGTGATCGCCGCCTGGGAAAATGGCGTAGCCGACATCAGCGACTGGCAGCCCTCGGCGCCTGCGGGTGTAGGCTGGTTCATTGGCTCCATTCATGACACTGATGACGGCCCGGTTTGTGTCTGGCTGCGGGAGGTGAAATGAAGCGTTTTTCATGGCTTGCTGGCCTGATGCTTGTTTTCATGTCCTGGTCGCCGGTTCAGGCCACTGCTGCCAGCAACGCAGGCGACGGGCGCTGGGTGAATCCCATCACTGACGTCTGCTGGAAATGCCTGTTTCCGATGACGCTCGGTAATATCCAGCTGGCTTCCGGTCCTCAGAAAGACACAACCAACCCGTCCTCGCCTATCCAGATTTGTCCGGTGGGTATTCTGTATCGCATCGGGCTGGCCATCGGGTTCTGGGAGCCGATGGCGATGGTGGATGTGACACGTGAGCCGGGGGTGATGGTCAACATGGGCGGCTTTAAGATCGACCTGGGGCGTACCGGCACAGGCACAGCCGGGCAGAGTGACAGGCCCGCCGCCGGCGCGTTCTACCATGTCCACTGGTACAAATACCCGTTGATTTTCTGGCTTAACATCATCACCAGTCTGGGATGTCTGCAGACAGGAGACATGGACATTGCCTATCTGTCTGAGGTCGATCCTCTCTGGAATGACAGCACGCTCTCGATGCTGATTAACCCCGAAGCGGCACTCTTCGGTAACCTGGTTGCCCAGGGTGCATGCGCGGCTGATGCCGCCGCCGCGTCAGCTGGCCTGCCGTTGTCACCGCTGTTCTGGTGTGCGGGAAGTCAGGGTTCAATGTACCCGTTGACCGGCTATACCAGTGGTGAATTTTCCCCGCTGGAGGCCTCATTGCTCGTCGGTGAGCGAATGGCCTTTAAGATGCACCGTGAAGGACTGGTCTGGAACTCCATCGGCGCGGATACTGCCGTCTGCAACCAGTATCCTTCACCCATCATTCCCAAGGAACGATGGCGGTACCAGATGGTGAACATGTACCCCGAAACGAACAACTGCCACCCTTTCGGTGCCAGTACGCAGTTGTGGGGCACCACACACAACTCACCTTCATCGAAAAAGAACTTCGGCTACCTCTTCTGGCGCAAACGTAACTGCGTCTTCCTTTAAGGACATGACAATGAAAAACGCTTATCTCCGGGCGCTGACGTTCAGCGTCATGGTTGCTTTCGCACCAATGGTCATGGCGAGCGCCCAGACTGATATCTCCGTCACTGACCATAGCTGGATCAAAAGCCAGCAGGACGCACTGGCGGCTATGAAGGACGATCTGCAAAGCCAGTCTGCCGGTTCATACGTGTTACCGCAGGCGCAGCAGGATCTTATTACCCGACTACAGGGAAATATAGTGGCTCAGACCACCACGATGGGGGAAAAAGACACCTTCCAGGCGATTTACTTTGTAAGCCTCGGCATACCTCGCGAAGGCCTGCTGCCGATGCTGAAGGAGGCCCGCCGTTACAACATACCGCCAACGCTGCGTGGCCTCGTCAATAACGACATGCGCCAGACTGCGGCAGCTATGTTTGAGCTGAGTAAGGAGGACAGGGACGCCGGCGTGCAAATCGATCCGACGCTGTTCACTCAGTACAACATCACCACGGTACCTGCCCTGGTGGTGACCTGTCCTGGCCACCATGACGTTATCCGGGGAAGCCTGCCCCTGAAACAGGCCCTTGAGAAAGTGGCTGAAAGCGGCGAGTGCGCGGCAACGGCACGCCATCTCCTGGAGGCCGCCCAATGATAAAAATGCTTTCAACTGCGCTGTTGCTGTTCCCGCTTTTCGCTGTCGCCGCTGATCCTGCCTTTGAGGCGGGTGCGAGTTTTGGTAAGGGGAACGCTGCCGCAGGAACCGGTGCTCTGAAAAATCCCGGCGCGGTCACCGGAGCGATACCGGGCTATACCGCGAACCCACCGGAAAAGGGGTATTACGGTGGTGTAAACGGGGGCGATGGCGGTCTGGCGGGAAAAGGACAGGCTGCCCTGCAGGGAAATGACGCGGCACAGTCGGTGATCAGTTCCGGCACCAAAAATCCGACCCCAACGATTGATCCGAATGCGCCCTTTATCACTATTGGTAAAAATGCGGAGGGTACGGCTGACGGGATCATGGATGGCAGCAGCCAGCAGTGTAAAGAGACGACGGTTTCAAAATCGACCTTTGAGAATTTTACCTGCGACCGGGATGTGGCCGTGATCCAGACGTGCGGAAGAACAGCCAGTATCACCGGACATTATGAGGATAATTACAGCTACAAGACTATTACCATTGATTCAGACAATCTGGACGTCAGTAGCCCTGAAGTAACGTATACCATGCCGGAAGGGACAGTCTATTCGGCAAAGATGAGCTACACGTTCAGAAAAGACTTAGCGTTCAGCAACGATATCTGGTACCTGAACATCACAACACTCGGCAGGCTGATGACGATGTACGAAACGTCTGGTTCGTATGAGTTGTCACCGGGGAAGAGTTTCTCCGAAGGAGAGGCACTGACGATTACGATTAACAACAAACAGAATATACCCGAAAGAGTCGTGAACGTCTGGAAAGACGGGAAAAGAAATCAAATGTACCATTTCGTCATCACCATCGTTTACCGTACCGGTACAAAGGTATGGGTTCCACAGACGACCTGGACTGAAAGTTGTGGTTTTGACAAAAAATCGGCCCTGTCCAGCGCAGGCAGTATCTGTACCGAACCAGGCGGCACGCGTACCATCACTGTCGACGGGAAGGAGTACAGCCAGACAAACAGTTGCTGGGCATATTCAGATTCCTATGTGACGGGTACCAGTTCTCGCGGGAACTGCGGTTCGCTGATGGATAATCCCGCCTGCACGCTCTCTTCCCATTCCTGTACAACAACTGAGTCGGGCATCTGTACCCATCAGTCAGAAACGTATCAGTGTCAGAAAACCTGGTCATCCAGTGGTCTGGTCTGCGGTGGGGAGTATATCTGTAAGTCCGGCGCCTGCGATGAGACGAACGGTACCGGTGATAACGGGTTTGATACGGCTGTGGCCAAACTCGCGGGTCTGGCCTCTGCGGCAGAAGATGTCAGGGATCAGAACAGCACTATAGATGTCAGGGCCTTCACGGGTAAAGCCATGAGCTGCCGTAAGGCGTTTGCCGGCTTCTCCAACTGCTGCAAGGATTCTGGCTGGGGACAGGACACAGGTCTTGCCGCCTGTAACGATGATGAACTGGCTCTCGGTAAGGCCAAAGCCAAGAAAATCACCGTCAGTGTGGGAGAGCGCTGTGACCATAAGGTTCTGGGGGCCTGTATCCAGAAGAGTAAAGTGTACTGTGTTTTCGACGGCAAACTTGCCCGTATCATTCAGGAGCAGGGGCGTCGTGATCAACTGGGCGTGAAGTTCGGCAGCGGCGACAGCCCGGACTGCCGGGGCATTACGGTACCGGAGTTGCAGAGTATCGACTTCGATAAAATCAACTTCTCGGATTTCTATGAGGATTTGATGAAGAACCAGAAAATCCCGGATACCAGTGCGCAGGTTCAGCAGATTAAGGATCGCATCGCAGCGCAGGTGAACCAGCAGGGAGGTGGCAAATGAAGCGTGCCCTCTGTGGCCTGCTTATGGCGCTGGCGAGCCATACGGCACTGGGCGAGGAGATTGTGACGCCGGCAGAGCCGTTCACCGGCTGGTCCTGGTACAACGAACCGAAAAAGCCCCCTGAGCAGCCCCGAAAACCGCAGCAGCCAGCACCGCAAGCCATCCCGGATCTCAGCAAAATGTCCCCGATGGAGCAGGCCAGGGTGCTGAAAGGGTATACACAGGAGGCGCTTAACCGCGCCATCCTGTACCCCTCGCGGGAAAATACGGCGACGTTCCTGCGCTGGCAGAAGTTCTGGACGGACCGGGCATCGATGTTCAGCCAGTCCTTTGCGGCAGCGCAGCTGAGCCATCCTGACCTCGATTACAACCTTGAATATCCGCACTACAACAGCATGGCGCCGTTTACTCAGACACGTGATCAGCAGACCCGGCAGAATGCGGTGGAACAACTGGCGCAGCACTACGGCCTGTTTTACTTCTACCGGGGCAGCGACCCGATCGACGTGCAGATGGCGGGGGTGGTGGCTGACTTCGCGAAAACCAACGGGATTTCGCTTATCCCGGTCTCGGTCGACGGCCAGGTGGCACCAGGCCTGCCGCAGAGTCGTCCGGATACCGGTCAGTCCCGCTCGATGAACATCACACATTTCCCGGCGCTTTTCCTGGTTGATCCCCGCAACCAGAACTACCGTGCCCTGTCCTACGGCTTCATGACACAGGATGACCTGTCAAAGCGATTCCTGAATGTGGCCACCGGTTTTAAACCCAATTCCTGAGAGTCTTTTATGACAAAAATACTTTTCACCCTCATCCGTGATGCAGGGCGGTTTTCCCTGTACGCCCTTGTCCTCGGCCCGGCCCTGGTGCTGTATGTCCTGGTGATGTTAGCGGCGTCAGATGGCTCACTGTCCCGTCAGTTCCTGACGACCTTTCATGACCTGACTGACGGCGTACCTGCCGGCAATGTGATGGCGTGTGTTAATGAACACGAGATGGTCAGTCGCTTTTCACCGCCAGAGCCCGGAGAGAAGTTAAAGCCCGCTCCTGCGTTAGAGAAAGCCCCTCCTGAAGTGTTGTGTCAGCGTGGCTACGTGGACAGCGATTCATGGGCGCGTTCTGTGGATGCAACGTTGAGAAACTTCTGGGGGATGGCGGTAATGTTTGGTGCCGGATTGTGGTTTGTTTCCCGTCGTCTCTCTCTTGCTGCCCAAAAGCGCATTTCACCAGACACACATTCGGTTCTGGTACGGAAGGACAGGGAGACACAGGAATGAAACCAGCTATTCTCGCAGGACTGATTTTCTGGGGCACGATGGCACGCGTACTGAGCGAACTGATGACCTGGTCCGTGGAGCATACACAGCAGGGGCTGCTGTGGCTGTGCAATGGCATGTGGGCCGGTGCCGCCGGCATGGTGGTGTATGCCGGCTACCGCTGGTTCAGGTTCGAGAGAGGGCAAACGCACAAGGAGGCCGACCGTGAACATTAAAACCGGGTTCACTTTGCTGCTGTTGTCCCTGCCTCTGCTGGCACATGCCGGGGTACGCGAAGAACTGATGGCGCTTGAGGCAGCAAAGTCCGCCCCACCTTCTGCTGCTGCGGCCATCACCGCTTCTCCTGTTCCGGCACCGTCCAGCCTGATGGCATTGCCGGATGGACGAAGGGCAAACATGAAAGATTATGCCGTGGTGCTCTTTATGCAGGCTCACTGTGAATTCAGCGCGAAGTTCGATCCGCTGCTGAAGGGCTGGGCTGATGAGCATGCAATTAAGGTCTATCCGTACACCCTGGACGGTGGCGGCGATGTCTCCTTTCCGACGCCAATGGTACCGCGCAAGAGCGATCTTAAATCGCCCATTGCAGACGAGATTGTGACCTTCTTCGGAAACGGTCTGCCGATTGCGACACCAACGGCTTTTGTGGTCAACGTCAACACCCTGAAAGCGTATCCGCTGACCCAGGGCGTGATGGATATTCCCGCACTTGAAAGCCGTATGGCCAGCCTGATTCAGGCGGATATGGATAACGTCGATCCGAAAGCGCTGCCGCCCATGCCTGCAAGTACGCAGGTCACCCCTCAGTAATACAAACGGACTACAAAATGACGACAAATACGTATGCGCTCTCGCGTACCGAGCGCGTGTGGCTGTTATTCAGCGTGACGCTGCTCGTGTCCGCTGCATTCTATGGCGGGCTGGCCAACCGGGTGGTCAGCGTCATGAACCGCCCTGAGCTGACAACCTGTCTGCTGGACTTTCCGGTACTTCTTCTCATCTCGCTGAGTATCGGTTTTTTTTCCATCGTCGCCGGGCTGTACGTCTGTCGTCAGGCCCTGGCCAGAAAACCCCGGGAGGAGATTGCATGAGGCACATCAGACTGAAGACGTTTATCCGAAACCAGGCTATCGGGATACTGAAAGACAGTAGTGAGGATACGGAAACCCGAAAATGGACTGACCTGTTAACGCTGAAACTGTTTTATGCCCTGATTTTTACATCTGTGGTCGAAAGGGTATACGTGAAATGTGCCGGTGCAACGCTGAGTGTGATGGCAGAACCGGCCACCGTTGATCGCGCTGAACAGTTTACGCTCTCGCTTCTCATCCACTATCCGCAGTACCTGCTGTGGGGCGTAATGGTCGCGATTTGCGTACTCATTGCGGTGAATTTACTCATCTGCGGCTGGCTCCATCTGGCCACATATCTTTGCTGTAAACTGAACCGTGCTGACATTCCGGCGGGCAAGGATACGCCAGCTGTGGAGGTGCCTAATGATTAAGGCGCTTATTACGGCAGGGATTGTGTTCTTCTCAGGTCTGGCAGCGCTGCCTGCTCAGGCGGACGTCAATGGTGACCTCAACGGCTTCTTTGGCAAGCTGGGCTACAGCGGCAACGTCTCCCAGGCGCAGGCCTGGCAGGGGCAGGCGGCCGGGTATTTCTCCGGCGGGTCGGTCTACCTGCGAAACCCCGTCAAAAACGTCCAGCTGATCTCGATGCAGCTGCCGTCCCTGAACGCCGGCTGCGGCGGTATCGATGCCTACCTGGGGTCATTCAGCATGATCAGCGGTGAGGAAATTCAGCGGTTCGTGAAGCAAATCATGAGCAACGCCGCCGGCTATGCCTTCGATCTGGCTCTACAGACGATGGTTCCGGAGCTGAAACAGGCAAAAGACTTTCTTCAGAAGCTGGCGAATGACGTGAACAGCATGAACATGAGTTCATGTCAGGCCGCGCAGGGCATTATCGGCGGACTGTGGCCGGTGACGCAGGTGTCGCAGCAGAAAATCTGTCAGGACATTGCCGGTGAAACCAATATGTTTGCCGACTGGGCGGCATCCCGTCAGGGCTGCACCGTCGGAGGTCAGGGGGATAAGGTCACGGCCAGGGCAGGGGATGCAGAAAAAGACCAGGTGCTGAAAAACAAAAACCTTATCTGGGACACGCTCAGTGAGAACGGGCTGCTCGGTAACGATCGCGCGCTGAAGGAGCTGGTAATGAGTACCGTCGGCTCCATCATCTTCAATAAAACCGGAGACGTTACAATCCTGACACCGCTGGTCGATAACCGCGATCTGATCAAAGTTCTGATGCGGGGGGGAACAGCGAAGGTTTACGGGTGCGATGAGGCAACCCTCTGCCTTGGGCCTGTCGTCACTAACCTGACGATTACTGAGTCCAGCGCTCTGGTCACACTGGTCAAAAATCTGATGATTTCCATGCAGAACAAACTTGTCGATGACAAACCACTGACCGATCAGGAAAAAGGCTTTGTGAACACCACGTCCGTACCGGTACTGAAATACCTGACCAACGCGCAGAGTATGGGCATGAGCGCGACGTATCTGCTTCAGGTTTCCGACTTTATTGCCCAGGACCTGATGATCCAGTACCTCCAGGAGCTTGTGAAGCAGGCAAGCCTGTCACTGGCCGGCAAGAACTTCCCCGAAGAAGCCGCCGCCAAACTGCGTGACAACGTCATTCACGCTCAGGGACTGCTGGCCGACATGAAATTACAGTCAGCGGCAGACCAGAATGCGCTGGACGGTATCGACCGCAACATGCAGTACCTGCAACAGCAGGTGTCCACCATCGTTTCAGGTTCTTATCAGAGCAACTATCACTGGGGTGATCGCTGATGCTTGAGATATACACTATCTATGGCGGGGGGATGTGGAAAACGGCGCTGGACGCCGTTGTCACCCTTGTCGGTCAGAATACTTTCCACACTTTACTGCGCATTGCCGGCACCTTCGGGGTGCTGGCCGTGTTGTTTACTTTCATTAAACAACGCAACCCGATGGTTTTCGTTCAGTGGCTGGCCATCTTTATGGTCATCACATCCATCCTGCTGGTACCGAAACGTTCCGTACAAATCATTGACCTTTCCGATCCGGCAGCTGTGTGGAAAACGGATAATGTACCGGTCGGGCTGGCAGCCATCGCGTCGCTGACGACCAGTATCGGGTACAAGATGGCGTCAGTGTACGACATGCTGATGGCCAGACCCGACTCGGTGACCTACAGCAAAACCGGGATGCTGTTCGGCTCGCAGATTGTGGCGGAAACCAGCGACTTCTCCACGCAGAATCCGGAGCTGGCACAGATGCTGCCGGACTATGTGGAAAATTGTGTGATCGGCGATATTCTGCTGAACGGGAAATATACGATTAACCAGTTACTGAACTCCACCGATCCGCTCACGCTGATAACCAGTAATCCCAGTCCGCTGCGTGGCATTTTTAAAATGACCTCGACCACTCGCCAGTTCCTGACCTGTCAGCAGGCCGCAACAGAGATTAAATCCCTGGCGAATACCGATGTGAACCCGGGTAGTGCAACGTTCACCTGGCTGACGCGTAAAGTATTTGGCAACAAACAGAACGGTGCAGCCTTACTGTCTAACGCGATGGGGGAGAGTTACGGTTACTTCTACTCCGGTGGCATGACAGCCGCGCAGATCATGAAGAATAACATTACCAACAGTGCAGTCCGGCAGGGGATAAAAGGGTTTGCGGCGCGCTCATCCGATACCGCCAACCTGCTGAACCTGGCCACCGAGAACGCGGCAACGAAACAACGCCTGAGCTGGGCAGCAGGTAACGAACTGGCCACCCGTACACTGCCGTTTGCGCAGTCCCTGCTGATGCTGATTCTGGTGTGCCTGTTCCCGCTTATGATTGCGCTGGCCGCATCGAACCATACCCTCTTCGGTCTTAACACGCTGAAGATTTATGTCTGCGGTTTTATTTACTTCCAGATGTGGCCGGTGATGTTCGCGATTCTGAACTATGCCTCAAACTACTGGCTACAGAGCCAGACCGGAGGCACACCCCTGGTTCTGGCCAACAAGGATATTGTTGCGCTGCAACATTCTGATGTGGCGAATCTGGCAGGCTACCTGGCACTGTCCATTCCGGTGCTCTCGTTCTATCTGACCAGAGGGGCGGCGGCAATTGGCTCTCAGGTTACCGGCAGCATACTCAGTTCAGGTGCATTCACCTCTGCCGGTGTGGCAGCGACCACTGCGGACGGAAACTGGTCGTTTAACAACATGTCGATGGATAACGTCAGTCAGAACAAGATGGACACGAACCTGGTGCAGCGCCAGGGGCAGCAGACGTGGCAGGCGGATAATGGTTCAACCCAGACCCAGACGGCCGGTGGCCACACGGTTATCGACGGTTCCGGTGCAATGTCGAATCTGCCGGTGAACATGAAGCTCAGCCAGCTGGCCAGCAGTGGTTTCCAGGAGTCAGCCCGTCAGTCGCAGGTTCAGGCGCAGACGGCGCTCGATGGCTACAACCACAGCGTCACCAGTGGCTGGTCACAGCTCTCCCAGCTGTCTAACCAGACCGGTACCAGTGACAGCCTGACCAGAGGCAGTGAAAACAGCCAGGCCACTAATGCGACGCGCGGCGCCAGCATGATGATGTCGGCCGCAGAGAGCTATGCGAAGGCGAATAATATCTCGACGCAGGAGGCTTACAACCAGCTGATGTCAAAATCTGTGGAAGGCAGTGTTAATGCTGGAGCAAGCGGTAAATTTAACACTGGTGATCAGGCATTCGGAAAAATTGGGAAATGGGCTACTGGGGTCAGTGCAGAAGTACATCTTGGTGCAGAAGTTAAAGGGGCGAGCGGAAGCTCGCATGGTACCCAGGAAACTCACTCCAGTAATCAGGACATGCGACACGACCAGAACAGCCAGGCCGTTAGTGACTTCCGCCAAGGGATGGATATGGTTAAAAGCAGCCGTATCACCGATGGCGCGAATCATTCCGAGAATGCAGCAAGCAGCAATGTTCAGCAGTTTGCCGCAACGCTCAATGATGCTGAAAGCCAGTACCATCAGTACACCACCAGTTCGACGCAGAGTAACGAGTTCAGCAGGATGGCCACCGTTGCGCAGAACCAAAGTGCAAGCCTCGATACGAACTATACGCAGGAGTTTGTGGACTGGGCGGCTAATAAATACGGTGATAAGGCACAGTCCATGCTGACAAGTGCGCCGTCAGCGCGCGAAGCAGCAATGGAATTCGTTAATGAGCGGCTTAAACCTGAAATCATGGGTGATTTTCAGCAGGGCCGTTCAGATCTTGCCAGCGGTCAGGAGCATGCAGCATTCAGTGGGGAGCATATCGTGCAGCCAGCGCATGGCAGTCAGCAGGTCTCAGGTACATCTGGTAATGAGGGCGGAGTAAGTTACAGCTCTCAGGTTATCGGTACTCATAGCTCGGAAAGTGTTGGCAATGTTCATGCTACCGGAACGACTCAGGCCGCGGAATATGGAGACCGGCAGAGTGGGCAGATAACATCCGCAGGCGAAAATAATTCTACCAGCACAGACGAATCTGTTTCGCGGGGGATTGAGCAATCAGGTGTTAATCAAGGGCAAACAGCCGGACAAAGAAGCAGTTCGGGTAATATCACCCCGTCAGCAAGCATGGTTGAGGCCGGTAGACACTCAGTGGCAGATGAAAAGAGTGACCACATTGGAGAATCACATCCGGGAACCCGTCATTCAGGAGTCGTTAGGGCGCAAGAGACCACGCATGGCCAGGAGAGTGAAGTTGTTCATAGCCGTTCTGGTATTAATGTCGGCGGCGAAAAAGTACGTGGTGATGCTATGCAGGAGGCATTCAAAGAAAATCAGGCTAAGTTGCATGAACATTCAGAGCAGGGTTTTGGTCCCCAGAATCAGTTACAGCGCAGAGTGGCGGAACAAAGATCTGAAAATGAGCATAATATCAACGAATCTGCTGGGGAAATTGAGAAAAAACAATCCACTGTTCAGGCATCCAGTGATATATTGAAAGGAGAGCTTCATAATTCACAAAGTTCATTCTCGAATGGTTTAAATAAAGAGAAAATCAATCAGGGGGAATCATCTCCTTCTGAACATGATGATGAAATGAAACGTAGATTAGCTGAGCTAAGAGAAAGGAAGACGGGCTGATTAGGAGGGTATATGGCGTTCTCAAATGGTGATGCAAAAAAAGAAATTGCTGAGATTATCTCAGGGATTAGTAGTGATGAACGTCCAGTTTCATCGCCCAAGAAGGCTTTCCAGATTGTAGCTATATACCCTGTGATTATGATCCTCACAGCCATTCTTATGTGGTTTGCTTATTATGTCAGTCTGATTCAGGCAGGAGATAATAGCGGTCTAGGCTGGAAGTTCTATCTTGAAGCAGCACAGCTCGTTTTAGGGTATGGAGGATGGATATCTATCGGGGCGACAGCTGTTGTCGCAGTATTCTTCATCCTCATAAATTATTCTACTGTACTGGTATATCTATCTATACCTGAAGATATCAGGAATCGTTCGACATTAATCACTTCTTTAAGATCCACAGTTAAGAAAATAGCATTGTACCTATGGGGTAGCGCTACCTTGTTATCTCTCGTAGGGATGATATCTGATTGGGGGATTTTACTGGCAGGGAGTATTCCAGCAGTTCTATTCATTTCGATATTTGTTACTAATGGATATCTTGGAATACAGAGCACTCGTTACGGCCTTGGGCCATTGATGTCAACGGCCAGTAAGATGATGAGCAGATAGGAATGGTTAATATTCTATCTTAAGTAAAATTTAACCTATGATGAAAATACAGTCCCGGAACTTCATACGTTGCCAGGATTTTTATACCCTCTCGCTGTAAAGTAACTTTCAAATTAGCCGATAACGTCTCTGTTAGCTATATCTCGCTAACGGGGACGTTTTTCTATGCACAGGATGAATTCATGAAATTAAAACAATTAGCCGTTGTAGGTTTGATCGCTTCTACTCTCGCACTGTCAGGTTGTGGTGCCATGTCCACAGCGGTGAAGAAACGTAATCTTGATGTCAAAACCCAGATGAGTGAGACCATCTGGCTGGAGCCGTCATCAGAGAAAACAGTTTATCTACAGATCCGTAATACCTCCGATAAGGACATGTCAGGGCTACAGGCTCAGATTACGAATGAACTGTCCGCGAAAGGCTACCGCGTCTCCAGCTCTCCGGACACCGCCTACTACTGGATTCAGGCAAACGTGCTGAAAGCCGAAAAAATGGATCTGCGTGATGCTCAGGGCTTCCTCAAAACAGGTTATGAAGGAGCAGCCATGGGCGCAGCTCTGGGAGCAGGCATCACCGCGTATAACTCCAGTTCAGCAGGTGCGACACTGGGTGTAGGGCTGGCCACGGGACTGATTGGTATGGCTGCCGATGCAATGGTTGAAGACGTCAACTATACGATGGTAACCGACCTGCAAATCTCCGAGCGCAGCAAAGCGACCGTTACTACCGACAACATTGCTGCCCTGAAACAGGGTACTTCAGGCGTGAAGGTTCAGACCAGCTCAGAGCAGGGCAACCGCGCCAAATACCAGACCCGTGTAGTTTCCAATGCCAACAAGGTGAATCTCAAGTTTGAAGAGGCTAAGCCAGTTCTGGAAGCACAGCTGGCCAAATCCATCGCCGGCATTATGTAACTGCATTGGCGGTCAAAGACCGCCCGTTTACCAAAATAAGGAATCAGCATGAAAAAAGCAGGAATTGTGTGTTTATCACTGGTCGTGGCTGTACTCACAGGATGTTCCTCTTCAAAATCTAGCCTGGAAGAACCAGAAATGACAGCTGCACGCCAGTGCTCTGATCAGGTGCTCACCGCTTCAAAAAATAAAGCGGGTACAACGAAGTTAACGTCAATCATGAAAGATGAAGCCACCATTGTTCGGGTTGGTGATTCTTCTCAGGAAACCCATCTTATCAAGGGATTCCCTTACGTTGAGTCCACGTCTCTTGATAACGGTAAGCCGGGTTCAACATGGCGCAACTGCATGCAGGCGAAAGGGTTTACTGTTGGTGGTTGAGCCGCCTGCAATAATAGTGAGCTAATAGCTCGTTATCATTAAAACCGCACTGAAAAGATATCCCACATCTCAGTGCGGTAATTATTACCTCTCCTTTCCAACTGACACCAGACCGAGTTCACTTCGAGCAGGGTGCGTCAGTGCTTTCTGTCAGTTACCAGTAATTACGCTTCCTCGCATGACTGCGCCAGGCGCAGCCCTGTCTGCGGCGAGCGTTGCGTCCTTAATTTCAAAGGAGTTCGTCCATCATGATGCATCAGATAAATGAACGTGCAGATTACTCAGCTGAATTCTGGTCGCTTATCCATCTGGAAAGCGAGCTGATGGCAGCAAGGGCCTGGATGAATGTATTTGGTTCACTTCCTGAGGGGCAGGGTATGACCATTGTTGCTTTCTGGGCTGGCTATGAATTTACCCTTTATGATCTGGAGCCCCGGGAGTGGCATTCACCGGTTTATAAGGATGTGGCCTCGTCAGTCCGTTCTGTGGCTGCATACATTAATAAAAAGGACTGGGAGGACGGATGTCAGCAGGCCAGGTATGAACTGAGTCAGATGTAATAACCCGACGATTTACCCCCACGCGATACCACATTTTTTCATCACCCCTTTTTAACTTTTCTTCCCTGATAACACACATCACCAGACAGGTGATGCGATAACGGCCGGACAACACTCTATGAGCTTCGCAGGAAAAAACCTTACCCAGGGCGGGCAGATGACCGCCTACCGCTGGCGCATGTTCATTCAGGTGAACAACTGGATAGGATTCTGGATCTTCATCCTGTTCGCCGTGCTGACTACCGCCATTTTTCTCTGGCGAATTCCCCAGGAAGCCCTGGATAACGGCTCCCTGTGGTGGTTCGCCAGTATCAACAGCAGCTTTATTGACCTGATGCCGGCAACGGGGACGCCAAAGATATACGACGTTCACTACTGGTATGCGCCGACCGCGACGGCAATGGTGCTGAAAATGACGTTGCCACAGATTTATACCGACCCGTACATGCAGGCAATGGGCGATCAGTGTCTGCGTGAATTGCAATGGGCGGCCGGTGCCAGTGGCATCTTCAGCCTGGTGGTGTTCCTGGCGGTGACCTGGTTTATCGCGGATATCGGGCGGAAAGAAAGCGAAGATGAATACATTTCCGGCATGGAGCTGACGGACAAGCCGGCAGAAGTCAATAAACTGCTGCGTAAAAACGGTGAACTGTCCGACCTGCGGGTGGGTGATCTGCATATGGTCAGGATGGCAGAAGTGCTGAACTTCCTGATGCATGGCACCATCGGGGTGGGGAAGTCGACGCTGATACGTTGGCTTCTGGATCACATCCGTAAGCGCGGTGACAGAGCCATTATTTACGACTCCGGCTGTACCTTTACCGAAACCCATTACAACCCCGACACCGATTTCATTCTAAACGCTCACGATGAACGCTGTGCCAACTGGCAGATGTGGGGAGAGTGTGTTGATGCAGTCGACTATGACAACCTGGCCGCCAGCCTTATCCCGGTCGAAGGGGATTCAGACCCATTCTGGGTATCCAGCTCGCGCACTATCTACGCTGACCTGGCCATACGTATGTCTGTAGACCCGGAACGCAGCATTGAGAAGTTCCTCAAAACACTTCTCTCACTCAGCATGAAAAATCTGCGTACCTATCTGGCCAACACGCCCTCAGCCAACCTGGTTGAAGAGAAGATCGAGAAAACAGCCATTTCCATTCGCTCGGTAGTGACTAACTACGCCAAAGCCCTTCGCTATCTACAGGGACTGGATGACGGAACCCGGCCCCCTTTTACTATCCGCGAATGGATGACGCAGGCGCGCTATGACAACAGCTGGTTGTTTATCTCCACTCAGGCCCGTCATCGTAAGAGCGTGAGGCCGTTAATCTCCTTGTGGGTATCGCTGGCCACTCTGATGCTCCAGAGCATGGGTGAGAACAGTGATCGCCGGGTGTGGTTCATTATCGACGAAGCCCCGAGCCTTCAGCGAATCCCGGAGCTGGCCGAAACACTGGCTGAAGCGCGTAAGTTCGGGGGATGTTTTGTGCTGGGCATGCAGAACATGGCGCAGCTGGTTCACGTCTACGGCCGTGAGCTGGCCAAAAGCATCTTCGACCTGATGAACACCCGCATGTACGGTCGTTCACCGAGTGCGGAGATGGCCAAGGTGGTGGAAGAAGAGCTGGGCAACCAGCGTAAGCGAAAAATCCGCGAGCAGAACAGCTACGGTCTGGACCAGGTGCGTGACGGTGTGTCCCTCGGCAAGGATGAGGTCAATAATCCCATCGTCGACTACGAGCAAATCATGCGTCTGCCAAATCTCAACTTCTACGTGCGTCTCCCGGGTGAATACCCGGTTGTTCGCCTGAAGCTGAAGTACCGCGCCATGAAAAAACGCCATGCCGGCCTGATAGAACGCAACATTCGTGATGCGCTCAGCCCGGAGCTGGAAAAAATCATTCAGGAGAACGAACGCGCTGCTGCTGCCGCAGGACTTACATTCCCGAGCGGTGATGAAGCGCTGGAGAAGGGGAGGGAGTCCATATCTGTGACTGGCGCCGCCGCATCAGCAGCGCCTGCCGGCACCACGGTTGCGACGCAAATCGCTGTACCGCGTCAGGACAAGCCGGTGGCAGGAAAGTCCCCTGTTAGTACCGGGTTGGTTGTACCTGCTGTACGGCCGGCGGTGGCCCCCGTCCCCACCCAGTCTAAGGTGCCGGATACTGAACCTGCCCCTGAAAAGTACAGCACGGTGAAAGCCCCTGTCACTGAAGAGAAAAAAGATAATGTCGTTTCGATCCGACCTTCCGCGGCGGTGCAGAAAACAGATGACGTATCCGAAAGGCCACACCCCTCCACACAGGTGGTCGCTCATGAGTCTGCCTCCTGCTCAGCTCCAGCAGTACCCGAGGCCATCAAAGCTCTGCGCAATCGTCACAACTTACCAGAACAGCCCGTTGCCTCGCCCCTGAACATGCTGCACAGGGCACGCCAGCGACCGGCCGCTTCGGAAAGCGAGCAGCAGACGGAAGATAACGGTGGTGGTGAGTCCATGAATCTCGAAATGAAGGTAACAGAACTGCCTGACGGCGGCCTGAGCGTGACGACAGCGGGTAAGCCGGTCGCGCCGGTAAAAACGGAAGAAGCTTACCGGGCGAACCGGCAGCTGGCGCAGGAAGAAGAGAACATTTTACTTCACCGTGACGCGGACGACCCGGGTTACGACGAAAACGATCAGCATTATTACGACAGAGAGCATGATATATGATGTCAGTCGCACCCGTAGCGTCAGCCGGCGAGGCAGCAGGCTACTACAGTAATTCCGATAACTACTATTTTCTGGGCAGTCTTCAGAGTCTGTGGATGGGAGAAGGTGCAAAAGCGCTGGGCCTTGAGGGTAATGTCCGTGGCGATGACCTGACGGCCGTGCTTGAGGGCCGTCTGCCGGACGGCTCACGGCTTGGCAAGGAGGTTAACGGTAAGCACATTCACCGTCCCGGCCATGACCTGACCTTTTCTGCCCCCAAAAGTGTCTCGATACTGGCCCTGATAGGCAACGATAAAGAAATGGTGGAAGCGCACAACCATGCCGTCCGTGTGGCGGCCGGCTATGTGGAGAAGCTTATTTCTGCGCGCGACACGAAAGACGGCGTCACGTCCATCGTGCACACCGGCAGGATGGTGGCCGCCGCCTATACGCATGACACATCCCGCAACCTTGATCCGCAGCTGCACACCCACCTGCTCATCGCCAACATGACGGAGTATGCGGGCAAATGGAAAGCCCTGGCCACTGATTACATTCATAATGCCGGGTTTATCGAGACCGTCATGAAGCACCAGGTCACGCTCGGTAAAATTTACCGCAGTGCCCTGCGTGAACGGGTTGAAGCGCTCGGTCATGAGGTAGAAGAAGTCGGTAAACATGGCATGTGGGAGATCAAGGGCGTTCCGGAAGACGTCAGGGACGAATATTCCTCCCGGGGCCGGGAAATTCAGGGGGCCGTGGGGGCTGAAGCCACGCTGCGCAGCCGGGATGTGGCCGCGAAAGACACCCGCAGGGCGAAAGTTGACCCTTCGCGTATGCGCCTGATGGAGCGCTGGCTGGGACAAATGAAGGAGAAGGGATTTGACCTGAAAGCATATCAGGAGAGCGTCGTTCCGCGTGATGCAGGTCTTCGTGACACACCGCCTCAGCCGGAGCGAGGTCTTCAGGCGACGCCGGTTCCTGCCGGGCCTGAACAGGTTACCCCGCAGGCGTCGTTGAGGGCAGAAAAACGTCCCGACACACCTGCTCAGACCGCAGAACGGGAGAGTCTGTCCCGTCAGCCTGTAGCACAGCCGGCTGACGCAGTGAGTCAGCCGGCACAGGCCGGACCCGGAAAAACGCCGGTGGCCAGGAGCTTTCCCGCAGCGCAGCCGGACATTGAAATGGCCCGCCCGGAACTGGCTGAGGCAGTCCGGCTGGCCATCTCGCAGTTAAGCGACAGTAAAACACGTTTTACGTTTGGTGAACTAATGCTGACCACGGCGGAGCTGAGCGAACGGCTGCCGGAGATTCAGGATATCCGTGTGGCCATCGATGCGGCGCTGAAGGACGGCATGATTGTGCCGCTGGACAGTGAGAAAGGGGTCTTCACCTCCCGTATTCACCTGCTGGATGAACTCTCGATCCAGGCGCTGAGTCAGGAGCATCTCAAATCCACAAAGGTCGTCAGTTTCACCCGCCCGGCGCAGTACGCACCGGCGGCGCTGGAAGTCGTGGAGAAAGACGCCCTGGTTCTGATGAATGCCCCGTCAGGCGTGGCGGGCATCCGTGACCTGACCGCGCAGCTGGCCGGTATTGCCGGCGCGAACGGTCGTGACGTGCAGGTGCTGGCCAGCTCTGCCGAACGCACCATTTCGCTGGCAAAATCCGACGATTTGCGGGAACGGATCATCAGCCGGCAGCATGTTCTGAGCGGTGATTTTCACCTGAAACCCCAGAGCACGCTGATTATCGAAGGGGCGGAGCGCCTTGGGCTAAAGGAGACGCTGGTTCTGCTGGGCGAAGCGCGCGCGCAGGATGCGCAGCTGGTCTTTCTCGACAGCGCCGTGCGTCAGGCGAACGGTAACGCCATGTCCGTGCTGGAGTCCGCCGGTGTGGCCCGCTCCCGCCGCACGGAGCCGTCTCCGGGGCTTGAGGCCGAAGTGGTCAGTATTCCGGACAAACGCGACCGTTACGAAGCGCTGGCCAGCCGGTTTGCCGAGCTGAGCGGCGGCCATGAAAACGTCACCGCCGTCGTGGTCGGCAGGCGTGAACAGGCGCAGCTGACGGGTCTGGTGCGTGAGGCGTTGCAGAACGCAGGACAGCTGGGGCGCGACGGTGTGGAGATAGAGGCCCGGCAGCCGGTCTGGCTTGACAGCAAAACACGCCGCATGCCGGGTTCATACCGTCCCGGCATGGTGCTTGAAGATCGCACGGACGCAAAAGACCGTAAATCGTATGTGATTGACCGGGTGCATGAGGACACGCGGGTTCTCTCGCTAATCGACGGTGACGGCGTGCTGACACGGATGAAAATCGGGGATATCAGCGCTGACTGGCGTCTCTTCAGCCGTGAAACCCTCAGCGTGACCACCGGCGAAAAACTGCTGGCCGTGGCGGGGGATCGTGAGCACAGCCTGAAGGCAAAAGACCGTCTTGAGGTGACCGGGATAAGTGAAAAGGGGATTGAGGTTAAACGGGGGGAAGACACCCTGACGCTGCCAAAAGACCAGCCGCTCTATCTGTCACATGCTTACGTGACCGCGCCGGGCGGCCGGGATAACGATACCGGTGTGGTGCTGGCCGCACTGAACAGCCGCGACATCTCATCCCGGACCATGAACTCGCTGGCACAGAGTGGCCACCGGGCGGAAGTGTTCACCGCTGAAGTGCAGGACCGGGCTGAAGCCCGGATGCAGCGTATGAAGACCAGTGTCTCTCCCGTGCAGCTGGTCAGAAATCTGAGTGGCCATGATGACGTCAGTCAGGCGGTTGATTCACTGCATGACAGCGTCCGGACGGACGCCGGGCTGGCCGTCTGGCGTGCCATCAATGACCAGCGCACCGTGGTGTTCAGCGAACTTAAGCTTGCGACAGAAGCGCAGAAATATCATCCCGACCTTGAGGCCATCGGGAATGAAATCGGGGCGATGGTCAAAAACGGCGAGTTGCTCTCCGTGTCAGCAGGCGGAGAGCCGGTGCTGGTTTCCCGGGCGACCTGGGAGATGGAAAAAGCCATTCTGCGCGTGGTGGAGGAAGGGAAAGGTACGCAGCAGCCATTGCTGGAACAGGTACCCGAGGCCGTGCTGAACGGCCTGACTGAGGGGCAGAAAAAGGCGACCACCCTGGTGCTGGGCACCACGGATCAGTTTATCGGGATTCAGGGCTATGCCGGCGTGGGGAAAACCACGCAGCTGAAGGCGGTGATATCTGCACTGGAGACCATACCGGCGGACGTTCGTCCGGTTATGACGGGGCTTGCTCCAACCCACCAGGCGGTGAAAGAGATGAGCGACGTCGGTGTCCGGGCGCAGACCATCAAATCCTTTATCGTTGAGCATGATCAGACCACGGCCGCAGGCGGGAAGCCTGACTATAAAGGGCAGGTGTTTCTTATCGATGAGTCCTCAATGGCAGGCAACCAGGATACGGCGGCACTGTTCCAGGACATTGCCAGCGGCGGCGGTCGCGCTGTCTCGATGGGGGATATCGATCAGTTTGAAGCGGTCGACGTGGGCGCACCCTTTAAGCTGATGCAGGAGCGCAGCCCGATGGATGTGGCCATCATGAAGCAAATCGTCCGCCAGAAGGACATGCAGCTGCGCGGTGCCGTTCACGACATCATTGATAACCGGATCGATGCGGCCCTTCAGCGGATTGAAACTCAGCCGGCAGACCGTGTGGCGCGTGGCGCTTCGGCCACGCTCCCCGTGAGTGCCATTCAGGAAACGGAGACGCCCGTTACAGACATCGTGTCCGACTGGACAGGCCGCACACCGGAGGCACGGTCCCGCACGCTAATCATTGCGCAGCTGAACGCCGACCGTAAGGCGATAAATGCCGGTATTCATGCCGCGCTGGCTGCGCGGGGTGAACTGGGAGAGAAAGCCATTACGGTGCCCGTGCTCGATAAAATCACCCACACCCGCCATGAGTTCAATAAAACAGAGGCCTGGCAGCCGGGAATGGTGGTTAAACGCGGCGATCGCTACCAGGATGTACTGGCCGTTGACCGTAACGGCAGAACGGTGACGGTACGTGATGAGGAGGGGAAGATTGGTCTGTATTCCCCGAAGGAGCTGATCACCGGCGACGTGCAGCTGTTTCGCCGCAGCGAGATGGAAGTCCGCACAGGCGATCTGCTTAAGTTCACGGCGACCGATCGCGAACAGGGGCAGATGGCCAACCAGCGCTATACGGTGGAGTCGGTCAGCGAGAAGGGGAATATTCGTCTGAAGGGGGAGAACGGTCGCGTCACCATCAATCCGGAGAACGTCCGGGCGCAGCAGCATATCGACTACGGCTGGGCCGTCACCGGTTACGGTGCTCAGGGGGCCAGTACCGATTATGTCATTGCGCTTGAGGGCACGGAAGGCGGGCGTAAGGCGCTTGCCTCCCGTCGTGCCTTCTACATCACGGCCTCGCGCGTGAAGGAGCACGTCCAGATTTATACCGACGGGAAAGCGGACTGGGTTAAGGCGGTAAAAACGCCGGAGCGGGATATCAAAACGGCGCACGATGCGCTGGCACCCGAAACGCAGCGGAAACAGGCGAAAGCCATCTGGGCAATGGGGCAGCCGGTGAATAAAACGGCCATTGGCCGCGCCTGGGTGCGCCATCAGGGCATGCAGGACGCGTCACTGACGGCAAAAATTATCCCGGCCACCCGGCGCTTTCCCGAACCGGCTCTGGCGCTGCCGGTTTATGACAACAATGGCCGGAGTGCGGGCCTGGCCCTGGTTTCCCTGGTCGCCAGCCCGGAAGGCCGGATGACGCAGGGGGAGACCCGGATGGTTATGACAGAGCGTGCACGTGGTGCCGTGCTGCAGCGGAGTCAGTCCGGAAACACGATTGTGGCCAGTGACCTGACTGCCGCACTCGATGCTGTACGACATCACCCGAAGGACGGCGTGGTCTGGCAGACCGGCGATGAGCCGCCTTCAGCATGGCTGCTTAAGGTGAGCGGCGGGACAAAACAGGATGTGTCACCGGGTATTGTCTCCACGCTGACGGACGAGCAGAACTTACAGCAGCTGCGCGAGCAGATGCTGGCAGATCAGGTTCGCAATGAAGACGCCGGACGGAACAGGCAGCCAGAGTCGTTGCTGACGGAAATTCCACAGGAAGAGGTGATCAGACTGAAGCCGGAAGATATTAACCCGCGTAAACCGGAACCATTCAACCCGGATGCTGATGTGATCGTCAGGGTGAGAGGTGAGGAAAACACCGGTGGACAGGAAATGAAAGCCGCAGCAGAAGTCAGAAATGAGCTGGAAGGTGCTGACAGGACATCCGGTGAACTGTCGCGGGCATCGCGGGTGATTGCAGATCTGGCAAACGCTGAACGCGACATGCTCAGGGCGGCAGAAAATGCTGAACGCGGCCGCATGCCGGAGCGTGAAGAACAGACCCTAACCCGTACCATTCAGAAAGAACGCTAATCCCCTTTTAAACCATGAGAATCAGGCAATGAAAGCAAACAAATTAGCAGCATTTATAGTTACAACATACATCGGCTTTATTTCAACAGCACACGCTTCGGCCCCACAGCCTGTATTCAGCCCGGAACAAGAGGCCCGTATCGGGGAAATCGCAGCAGACTATCTGGTGTCCCACCCGGAGATACTGGTGACGGTCAGTAAAAACCTACAGGAACAGCAGCAGGCGCGTAAGCAGAAGATGTTTGCACTCAGCGTGATGGAGAATCAGGCGAGCCTTCTTCATGATCCGGATACACCGGCTGTCGGACCTGAAAATGCAGAGGTCGCGGTGATTGAATTCTTTGATTACCAGTGTGTGTTCTGTAGCCGCTTCGCGCCGGAACTGGAAAAGGTCATGAAAGCGCATCCGGACGTCCGCTACCTCTTTAAGGAGTGGCCAATTTTTGGTGGTCGCTGGGAAGCTTCACTTCAGGCCGCGCATCAGGGGCTGACGGTCTGGCAAAAGAAAGGGCCGCAGGCCTATGTCACCTATCACAATGCGATCTACGCCACCGGCCATAATGAAGGCAGACTGACGGCAGATGATATTCACGGGGCTGCGTTAAAAGCAGGACTGGCAACGCCGGCTCCGGGCGAGCATACCGCGACCCTGGAGAAAAACAGCAATCTGGCGGAGGTGCTGGGGCTCACCGGAACGCCGGGAATCATCGTGATGCCCGTCACCGGCGCCACACCGGAAACCATCACGGTTTTCCCTGAAGCCGTTACCTATGACAGGTTGTTGTCTGCCATCCATAAAGCCAACTTGGATAAATGATGTGCGTACTGAAGACGATCTCAAACCAGAAATCTAATCAGAACATTTTATATCGATAACAGGGCATAATAAAAAGCCCAGCATATAGCTGGGCTTTTTATGTCACCGCATGAGGTCTGGTTACCTCATGATCATAATTACTATACAGCCGACTGTTGGTCTTGCTGTTTACGTTTGGCGTCAAGCGCCTGCAACTCACGGATTGATAAGAACATAAAGCAGGTTCCGTATTCATTCGGAGTGTCTTCAACCAATGTAAAACGATGCCGCTCGTAAAACTTCACAACATCTTCCTTAGCATCAAGGACAACACCCTTGACGTCATTGGCAATTGAAGCAACATCAAGTGCATGGTCCAGAGCCACGCCAAGCAACTGCTTACCCCAGCCGTCTTTTTGATACTCTTTAGTAACGGCAATCATAGATATCTTTACTACGGGCACTGCCTTAGGAAGCGAGTAGGGAAACGCGTCCCCAGGCAGTTCGTCCTTTCCCGTAAGATGGAGATGAACGCTGACAAATCCTGCAATCCGTTCTTCTTTGTTGGGGTCAAGAAGAACAAAGATTTTTTTGTTGTCGCGTTCACCGTCTCGCTTAAGGTTACTTTTAACGTAGTCATTAATAACCTTATCTCCACAATCAAAATCTTTAACCCCTTTGTAAGAACTGCCTTTCTTAAAAGCTTCAATTACAAAGGGTTTTGGTTCAGTATTACCTTGTAACATAGCGGCGTTTCTCCACCATTAGCCGCTCCAGCTCATCATCCTTGTCCGTGACAGGCGCATCAATTAGTGCGTTCAGTTTGTTCCACGCTTCCTCTGTCAGCAAACGCATGCGTTGTTTTTCAAGCGTTTTCTGTGCTAGTTCAGTGGCAGCCAAAACAATAAACGAACTCATATCAACTCCCATTAAGGAAGAAGCGGAACGTACTTTTTCTTTGAAATCCGAAGTTGTTCTCAACTCCAGGCGTGTATTTTTAACTTCTGAAGTAGGAAAAATACCCACTTCTTTTTCATTGAGCGCGGTGGCCGAAGCCAAACCTTCAGAACCACCACGTAAGTGGTTGTTTCTCATAATATAAACCTTATAGAAAAATAAAAATGTAGTGAGCCTCCTTAAAGTTTATGAGTATCTTCGGTGCCTGCAGAAAGATGTTGCTGGTCGGTTTATTTTGGATTCATCTAAATCTGTAAAAAGCTCTCTATTAAAAATGTTTGCACGGATTGTGTATGAGGACATGTTTGGATTCCTTAAGTAGATTGATCGTTTTCTAATACAACTCATTGAATTAATTATAAATATGAATTTTATTAAAATTTAACGTTTCTAGTACGTACAATGTACGGTTTTAAAGATACAGGTTAAAAATGAATCTGTCAAATGTCCGGACAATGCCCGTACGTTTGATGGGCGATGATTTCACCTGTACCTTTTTCCGAGAGCACCCAGAAAACTGTTGAGATATTAGAGGCCTGATGCTCTATTTTGACAAAACTAAGAAAGTGCCCTCGGATGCCAGATACATCTTCAAGGGGGAGTTTAAAGTACATCAAGCCTGTTTTTGTAGAGGTTTGCTGGAACAGGGCGACTATTGATGGAAAAGCGTGATGAACATCAGGCGCTCAAGTGAGTTTTGATAAGAGGATCTGAAGGTGAAATTGTTAGATAAATTTAATATTACAGTGTCTGATACCCTCTCACTCTTGGCATTAGTGATTTCTGGCGTGGCCGCGTACTTCACCATTCAGGCTGATTTCCGCTCGCAAAACACTGACAGGCAGGTTTCTCTGGTGGTTATGGAATCCATAGGGGATAAGTTAAAGCGCTATGCTGAAAATGCTAATTCTTCTTATCGCGTGCTGCGCGCGTATAGGGAAATGGTGTTTGAATATCCTGAAAAACAGGTCACCTCAGAGAACCTAACTCTCGAATATCTTGAAAAACAAAGTACACGGGATGTCTCATTTTCCGAGGACCTGCTGCTCTTGCTGGCAAAGAGTGAAAGTGAAACTGCGCAGAAAATTGCCCGCTGCTACTCGCTATACGAAAGCACAGTTAATGATGCAAAACAGTTTTCCGGGACAACACCTGAAACGCTGACTATTCCACAACACATGACGCTTGCAGTCATGCTTTCCCGCTTCAAAAAAGTCAGTGATGCCTGTGAAGACGCGGACAAGAGTTTGTCGCTGCATATCGCGTCACAGGCTCCCCTCCGGGGGACACTTGGTGAGCTGGAGGAAGCTCAGGTATTAGTGCTTGAAGGAATGGACTATCCCGGTAGTGGAAAAAGGATTGTATCATCCCAAAATGAGCATGAGGGACATTAGCTTCGGGCATGACCTCGCGCAAGGTCGTGAATATAATAATGTCCAAATGTCTTCATGCCGGCGGTTGCGGCTACAACCACGACAGCAGTTGGCCAGTGTCAGAAAACCACCGACCATCCACAGATCCAAACCACCCCGGTTCAGAAGGAAGCAGGAAAACCCGACAGCTCCACTGTACAGGAAGTTACGGCCCGGCACTATTCACGTTATGTACTGAAACGATAGCCACTTACTATCTTATCAATTTATTAATTTAATAAGATAATCCGTGTCAGGTCAGATTGAGACGATCGCGGGCCGTTCGCAGCCGAGCCTCACCCCGGCGATCGTACTGCTGGGTGGTGGTGACGCTGGCGTGGCCCATTGCATCCTTCACGGTGATTAAATCTTCCCCGTTATCCAGCATGGCCGTGGCAAAGGTTCGCCGGAGATCATGAGGCGCGCATTTTCCAATACCCGCCTGCTTCTGCCGGACCTGCAGAATATGGTACACCGCCTGGTCGGTCAGCCGGTCATTCGTCAGGGTGTCAAACCGGCGGATGCGGGTAAACAGCGGACCCGGATGCTCGCCCCGGAGCTGATCAATCCATAACAGCAGACGCTGCCAGGTCCCGGCCGGCATGTAGGACAGCCTTTCCTTGTTGCCTTTCCCCAGCACCCGCAGTGCACGTTCACTTGTGACAACGTCACGAAAATCCAGCCCCACGGCCTCCGAACGGCGCAGGCCGCAGCCGAGAATGACCGCCAGCATCGCCGCATCGCGGACGCCGAGACTGGATTTATCCGTCTCACAGGCTTCGAACAGCGCCCGGATCTCTTCCGGCGGGAGGGCCCGGCCGCGCGGGAGACGGCTGCCGCGCAGGTTGCGCACGGCCCGGATGTGCTGAAAGCTCTCCACGTCCATCAGCCTGAGCATCCAGGCTTCCTTCGCCACCCCCTTGAGCGCAGAAAGGTAGGTGTTTACGGTGGCCGTGGCCCGGCCGGTGTCGCGCAGCAGTTCGGTCACGGCCATCACGTGATGGCGCCGAAGGCTGCCCCAGCTGCAGGCATCCAGGGAGACGGCGCCGAGCATGCCGGCAACAATCCCAAGGAACGAGGCCATGGTCTGGCGGCTGCGGGGAGAATTCAGCGAGAGCAGGTAGGCCCGTGCAGGGCTGACCGGCGCATCACTGGCGGACGGCGCCGGCAGGAAACCCTCTCCGGGCGGTAGAAGCGCCGGCGACAGGATCAGGTCCGGTTCATCATCAGGCATCAGTGTCATCAGGGCTCCGTCCGGGCCGGAAAACGCCCGGCGCGCTGCGTGAAAAATCGGGGTCAACGGTACTGTCAGAGCGTACCGCAGGGAGTCTACTTTTTCAAACGTACATTTTAATAAGTAGATAAAGCAGCTATCTCGCCTTGATACTGGTGGCATTGCTCTTTACGAAACCTAGTCCGTTCCCTTAGCGGAAATGCTTATAGTTCCTTTGGATTGCTCGGCGCTGTGCTGGCTTTAGCCGTAACGAATATGACGAATGACGTCTTTTTCAAAGTGGGCCAGATAACCCTGATTGGCCTTTCCGCTAAGAATGCGATTCTGGTTATCGAATTCGCGAAAAATTTGATGAAAGAAGGAAAGACCCTTATTGATGCGACATTGATTGCATTGAAGCAGCGCTTGTGGTCAATACGGATTACTTCTCTGGTTTTCACATTAAACACTGTTCCGCTGATGCTTACCATGGGGCCAGTGACAGCACAAAGCATGCGATCGGTACCAGTGTATTCGGCGGGATGATTAGCGGAACGCTACTGGCCATTTCCTTTGTTCCGGTATTTTTCGTAAATATCACCCGATTTACTGGCATGCGAAAAGACATACCGGGGAATAGCCGGAACGGCTAATCTCTGCGCTATGTTCCGGTCAGTTTAAAGCAGGCTTCTTGCTGAACTGGCTGGCATTACATTATCAAGGATATTATGAACATCATTATCACACAAAGGTTAATTTAAGGGAGAGGATGCGGCAGCACTTTTCGATTACCTCTCTTCACCACGTGCTCCTTGCTTTTAGGTTGAAAAGTTACATTCACTAGCCGAGGCGGAGGTCGACGTGGCTAAACGAGCCACTGACCCAGCACAGTTTGCCGTTTGTCTAAAAACCGATACGTTAATCGGATATCTTTTTGCGGACAATAGCAATAAGCCAGACAGCAATACCAGGTCAGTAGGCTGACACTTTACTCAACGTTATGAACGCCAGAGATATGCGAACGAGTCATTTGCTGCATTGTTTGATTATTTATTTAAACAGACGTTTGTATGCCTGGGTAGAAGTTTACAATCTGGCTTCTCAAAAATTTTGTGAACGTTACACGCAGAGGTTGCAGAGCAATAGTGGCCCAGAAAAAATGCCTGCTAATTGAAATGAACAATATTCTTAGTGTTTTTAATGGTAATGCAGTTACTGAACACAATTTTATTGAACACAGATCAATGATCTGACTCTCCACTAAATCAAAATTTCAACGTACCTTAGTCTTTGTCTGTTTTTGAAAATAATAAGTAGCGGTAATTCTGAATTGTTTATGAAGAGGTCCCGTACGCCTGCCGTTCACCATCATAAGCTAGCCGGATGCTCGTAACACTTATTTTGGCAATCCGACGGAGCTGACCGACTCTGCTAGTTACTTGAGGATGCCAAGACGCGCCAAACCAATCAAGTAAATGAAAGAAAACAGACAATGCGGCGCCGGAAACAAATACGAATGTTCAGAGTATGAGCAGTTGATATGCACGAAAGGAAGAAAAAAGGCAGGGAGATTAATTCCCTGCCTTTTTTATCATTTAATCAAGAAGTCATCAACATTGCCGCCGTTGGCAATGTGTTCAGCAAGAACTTTAGGTGTACGGCCCTGGCCAGTCCATGTTTTAGTTTCACCGTTTTCATCGGTGTACTGGTATTTGGCCGGTCGTGCTGCACGCTCTTTTTTAGGTTTTGTCTGGCCGGTGGAGAATTCAAGCAACTCTGACGGGTCAATACCATCATCCAGCATCAACTGGCGCAACTTATTCAGCTTCTCTGTACGTTCCGAAATCTCGTTACGTTTTGCTTCTTCTTCATCACGACGTTCCGAAACGATGACATTAAACTTCTCCAGAATGTCTTCCAGAGTTTCGAGAGGCAACTCACGCGCCTGAGCTCGCAGTGAACGGGTGTTATTAAGTGTTTTCAGTTCTTCAGACATTTTAGCTCCAGAGGGTAGTAATCATAATCTCAGTTGATTATGAAACATTAAAAAATAAAATCAACAGAAAGCCAACTGAATTAATGAACAATGTCGAACGGATTCACTTCTTTATGTTTCTTAAAATGAATGAAATGCGCTTGAAGAGCTTCTGAGACATTGTGCCTTGGTATACAGGTTGTAAAGTCGCATGGGGTTCATACATGTTAGATGGGAACGATACTTAAAATGAATCACAGGTAGGGATTTACCCGGCATATTTATGATGTTAAAAAGTTAGAAATACAAAATTAGTTACAAAAACCTTATGGCAGCTCATACCATATACCTGGTTTAAAATGCATCAACCCTGACTACTTGAGAGTGTTTTGATAAGCGTGGGTCAGGGGTAATGTTACCCCTTATATGAAGATAATCTGAGTTCAGCTTTGATGTAAGGTATTCGCTGATAGTGGCTATGGCAAGCATAATGCTGAGTCAGGGCAACTTTGGTCGAAGATAAATAAACGCTCCCGGTTAAAGTTTTACTTACCATTGCAGGAGTAATGGTTTACCGGGTGCGCATATTTTATGCTCTCTGTCGGTTACTTTGTGTTAAGGGGATTCATTTTTCCGAATCTTCTCATTTTCACGGCTTTCCTTTAAAAGCTCGTCAATCACACGTTCCGTTATTTTTTCCACGGCCTCGCTTCTTGAGAGACCTTCCATATCCGCAAGCCTGTCTATCTTCCGCAGTATTTTCATACGCAGCGATAAAGAGACCGCTGTTTTTTTATCTTTATCCAGAATGACGCGGCCACCTGACTCTGTGCTTTTCAGTTCGGCATTCTTTGCCAGATCATCACTCATCCGTCGCAGCGTTTTTTTATCAAGGTTACCCGGCGTGATCATCTGGTAAGAGTGACTGGCCTTGCTGTACTTTATTTCTGCTGAATAGTCTTCCCTGAGTGCTTTAAGGGCCCGTGTCAGGGTTGGCTCTGAACATTCCAGGCTGGTGATGATATCGGCGGCAGGAACCGGTTTCCCGGTGCCCAGTAAATTAGCCAGAGTGAAAATGCGGACCTGTCGCGTATTGAGTTGCATCGTTAGTTAAAGCCTGCGTCAAAAAAAAGTGGTTCAATTGCCTGAAAGATAAATGTCGTGCTCATCTTTCTGATAACCGGATAGTCTCCAAGCGCTTCCACCGGATCCACATGTTCTATCCCGGCAAAATTAATCGACGCCATCTGTGCTCTGCTAAATTTGCATGACAGGATGTATTCGTCTTCAAGATACCCGGTCCGTTTACTGATGCGCTGGGTAAAACCTGAAACCACCACGTAGTCAAAGGGTAGTGTATGCAGGGCAATACCGGCCAGGCGCAACAGGCACCCATGAACATGGCGTGCGTAATTTTCTCGCTGTGCTTTTTGCGTCATGGCCTTTTCGGTGATTTCTGTACCGCGGGCATTCACACCGTAAGTTTTATCAGGCATGTCTTCTATCTCAGGCAGATCGACATCGAGCCAGACCGTGGACTGTTCAGGTTTGACTTCGAACGTCACCAGAGTTTCCCGTGGCCACTCAGTTTGCGCCAGTACCTCACCCAGTCGGGACTCAAAGAAAGCACTGTCCCTGCGAAACTGGTCACGGGCTTCAGCCTGCGATGCGATCAGCCTGCTTTCATGCTCCTTAGCCTCGAATTGCCAGTTGGCATACTGTTCAGCCCAGGCGGTGCGCTGCTGCTGATAGCGATGCTGGCGGAGCGTATTTTCTCGTTCCGTATCAGCCAGCGTCTGCTGCCATTGATTCCTGAGCTCCTCAAGACGCTCTGCACGGGCCGCATCGGATTCAAACCATTTCCCAAAAAATCCTACACTAGTGCTCTCATCCGGTTGCTCTGGTAAGGGCATCAACTCAGGTTTCGCCGGACGTACCGGCGCCGGTACCAGCCAGGGTTTCTGACGACTGGCCAGATATTCTGTTTCCAGTTCGGACCAGCTGATACCTTGGCGGGGATCCGGCGTCAGCTCATGGATATTGGCAATACTGCTCACAACAGACATCAGTGCGCCCACTTCCTTTTCGAGCTCCAGCCGAATAGAAGGATCGGGTTGTGCGCTACGGGCAGTACGTGAGCGGGCTGAGCTATCCAGTCTGGTGCGATAACTCAGGCCGGTACCCGGCAAACCCAGGTTGGCATAAGTGCCCCGGCTACCAATGGATACAGACGCCCCCCGCGGTCCTACGCTGAGACTCGGTGCGCCGTTACTTAAGTTCAGCCGTACGCCGGGAATGATGTTGATCGTTTTACGAAATCGAAATCCCATTACGACATCCTCAGTTTTTCTGTGACAGTGGCATCAGTCTGATACCCTCTGCGCTTTGTTCCGGGATCATGCCATATATCCGGGCTCGTTCCAGGATGCTCGCTGCCCAGCGGCGATGCGTTGCCGGTTCGCACATCGCGCCCTGCGATTTGAATACAGCCTGAGTGGAGTTGAGGATCCGGAGCGCATCCGAATGTTCGCCTGCTGATACCTTCAGTGCGTTTTCGATAACATCAATCTGAGCAGGGTGGATGGCCGTTTTACCCACCAGCCCATGCGCCATATCAAGCGCCAGCTCCCGCGCCATAATGTCATGATCGTCAATATGCTCACAGACTGGCGCCGTCAGCGCAAAATCACGCGGACCGAATACTGACACCAGCATTTTAATCACGTAGCCCATAGGCCCGTCGTAAAGTGTCAGATTCCGCGGCCGTCTCAGCGAGACCACATTCATCAGGTCATTTCCGCCGATACGCAGGGCAATGAGCCGATCAAGGCATGGATGAGAAAGTAGCTTTTCCGCAAGTTCACGCATCCTGAGGACATCAAACACGTCGTCGGTTTCAAGGGTCGGCATAAGACAAAGGTGCGTGTCTGCCATTGCCGCCCACCATTCCGGCAACGAGGCCAGAGTGAATTTTGGCAGTACAAAACCGTCAACGGCGCTCAGGTCGACATTCTGAACCAGCCATTGCCCCATTTCCGTATGTCGCGGGCGAATAAACACCAGCGGCCAGTCCTGGTTACCGGCACGTAATTTTTCCTGGCTGAGGAGCTGCAGCAGCTGTCTCAGATTTTCCAGCGCCCGGGGGATATCTGTTTCACTGACCGCATCCTCCAGACAAATGACCAGCGAGCGAAGTCCCGGGATCTTGCCGTCCAGGATAGCTCCCTCAATATCGTAACGGGTTGCGGGCATGTACAGCGTGGCGCCAAGATTCCAGGGCGAGAGGCGGTTTTTCATCAGAGCACCTTTTTAATAATGGTCACGGCCCGGTACTGGCCAAGTGCGTCACCCATTTCGGTAACGATGATCCCTTTATCGCGGGCCAGGCCTACCAGTAACTCGACATCCGGATCGCTGACTGAGCGTACAAACACATGATCGGGTACCCGGCGTAATACGGCGCGGGTTGCTTCAGCGATACCCGGTTTAATCCGGTTGATGCTGTCGACCGCATACCTGTCAGCAAGGAGGGCGATCACATCACGGCTCTTCTGCCACAGACCGGTATTCGCTGCCATATTCCAGTCGAGCCCGGGTACAGCCGCGGGATCGAGTTTTTCGCGATAATCGGCAACCGTCCCGACCAGCAAGCGGCTGCATTCGTACTCATTCAGATGTTCGCACACGACGCAGCCGTGTAACCCTTCAGTAGTCCATACAGAGCGTGAAATAAGGCCTGATACCGGCGCCCCCATAATCCCGAACGGGATCAGCCAGTCATCATCGCTTGCCGCCAGCCAGGAGCAGCCACACGGGTCAGCGAGCACCACAAGGCGGGGGTGTTCCGGATAACCGCTGCGTCCTTCCAGGGAGCGAACCAGTTGACCCGTGATCGCGCCTTTACCGGTCCAGCCATCAACGAACACAATGCTATGTGTGCCATGACGGGATTCAATGATATCCAGGGCAGCGGTATCGATGCCGCGATCACGAATGATGCTGATCCCGTAGTGGAAGGATGTTTTCCCCATGTCCCGCAGCGTCTGATGCAGCATCACGCCCAGAGGCACACCGGCCCGGACGAGACTTGCCAGAATAATGGGTTCATCACCAAAGCGGTTGGCCAGTTCGCGGGCAAGTTGTGTTACTTCGTGTGCCAGTCGGGCCGCGCCACGATCCAGTGCGCGTGAGAATAGATCCAGATGCCAAGAGGTAGGGGCAGGCTCCTGGCTCAGCATGTCTGAATAATGCTTTTTGCCGGACTGGATCAGCGCCTCTTTTTGGTCAACCGGCGTCATTTCCATTTCAATGGGTTTGAGCAGGAACTGGACATCACTGGCGTCGTAAGAGCCCGAAAAAGGAATGAGTGGCTGCATCTTACAGTTCTCCAAAAATTTTCATTGAGACGGCTTCAGCGAACTGGCTTTGACGCGGGATCCCGTACCAGCTGCAGAGCTTCATAAAGCGGTGATCGCTAAGACTGTCACCGAGCCCAATCACCGGGAATACACCTCGCTCGGCACGTAATTTGTTCAGCAACCAGGTAACGGCCAGACCTTTTTCCACGGGATGAGGAAGCCAGGCAACATTGTTGCTGTTACGGTGGATATAGAAGTCCGCGACCGGGAATACCGCTTCAATCTCGTCTGCAATGGCATACAGCTCATCAAGCCGTGTGCTGTCGCGGTGCTTCATCACCAGATAGACGGGTGTGCCGTCATATTCATAGTTGAGTCGCGCCCAGGCATTAATGCCCCTGGCTTCCATCATCTCTGTGATCGCACGTTGCATGGAGATAAGCCTCTCTTCGTACTGCGCCAGGCTCTGCAACATGTGCGCTTTCCAGTCCTCGTCAGGCTGACCCTGTGGGTTCAGGATAACGGCACCATGGGTTGTAATCGCCCAAGAGTGGAAGGGGATCTGCACGCGGCTGATTTCTTCAGTGCCGCGGGCCGTCACCGGAATAAGTTCAGCCTGCTCCAGTAACCAGTCCACCAGCATGGACTGCTCTTCAGTCATGAAGCTGCGTGGCGCTAAACTTCTGTCCAGCGCTCCGGTTTTAAAGGGCTCCAGCGCGAGCTCATCCACCATTTTGCGTCGGGTCTGGAAGAGGGTGTCATCAAGGTCACTCAGGACAACGGGTTTATTCATAGCTAATAATCTCCACACTGGCGGCTACTCCTGCCAGCGTCTTCATCAGGTGACTGTCCACGCTGGCCGCTGGCGTCTCGGTGCAAAGCAGAACGCGATCAAACCGCTGGTGCGCAACGTTGTATAAAAAATTGGGAATGCCCAGACCATAGTTATCCGTGAAGGCAATAGCCGACTGAATGGCGAAGCCTGTGGCTATCGGTGATCGGGTAGTGGAACTGTAAAACGCATCCGCACCGGCCTCGGCCAGACGCTCAGCAAGCAGGAACGGTTCCCACACAAATTCACCTGTGCCCAGCACCAGCACGCGTTCTCCCGGTGAGATGGTGATATTACGGCCCAGGTCATTAGCGGGCGCCGTCATCCCCAGTCGGCCCCAGGACTGTTTGCCGGTGATGGGGAAGTTACCCCGGGAAGTCACATTCACCGCTGGCATTACCGGGACGGGCGCGTCCGGGATGGGTTCCCACTGCCATGCACCGCTGACCAATGACAGCGTGCGCACCGGCAAAGGACAACGCGTTTCCAGCGCATCACCACTCCAGTCGGTGAGTGTGACAGCCACAACCTGCTCCAGCTGTGGCAACCGGCCAGTATTGCGCAGTGCCGCAAGGAGATTGATGAAGGTGTTACCGGTTGTGGCTTCATCATCAATCAGAACCAGGGTTCGCGCTTCGGTCACTCTGCGGCGCATTTCCGCCTCAGCGGGCAGGTAGATCAGATGATCTGTCGCATGGCTGTGCTCTTCCTTAAATTCACACAGCAGTTCACCGTCCTGAGGATGGCGCGTTGAGGTCAGGTAAACGGAATCCGCGTACTGGTGGCGAAGTTCATCAAACACGCCAGCCCCGAGACCTACCGCAGTCTCGGCCATCCCGATAAACAGCACCGGTCCGGGAACGGACTCCGGAAACTGGCGGGCCAGACGCTGGTATGCCTGACGCATTGTCGAAGGAGGAACCGGAATATGTCTGCCCAGCACTTTGCTGACAAAGAGAAAAGCACGTTTCGGGTTATGGCGCTCAGCAATATCAAAAAGATCGTTAAGGGACATCTCGCCCCGGGCGCGTGTGACCTGAATCGTGCCGCATGACAATGCACGTCGATAAACAGTGTCTTCGTTCAACAGTGACATAGTGAGCCTTAATTAATACGGTTGGTGAGGTCGGCTGGATAGACGATGACATCGGTAATGGATCGCACCGTTGCAGGCTTGAAGGAAACCATCGCGTTATCCATCACTTCATTTTTCGACATCAGGCCCAGCTGGTGGAAGGCAAACAGCCCCGGCAGATTTACGCCGCTGCGCAACGTGTATCCAATCCCACCTGACGGACGCATATTCGTCTCAAGCAGCACTGGCTTGCCGTTGTGGTCATTACGCGTCTGCACATTGGTGAGGCCGTCCGCGTTCATAGCCCGGGCACAGTTACAGGCCAGCTCGTATGCTTCGCCGCAGTTCACCAGATACTGAAGCGCACCTTCTTTGCGACGTCCCACAGCTGCGAGGACTTCACCCTTGTGCGCCAGAATATCGACAGAATATTCGGGTCCAGGCAGATACGGCATCAAAACAAGGGGGGTAAACGTCTTAGCGGCGCTCAGCGCTGCAATATACTGGCCGGGTTTCACGATCCGGTTTTCCGGGTTGTTGAATACCGCCATGGAGGAGGCCTCGTCATCGAAACGCCAGAATCCCATGCCATAAATACCCGTGACGGGTTTGACACATAGCGGAGTATCCGCAAAAGGAGGATTAGCAAGATGGTCCTGCAGCGCCGAAATCGAGTTGATGCGTACAGAAGGGACGACCGGCAGTCCACATTGCTGCATAAAGTCAGCGAAAGTAACTTTATCGTCGGCAAGCGTCAGCCAGTCAGAAGCCGTCGCGCCAGTGGTGAGCGTAGCGCCCGACGCTTCGATTGCAGCACGATGCTGTTCGAACCACTGACTATTTCGTCCCGTATGAACAGCATTAATCCCGTGTTTCCCGATAGTGTCGAGAATGAAAGCAAGGCGGCTTTCCGGGTCAGAGGGTTCGATTAGCGCATAGTCAGCAACGGCAAGCAATTCATTACGTTCGTGACGATGAGAGGCATAAACAACAAGATTGAAGTTATTAAATTTAGCGAAAGACTTCATTCCCTGAATAATATCACGCTGTGATGAAAGTCCTTCCATAAGCCAAATTTTGTTTTTCATTTTTTAAGTTATTACCTGATAAGTTCAAGCTGTTAAGGCGGTTATGAGAGTCTAAGAATGTCTTAAGTTGATGTCAATCATAATATGATTGTTAAATGCGGGCATTTTCAACGCTGTGACTGTGATCATGCAGGGAGTTTATACACTTATATTTCAGCAAATTGAAAGATTTAAGTGCGCAACAATGTAGCGAAAATACAGCCCTAAATCAAAAAACCCTAAAAATTTGTTCTTGCCTCAGAACTTCATCATGATATGATTTTTTACGTTAGTGGATAAGCGTTATCTCTGGGTTAACTTTCTCATCACCATTTAAGGAAATAAATATGGTTTCATTAAGCAAGAATCAGACGGTTTCACTCACTAAACAATCTTCTGCACTCAGCCAGCTTCAGTTTGGTCTTGGCTGGGATCCAATTAAGAAAAAAGGGCTGCTGGGTGGGTTGTTTGGTGGCAGTGGTTCCATCGATCTAGATGCCGGATGTGTCCTCATGGACAGCGCCGGAAACAAAATCGACACCGTCTGGTTCCAACAACTGAAATCCAAATGTACAGCTGTTGTTCACAGCGGCGACAACCTGACAGGTGAAGGCGATGGTGATGATGAAGTGATCAATGTCAATCTGAGCAAACTGCCTGCAAATGTCGAGTACCTGGCCTTTACCGTGAACAGCTTCCGTGGTCAGTCGTTCAACGATGTCGATAATGCATTCTGCCGTGTAGTTGATCAGACCAACAAAGAACTCGCCCGTTATCAGCTGACCGAGCAGGGCGCCCATACCGGCATCGTTATTGCGTCCCTGCGTCGTAATAATGGCAACTGGGACTTCACGGCCCATGGCCACCCATGCCGCGGTCGTACCATTACCGATATGCACTCCGATATCGTTTCAACGGTAGTCCGCTAATGAACCTGACGCCGGGGGGCAATGCCCCCGTACCATCACAGGAGCTCCGGGTTCGAATCACCTCAGGTGGTCCGGTTGACGCCTCTGCGTTTCGTCTTTATGCAGACGGAAAAGTGCAGGGGGATGCGGATATGGTCTTCTACGGCCAGCTGCGCAACGATGATGGCACTGTCAGCCTGGTGAGTGAGGGACAGTATTCAACATTTACTGTCGCTCTTAACCGGCTGAGGACCGATGTCCAGAAAATTGCCTTTACCGTTACCTGTGACGGTGGGCAGACCGTTGCTGGTCTTCGCAATCTGTCTATTGACGTAGAGCAGGGTGCAACCCGTCTGGTTAGCGGCGTCGTGGATTTAACGGGCCGTCAGGAAGCTGCGCTCATTCTGGGTGAATTCTATCGTCGTAATAACGAGTGGAAATTCCGCTTCGTTGCTCAGGGTTTCAATGGCGGACTAAAGCCGCTGGCGGAACACTTTGGTGTTGATATCGCAGACTCACCGGCTCCGGACACTACAACTGCGCCGCCTGCCGTTACGCCACCAGCACCAGCTCCGGCAGCTAATAAAGTAAGCCTGAGCAAGGTTTCCCTGACCAAGGAGAAACCAGCAATCAGCCTGGCCAAACGCGATAACTTTGGCGAGATCCGTATCAATCTTAACTGGAATCGCGCAAGCGGCAGCTCAGGACTGAGGGGCATGTTTGGTTCCAAAGGGATTGATCTGGATCTGGGTGCCTTTGTAGAGCTGGAAGACGGTTACAAATCGGTAATACAGGCGCTGGGTAATGCCTTCGGTGATTATCATGACGAACCTTATGTTCAGCTGCAGGGCGATGATCGTACTGGCGACAATGCTTCAGGTGAATGGCTGCACATCAACGGCCGCGAATGGAAGCACGTTCGTGAGGTCCTGATCTATGCCTTCATTTACGAAGGTGCGGCCAGCTGGGATAAAACAGATGGGATCGTCACCATCCATGTTCCGGATCAGCCGCCTATTGAAACCCGGCTGACAGAAGGCGATAACCGTCGCACCTTGTGTGCGATTGCCCGCCTTGTCAACGAAAATGGCGCCATCAAGGTGGAGCGAATCAACCAGTATTTCAAAGGCCAGTCTGAAATGGACAAAGCCTTTAACTGGGGCTTTCGCTGGAGCGCCGGTTCTAAATAACGTCACATCAAAGGATTTAACCATGAGTTTTTTCGACAAAGTTAAAGGTGCGCTTAATTCCGGGCGCGACGAACTGACCCGTCAGGTTGGCCGTTTCAAAAATAAGAAGTTCATGCAGGGTACAGTCGCTGTCTGCGCCCGTATTGCTGCCGCCAGTGACGGCGTAAGCTCGGAAGAAAAACAGAAAATGATGGGTTTTCTGCGTGCTTCCGAAGAACTGAAAATTTTCGATACCAATGAGGTTATCGAGTTCTTCAACAAACTGGTTTCAAGTTTCGATTTCGATGTTGAGATTGGTAAAGGTGAAACCATGAAGTACATCCTGGCGCTGAAAGATCAGCCTGAAGCCGCACAACTGGCATTACGCGTTGGTATTGCTGTTGGCAAAAGCGACGGTAACTTTGACCCGGATGAGAAAGCAGCCGCACGTGAAATCGCTGTCGCGCTCGGCTTTGACCCGGCTGAATTCGGCCTCTGAGATACATCCTTTAAAGGTAAATTATGGTTTCGACACATATTGGTTTTCCGGTTGAGACAGTCACAGTGTTTATTGCGCTGTCACTCGGTGCCATTTTCATTGACCTGTTCATGCACCGTCATGACAAGCCAATTTCGCTGAAAAGTGCCGCGCTGTGGTCCGTGTTCTGGGTCATTGTCGCGATGGCATTTGCCGGGTTCCTGTACGTTCACCACGGTGCTGAAGTCGCAAGCCTGTTTGTCACTGGTTATGCACTGGAGAAGGTGCTTTCTGTCGACAACCTGTTCGTGATGATGGCCATTTTCTCCTGGTTCTCGGTACCGGATCGTTTCCGTCACCGTGTGCTCTACTGGGGCATTATTGGCGCCATCGTCTTCAGGGGCATTTTTGTGGCCATCGGTGCTGGCCTGCTGAGCCTGGGGCCGTATGTTGAAGTGGTATTCGCCCTCATCGTGGCCTGGACGGCTGTCATGATGCTCAGAAGTGGCGGTGATGAAGAGGAAGTGGAAGACTATTCGCAGCATCTTGCATACCGGATGGTTAAACGCTTCTTCCCGATCTGGCCAAAACTTCAGGGTCACGCTTTCCTTCTCTCTCAGAAAGAAGTGGATGCCGAGCTGGCAAAACCTGAAAACAAAGATGTGACCATCGGTCGCGGTAAGAAAGCATGGCGCTACGCCACGCCGCTGATGCTCTGTGTGGCAGTAGTGGAGCTCTCCGATGTCATGTTTGCGTTTGACTCGGTCCCGGCCATCATAGCCGTCAGCCGTGAGCCACTGATTGTCTACAGTGCCATGATGTTTGCTATCCTGGGCCTTCGTACCCTGTATTTCGTACTCGAAGCCCTGAAGCAGTATCTGGTGCATCTGGAGAAAGCCGTTATCGTACTGCTGTTCTTCATCGCTGCCAAACTGGGGCTGAACGCAACAGACCATATCTGGCACCACGGGTATAATATTGCGGCCACCACCAGCCTGTACGTCGTGCTGGGTGTCCTGGTCGTCGGGATCATTGCAAGCGTCATGTTCCCGGGCAAACCAGAAACAGAGGGAAAGGAGAGCTAATCTCCTGAGAATTTCACTAATTCTATTACTAATGCATGAGGCTGAACTATGAGTGTTTCTCTTTCTAAAGGCGGTAACGTATCCCTGAGCAAAGCAGCTCCAACCATGAAAAATGTTCTGGTTGGTCTGGGCTGGGATGCTCGTTCCACTGACGGGCAGGACTTCGACCTGGATGCTTCTGCGTTTCTGCTGAGCGCCAGTGGCAAAGTTCGTAATGACGCAGATTTCATTTTCTATAACAACCTGAAGTCAGCTGACGGGTCCGTTACCCATACCGGTGATAACCGTACCGGTGAAGGCGATGGTGATGATGAATCCCTGAAAATCAAACTGGATACTATCCCGGCAGACGTGGATAAGATTGTGTTTGTGGTGACGATCCATGATGCACAGGCCCGCCGACAGAGCTTTGGTCAGGTATCCGGTGCGTTTATCCGCCTGGTGAACGACGATAACCAGACTGAAGTCGCTCGTTATGATCTGACTGAAGACGCCTCCACAGAAACCGCCATGCTGTTTGGCGAACTCTATCGTCACAATACCGAATGGAAGTTCCGTGCGGTCGGCCAGGGTTATGCTGGTGGCCTGGCTTCCGTGTGTGCTCAGTACGGCATTAACGCGTCCTGATAAAAGTCGCTTTTCTGTCCCCGGGCTGTTCATTCAGCCCAAACCCTAATTAATAGCAGGAGCTTAACAATGGCAGTTTCTCTCGTTAAAGGCGGTAACGTATCCCTTACTAAAGAAGCACCAACCATGAATGTTGCGATGGTTGGTCTGGGCTGGGATGCGCGTGTCACCGACGGTCAGCCATTTGACCTGGATGCGTCTGTGTTCGCGGTAGGTGATGACGGTAAAGTGCTTTCTGATCAGCACTTCATTTTCTTCAACAACAAAACCAGTCCTGACGGCGCCGTGGAACACCAGGGTGACAACCGTACTGGTGAAGGGGATGGCGATGATGAGTCGGTCAAAATTGATCTGACCAAAGTGTCAGCTGACGTTAAAAAACTGGTATTCGCTGTCACCATCTATGACGCCGAAGTCCGTAAGCAAAACTTCGGTATGGTGAGCAACAGTTTCATGCGCGTTTACAACAACGATAATGCTGCTGAAATCGCACGCTTCGATCTGTCTGAAGATGCGTCCACCGAAACCGCTATGATCTTTGGCGAACTGTACCGCCATGGCGCCGAATGGAAATTTAAAGCCGTAGGCCAGGGTTTTGCAGGTGGATTACCGGCGCTGGCATCCCAGCACGGTGTTAATATCTAATAATAATTACATACTCAACCCCGGTGCTGTCACTGGGGTTTTTTTATAGGTGTCTGCACATGGCAAAGAAAAAAGATGATGGTTCGGCTGTAATACTACTTTTTGTTGTAGCGTTTTTTGTGTTCCTGCCCTTTCTGATATTCGGGATGTTCTTCTACCGAAAATTAAAAAGAAAATACTCAGCAATACCAAACATCCAGCGTGTTTACGATATTGGCGTTCTGTTTAAAACGTTGGGTGCCTCCATTGCTGTAATTGTGGTTTCAGCCGTACTGGTTCTGCAACTGAGTGCACTTCCGGCTAAATTTGTATCGCCAGGAACCGCACATTACATTGCGAGAGTTTTATTCATTCTCTATCCGATTGTCATGATATGGCCAATGAAAAAAATGGCTGAGCGCATCGCCATTGAGTACTTCGGCATCGTCTTCAATGACAACGACAGAACAATTATCCTCCCAGCCGACATAGGCAATATGGGACTGGGTGACTGGCTTCGCCTCAGGTTCCTGAGCAGAATGGGCGAGCAGGACAGCATAGAGATACGCAAAATATCGAATATCACCCGAGAGAAAGGCGTCAATTTCTACATTCACGGTGATTTTGGGTCCCGCCGTATCAACTTTTCCAATAAACAAAAGCGTGACGAATGTCTTTCGGCGCTGCAGGCCAGAACCCGCGTAAAGGGTGGCAGAGACTACGGTTATTAAACAAGGAGCAGAAGCCATGCAATTACAGTCAGGTCAGAATATCCCTCTAACTTCATCCTCTATCACGCTCAACCTGCGATATCCGGTGCGACCGGCTTTTCGCGGCGAACCCGATACCTGCGTTTTCATGCTCAACGCACAGGGAAAGGTGAGTGGTGATAACGATTTCATCTTTTTTAATAATCTGAGTTCACCGGATGGCACCGTTAAACTGACTCCTGGGACACAGCAATCAAGCGTGCATATTGAACTTAACCGTGTATCACCGGCTGTTCAGAAAATTGCCTTAACTCTCGTCATCGATGGCAGCGATACCATTACCGGCCTGCAGCAGCTGAGCCTGCAGGCACCCGGCATCGCATCATTCGATCCCGAGACGGCAGGGCGCAGCGAGAAAGCCATCATCGTGGCGGAGGTCTATCGTCATAACGGCAACTGGAAGCTCCGGGCGCTTGGCCAAGGTTTCAATGGCGGGCTTGAGCCGCTGGCCATCAGCTACGGTGTTGACGTGTCATCTCCTGCTCCGACACCGGCTCCTCAACCTTCAACAGCTCCGACGATAAGTCTTGAGAAAAAGCTGGAGAAACAAGCGCCACGCCTGGTCAGCCTTGCAAAAAAAGCGACCGTCAGCTTGACCAAGCACAAGCTTAATACGCTGCAGGCGAGCGTAGCGTTTGTGCTCGATGCCTCTGGCTCAATGACCGGAGAGTTTTCAAGAGGGCATGTGCAGTCTGTACTGGATCGCATCGCTGTTCTTGCCGTTCAGTTTGATGATGACGGTGAAATGGATCTTTGGGGCTTTGCTGAAAAGCACCGAAAATATCTGAATGTCACGCTGAGTAATCTCGATAATTATGTCGAAACCATTCAGGGGAGTGGCAAACGCTCAAGGTGGGAATTACTGCCTGGCTTGGGTGGTACGAACAACGAGCCACCAGTGATGGAGGAGATTGTTGATTACTACCGGGACAGTAAGCTACCTGTCTATATCGTATTCATCACGGACGGCGGCATCAGTAAAACAAAAGCGATAAAAGATGCTATTCGTCGATCCGCAAATTATCCAATCTTCTGGAAATTTGTCGGCCTCGGAGGTTCGAATTATGGCATCCTGAAAAACCTTGATGATTTTACAGATCGTAAGATCGATAACACGCACTTCTTTGCCATGGATAATTTCGCAACCGTTAGCGATGAAGCACTTTACGATAATCTTCTTGAAGAATTCCGAACGTGGATTGATGAGGCTAAGTTAAAGAATATTCTGTAATTTTGAAGGCCACGTGCCTGGTGTAATTCCAGGCATATTAAGATTAACCCAGGCAATTTAACTTAAGTTTAATTTAATATTTCCGGCGTTAATGGCATGTTAAAATGCTGTAAAGCGAACAAATACGCTGTTTATTTATTGTCCGGAAGGTATGGATGTCGTATCTTCCGGAATTCTTTACAATGCCTCGTATGATGACATTTTTGTACCAAGGACCGTTGAAGCTAGAAAGTTAACTCTGGCTAAACACTTAGCTACAGCTTTTTAAGCTAATTGTATTAGCATCATCAATATGCAACATATCCTTGATCGTAATACTATATCATTCATCTCTGGTCACTATCACGAAACCTTTTCTTTTTTGCCTCCTGCATCGCCTGATGCCTTCTTCGTCTGGGCACCTCATTGGCGCCAAATATAATAACAAAAGCAATTATTGCAATAACAACAAATAAAATAATCATTTTCCGTCCTTTTTGAGTTTTTTATCGATCCCATCTTCTTCCTTTTCAAGCGACTTTTTACGTCGCTTTTCAAGATGGTCCGAAGCTTTTTTTCCTGCAAAAGCTGATGAAATAGCCGTCACTAATAACCCAACAGCGGCCAGGATGTTTTTACTTTGTGACAAGACCATACTCCTCGTTCAGAAATGTGTAGAAGCCTTTGTCTATATTGCCATTATCGAAAGGTTCCCGGCCATGGACATCGATTAAATTATTACGCAATTTTTGTATCTGCGACTTTAAATCATCCACCGGCATTTCGCCAGAAGCGTACTCATACCTCAGCAGTTCAAGCGAGACAATCGTTTCCAGTTGGGCGACATCTGCAGCATTAAGATCTTTGCTTTGCCGCAAACGCTCAGCTGCTGCTGTTACTACAGCAGGCTCGCAACAATCATCGGAGTCTTCAAAATGATAAAAGTTTTTTGTATTAGTGGCATGGTTTACTAAGCGCATACAGTTTTTATCCAATCGTCAAAATTTGATTCGCTGTCATTAAGTACGGCAATAGATTTTTCATAATGAGTCATGACCTGACGATGCTGTTTATGGACTATCAACACCGAACGGGCGCTGTTCCAGAGGAACGGACCGGCAATAAGGTAGTTCAGCTTTCCGGTTCGTCCAAGAGTTCCTGTTACCAGCAGAAGCATCTGTATAACAAGCGCAGTGCCATAAGCGATCACCGCAAGTTGCGTCTTATGCAGCTCTTTTTCATCTTCAGGAGTATCCAGTCCCCTGTGGGCAAAAGCGCCATAAGATAGTAAGAGCATCTTCATAACAGCGTAGGTGGATGCATCAGCTGCGTTAATAGTTCCGTACTCATCTCCCAGAGCTTCCATTAAAGGATTCGAGGCTGCATACCCTGTAGCTTTGGTGGGGTCCTCTTTCCACTCTGTAAAAAAAGAAGAAAAGGGCAGAGGAAGACCTTTCGTTGTGGGTAAATCGGAAAGATAGTGGGTCAGAATATGCAGTATTGCCTTCAAATGCAGGCCGAGGCCACTGCTACCGGGAAAGTTACTTTCGAGATACTTGAGTACCAGGGAATAGACCGATTGCCCTCCGACATCTTGCCCGCCATACGTATAACCGTCAGGCAGTTTCTGATTAAGATTAAAGTCGTGCCCAAAGATTGAACGATGGTTACCACCTGCCCGGTAGTCTAAGGGACTGGGGCCTTTATCCTTAGGCTTAAAATTCTCATGCAGCTTTACGAATTTCTCTTCAAGTGCATCTGCATAGTGATTTGTCAGTTGCGCAGCTCCAACTCCCATGATCCCAATGCAGACTGCCACAACAATATCATTGGGATTGAGTGAACGATAATCTGTTGATATCTCCAGGTCTGCAAGCATCGTCTCGAAATCCACCGTACCGACTGCCATTTTGGCCCGTTCATCCAGGGACAAGTGCGCGGTGGTAGGATCAACTATAATTTCACCTGTGTGCCTCTTCACCAGATAGTCAAGGTTGGTCGCTCTTTGATCCCAGTAAGCATCTTCCGGTTCTGCTATGAAAACCGATTTAATTTTGTGCCATATTTTCGCCATTTCGTCCTCATGAGTTTACTAAGCGGAGCTATGTTCTAGGCTGGCTGTCCGTCAGCATGACGGAATAGTGGATGCCATGTGGCAGACTGATTAATAATGGCTTATTGAGTGTCAGCGGGATGGTCTGTGGTGCAAGTGGTATTGTCCTGACAACACCTCCTACCAGATGGGCATTCACGTATTGTTCGTGATCATAGTAATTTATCTCACCACTGATTTCGGCCGTACTGTTTCCTTTATGTGGGTAAAAATCGATATAGATCGTCGCTGCTGCAAATTTTCTGTCCAGATCAGAGGTGAATACTTTACCAGGCAACGGACGGAGTGCGTACAGTAGCAAATTACGGGTATTGTCTTTTTTCAGAAGGCTTTCCGCGGTTACAGTTACTGTGGTTGGTCCTGAAACTGGTGACCGCATTTCCGTTATCAGGTACTGCGTTCTGTTTTCTGAGGGCATAGAACTGCATCCCATCAGCGTAAGACTTAAAGCAGCAACTCCTGTCATTCTGTACAATTCAAGTTTCCTTCTTTCATTATCATTAAATGATAGTCATTCTGTCAGTATCGGCATAGTTTGCAATTAGTTGATACTAATATGCTCAGAGGGTTTGAAAGGCAATACACATCCGGCTCATAAGTTGATGGTGTTAGTCACATCTGCTTTGGTTGTTATCCTTTAAGCTGGCTACTCCACTCCTCGTCCACTAATGATCACGCGCAACTTCCGCTTTTCACTCATAACCGCCTGATGCTATCCGGGGGATTTAGTGTCAGAATTGGATATTGCTATTCTCATGATATGTTCGTTGAAGGAGAACATTTTGAACCTGAGTAAAGATGGATACCCACAGGGTCTGTTAGTACGGGCAGTGTGGGACTGCTGTAATGAGCTTTATCAGAAACTCGGTCGAGCACCCTCCCGACAGGAATTCAATGATGAAATTGGCAAACGCGAACCCCATCGCATAGGTATTAGCACCCATTCCCGCCAGTGGGGAGAATGGATGCGTCATCATAATTTTTCAACGTTTGATGTTGATGTGTCTGGTATAATTCCTGAAGAAATGCACTATCCGCAATATCTCCGCGTATGGTATGCCGTGACACAACTGAATTCCGCTTCTGCTACAAATATTGTTAAGTGGATCCGTAACAGCAATGCCCCCCTGAAAGAGACCGAGATTCGCATTCAACTGGATGCATTAACCGTCAATAGCAACTCCCGGTATCGATATCTTGGTAGCCGAAAAAGCGCTCGGACTGACCTGGGTAGCCCATACGATTTGTTATTTCGTAGTGGAAACCTACGAAATACACGGTATGAACTGTATGTGCAGGAGCTGCACGGCATATGGGACATTGGCGATGATGGTAAGACGCCAATTCAGATTGCAGTCCCCAGGCCAGGCGACAGGATGGTAGTTGAAGCGAGAGATGAATTATTCAATGAATTGCCTGAAGATGAAGGTGACTTTCGCCTTAAAGCCCTACGCGAGGTAATTATTCGAGAAGGGCAACCAGTATTTAGACGAAAGCTCATTGAAGCTTATGAGGGTAAATGTGCAGTAACGGGCTGTTCAATCCAAGTGTTACTTGAAGCTGCACATATTACCCCCTACGCAGGAGCTTGGCATACCCGTGCTCAGCATGGGCTGTTACTGAAAACAGATATCCATACTCTGTTTGACCGCGGTTTGCTCTGGATTGATACCGAGTTGAAAATAAGGATATCAGAACAGTTGGCCGGAACAGAATATGCAGAGTTAGATGGCCGAAATCTCAGGTTACCTAAAGATAAGCAAAACTGGCCGTTAACAACTCATCTGAAAAATCATCGCCAATATTGGATTGAAAATCGTAAAGACGTTGAAAGTGCTTAACGTTACTACTGTCTGCATCTCGCTCACAGCGGAACTTTATCTCTTAAGTCGGTCCGTTTTGAGCCTGAAGCGGACGTGGGAATTTTTGCCGACTTGTAAGTTGGACTGACCCCGCCCCGGTAGACGATCCTGCCCTATAGTTTTTGAGCATAGGAGGAGCGTATGGGCACACCACGATTTACACCTGAATTTAAGGAAGAAGCCGTCCGTCAGATAACAGAACGCGGTTATTCCGTTGCCGAAGTATCCGACCGTCTGGGCGTTTCTGCACACAGCCTCTACAAGTGGCTACGGGCTATCAAACCTGATAACAGCGAACAGCATGCCCGGGATTTACTGGAAGCCAAAAGCGAGATCCTGAAACTCCGGGCGCAGCTAAAACGCACCGAAGAAGAACGGGATATCCTGAAAAAGGCCGCGCGGTACTTTGCAAGGGAGCCCGACTGAAGTACCGCTTTATCAATGAACACCGCACTGTATGGGGTGTGATGACGATGTGTCGGGTACTGAATGTCGCCCGGGCCGGGTTCTATGCGTGGCTGCACAACCCGGTCTCGGCGCGTGATAAAGATAACCAGCATCTGCTGATGCTTATCCGCGACTCATATTCACTGAGCGGAGGCGTATACGGTTACCGGCGGGTTCATGGCGACCTGAACGAAATCGGGGAAACCTGCGGCAAAAACCGGGTGGGTCGTATTATGCAACAAAACCGGATCAAAGCCGTACGCGGCTATAAAGCGCCGCGTCGTATCGCCGGCCGGCCTTCAGTGGTTGCCCCTAATCGCGTGCAGCGGCAGTTTACTGTTGTCCGGGCCAATCAGGTCTGGGTCACAGATATTACTTATATCCGCACCTGGCAGGGCTGGCTGTATCTGGCGGTGGTTATCGATCTCTTCGCCCGTAATGTGGTCGGCTGGTCGATGAAGCCCACTCTCTCACGCGAACTGGCACTCGACGCGCTGATGATGGCCGTCTGGCGGCGAAAACCGGACGGCGAGGTCATCGTGCACTCAGACCAGGGCAGCCAGTACGGCAGTGACGACTGGCAGCGCTTCTGCCGGGCTAATAACCTGGCCCCGAGCATGAGCAGGCGTGGCAACTGCTGGGATAATGCGGTGGCCGAATCGTTCTTCAGTTCGCTGAAAAAAGAGCATTCAGAAAACGCATCTATAAAACCCGGGATCTGGCCCGGGCCGATATCTTCGATTACATTGAAGTGTTCTACAACCCACAGTCACCTCGGCGGCCTCAGTCCGGAGGCCTTCGAACAGGCCTCATCGTGAGGACAGAATTTTTCTACGGGCGTGGGGTCAGTCCATGAAGACGAGCAATCAAAACTGGTTGATAAATGTATTACAGATGACCTTAAGATATTGAATTCTTGTTCATCTTTTGATCATAAAATGACGGCTGCGGGAATAGAGGAGAGTCATGAGATTTACCATCGAGCTCAGCATTTAAGTGAATTGCAGCATACATTAAAAGGTGAAATTCAGGACTAAGTACACAGACAGAACTTGGGAGCTAAAACTTAAGTTTGTATTAAAGCTCCCGAGTAATGCCCGAATCATACTAACCAAATATTTTCATTCAGATTAGAACATCCCTTAGTTTTCTAATAATTGAACGACTATTAACCTGCCGCCTTCTTCTTTTGATAGAATAAACTGAGCATTGTCCGTTAGTTCCAACTTTTCCCCAACCGCAATTTGTCGTTTATCTGGTAAAGTCATGAGACCCTGTATCCCTTCATTTACTAACCACCATTGGTCGTTATGGAATACAAAATACCCTACGCGTTTTTTTTGCGCTTCCGTTGTACGTTCATTTGGCGCAATAAGACGATTCACATGCCACGCATAGATAGATTGCCCGCTCCATACCATCAACCGGTGGTCATCAGGACGATAGCTGCCCTCTTTACGCGAAGAGTACAGATTTAGCACGGGTAATTTACCCTTGTAGGGTGTCCCGCAGTATGGACAGACCGGTTTTGTCTTACCCGAGAAAACATACCATTTCTGTTCACAATCCTTGTTCTGGCATGGCTGTATCAGGTCGACTGTTTTTACTAGAGCTGTTTCCCACTCATCGGCGGTAGGTCGTTTAGTGGCATCATGTAAGCCATCAATGAAAGCTCGTTCGAACAGTAACGACAAATACGGGCCCATAATTGTGTACGGTATTTTAGCCGGGTCAGCCCACGGAAGTGAAAATGAGGATAACTGACCGACTTTAACTGCATTACTTTTGTCTACCGGATGTTCAATGAAGAGAGCCTTCTCACCCATCGATAAGCTCTCATCACGTACTTCATCCGACATGTCATGTATTTTTCCGCCACGTAGAGGGTGACGGAAAAAGAGGTACATGTAGATAAGCACCGAAAGCGCATGGCGGTCAGTAGTTATGCTTGGCAGTACACGGTTCGGATCTTCTTTGGAAAGATGGCTGGTTTTAACCACTTCCGGAGCGATAAAATCCGGTGTTCCCACCACGTCGGGAGGATACTTTCCGGGAACAACCAGGCCGTCTACGTCGATGATACAGGCATGGCCGTTTTCTGGATCGATCAACACGTTTTTATAGCTAAGGTCGCTGTGACAGAGGCCAGCCGCATGCATCCTTCTGACGGCTCTTGTCAGCAGCAGACAGACCTTGAGATAGGTTAGCGTATTCCCTCGTTCCCGCGGGTCGAGGAATTTACTCTGATTGCTGGCGCTCGCAAACCATTTGCCTTCTTTCTCGCGGCCTTTTATGCCGAGAAAATCATCGTTTTTGGAGCCATATTTAAAGAAAAAGTGGCTTTGATATGTTGGAACCACAATGCCTATTTTATTCTCGTGCTCAACAACGTGGGTTGGCCAGCAAAAAAGGTCCTTCCAGTATTCCCCCCCCGATTGCCCAAAAATGTTTTGCCTGTAGCGGCCGGTGATCATATCAATACGTTCCCGGGCCTGCTCATTCTGCGGTTTATGATAAAAAGCGACGACATAAGATTTATCAGGCGAAAAGAAAACATCCTTCATCGAGCCCGACCCAATCACCTCATCTACGAACTGGACTGTTTCGCCGTCCTTTGTTTTGCACGTAACGATATTTGCCATATTGATCACCGAAAAAGCGTCTCTCTTACCACAACACCGCAATAGTGCGGTCATCATGGTTCCCTGTGGAGAAAAAGTTTAGCCATTCGCCTAACCTCTCGGGCGCATTACTGGCTTCTGCGAGGGCAGGGGTGAGTTCATTAACGAGGCGAGTCCATTTTTCGTCACTACGAAGTCCATTATCTGTCTCAAACAGAGGATCTGAAACGCCGTCTGTCATGAGGATCAAGTGAGATACGTCATTCCATTTGCCCACACTAATGCGGCCGGTAAATGACGGGTCTGCAATAATGTTCTGGTCAAGGAAGCGTGTTTGCCCTGCATATTCTCCGCTATCGGGGTTTCCCAGTATGCGGATTTTACCGGAAGGGCTGTATGCTCCTATCGCACCATCACCAAGCCAGAAAGAAGCAGCAAACAGCTCTTTATCAGTTCGTAGTGCTACAGTTGCCAGAAGGGTTGTTGAATAGGTTTTCACCGGTTGTTCTGCGCAAATTGCTTCGTTCTGGATGCTGTTGACCGCAAGCGTTGCTGCCTGTTTGAAATGATGAAGCATGGCGTTTATGGTTGCCTGCTGGTCGCTCCCTTCCCACGCCCTGATATGCTCGCCTAAATGGATGCCTTTCACTCCACTGAGTTGCCTGAAAAGGTAATCGCCTGCCGTCCTGACTGCTATCCGGGAGCCTTCTCTGGAATTTACCGCACTACCGGCCCCGTCTGCGACCAGCATGACTGACCATCCTGTTTCATGGCAGTGGTTGATATAGAAGTCATCATCTCTGAAGCTCCCGGCATGCTCATGGGAGCGTCCCCGGCGACTGGCGGCAGCAATCCGAATGTTATCCCTGACCAGGCCAGCTGAGTCCAGATGCAACTTAGGGTAGGAAGCGTCAGCGGGTGGTTCAATCACTTTCCACAGGCTTCTTGGGTCCGCGTTTACTACCAAAAGCACTTTTGTCTCGCAGTCGTCGTGCGAAGCGCATGACCAGCGTACTGTAAGCTCAAAATCTCCACTTTCCGTGGGAGTACCTGTAAGCAACTGATGTTCTTTTTCATAAGACAGACCTATGTCCCGGGGAAAGACTATGTCCCTGACAGCTGACTGCTGGCCATCATCCAGAGCAATGGCGACCGGTGACGAAAAATGTTCGCCAGCCCGGGCGTTGGGTATGGTTATTCTCGCTCCTGGGGGAGCAGGAAGTTGCACCGCTAAGCCTGTCCGTTGCTGGCCTGTCGGTATCTGCCCGGGTTTTAGTGCAGGAGATACCGGGCTCACACCTTCATTGTTTGTCGGTTTATCAAATGCGTAAAAAGGCATCAGCTTCCAGAACGGAGGATGTGGTTCATTTTCTGGCAGGGTTTGCAGTTCTGGTGTATCAGGAGCGTCGCTGCCCGGGTTATCCGCATCATTCCCGACCAGCTGCTGCTCGTCGGTAAGACCTGATGCAGACGTGACGGCAGATGAGTCATTATCACTGTCGTTAACCCCGGCAGAGGAAACCTGAGCAAGGCTATTAATCCGCTTAATGAGCTGCATAATCCCGGAGTAAAGGGCTGGATCCTTCGTTAAAAGGGAAAGCTGATCGTCTTCAACAGTCAGGCCCAGCTCAGAAAGCACTAAGCGAATAACCTTCTGTTCAAGTGAAGTATCTTGTGACATCAACCTCTCCCTCTGTTTACGTCGAAATTAGTGTTCCCGCCATCGTTGCTGAATGAAAGGCCTTTTTCACACCATGGGCAGATCACGTCATCCGGGCCGTCTATGCACAATAACTTCCCGCATGAGCACATGGCAAACGCACTGGCATTACCACAGTGCGGGCACCCCGGTACGCCATGCAGTTCACTGGTGTTAACCTGCAAACCGGTCGCGGTGGCGTCTGACCAGGCAAAATAGTCCTCATCGATGGGATAGCATCCGGCAATGTTAAAACTGTTGAGGTTAAGCTTGAAGTCCAGCCCGGAAACCGTTGCTGGTGGCCGTTCATACTTCATCAGGTAAGGGCGGCGTGTTTTGCTGCAACGGCCGGTGAGCGTAACGCAGTTTTCATCGTACGCCTTTATATGCTCATCTTTGGCCAAGCGTACTATATATTCAGTCTGGCTGAGCTCCGGCTGTTTTTCGTCCCCAACGCTGCGGCTGTGGGCAGTAACGGAGGCCGTGATCCATTTAATGAAGCGCGTAAAGTCGCCTTCCTGAGACTCTGTGAAAAGCATGGCATTCTCTGTCAGCTGCCGGAGGATATTAAGGTCCGCTGACGGGCCCAGGCCAACGGCAATGAGGTTCACCTTATTCGCGTAGTGATCTTTCCAGCGTTTCACTTCTGTAGTTGTGTCGTCAGTCGGACGTCCGTCGGTAAGAAGATAGACGACGGGCTTCCAGTCGCCTTTAGTCTCATGAGTGGTTTTCCTTACCTGGGTATCAATTTGCACGGTCAGTTCTCTCAATGCAGCACCGAGGCTCGTGCCGCCGCCAACGGGAAGGCGGGGAGGGTAGAATGAGGAAATTTCGTGCAAAGGTACAATCGTACGGGCTATACCGGCAAATGCGATTACCGAAACCCAGGCGGTTTCAAGTGCGTGTGGATCTTTTCTTAAATCTCCGACGATCATTTGCAGACCATCAGTCATTTTTTTCAGGTTTTCACCGATCATGGACTCCGAACAGTCCAGGACAAAAAAAACGGGAAGGCGTCTCATAATATTCCTCGTACGGCTGATAACAGCCTGCGGAAAAAGGTTCTGTACAGGAAGATGCTGCCAGGTAGAGCAGCACCTTCACGTCTGTCAGAGCACCAGCTGGATTTCTGGTGGAGGAGGTGGAAGGGTATCTGATCCGCTATTAATACCCGCACTTGTACTGCCGGAAGAAACGCTGGCTGAAACCCATTTAAAGAACCCTGCAAACGCGGTTGAATCAAGTGTCTCCAGAGACACAACCTTATCAGTGAGTTGTTTTAAATGCTCATGACCCGCTTTGGGACCAACGGCGCAGGCGATGATAGAGCCGAAACTCCGGCCACGGATAGCTTTAACTGCTTCACCGTACGCCCAGCTATCAGAAGGTGTACCATCAGTCATCAGGAATACTAGGGGACGCCAGTCTCCTTTGGTATCGCCATCTGAACGACGCACATCTCTGTCCACACACTGCATCAGACATTCAAGGGCTGAACCGGTGAACGTCCCGCCTGCGCTTGGTACCAAGATGTCCGAATACTGGAAGTTTTCCAGCGGCGTGAGAGGAATAAACTCACGCGCCTCATTGTCATAGGTGATAATTGATATATGTACACTTTCGAGTGCGTATGGATCCTGGCGCAGAGCACTAAGCATCGCCTGAATTCCAACGTTAACGGAATGGATGGATTCACCACGCATCGAGCCGGAAGTGTCAATAACCAGGTAAACAGGCAGGCGGCGCATCAGACGTAATTCCTCAGGTGTGAGACAAACGAATCTGATTCTGAAGGCTCACCAATTGCCCTTAGTTTCCAGCCCGTAGACTCGCGGACCAGTTCAGCAAAAACCATGGAACGCTGGCTGGCGAAGGCCGGTCCGCCGGAAAGATCGAACCGCGCCATTTCAATATTACGGGCGTCTACAGCCCGAATGAAGGCATTCTGAACTTTGCCAAAGTGCTGCTGTAACTTTTCGCCATTGTAGATCTGGACGATAAACACAATTTTCTCGTACTTAGCGTCAAGGGAATTCAGGCGAACAATAATTTGCTCATCGTCTCCATCACCGGCTCCAGTACGGTTATCGCCCGTCAGCCAGATATTGCCTGACTTGTGACGGAGGCTGTTAAAAAAGATGATATCGCCATTCACAAGCGTTGGTTTGCCATTTTCTCTATCACCAAGGTCGGTAACCTTTCCAGCTGAATTACACAGGAAAGCAATCACATCGAGGTCGTACTCTTCTTCTTTCTTGCCAAAGATCCCGCCAAGAAAACCCTTCTTATCTTCATTGATATCCCAACCGAGGCCAATAGTAACGGACGAGAGATCGTATTCATTTTTTTTCAGGCTTACGCCCTGGCCTTTGCTCAGACTGATAGACATGACATCCCCTTAATCAATAAAGTTATAAAACCACATTCACTTCTGGTGGCGGCGGTGGCAGGTCATCAAGACCAATCACTTCTTTTTTATTGGATTCAACTTTCTGACTGCCTACCGAAATACTCGCACTAACCCATTTGAAGAAAGCTTTAATCGTCGAACTGTCAGCAGTATCCAGCTGAAGCACTATTTCAGTAATTTCTTTAAGTGCGCTGCTATCGGCATCATGACCGGCTGCACATGCCACGACTACGCCGGTTCGTGCCGCTTTGAAGTCGTTCAGGCCTTTACGCCAGTCATCAGTCGGACTTCCGTCCGTCATCAGGAACACAAGGGGACGCCAGTCACCTTTCGTGTCTGCTGTCGTTTTCTGTACTTCCTTAGCAATGGAACTGGCCGTGAGAGAAAGCGCTTCGCCAAGGGATGTAGTGCCGCTGGCTGTCAGTGCTGGCAACTGGAAACTCAGGAGATCTGTCAGAGGTACGGCCTGTCGGGCGGAAGAGTCAAAGGTGATCACTGACACAAAGGCTGTTTCAAGTGCATACGGATCCTGTTTCAGTGTTGTAAGCAGCGTCTGAACACCATTCTTCACCGCTTCGATAGGCTCTCCGTGCATAGAGCCGGATGTGTCGAGTACAAGATATACGGGTAAACGTCTCAAATGGAAATCCTTCTGAAGTTGGTTATTGCTATGTTGATGAAGTTTAATAATTTCGTTTTATCGCCAAACATCCTTGAAAACAACAATCATCTGCAAGAAATCATAAGCGCTACCCAAAAATTGGGGCTAGATACGTATGGTACTTTAGTTTAGCTTTCTCAAGATTAGAATCATGTCTCACCAGAAATGGCTTTTATGCCGAGACATAGTTCACAAATGCTAATGTTGCATGACATGTTGCGAATCATTATGTTTCGTTAAACATATTTGCTAGTTTTTAAGAAACGGCTATCACGTTAAGTTATTATATAGGAAATAAATTAAATGGGACTAACTTCAGACGGTCGGTGGGAAATAAATAATATTTTATTGCACGATTTATTGACATACTCTGATGGCAGCGCAAGAGTTGGAGAACTCAAGGCTTGCTGGAGTTCAGGCCATGGTTTTTATATCGTAAAAGGTATTGTTACCTGGTTAACGATGCGCTCTTTAAAGATTGAAAGATTACCGTGGATGGCTGACTTTTCATTTACGACTCTCAAGTATGAAAAAAGATTATATATACCTATTCTAAAATATTTACAAGAACACCCAGAGGTAGTAGATGAAGCATGCAATGAGCTTCTTGAAATCTACGCCCATACGCAGAGATTCTATGCAGGTAAAACGCATATTAGGCTTGGCAGAGGGTATAAAAGCTCAGATGAAGTGATTACAAAGAATGACGATTATGCCAAAGCGGTATATCATCATGCTGTCGCAGCACAGATGGTTAATAAAGGAACTATTGACATACCTCATGATGTGATTACCTCATGGGGTAAAAACAGCAATTACAATGCTGACTACCTGGTTGGTGTTGATATGGACGTGGCTATTGAGGATATTTTATTATCAGCTGAAACCATTGCTCCAAGACAAAACGAAATACAACATAGTGCTCTCGAATCTGGAGAATTCCTTGTGCTGAACCGTAGCTGGGATGGTTTGCTTAAAGTAAATGCTGAAGCTGTTACGGCGCTGAATGGATTTTCAATACAAGAACCCGAAAATCAGGATGAGGCAAGAAAAATATTATCGGAACCATTACCAGCGTACCGGCCGATGGATAATTATAATCAACTAGTTTTAGATAAACGAAAATCTCCACAGTCTTTCCGTTCACGTATATCACGAGCGTGGAATATCTTAACAACGAAATATCAATAATTGTCTTAATTTGCGCCGACTACAAACCTTCTGAAGGTCAAAAGTAGATCTTCAGATTTTCGCAATCGCATGTAGCCGATATGTACTCTTTGTAAGCTATGACCAAGTGCGCAAAGTGCAACCGAAAAATCATAACCCATTGATTTATATGTTATTGCAAGATTAAATAGTCACCCGATTTAGCAAGTTTGAAATGTCACCTAAAGTGACATAAAGGAGTGGTGGAAATGGGGTTTTAAACTGGAAGAGACGATGGGGTGACGTTTCCTGCATGAATGGCGAGCGCAATTATCAGGAATCTTACAAGAGAAACATCTAATTCCTTGCTGAGTATACATTGACTCAAGTCACCACTTTGAGTATAAATTAACTCATCATTAATTGGCTGGTATTTAGACGTGAAAATTAACTACGTCCGTAAGCAAAGTGGAAAAAGAACAACAATCATTCTGCCTGATTCTATATGCGAACTATGGTTTACAACTCGCCCTCCAGTGAGCGAAAGTTGTGCGCGACAAGCGCTTTGTGAACTGCTTGAACAACTTGATGACCCCAAAGCTGGAACCACCTTCCAGTCTCAGGCAGAACTCGTGATTCTCGGTGACATCCGAGCATATCAGAACCGGCTTTTAGCCAGTAATGATGAGCTAAAGTGTCGCGTAATTGACTGGATTACAAGTACGCTTACGAGTATTACCCCTCCAACAGCTCAGGCGTCAGAAATTTTAGAAGAATTGGAAAAGTTGAAATTGGTTCCATGGGAAGTGATTGAGAAATTTGATTCACTGGAAGAGCAAAGGTGGAAATAGTATCCAGTGAATCGCTCAAGATAAATTCAATTTTTAAACCAAAAAGAGCAGGGGCTAGCGTTTTAAGCTGGCCCTGAACTCCTCTGGATTGCTCAGAACCGGATTAATCGCCCTGAGTTGTTCCTGAACCCTGGCCTGAGCTCGTCGTTTGGGCATCTTTTTGCTCCGGTCACGCTTACCATCGCGTTCAAGTTCATCCATTTTACTTTGCGCCAGCTTCAGAACAGCCCCAAGACGTTTGTTATCAATAATTTGCCCCTGGTCGACACATTCCAGTTTATCGAATACCTGATATTTGAGTGAACGGTAACCGTATTTGAATGCCAGCGTGCCGTCTGGATAGTCGTAGACTGTTATTTTCTCGCCAGCGATGCGAGTGTTTTCTTCAGAAGGCTCAACTAGATAGATCATTTTGTCATAGCGGAATGTCAGCGTTTTAGACAGCTTACGCAGCTCCTGCCAGGCAAAAATATCATCCAGCTCTTCGTTGCTCTCAGCCACGGGTCGGTGCAGATCTTTGGGGTATTTTGCTGGTCTTGCGAAGCGACGATTGAAATCAGCGATGAATGTATCCAGCCAGGCGTTGGCTGCTTCAATACTGCTGATTCCCTCAAGACGCATCTCCTTGATTAGCCGATCCTGAAGTGTCTGATTTGCCCGCTCCACGCGGCCTTTAGCCTGTGGACTGTTGGCACAAATCAGCTCGATCCCCAGTTCAGAAAGCACACGGCCAAACTGGGTAACACCGGTTGTGGTTGAACCACCATTATTGACCCTGAAAATGCCGTGCTTGTCGCTGTAGAACGCAAGGGGCTTTCCGTGTTGCTCGAGATACTCGCGGGTGGCCATCATGTAATCAAAGGCTGATTCAGTCTCACCAAAGCGGAGGTGCATCAGGCGACCAGTCGCGTCATCAATAAAGACGAGCAGGCAGCATTTCGGCGCTCGACCTTCAAACCAGTCATCCGGAGAACCATCAATCTGAACAAGTTCTCCGAGGCATTCACGCCGGTATCTGGGTTGATGAACGCGGGGCCTGCGACGTGAGTAAGGAAGCCAGAGCCCATCAGCCGTCATCCATTTTCTGAGCGTTTCAACGGATACTGTGATGCTGTGACGTTCGCGCAATTTTTCTGCGGCCAGTCTTGGTCCAAAATCGCTGTAATGCTCGTGAAGTAATGAAAGAATACGCAGCCTGAGTGACTCAGGAAGCCTGTGATTACCGGGGCGTCCACGCCGAAGGTTTGCCAGTCCTGCAGCGCCAGATTCGCGAAAGCGGTTTATCAGACGCTGTGTCTGACTTTCGGTCAGATCAAGCTGCTGAGCTGCATCACGACGACGCATGCGCTTTTCAACAACTGACTGAATGACATTGATCCGACTGAGTTCTTTATCTGACATAGTCACAAGCATCCTGATGTCTCCATGGCCTGAGGATTTGATCCTTTATGCCAGAAAAAGTGACATCACTAAATGGGTTAAAAGTGACATTAGAATATTGCAGTTACAACCTTAGTACGCATAACAAAGATTATGTTAAATTAAAATTATTTTATGTTTATAATCAATTAGTTAATAGCTTCCCTTTCCAGACTCAAAACCTACTGTGGTAGTTTGAGAAACAAAGTCCGCTCCTGGGTTTGTGATGCCTTAAAACCATGATGAAGATAAAAGCTTTTGGCCACTTCAGTCAGTGCATGAACCATAATGGCACGGACTCCAATATTTTCAGCTACACGGTAACAACGCAGAACTGCATCATGCAGTAAATCAGCTCCGAGCCCTTTTCCACGGAATGAAACATCGACTGCCAGGCGAGCAAGTATGATTACGGGAATTGGATCTGGCATATTGCGCCTGATATTTCCCGTTGCTTCTACGTGGTTAACGCTGCCGGTGGCCAGAGAGTAAAAACCGACAACCTGTTTCGTGCCTGTTTTACAAACAACAAACGTTCGGGCTGAACCGAGAGCCTGATTTTTTAATCCTCTCTGTTTAAGCCAGTCATCTAGTACAGCCTCGCCACTGACGAACTCAGTAAGTTGATGGGAGCTTGTTAACGGTTCTGGTGCTGTTACACGTCCCACTGAGGTTTCCTTGCCAGAAGTGTATCGATGGCAGCATCATCCGAAACTGGTGCATCGAGCATATCGATAAATTCTGCATACTGCTCATCGTTAAAATTGAATACACGCCGATCGAGGATCACATTCTCCGCAGCCTGGCATGCCATTTCCAGAATGAAGTCTGTACGTGATTTATGGAGAATCTCTGCAGCAGCATCGATGAGTGCTCTTTGCGATTCCTTGGCTCTAAGATTGAGCTGAATATCGGATTTCATATCTTCCCTCCTTGTATAGCAATTGCTTTACAAGCATAGCACAAGATTAGTGTATAGCAAAAGCTATACACATTTTAATCATTAAAGTTATGACCCTTACGTTTGACCTTGTATCTTGTTGAGTTAAATGCCCTGCCTACAAGTTTCTTTTCGCTCTGTAGGCTTACCTGATTACACCTAACGATCTGAGATTACGGAGAACGCAGCCGGTTAAAAATCTCGTAAGGGTAATCAGCGCTTACGATGGATAGTTATCTGGTCTAACATCTGGAAAAATTACTGACGAGAAGGTAGTATTCGGATCGACAGCGATCGTCTTGTGGTGGGACAGATTGTTGATTCAGATTACTTTTGTGACCTAGACTGCTTTGTGGTGAGGCAGGTGGGTGACAAAGATGGTTTACGGAAGAAATGCGGACTTCCGGAAACAAACAGGGACAGGACGTGTCCGTTAAAACGTCCAGGAGCAGGTAACGGGATTTCCCGGAGCCTGAATGCACAAACCCCCTGATAGCTTTCACGAACTTGGCGGAACGTAAGGTATCAGGGGGTCTAAAAGCAGGCGCGTTGCCTGTGAAGGATTATAACGCATGCACCACATAACACAACACCCGGCCGCCATAAGAACAGGCCGCCGTGAATGACGATCAGATTTTTGTTCACTGGTCAGATCTACCGAAAGATGAGCTAACCCGTTTCTGGCAGGATGTCGATGCCGGCACGCAGGGTAATTTCCTCATTGCACCGGTCAAAAAACTGACCCGCCGCAAACGCGGTGAGCATTCCACAAAAGCCAAATGTGAGAACCCGGCCTGGTATCGCCCGGAGCATTATAAAAAGCTCTCCGGACAGCTCGGTCATGCCTACAATCGCCTGGTGAAAAAAGACAAAGAAACCGGGCAGGTCAGTCTGCGCATGCATGTTTCTCGTCACCCTCTCTATGTCGCCGGCCGCCGTAAAGCGGGACGTAAATATGGCTTCCGTCCGGAACGTCAGTGCCTGCTCGATGCGCTCTGGCCAGTGCTTATCAGCTTCTGTGATGCCGGCAAGCATACTGTCGGCATGTGTATCTCCCGTCTTGCAAAAGAGCTCAGTGCAAAGGACGCCAAAGGCAATGTCATTCCGGAAACGGAGGTGACAGTGTCACGCCTTTCACGGCTTATTGAGGAACAGGTACGGTTTGGCGTTCTTGGCCTTGCGGAAGAACGCACCTGGGATCGTGAATCCCGCTCCTGGCTGCCAACGTATGTCTATATCACCCCCGTGGGATTTCAGATGCTGGGCGTCGATATGGACAAGCTGTTTAAAGAACAGGAGAAGAAGCTCCGTCAGAGCGCCGAGCGTGAGCAGCTGATCCGGGAAGGGGTGATGAGCGAACATGATGATGTTCAGGCCCACTCTGCGCGGAAATGCTGGTCTGGCAGTAAGCGTCAGGAGGCACTCGTTTACCGCCGCAAAAAAGGCGCGGAGCGTAAACGTGCCAACAATCTGATTAAGCTGCCGGCAGATGAACGACTCCATGCAATGTCTGAATGGATTTATCGTACCCTGCCGCCTGACGAAGCGTACTGGTGCACATCTGAGCGCCTGAAGGCGCTGGCCATCCAGCATCTTTACCAGCTGGATCTGGCGCTTTCTCCACCGGACTAGTCACAGACGACACAACAGTCTTCTTGTTTACAGGCCCCTCACCGGGGCTTTTCGTGCTTGTTTTTTTCGGCCATTCTGCTCATTTTTCATCCTTCACTCCTTTCTTCTTCCGGTCACCATGACGTTCTGCCGGTCGTTATGGCCCGCAGTGGCCACTATCTCTTTTTTTTACACAGAAATCCGCAAACGAATAAGTGAAGTAACCCGGAAATGAATAAAAGACATTCCGCAAAACAGTCTTACTTCACCTATTTTATCTCTCTGTTCATTACATTTCAGAGTAGATCTTTGTCTTCGGCAACTCTGTGGATAAAGTAAAATGCCTTCGCATGCAGCGGCCTCACGGCCGCGCGCTCAGAAGGAAATCAAAAGTACCTCCCGTCGCAAGCGCCGGGCCCCGTTCTCGCCAGAACCAGGCACCGCATACACACCTGACCCCTGCTAAACCGACGCCGCCCCGGCCCGTAGGGCCGGAACACCCTCGCTTTTAGAGGGATGTTGTAACTAGTATTAAGAGTAGCTGTAGTTAAGTCGCGGTAATCCCTTTATACACGCTCGTAAGCGCCTTACGGCGCTAACGCGGAGATACAGCCCGTCAGCGGCCAGAGGCCTTGACGGACTCACTCCGACCGCGCACATCACAATCAGACGTGGCGGTTAACGGATATGGCTTTGCAGGGTAAGGGATGAGACAGGCAGAACCTTTCAAACCGCAGCGGCTTACGCCGGTCACGGCGCCCATCAACGTTCTCCCCCTGTCTGGCCTCAGCTGGCGCCTCCATGCCGCAATGCGGCATCAGTAAGCTCTGCCGTACGACCGACGGCGTTCTTTTTGTTGGCAAAAATCGTTTTGGGAATATGCTTTCAGAATTAGATAAGCGAGTCGATACAATAAGCAGAAGGAGGGAATATTGCCATCACGTGCTCCCTGATCAGGCGAAAGTATACTGTATCAGAACAATAATCCCGAGGTGGCCAGCGTAAGCATAATAAAAGAAATTACGGGGCATAAAACGTGGTAGACCTTCCGGGCAGATATCCATGCATAAAGAGGACGCAATCAGGGGGAATCCCAGTGTAGGCAGGGTGGCCAATAATAATGTCTCGGCGGGCATGCTGAGCAGATGTGTAAAGCCGTTTAAGCAGAGAAGTGAGAGCACGGCAGTGCACATGGCTGTACCCTTCCTTTCGGAATCTGTGCCGCTCGTAATAGCTGCCAGGCTGATGGCCAGCGTAATGCCTGCCAGACCATAGCTTGCCGGCTGAAGCGGAAATATCATGAGCGCCAGGAGCAATCCTCCGGCAAGACACCCCTTTTTTCCGTAACGGTGCTGCAGGGCGAGCAGCTGCGTCACGCCGGCGAACACAAACAGAATGTTCATTGCCCACCACGGCTGGTGATGCTGGAAGGCCAGACTGAATACTGGCTGTGTGATGACCGCCCAGATCCACAGACGGTTTGCTCTCATCTGGAGACGTTCCGGCGAACGATGCACGTTCATCGCCCATATAAGCGTGAACAGGGGGAAGGCCATCCGGCCAAGCGCATACATCAGCGGTTGAGCTGGAGTCATAAACACCGTATTGATGTGATCGATTAGCATGGCCAGAAGCGCCACGAGCTTGATCGCATCCAGCGCTGCAGGACTGAACCTGCCAGCTTTCTGCAGGTTGTGAAGTACATCGGGTATGAATCGATTCATGCTGAGTATTCCCCTGACGACACGCGGTCAGCAGCCAATTCTGCACAGCATGCCAGAATGCTCTACCGGTTTGCGCTGTCATCCTGACCTTCAATTTTTCCAGAATTTTTCGCACCGCAAATTCTGATTTATCTCGCAGAACGCGCATAGCGCCTGCTACATCCTTATTATGAATACAAATACTTAAAATGTGGAAATCGTTCATACAGCCTCCTTCTTTACTATATTGTTATCGTCAAATACCACAATATATTTAGATTAAGGAGCCTGTTAATTTGTAAAAATTTAATAACTTTAAGATATAGTAAAAACTAATCCTTCATCTTTCTAAAAGATTTATTGATTGCATCCATGGAATAAAGCAGACTCAATACAATAAATGACCACCCAACTACCCTTGAAGTTGTTTCTTCAGAACATAAACCTAAGCAGATCTGTTTCTCTGTTAAAGTTATATAACCCATATAAAACATGAAAGCGATACCTGCTAATGTAAATCCCGCCCGGAACATACCAGTTAGCTTCAACCAAAATGCTTCTGAAGTTATCACTTTTCGCATATTATTCATCTCCTGCTTTGCTATCGTTCTTGCTGGACTGGAGCCTGGAAAAATTCTTCGCGTATAGACTTCGCTACCGGTTTCCATACCTTTTTAGCCCAATCCTCATTCATTCTTCCATCACTGACGATCTTAAGCGCGATGGCATAGGGTGTTCGTCCCAGTTGCTTTGACAGCCACAGAACGTGATCGTCAATACTATCATCCGGAATGTCATCGATAATGGAATGAAGAAGGTCAAGTTCCTCTTTCATCCACGCTTTTCCAGTACGTGGAAATACAAGATTAGGTTCGCGTGGTTTTTTGACCTTTTCCTCTTTAGCCTGTTTGCCTCCTGCTTTCTCAGTTGCGTAGAGCCTTTGCCGCTCACTTAAGGCTCCAAGTATCGCAACCGTCCTGACCATAATTTCACGCTGTTCACGGGTAATGCTCATCTCATCGCAAATAATGGCATTAAGCGTTTCGATAAGTAATTCTACTTTATTATCTGTTAGTTTTATAGTCATTATTAACTCACCGTATAATGAAACTCATTTTTAATTAGTTGGTTCATTTGCTTTTGACGGCAGACCTTTGAATGCATCTTCCCAGTATAATTCTCTGTTTTCATCATTAACGATTTTACTCATCCAGGATTCAGAGCGATTCCAGCGTGTTGCAACTTCCTTCATTGTCCAGTTTTTTTCTTTTAAGATTTTTTTTATCCCCTGCGTGGAGAGACGTGCATCACGCCAGTTCTCCAGTTCCGACTTATCTATTTTGAAATTGAAAGTCGGGTATGCTTTTTCTAGTTTATCTTTAGATATAGGTGTCCAGTCAGGATCGAAGTTACCTGTGAAGTTCACAAGACTGTAACGGTTATTATCAGTTATACTAATTGAGGATTCGTAATATTCAACCCAGACTGAATTGTTATTAATGAAATCATAAATATGATAAATCAATTCTTTGCTTTTTCTTTGTGAGGATTTGAATAAATCAAAAACCCCGTTTTTATTTTGTATTTTTATCGCACCATCATTGATAAGTTGATTTATTGCTGCTTGCCTGACACTTTCTACAGCGTTAGTTATTGAGGTGTTGTAATAATTCAGCAACTGAGCACAAAAAAAGATTATTTTTCCATTAATGATTTGCACTTTAAGGTAGCAGTAACCCTCATCGTTCCAGAAAGCCCGGAACTGTAGTGGGAGGTAGGTTTTACTAAAACCATCCAGTAGGCTTATTTTTAGTTTCATAGGTCGTCTCGTTGCCAGTAACTCATCAAATCTTGAACTATAGTTCAAGTTATGTCAACTATGACCGTTGATGCTCATATCTCCCTACCGTTGTCTTCACTCTTCATTCAAATGTAGGAAGGGGGGTGGTTTGGCGATCGGAAAATATTGTACGGTAAGTGCTTTTTTCAACCAAGCGTGATAAATAACAAATTGATTTAAAATCATTTTTTAGCTTCCGCTCTTTCAGTATCACATTTACTTATCCGATTAAGAGCGCCCCCATAAAAACAACCTATAGAGCTGGAGTCCCCCCCTATTGCTATACGTAAGCCTGTTCCAAAAACAGGCTTTCTGTACAATAATTCTCTATAACCAAACTGACCCAGGCAGGTCAGTTAAGGAATGTTCGTTCTGACGACAGATAAGAAATATGTAATGGATATTGCTCTTTTTCCCGGGCAGAGTCGGCGTCAGTGGGCTGATACAATGATTAATCTGGAAGCCCGAAAGCTTGTAAATACCGCAAATACCGTCGCGGCCATGCACCTCAGTGATTCACTGACCCGTCTGAAATTCGTGGATGAAATAAGACAGGTTGTCATGCAACAGTTTGACGCGGCGAGAAGAGCAAGGAGCGATGAAGAATGCATTGCCTGCCTGAAGAACCTCAGGGCTGAGAATGAGTTCCTCCTTGAACAGTCGCGCATGCTGAAAACAGGTTATGCACGGATCTACGCTGAAATTCAGTATGTAACCGAGCAGAATAGAATTGTCGGATACTTCATATCCGGGATTAAGGTCGTTCTCGCCGGCGTTCAGGCTGTGTTTGGCGGTGTTATGATCGCAACGATGACGCCTGCTGGTATGCTTGCCGGTGCCGTTCTGGTCGGTGATGCCCTTAATACAGTATCACGGGAGGCAGCCCGTCAGTTCCTGAATGAACCTGCTTCAGAGGGGATCCTTGCGGACGGCGCCATGTCCGTAGCGGAGTTTATGGGCTTCAGCCGCGATGTCGGCCTGGGGATCTTTAATGCAACCACGCTTGCAGCCAGCGTTTATGGTGTGTTTGGTCTGACCGGGAAAGCTGAGGCCTGGCGTCTTTTCCGTTATCTTCCCGGAGACTATTACCGCAAGGTGGAAACCATGTCTCCGGGCAAACTGACGATGAAGGTTCTGGGATGGGGGGTAAGTGCAAAGGTGGTACTGGAACTCCTTACCCGTGATGACCGGAATCGCTGATATGTGATCTCATCAGCTTCCATGATTTATAGCCAAGTCTGACCGGCATCACCAGAAGCAGCACAATCAGCAGAAAGACGACGGCAACCACGCAGGAGATAAGATGGCTGGCGCTGCCAAAGAACGCGGTGAGCAGGGTGATGATGGCCATCCCGCCGGTGATCCAGGCTACCGACAGGAAATAGCCGGCCAGATCCTTCAGAACCTTTTCCTGCGAGTCCCCCGTCGCCTGGTGACGTTTGATTAGCTCGATATCCTTACTGGTGAATCCTGCCGCGATAAGTTCCTGGTTTTTCACTGTCATTCACGTCTCCTTTAACCTTATAAAAAGAATACACTATTTATACGTCCCGTACCTTCCTGCTTTTGTCTCCCCTGTCCGGATCGTTGTCCGTTGCCGTTAAACAATCCATGCTTCTCATTTTTCCTATACTTACCCTTTAACGGCAGGAAACGCTTATGTGTGGACGTTTTTCTCAGTCACAGTCCCGCGCTGAATACCTGGCTTATCTGGCCGGTGAGGTTGATGCCAGGTTTTCTGCAGTACCGGAGCCTATCGGACGCTACAACGTGGCACCGGGAACCAGGGTGCTGTTGCTCAGTGAAAGCAATGACCAGCTGCAGCTCGATCCTGTTCTGTGGGGATATTCCCTGCCGTGGTGGCGCAAAGCGCCCCTGATTAATGCCCGTGCTGAAACAGCAGCTGAGGGACGTATGTTTCGTCCGCTGTGGGAACGCGGCCGCGCCGTTGTGTTTGCTGACGGGTGGTACGAGTGGGTGCGCCAGGGGAACAAAAAACAGCCGTATTTTATTTACCGCAGGGACGGTCAGCCCGTGTTCATGGCTGCCATTGGTGCGCGGCCGTTTGGGCTGAGGGATGACGGGGAAGGGTTTGTTATTGTCACGGCAGCTGCGGACAAAGGGCTTCTCGATATCCACGATCGTCGTCCTCTGGTGCTGACGCCGGATGCCGCCCGGGACTGGCTGCGCGAGAGTCTCAGTGGTGACGAGGCGGGCAGGACAGCCAGACAGGGGGCGGTGCCTGCTGAGGAATTCACCTGGCATCCGGTTTCCCCGGCGGTCGGCAGCGTGCGGAATCAGGGAGCGTCTCTGACAGAACCTCTCTTCTGATGATGGCTCCGCCAGCGCCAGGGTTCTGTCTGACCCGGAACTGACCAGAGCCCGATACCCTGTCGGCGGGCTTCGGCTTCCAGCTGAGCGTAGTCAGTCCGGGTCGGTTTTCCGTGGTACCGGTATACCCAGGCCAGTCCTTTGCGGATCTGCGCGGCATTTACATCCGTCGCACCAAGCCACACGGTGCCCAGCCGCCGCCCGTAGCGATCCGTTTCTTCACCCGTGATGGTTACGTTACGCTGCGCCACCATTGATGTGAGTTCCTGCCTGGAGCGCTGGCCAAAGGGCTGGTTCTTTTCCGGCGCATCGATGCCGGCAAGACGAACGCGCGTAAGGCGGTTCCCCGTTTCAAGAACCTCAACGGTATCCCCGTCCAGCACGCGAACGATCCGGCCGCTGATATCTGCGCTGGCCGGGAAGGTCACCACGAGCAGGAGCATGGCACTGAGCTGCCGGATCATGCATATACCTCACCTGCTGTACTGCTGTTCAGTTTTTCATTACCAATGATCTGCAGGGCATAACTGACATTCAGTCCGGTCATGTTGGTATTCAGCTCTTTCATCATGTCTGCGCTCGTATACCGGACACTGTCTTTCAGGCTGCCCTGGTAGACTTTGGAGGTGACAACCTGGAGCTGTTCAGGCGTACGTAGCGCCCCCCTTCCCGCGAGCAGGTCTGCTTCAACGGCACGCAGGTACACCGGAGAGGCGGCCACCACAAACCGATCTTCAGGCCCTGCCTGCATCAGCGTCTTCAGGGAGGCATACCGCCGTTCCGCCGGCGGTCGCGTTGTCAGCCGTTCCCAGTGAGTGCGATGGCAGAACGGCATCGAGGAGAACGTCGCTTCATACGGGACCACCGGGTCTGAAACGTGCAGCAGCCCCAGGCCAGCTGAAATCACCCACATTTCGGCACCGTTCCGCGCCGCAGCTGCAGCTGCCCTGCTCCAGTGCTGGCCCGTATACAGCTCGCCGGCGGTCATGGAGGGCGATCCGCGACGGGCCTGCGCCAGCCTTTCCAGCCAGAGCCCGTAAGCTCTCTCCACGTCACGTTCATCCGGAAAGACCGCATCACCTGTAGGCACGGTTTTACGGCTCGTGCAGGTCACTATCAAATGGACGTTGCCTGTGCTCATGACGGCGTCCCCGCGCTGTCGTCGTTCCAGACGATAACCGTGGCCAGATGTTCCGCCACCTCCTGCCCCGTGTAACCGGCCAGGATCGCCAGCGCCCTGTCACCTGCGTCACGGGAGAGCGGACTCCGGAACCCGAACCCGTCCGTCATCAGGAGCCACTGCAGACGTTCCGTCCAGCGCTCGCCGGGTTTGCGGACCGGCGAAAACACAATCTCCGTCAGCTGTTCGCGGTTGCAGTACAGCTGGCGCTGCTCCAGTTCGTCCAGCAGGCTGTTCAGTTCGCGCCGGTCAAATTCTTCCTGGCCCATCAGCGGCCAGCGGATACGGTTACACTGCAGCTCCTGCGCCTGGTCGCCCGTGAACCCCGCGCGGGCCAGCACTTCAGCCAGAGCGGCCTGCGTGTCTTCCTCATACCCGGCAGCCATGAGCGGGAACGCCTCCGGGCTTTCGCGCAGAACGTGCAGCAGGCGCGCCGGTGCCGGCAGCATCTGCAGGGACGCTTCAGGCCTGACCACGGCGAGGCGAATATCCTCAGTCAGCCCGATGATCCCCAGCGCCTGCAGCGCCCCGTCCAGCTGGCGGTACCAGGTGTCCGTCCTGTCCGCCGGCGCGGTACCGTCCGGTGTACCCTCCTCCGGCGCGGCGCTCTCATTAACCTGCACCCGAACCGCAATCCCCGCCTCGTGGCAGGCCTGCAGCCAGGCGGCGACCTGCAGGGGATCGCCCGCCAGGCGCGTCAGCTGCCCGGCCGTGTTCCACAGCTGCAGGCAGGTGGTGCCGTCAAGACGGATAACGTAGTCGCCCCGGCACGCCAGGTGCCAGCAACCGTCAATCTCCACCGGCCGGTCGTCAGCCTCACCGGCCTGGCTGTGCGGGACCAGGGGCAGAACCCGGACCGTCGTCGCGCGCTGCTCCGCCAGGACGCGCGCCTGTTCGTCAGCGAGAAGCGGGGCAGCCAGCGCACGGCCGGCGTCCGTCAGCTCCACGGCCAGCTGCATGTTTTGCGCGCGCAGGGTGCGCAGCCAGCCTGCGGCTTCCATCCTTCTGCAGGAGGAGCGCAGGTTCGGCCCGTACACCGGGGCCCCCCCGCTCCGCTCCAGCACCCGCTCGATATCCCGCGTGGCCACCGGTCCCGGACGATCAAGAGCGGCTAGGACAATCAGCACCCGACGCTGAAGCGGTGACGGGCGACGGGCGTTAGCCGTTGTCACGATACTTCGCCCTCGTTCTCAATGTAGGCATTCAGACGCTGCCAGTCAGTATCGATGCGCTCCGTATCAGGAATGCCCTGATAACCACGCAGGGCGAGACTGTGCCAGAACATCAGTATGTCGTTGGCCATAATTTTCTCATGGACATAAAACTCACCGGTCCTGCTGAGATTCCGTTTTTTTATCTGCTTTTCCGTTTCCTGCAAAAGCTGCTCATAGCTGAGTGAAAAATTCACTTCTTTCTCATCCATCCTGCACGCTCCGTCTGATAATGTCGGTTTAGTGATAAATCATATCTCGAATGATTTTCTACTAAATGAGCAAACATCATATCAGGTATGATTTCATGATTTATGATAAATATCACATTCAATATGATTTTATGCACTTGGTTTGATTATCATATCCTTTGCGTGTTTCCCGCCGCGCAGATCCGATTTCTGTCTTATGTAGATATTCCCCTCTCCGGGGATACAAAAACTCATTGGGTCGTAAGACCGGGTGCCTCACCAAAATGCATCCAGTAGAGCTGAACAGAATCCCCCGACTTGCCTGAACCACAGGCGTAAAAAAGGCCGCAGAAGCGGCCTGATTAGAACATTCCGGACGATTCACTCAACCTGGAAGTTTCGCAATGAACTGGAGGACTGCCTTCTGGTATGCAGTCCAGTTTTTAGCGCTATCCCACGGGGTTGAACCGTCGTTATAAAAATAAAGGTCGCTATCGAGCAACCCCGGCGCACCTGCAAGAAGATGATCATCGTAAACAGCGTATTCCTCGCCATGGCCACCGGCCCGTGCCATAAATCCTAGGGGCTTATATTCGCGATTAAGAAGCAGATATTTACCGGGCTCATGTTCTCGGACAGTGTACGGTAAATTGAATCGCATAAGCCATTTCATGGCATCAGCCTTACTGTTCCTGATTTTAAACCCGTGAAAATCATTTTCAAAACAATGCACTACTGTTTCAAGTCTGCTCTTTAGAGTTTGCATGTATCATCCTTTGTGCATTTGCCACGATGGGAAGTAGTTGGGGTCAGTTTGGATATCGAAAATTATTGTACGTTAGGCTCATTTTTTGACCATCAATGATGAGCCAATATCTGGCGAAATTTAACAGAACCGCCTATGCCCCAAATCCCGTATCGGTAGATATCATTTTTGTAGTAACTTTCCTTCCGACAGCATTACAGCCAAAAATAATATAAATATATGATTTGTATCGCAAATAAAGGTAGTCATATTTATTCTTAGTTATACTGTAGTGGAGTATATATTGACGATAATTATATACTCCACTATAGTATATGAAATCAAAAATGGTGAGGTAAATAATGCCCAGTACTCCTGAAGAGAAAAAAAAGG
>Ga0308166_1000274_pt1 | contig 85363 bp, 74 predicted proteins | sample PhyCR2_2_FD_202137 | JGI IMG/M metagenome (GOLD analysis project Ga0308166, IMG submission 202137) | Phyllosphere microbial communities from UC Gill Tract Community Farm, Albany, California, United States - DLSLCC.R2 | ecosystem: Host-associated > Plants > Phyllosphere > Unclassified | place...
ATTGTCTGATAAATTGTTAAAGAGCAGTGCAGTCAGTGCCGAGGCTTCCTGCTGCGAGGTGGCGTATATTACGCTTTCCTCCCGCGGAGTCAACTTCTTTTTGAGAAGTTTTTTCCGGCGGTTCAGAGACTTCCCGAACCTCCTGAGTGGCTGACTTGTCAGTCGCTGTGCCGTCTCAGTGGTTGCGCATTATAGGGAGTTCTCGCAGGCTGACAAGCGTTTATTGCAAAAAAATAACTGAGCGGGTTATTTTTCAGCGAAGCGCGCTTTTTTACGACAATTTGCCTGGTAATGCGGCAAATTCATGGGCAAAACGGGCCACCTGCTGCCAGTCGGTATACTCTACTTCCTTAGTCGCATCCGTTTCCCCACCGGTCATACGCATGATGAACTGGATCATGATGCGATCAAAAAAGCCATAACGTGGATATCTCAGCGCGCCAGCGAAGACGGCGCAGCAATCGGGTTCCCACGGTGACTGCATAAGAAACTTTCGGGTATAGGCATTGGTTTGTGGCGTACGCTTCTCTGCTTTACGCGCAGTCAGATTCACAGAGAAAAAGCCGGTTGGACGCTGCTGTAGTGCATTTGCATGCTTTTTGACAAATTTTGCGACCTGCCGATTGAAACGGCCATAGCGGACGGACGCCCCAATCAGCACGCGATCGTACTGTGTCCAGTCAATGTCACTGACGTGGTGGATGTTTAACACATCGCACTCACGCTCTTCCTTAAGCAGGTTCGCTATATAAGAAGCAATTTCACGGGTCTGACCTTCACGGCTGGAAAACAGAACTAACGCTTTCATGATTAAACTCTCTCTTACTCCCGCCAGAAGGTTGGCGTAAAAAGAACTAACAAGGTAAAGACTTCAAGACGCCCAAAGAGCATCGTCAAAATCAGGATCCACTTGGCGGTATCGTTCATGGACGTAAAATTGTCAGCGACAACGCCCAGGCCCGGCCCAAGGTTGTTCAGCGTGGCAGTCACTGCGGCGAAGGCGGAGAAATCATCAACCCCAGTGGCAATAATGGCCAGCATGCTAAGAATGAACACCAGCGCATAGGCGGAGAAGAACCCCCATACGGCTTCAAGAATACGTTCGGGCAACGCGCGGTGGCCTAACTTAATGGTATACACAGCGTTAGGATGCACCAGCCTTTTCAGCTCACGCGAACCCTGCTTACACAGCAGAAGGATACGGATAACTTTCAGGCCCCCGCCCGTTGAACCCGCGCAGCCGCCGATAAAAGCGGAGCACAGCAACAGGACGGGCAGGAAAAGTGGCCAGTGGGCAATACTGTCGGTAGTAAACCCTGCCGTCGTCGCCATAGAAACAACCTGGAAAAACGCCTGATTCAGCGTTTGCAGCCCGCTTTTATAAATCCCATGGAACCACAAAACAGAGGTACAAATAATGACCAGGGTTAACTGTACGCCGATAAACATACGAAATTCCGGGTCACGCCAGTAAACGCGGAGGCTACGGCCGCTCAGCAGCGAAAAATGCAGGCCATAGTTACAGCCAGATATCAGCAGGAATACGGCGATAATCGTATTGATCGTCGGGCTGTTAAAAAAACCAATGCTGGCATCATGAGTAGAGAAGCCCCCGATAGCGATGGTAGCAAAGCTATGGCCAATCGCGTCAAACAGTGACATCCCGGCCAGCCACAGAGCAAGCGCGCAGGCAACGGTAAGCAGCACGTAGATTAGCCACAGCGTTTTCGCCGTCTCCGCGATCCGCGGGCGCATCTTGTTATCTTTTAATGGTCCCGGCATTTCCGCCCGGTACAGCTGCATCCCCCCTACCCCAAGGATAGGTAAGATGGCGACTGCCAGCACGATAATCCCCATCCCCCCCAGCCACTGCAACATCTGCCGATAGAATAGGATCGCCTTCGGTAAAGAGTCCAGCCCCACCAGCGTCGTTGCACCTGTTGTAGTCAGCCCTGAAAAGGATTCGAAGAAGGCATCCGTAATAGACAGGTTAGGCTTTTCAGCGAAGATGAACGGCATGGCCCCCACGCTGCCCAGCACCGTCCAGAACAGAACGACAATCAGGAATCCTTCCCGCGGCTTGAGTTCGCTCTTCTCTTTACGGTTCGGCCACCACAGCAGCGATCCGATCATCAGTGCCATGAAGAACGTCTGGGTAAATGCACGTCCGGCCCCGTCGCGGTAAATTAATGCCACCAGTCCAGGCACAATCATCGTGCCTGAGAACAAAATGACCAGCAAACCCACTATGCGGGTAATGGCACGAAAATGCATTCTGCCGTTCCTTTCCTTACAGAGATGTTATTTAAGCGGAGCCAACTGCAGCAGACCCCGACTAAAGTCCGACAGATTCTGTGTAAAACCTGCGACCTGAGCATGAGGTAAGGCCAGGGTAAGCGTAATATTTTGCAGAAACTCACTGTGCAGCAGCTGCCCGTCAAAGCGTAGAATCATGCGTTCAAGATCCCCCAGCTGCGCATAGTCGCAAATCAGCTGAAAGTTAAGCATGGGAACTTTAATAACGCGAGTGAGCAAACGCAGTGCCTGCTGAACACCTCCGCCGTAGGCTTTAACCAGCCCTCCCGTCCCCAGCTGAATGCCGCCATAATAGCGCACTACCACCGCGGTAATCTCACCAATATTGTTACCCATTAATTGCGCCAGCATCGGTTTCCCGGCAGTACCGGAGGGTTCGCCATCATCAGAAAAACCCAGCTGCTGTGAATCGTCGGGCGCCCCTGCGACCCATGCCCAGCAATGATGCCGGGCCGCGGGATGCTCCAACTTTGTACGCTGCACGAACGCCCGGGCAGCCTCCACGCCGTCGGTATGGGACAGAAAGGTGATAAAGCGGCTCTTTTTTATTTCCTCACTGTAGCTACAGCTCTCAGCGGGGATCTCCCAGGCATCCATCAGGACAGATGCAGGTCACGGGTCATATTTTCTACCCGATGCGCATGGATAACCACATTATCCTCAATGCGGATCCCGCCGTAAGGTTTAAGCGCATCAATCTTATCCCAATCGAAGTACTGGCTGAACTTCCCGGCACGCCACGGAGCCAGCAGAGAATCGATGAAGTAGATCCCCGGCTCAATGGTCAGCACCATCCCCGGCTCCAGAATGCGTGTGCATCGCAGATAAGGGTACTGCGCCGGTGCCGCCATGTGCGTACCGCTGTCGTCCTGCATAAATCCGGCGACGTCATGCACCTGCAACCCCAGCGGATGGCCGATGCCATGCGGCATAAACGGACCGGTGATATCCTCTTTTACCATTGCCTCGGCGCTGATGCCTTTTACCAGCTGGTGCTTAAGTAAAAGATTAGCGATGCGCAGGTGCATTTGCTGATGGTATTCGGTGTAACGCACGCCGGCTTTCATCGTTGCGATCAACGCGAGCTCTTCCGCGTTCATGTCTTTCACCAGCTGCGCATATTCACTGCCTTCACTGGCGGCATAGGTACGCGTCAAATCGGCGGCGTAGCCGAGATATTCAGCACCGGCATCAATCAAAAAGCTGCGGCGAGTCTCAGGAATTCGATGCTCGAGTTTAGTGTAATGTAGCACCGCGGCGTGCTCATTCAGTGCGATGATATTGTCATAGGGCACATCGGTATCGCGATGGCCGGTGGCGGTAAGATAGGCGATATTAATATCGAACTCGCTCATGCCGGAAAGAAAAGCTTCTTTAGCGGCGCGGTGCCCGTTGACGGCGATCTTTTGCGCCTGCCGCATACAGTAAAGTTCGTAGCCGGTTTTATAGGCGCGGTGATAGTGCAGATAATTAATGACGCCCGTAGGATTTATCGTCTCGCTATTGAACCCCAGCTGCGTAGCGCGTGCCGTTGCCGGGCCAATGTAGGCAACGCGGGCTCGTTCGGCTGGCAGTAATCCGGTAATGTCATCAGCATTTTTCAGGGCAACAACATTAATTTCATCCGTCCAGAAAGCCTGAGGTAAAGGCTCAACGTTATGCCAGTAATCCACCGGAGAATAGAACCACAGCTTAGGTTTATTCACGCCATCTATCCACAGCCAGCAGTTCGGCACCTGTGTGACCGGCACCCACGCCTTAAACTGCGGATTAACCTTAAACGGATAGCGGTGATCGTCAAGGAACACTGTCAGCAGCTCCCCGGAATGAATCAGCATTGCATCAAGGTTATGACGCGCCAGCACCTGCTGAGCACGCTGCTGTAGCGTTTTCACATGTTCCTGATAAAGCGTTACCAGTGAATCCATTGCCCTGTCTCCGTAATGACCAAATTGTTCGCATCTTACCACAGGCAGCCTGACCATGGCGTTTTGCCACACCTGTGATCTTGTTTGCAAATTAGCAAACACCTGTTTGCAAATAATTAACATAGCTCCCACACTCACGATCATCTGGTATGACCAGATCCCTTTTATACAGCTCAGGAGACAGACATGCTCTACCAAGGCGAAACGCTTTCCCTCGACTGGCTGGAAGATGGCATAGCCGAACTGGTTTTCAATGCCACTGGCTCAGTGAATAAACTGGATACCCGGACCGTGGCCAGTCTGGGTGAGGCGGTTGCAGTGCTGGAAGGGCTGCCGCAGTTGCGTGGCGTGTTACTCAGCTCAGGCAAGCCGGCCTTTATCGTTGGTGCGGATATAACAGAATTCCTCTCGCTGTTTACTGCGCCGGCAGAAAAGCTGGCAGAGTGGCTGGCCTTTGCCAACAGTATCTTTAACCGGCTGGAAGACTTACCCGTCCCTACTGTCTCGGCAATCAGCGGCTATGCTCTGGGCGGCGGCTGTGAATGCGTGCTGGCGACAGATTTCCGTATTGCCACCCACGACACGCGTATCGGGCTGCCGGAAACCCGGCTGGGAATTATGCCGGGATTTGGCGGTTCGGTTCGCCTGCCGCGCCTGCTGGGTGCCGACAGCGCGCTGGAAATTATTGCCGCAGGCAAAGATATTGACGCGGCACAGGCGCTGAAGATTGGGCTGGTTGATGCTGTCGTCACCGTCGAAAAATTACCTGCCGCCGCGCTGAGCGTCCTAAAAGAAGCGATCTCGGGTAAGCAGCCGTGGCGCGAACGCCGTCAGCCAAAGCTGGAACCGTTGAAGCTGAGTAAGATTGAAGCCGCAATGAGCTTCACCACGGCAAAAGCGATGGTCATGCAGACCGCAGGCAAACACTATCCCGCACCGATTTCCGCCGTTAAGACGATTGAAGCCGCCGCCGCCATGGGGCGCGACGACGCGCTGAAGCTGGAAACTGCGGCATTTGTGCCGCTGGCACGTTCGGATGAAGCGCGTGCGCTGGTCGGTATTTTCCTTAACGATCAGGCAATAAAAGCAAAGGCCAAGAAGCTCACTCGCGATACCGAAACGCCGAAGCAAGCCGCTGTCCTGGGTGCGGGGATCATGGGCGGAGGCATCGCCTATCAGTCGGCCTGGAAAGGCGTGCCGATTATTATGAAAGATATTAGCGAGAAATCGCTGCAAACTGGCATGAATGAAGCGGCAAAACTCCTGAACAAACAGCTGTCGCGCGGAAAAATTGACGGACTGAAGCTGGCCAGCGTGATCGGTACGATCCAGCCAACGCTGCATTATGCAGGCTTTGAGCGCGTTGATATTGTCGTGGAAGCGGTGGTAGAAAACCCGAAAATCAAAGCGGCTGTATTAGCCGAGACCGAAAGCCAGGTCCGTCCTGATACCATTCTGGCCTCGAACACGTCGACGATTCCCATCAGCCAGCTGGCGCAGGCGTTAACTCGACCAGAAAACTTCTGTGGTATGCACTTCTTCAATCCGGTACCCCGCATGCCGCTGGTTGAAGTTATCCGTGGGGAAAAAACCGCCGACAGCACCATTGCCAACGTGGTGGCATGGGCAAGCAAAATGGGCAAAACCCCCATCGTAGTGAACGACTGCCCGGGGTTCTTTGTTAACCGCGTGCTGTTCCCCTATTTTGCCGGTTTCAGCCTGCTACTGCGTGACGGTGCCGACTTCCGTCGCATAGATAGCGTCATGGAAAAACGCTTCGGCTGGCCAATGGGCCCCTCTTGGCTGCTGGACGTCGTTGGCATCGATACCGCGCACCATGCCCAAAGTGTTATGGCAGCAGGTTTCCCGCAGCGGATGAGCAAAGACTATCGTGATGCTATCGACGTACTGTTTGATGCCGGGCGATACGGACAAAAAAATCAGCTCGGCTTCTGGCGTTGGGAAACGGACAGTAAAGGCAAGGCGAAAAAAGTCCGCGATACGGAAACCGATCGGCTGTTGAAGGAGGTCTGCCAGCCTGAGCGTGAATTCAGCGATGATGAAATCGTGGCAAGAATGATGATTCCGATGATCAATGAAGTGGTGCGCTGCCTTGAAGAGGGGATTATTGCTTCCCCGGCAGAGGCAGACATGGCGCTGGTTTACGGGCTTGGCTTCCCTCCGTTCCACGGCGGTGCCTTCCGCTACCTGGATACCGTCGGCAATGCGAACTTTATCGCCAGGGCCGAACCGTTTACCCAGCTTGGCGCGCTGTATCATATCCCTGATGCACTGCGTGAGAAAGCGGCGAAAGATGAAAGCTGGTATCCCCTGGCGGAACCGCTGAGTGACGCAACCCTGAAGACAGCGTGAGGATAATAAAATGGAAAAAGTAGTCATTGTTGATGCCATCCGCACGCCGATGGGGCGCTCAAAGGGCGGGGCATTTCGCCATGTTCGGGCAGAAGATCTCTCTGCCCACCTTATGCGCAGTCTGCTAAGCCGCAATCCGGCGCTGGAAGCCGGCTCGCTGGACGACATTTACTGGGGCTGCGTACAGCAAACGCTGGAGCAGGGCTTTAATATCGCCCGTAACGCGGCGCTGCTGGCTGAAATTCCCCATCCCGTGCCGGCCACCACCGTCAATCGTCTGTGCGGATCGTCCATGCAGGCGCTGCATGATGCCGCTCGTACGATTATGGTGGGCGATGCGTCGGCCTGTCTGATTGGTGGCGTGGAGCATATGGGCCATGTTCCCATGAGCCATGGCGTAGACTTTCATCCCGGCCTCAGCCGCAGCGTGGCAAAAGCCGCAGGCATGATGGGGCTGACGGCAGAAATGCTGGCCCGCCTGCACGGTATCGGGCGGGAAATGCAGGATCGGTTCGCCGCACGTTCCCATCAGCGGGCCTGGGCCGCAACTCAGGCCGGCCACTTTAAAAATGAAATCGTCGCCGTTTCCGGCCACGACGCCGACGGTGTGCTTAAACGCTTTGATTTCGACGAAGTGATTCGTCCGGACACCTCGATTGAAAGCCTGGCTTCTCTACGCCCGGCCTTCGATCCGATAAACGGTACGGTCACCGCTGGCAGCAGTTCCGCCCTGTCCGACGGCGCTGCCGCTATGCTGGTGATGAGCGAATCGCGCTGTGCCGAGCTCTGTCTGCGGCCACGGGCGCGTATTCGTTCAATGGCCGTCGTCGGCTGCGACCCCTCAATTATGGGTTACGGACCGGTGCCCGCCTCCCGACTGGCTTTGAAGCGGGCCGGTCTGAGCGTGGATGATATCGATATCTTTGAGATGAATGAAGCCTTCGCCGCACAGGTTCTGCCCTGTATCAAAGATCTGGGTCTGATGGAAAAACTGGATGAGAAGGTCAACCTGCACGGCGGAGCAATTGCACTCGGCCATCCTCTTGGCTGCTCGGGCGCAAGGATTAGCACAACGCTAATTAATCTGATGGAACGACAGGATAAGCAGTTCGGACTGGCCACCATGTGCATCGGGCTGGGTCAGGGGATCGCTACAGTGTTTGAACGCGTCTGATACGTTGATAGGGTTGTTATATTGTTTATTTTCCCGCCCGTCAGGGCGGGTTTTTTCATTCCGACACAGAATAATGGGGCAGATCTGCTGCCCCGCTGCGATCAGAAGAAGGCGAAAGCATCACCGAACATTCTCGCTTCCTGGGCGCCGCGCTCGGCACAGAAACGTTCACGGGCAATTTTCGCCATCTCAAAGCGGCCGGCGATATAAATATCGTGCTCCGCCAGGCTACCGTAGTCCTGCATAACGGCGGTCAGCACCGTACCGGTACGGCCGGTGAAACCCTCTTCCGCCTGCTCAACAACCGGAACAACCTTCAGATTAGGGTGCTTAATCGCCAGCGCATTCAGTTCTTCCAGGTCATACAGATGCTTCAGTTCACGCCCGCCCCAGTAAATGGCGATATGGCGATCGGGCTGCTGCGACAGCGCGGTCAGCAGAATAGAGCGCGCATAAGAAAAACCAGTTCCTCCGGCAATCAGAACCAGCGGACGGTCGCCCTCTTCACGCAGCCACGCCTCACCGTGAGGAATATCAACGGTTATCTGGCGCTGCTGCTGAATGCGTTCCATCACGGCCATCGCATACGGATTCAGCTCAGAGGCACCAATGTGCAGCTCAATGATGTCTTTTTCCATTGGCGTGGAGGCCAGCGAGAAAGGACGCTTATCACGTTCGTCCATCACGACCATCAAATACTGTCCGGCGCGAAAACTGAACTCCGCTTCCGGGATCATACGGACTCGGTACACAGTATCGGTAATTGCCTCTACCGAAGTCACTTTACAGCTTAAGGTTGTCATGCGTTCCCTCTGTCGGGTCGTCATTGTCATTTGACCGCCGGTAACTCAGCGCGCCGGTGTATCACTCAATATGCCTAGCTCATCCCAAATTGCATCAATACGGGCGGTAACGGCAGGATCTTTGCGGATCGGCGTTCCCCATTCACGCTGGGTTTCACCTGGCCACTTATTCGTCGCATCAAGCCCCATTTTGGATCCCAGGCCAGAAACCGGAGATGCGAAATCAAGGTAATCGATCGGCGTATTTTCTACCAGTACGGTATCACGAGCGGGATCCATACGTGTAGTGATCGCCCAGATAACATCGTTCCAGTCGCGGGCGTTTACATCGTCATCGCAAACGATAACAAACTTGGTATACATAAACTGGCGCAGGAACGACCAGACACCCATCATCACGCGTTTCGCATGTCCGGCATACTGTTTCTTGATCGTCACCACCGCCAAACGGTAAGAGCATCCTTCCGGCGGTAGATAGAAATCAACGATTTCAGGAAACTGCTTTTGCAGAATGGGCACAAAGACTTCATTCAGCGCCACGCCGAGTACGGCGGGTTCATCCGGCGGCCGTCCGGTGTAGGTGGAGTGATAAATCGCATCCTGCCGCTGTGTGATATGGGTTACGGTGAATACCGGGAAGCTATCCACTTCATTATAGTAGCCGGTGTGGTCACCATACGGGCCTTCTGGCGCCATTTCGCCCTGCTCAATATAGCCTTCCAGCACGATCTCGGCACTGGCGGGCACCTCCAGATCGTTGGAGATACACTTAACAACTTCCGTTTTTGTTCCGCGCAGCAGACCGGCAAAAGCATATTCAGACAGCGTATCCGGAACGGGGGTCACCGCACCCAAAATCGTCGCCGGGTCAGCGCCCAGAGCCACGGAGACCGGAAAGCGTTCACCGGGATGCTGCTGACACCACTCCTGGAAATCGAGCGCACCGCCGCGGTGGGAAAGCCAGCGCATGATCAGCTTGTTTTTTCCAATCACCTGCTGACGATAGATGCCCAGATTTTGCCGTTCCTTCAACGGACCACGGGTGATGGTCAGCCCCCAGGTTACCAGCGGTGCGGCATCATCCGGCCAGCACTTCATCACGGGGATACGACCTAAATCGACCTCATCCCCCTGCCAAATCTGCTGCTGGCAAGGAGCGTGGCGCAGCCGCTTGGTCGGCATGTTCAGCACCTGCTTCCACTGCGGCATTTTATCGAAGAAATCGCGGAAGCCGCGCGGTGGCTCCGGTTCTTTTAAGAACGCCAGCAGCCGGCCAACATCGCGCAATGCCTTAACATCTTCCTGACCCATTCCCAGCGCAACGCGATCCGGTGTGCCAAACAAATTACACAGCACCGGCATACTGTAGCCCTTCGGATTTTCGAATAGCAGAGCAGGACCGCCGGCACGCAGGGTACGGTCGGCTATTTCGGTCATTTCCAGGTCGGGATCGATCTCATGTTTAATGCGTTTTAATTCCCCACGCTGTTCAAGCAGAGAAAGGAAGTCGCGTAAGTCGTGGTATTTCATGACTTTCCATCTATACGGTCAGTGAGTCGGCCATTATAAAGCTGATTTGGCATTGATTGTTAGCTTTGTTGGCAACTTTAACTGCCAATACTCAACGCCAGCCAATCACGCTATCTCTCTTCGAATGACTTTGGTATTCTCACCGGTCGAATATTGAGAAAGTGATGTTATGGAATCCTGGTACTTACTTTACTGCAAAAGAGGTCAGTTACTGCGCGCGAAAGAGCACCTTGAGCGCCAGGACGTGCATTGCTTCAGCCCGATGATCGTGCTGGAGAAGATGGTACGCGGCAAGCGTACGCAGGTCAGCGAACCTTTATTCCCTAATTATATGTTTATTGAGTTCGATCCTGAATCAATCCATACCACAACTATCAGCGCTACGCGGGGCGTCAGCCACTTCGTCCGCTTCGGCAATCAACCCGCTATTGTTCCGCTAAACGTCATCGATGCCCTGCAAAACGATCCCGCGCCCCTTTCCGTGGTTGACAGTGAGCTGGCGCAGCCGGGGGATACGGTCATTATTACCGAAGGCGCATTCGAAGGGCTACAGGCAATCTATACCGAGCCAGACGGCGAAACGCGCTCCATCCTGCTGCTCAGTCTGCTGAACAAACAGGTGATCCGCAGCATAGGCAACCGTCAGTTCGAGAAGTTTTAACCGCTAATAACGTTAGAGCCTGAAAATACGACGTGCATTTAATGCCGTTTGTGCCGCCAGCGCTTCGGCCTCTTCGCCGCGCAGCTGCGCCACCTGCTGCACTATATGCGGCAGGAAGCAGGGCTCATTACGCCGCGAGGCGGGACGCGGGCGCATATCCCTCGGCAGTAGCCAGGGAGCGTCCGTTTCCAGCAGCAGGCGATCCGCCGGGATAAGCGGCATCAGCTCCCGTAGCTCAAGGCCCCTTCTCTCATCGCAAACCCAGCCGGTAATGCCGATAGACAGCCCAAGCGCCAGGCAACTCTCCAGCTCCTCACGATTACCCGTAAAGCAGTGGAGTACCGCAGCGGGGAGCTTCGGCAGCCAGGGTTGCAGAATAGAGACAAAACGCGCGTGAGCTTCCCGGCAGTGTAGAAATACGGGCAACGCCAGTTCCGCCGCTAACGCCAGCTGCGCATCAAAAGCATAGGCCTGCTGCTCAGGCTCCGAGAAGTTACGATTAAAATCCAAACCGCACTCACCGATAGCAACAACCTGCGGCATTTCCGCCAACCTGCGCAGCGTCGCAGCCGTTTCGCCTGACCACTCGCTGGCATGATGGGGATGCACGCCGGCAGTAGACCAGCAGTAGTCAGGATGTTGCTGAGCCAGGCTCTGCGCCTGCTGACTTTCCAGTGCATTTGTTCCGGTAATTAAGAGGCCGGTTACTCCCGCCTCACGCGCACGCTTTACAACCTGCTCGCGATCTTTTGCAAACTGCGTACTGGTCAGGTTTACGCCAATATCAAACATAATCTTTTCCAAACAGTAACCGCCCTGACGGGCGGTTAGTAAACTGAGTTTGTTCTGCCTCTGGCAGCTGGCGATATCGCAGAATTACTGAGATTCCGTATCCCTGTCCTGCTCTTCATCCTCATCGTCACTACGGTTTTTGCCCACGTAGAAACGAGAAACCAGCACGCCCACTTCAAACAGGCAGTACATCGGAATGGCTAACAGCGTCTGGGAAAAGATATCCGGCGGTGTCAGTAACATCCCCACCACAAACGCGCCCACCAACACATATGGACGCTTGGCTTTCAAATCTTCCGGCGTCGTCACCCCTGTCCAGCACAGCAGCACAATGGCAATCGGTACTTCAAACGACACGCCAAACGCCATAAACAGCGTCATGACAAAATCGAGATAGTTATTGATGTCCGTAGCAATTTGCACGCCCTGCGGGGCCGTTTTCGCGAAGAAGCCAAACGCCAATGGGAAGACGATAAAATAGGCGAAAGCCATTCCCAGATAGAATAGGAATGAACTGGAAAACAGCAACGGCATAACCAGCCGACGCTCATGGCGATAGAGCGCAGGCGCAACAAATGCCCATATCTGGTACAGAATAATCGGTACAGCCAGGAAGACGGAAACGATCACCGTCAGCTTAATAGGCGCAAGAAACGGCGATGCCACATCGGTCGCTATCATGCTGGCACCCGAAGGCATCTGTTCGATCAGCGGTGCAGAGACCAGCTGATAGATATCATTCGAGAAGTAAACCAGACAAAGAAAAATGACCAAAACGGCAATAATGCAGTTTAACAGGCGCTTGCGTAGCTCAATCAGATGACTGATAAGGGGCTGGGTATCTTCAACTGCCATGTTTATCGTTCATCGCTCGGTTGAGTGGATTTTTCTGGTGTCTGAGAAGCGGTGGATGCAGCGGCCGTCGATTTCTGCAAAGAAACCGGGGTTATCGGTGCGCCTTCCGCGGTAGGCTCTGTTTGTGGCGTCTGCGCAGGCGCAGAGGCCTGATGATCGGCTTGTGCAGGCGTCACGCCGTCATGGGACGCCTCTGACGATTTCACCAGCGGATTATGGATGGTATGCGCTTCATCATCAGCCTTCTCATTATCACCGAGATAGCTGCGCTTCATCGATTCTGCCGTTTGCTTTAGCTCCTCAACGGAGGCTTTGAGCTCGGGAGAAAGACTGTCCATGCTGGCCTTCTCAATCTTTTTCAAGCCATCCTGCAATTCCTGGAGCTTAAGCTCCTGCGCCAGCTCGTTCTGCACGCTGGTCGCCATTGAGCGCATCGCACGGATCCAGCCAACAACGGTCCTGACCGCTACGGGTAAACGCTGCGGGCCTAAAACAACCAAGCCAATAACGAAAACCAGTACCAGTTCACTAAATCCTATGTCGAACACGGATTATACCTTGTCGCTCTTGATGTCTTCTTTCTTAACTTCAGTGTGTTGCTGGTTAGCCAGTTTAGCGCCGAAGTCAGCATCTTCATTTTGCGCAGCGGGCTTTGCCTTATCGTCTTCATCGCTCATGGCTTTTTTGAAACCCTTGATTGAAGAACCGAGATCGGAACCCAGCGAGCGCAGTTTTTTGGTGCCAAACAACAGGACCACCAGCACAGCGATGATCAAAAGATGTGGAAGAGTAATGCCCATGGTTACCTCTGAATTTCAATAGTTGACGCGAGTCACTCAGTATATAACAGCTTGCATCTTGCTGACGATGCGCAAATTTGCACCACAGCGCAATAAACTGCCTTTTTACCTTTCGTGACAATCATTTTGTTCTGTTCCAGCCGACAAGCCAGGCAATGATACCGCCTGCCAGCAGCCCGCTTGAAAGTACATCCCAGTCGGGTCGGGACAGCAGGATTGCCGTACCACTGAGTAACAGTGTGGCACCCACTCCAAATAAATAACGTGACTGATGCTGCTTCGTCTTCTCATCCTTGAGCTCAGTGACCAGCCGGTCAACGCTGTGCTTCAGATGCTTATGCTGGCGTAAGCTGTCATAGAACAACTCCGGCAGCTCCGGCAGTTTCTCTGCCCAGAAAGGCGCTTTCTCTTTTAATGCCCTGACAATAGCAGGGATGCCGATTTGATCTTTAATCCAATCTTCCAGGAACGGCTTGGCCGTTTTCCACAGATCCAACTGGGGATACAGCTGCCTGCCAACCCCTTCCACATACAGCAGCGTTTTCTGGAGCAGCACCAGCTGAGGCTGTACTTCCATATTAAAACGGCGTGCCGTATTAAACAGGTTCATCAGCACATGGCCAAATGAGATTTCAGCAAGAGGTTTCTCAAAAATCGGTTCACAGACCGTTCGGATAGCGAATTCAAAATCTTCTACGTTGGTATCGGGTGGCACCCAGCCTGAATCAACGTGAAGCTCGGCCACTTTCCGGTAGTCACGGTTAAAGAAAGCAATGAAGTTTTCTGCCAGGTAGCGCTTATCTTCCTTATTCAGCGATCCCACGATGCCGCAGTCGATACCGATATACTGGGGATCCTGGGGATGTTCGTAGCTGACAAAGATATTCCCCGGATGCATATCCGCATGGAAGAAACTGTCACGAAACACCTGAGTAAAGAAGACCTGCACGCCGCGTTCGGCCAGCAGTTTCATGTTAACGCCGTGCTTTTCAAGTGTAGCGATATCTGAAATAGGGATGCCGTAAATCCGCTCCATGACCAGCATGGTTTCACTGCAATAGTCAGAGAAAATTTCCGGTATATACAGCATCTTACTGCTGTCAAAGTTGCGCCGAAGCTGTATAGCATTAGCCGCTTCGCGCAGTAAATTCAGTTCATCCAGCAGCGTTTTTTCATAGTCTGCGACGACCTCCTGCGGACGCAGGCGGCGACCATCAGGTAATAAACGGGGAACCCAGCGCGCCATTCGGGTAATCAGTTTCATATCCGCCTTAATTACCGGCAGAATATCGGGACGAATGACCTTAATCACTACGGCTCTGCCGTTCTCTTTCAGCGTTGCCGTATGAACCTGTGCGATAGAAGCTGATGCCAGTGGCGTAATATCGAAGTCATCAAACTGACTGCTAATCGGTGCCCCCAGCGATTTTTCAATCAGCTTCAGCGCCTGGTGACCGTCAAACGGCGCCACGCGGTCCTGCAACATCGCCAGCTGGTCGGCAACCTGAGGGGGGAACAAATCACGGCGGGTAGACATCATCTGGCCAAACTTGATCCACACCGGGCCAAGCTGCTCCAGCGCCAGGCGAAGGCGCTCGCCAACGGGCAGATCCTTATGACGATTGGGGATCCAGAACAGGCACTTGCGCCACAAACGCAGGGGCAGCGTAATCCGCATCTGCGGGATCAGCTCATCCAGACCATACGTCAGGAAAACGCGGACTATCAGATAGAGGCGGCGCAATTCTCCGAAGGTCATTTCGCCTCCTGCTTGCTTAAACGGCTTTCCAGTGCATCCAGAGAAGCCGACAGCGCATCGACCTCTTCAGCAAACCATGCCAACTCTAATCCGCCCGGGGCAATACGCCACTCTTCGGTCAGCGTCTGCGCCAGATAGCTTTGTGTACGCCGCACGTCGCGGCGCGCGGCGTTAAAGCCCCGGCGGGCAAGCTGTGAAATACCCTGCGCGGGCACGTCGCCAATCCAGGGAGCCAGATACTCCGCCGGATCCAGCTCGGCCATGTCCAACAGAGTGGAGAACTGCTGTACCAGTTGCAGATCGCCTTCGACCTCCAGCTCTCCGCTGCGGATAAGCGTCGTCAGCTGCTGACGATCGCGGAGCTTAGGTAAGGTGGCAACGCGGGTTTTCACCGTACAGTCCGGCTTATCTGCCCAGTTACCTACAACATCTACTTGCAGGTCGCTGAAAATAAATGTCACCGGCTGCTTAAGCTCAGCCAGTTCGATTGCCAGACTTTTACCACTAAGGCGTTGACGCGCCGCTTTCAGGCTACGATCGCGATACAGAATCTGGTTGAGCGCGGTCTCCAGACTGGCAGTTAACAACGGCGTTAAAGTCATTCGCTTTCCCGATCAGAACTTAAATCCACGGTGCAGGGCAACAATCCCTCCCGTTAGATTGTGGTAGGTGGTGTTTTCAAAACCCACATCCGCCATCATCTGCTTCAGCGTTTCCTGATCGGGGTGCATACGGATAGATTCCGCCAGATAACGATAGCTTCCGGCATCTTTCGCCACCCACTCGCCAATTCGCGGCAGAATGTGGAAAGAATACGCATCGTAGGCTTTGCTCAGCGGCTCAAGCTGTGGCTTAGAAAACTCTAAAACCAGCAAACGGCCACCCGGCTTAAGTACGCGGAACATGGACGCCAGCGCTTTCTCTTTTTCAGTCACGTTACGCAGACCAAAAGCGATGGTAATACAGTCAAAATAGTTGTCGGGGAACGGCAGAGCCTCTGCGTTGGCCTGTACGTAGCTGACGTTGCCAATGATGCCTTTATTACGCAGCTTTTCTCGCCCGACCTTTAGCATTGAGCTGTTGATATCGGCCAGCACCACCTCACCGGTTTCACCCACGAGGCGGGAAAATTTTGCCGTCAGATCGCCCGTACCACCGGCCAAGTCAAGCACACGCTGCCCACGCCGTACGCCGCTACAGTCAATGGTAAAACGCTTCCATACGCGGTGGATGCCGAAAGACATCAGATCGTTCATCAGATCGTATTTGGCCGCGACGGAATGGAAAACATCAGCAACCATATCGGCTTTGTCGCTTTTCGCAACGGTTTGGTAACCGAAGTGGGTTGTGTCCTTTGATTCATCTGCCATTTGTTTTGCCTGTTCCACAATCAAATATTGACTGAGTGTACCAGAGTCACGCAGGTCAGGCACTTGCTGCACGCTTATTCATTGATTTGATGCAGCCCGGATTTTTCCGAATCAGTAAGCGGCTCATCGTCTTCGTCGCGTGCTTCCTGCCCGTCGGTTAGCGCCTGCGCAGCAAGCTGCGGATTGATTGGCCGTTTCACCTCCACACCCATCTGGCGGAATCCTTCCGCCTGTGCAATCAGATTGCCCCGCCCTTCCGACAGTTTTTTCATCGCCTGCTGGTAACTGTCCTGCGCTTTTGTCAAATTTTGACCAATGGTGGTCATATCATCAACAAACAGTCGCATCTTGTCATAAAGTCGCCCCGCCCGATCGGCAATACGCTGCGCATGACGGCTCTGGTGCTCATAGCGCCAGAGATTATTGATGGTTCGTAGTGCCACCAGCAGCGTCGTCGGGCTCACCAACATGATGTTCTGATTTAGCGCTTCATTAATCAGCTCCGGCTGTCTGTCGATCGCCAACAGGAAGGCCGGTTCAATCGGAATAAACATCAGCACATAATCCAGCGATCGCAAGCCCGGCAGCTGTTGATAATCTTTTCGACTCAGCAGGCGAATGTGACCACGGATGGCCGCGATATGCTCGCTAATCGCGGCTTCACGCTGTAACTCATCTTCACCATTGAAATAGCGTTCGTAGGCCACCAGCGTCATTTTGGCGTCTATCACCACATCCTTACCCTGCGGTAATCGCACAATCACATCCGGCTGCATGCGCCCATTTTGTTCCAGCTGAATGTTGACCTGGGTTTCATACTCATGCCCTTCGCGCAGGCCGGAGGCTTCCAGTACTCTGCTGAGTACGACCTCACCCCAGTTTCCCTGCGTTTTATTATCCCCCTTGAGGGCCTTGGTCAAATTGAGTGCTTCCTGGGCCATGCGAGCATTCAGCTGTTGCAGATTGCGTATCTCATGAGAGAGGGTATGCCGCTCACGCGCCTCCTGGCCAAAACTGTCCTGCACCTGACGCCGAAATCCTTCCAGCTGATCGCGCAGGGGGGCGATCAGTCCGTTCAGGCTCTGCCGGTTCTGCTCATCCACACGGCGTCCGCTGTTTTCAAAGATGCGATTGGCGAGGTTTTCGAACTGCGCATTCAATCGCTGCTCACTGTTTACCAGCAGCCGCTGCTTTTCTTCGGTCGCCATCCGCGTCTCTTCCAGCCGGATCGTCACTTCCCGCAGCTCCGCTTCCTGGGCGCTGTTGATTTCCAGCTGCGTACGCAGCTCACGGGCAAGCTGTTCCGCTTCATCCCGCCAGTGGTCGAACTGATGCAGCTTTTCCTGGGCCGCCGCCAGGCTACCGTGCAGCTGGCGCAGCTCCTGCTCATTCTGTTTTTGTGTCTGGATATGCCCGTCCAGCTGATGCTGAAGCCGCAGACATTCTGCCTGGGCCTGCCCGACCGACTGCTCCAGCAAACACCGTTCGGTTTCCTGTTTCGCCAGCCGCTGCTGGCTGAAAAACCAGGCAAATAATCCGCCGGCCAGTAAACCTGCCAGCCCGATGCAGACGATGTAAGTGATTGTGGCATCCATCCTGCTTTCCCCTCATAAACTCCGTCAGGAAAAAATAGAGGCGTACTGTATGAATGTCCAGACAAATAGCGGCAGGATGATAGCAGGAGGCAGATTTCGTCTGAGTCAGAGAACCGCCAGACAGATCAGGAGGGCAGCTGCGGGAATGTCATGGCCGCGGCGGATCGCCGCAGCCAGCGTTGGTGGCAATCAGAGTAGACGACGTGCCGCCTCGACCACAATTTTAACCGCATCACTTTCGGTGCGTTTCATGGTTTCCGCATCCGGGATCTCCTGCTGCGTGCGGTTCACAATCACACCGGCAACCATACCGGCACGTAATCCCTGGCTGGCGCACATAGTCAGCAGCGTCGCAGATTCCATTTCATAGTTCAGCACACCCATCTGCTGCCACTCTTTCATCGACCCCTGGAAACGGCTGACAACGCGGCCAGAATAGGTGTCGTAGCGCTCCTGTCCCGGATAGAAGGTATCTGAAGAGGCGGTTACGCCAATATGGGTGGTTGCTCCGGCCGCTTCCGCTGCGGCGACCAGGGCGGTCGTACAGGCAAAGTCAGCCACTGCCGGGAACTCCAGCGGGGCAAAGTGCAGGCTGGCACCGTCCAGACGAACGGATCCGGTTGTCACCAGCACATCACCGACGTTGATATGGGGCTGAATGGCACCGGTGGTTCCCACACGCAGGAAAGTTGTCACCCCCAGCTGTGCCAGCTCTTCCACGGCAATAGAAGTTGATGGACCGCCGATGCCCGTAGAACAGACGATAACCGGCTTACCGGATAATTCCGCCCGCCAGCTGGTAAATTCACGATGCGAAGCCAGATGAACCGGATTCTCCATCAGTGCTGCAATTTTCTTCACGCGCTCCGGGTCGCCCGGCACGATAGCCAGCGTAGCACCCTGTAGATCGGCTTTCGTTAGGCCAAGATGGAAAACGTCAGACTGTGCCATATCAAACTCCTGTCACGAAAATCGGGGATAGTTAACTGACTCCTACTGTACGCAAACGCGACCCTTATTTATGTGATTCAAATCTCCTATGCGAATGAAACTTGCACGCAACAAAATTTAAAACGTGATCAATATCACACATAATAACTCTGCGATCTTTTTTCACTACACGCCCCCGTGTGGTTCAGGTTTATCTGATGATAAGGAGATAGCCCATATCCTATAAAGGTGGCAGCGTTTCCTGGCTATAGTAAGCCCATCGCTTAGTTCATGCATGGAGAGGACAATGAAAACCGAAGATAACACGACTCAAAATTTGAGCAACAATAGCTTCGCACCTGCAGTCCAGCCTGTCGCGGCTACAACTATTATTACCGACGACACAGACATTCTTTCTGGCGAAACATCGATCCCTACCCAGGGCGATAATATGCCGGCTTTCCATGCCAGACCGCGTGATGCGGCCGGACCGCTGCCCGTCGTCATGGTGGTTTCAGAGATTTTTGGCGTTCATGAACATATTCGTGATATCTGCCGTCGTCTCGCCAAAGCAGGCTACCTTGCCATTGCGCCGGAACTCTTCTTCCGCCAGGGTGAGGCGTCTGACTACGACGATATTCCTACGCTGCTAAAAGAGCTGATTAGTAAGGTGCCGGATACTCAGGTACTGGCCGATCTCGATCATGTTGCTAACTGGGCCTCACGACACGATGGCGATATGCGCAGGCTGGCCATCACTGGCTTCTGCTGGGGCGGACGTATCACCTGGCTGTATGCCGCGCATAACCCACAGCTCAAAGCGGCCGTGGCCTGGTATGGCAAACTGGTGGGCGATAAAACCATCAAGCAGCAGAAGCAGCCGGTTGATATTGCTGTCGATCTCAACGCACCGGTTCTGGGTCTGTACGGTGCCAAAGATGACGGGATCCCGCTGGAAAGCGTGGAAACAATGCGTCAGGCACTGCGTGCAGCCAACTCCCACGCGGAAATTATTGTTTATCCTGATGCGGGGCATGCGTTTAACGCCGACTACCGTCCCAGCTATCATGCAGAGTCCGCCGCCGATGGCTGGGCGCGTATGCTGGCCTGGTTTAAACAGTGTGACGTGGCGGCTAAAGAATAAAAAGAGGGGCGCCTTTGGCGCCCCGGCTTCACAGATCCCCGCCGTCACACGGAGGAGGATGCTTTCGCGCTACGCAGGTTTTGCGCCGCCTGCACCATGTTCGCCAGCGCCTGACGGGTTTCCGTCCAGCCACGAGTTTTAAGGCCGCAGTCGGGGTTAACCCACAGGCGTTCGGTTGGAATACGCTGTGCGGCTTTCAGCAAAAGAGCCTCCATCCACGCCACGCTCGGCACGTTTGGCGAGTGAATGTCGTAAACGCCCGGACCGATTTCATTCGGATAGTCAAACACTTCAAACGACTCCAGCAGCTCCATATCGGAACGGGATGTTTCAATGGTAATGACGTCCGCATCCAGCGCCGCTATCGCATCCATGATGTCATTGAATTCGCAATAACACATGTGGGTGTGGATCTGCGTATCATCCCGCGCGACGGCCGCATTGAGTCGAAACGCATCCACCGCCCATTCCAGGTAAGCCGCCCAGTCAGACCGATGCAGCGGCAGGCCTTCTCGTAGGGCAGGTTCATCAATCTGAATGATCCCGATCCCCGCGTTCTCCAGGTCTTCGACCTCATCACGCAGCGCCAGCGCAATCTGCTTAGCGATGGTTTCACGGGACACATCCTCACGCGGAAATGACCAGCAGAGGATGGTGACCGGGCCGGTGAGCATACCTTTCACCGGCTTGTCAGTCAGCGACTGAGCATACTTCGCCCACTCAACGGTAATGGCCTCCGGTCGGCTGATATCACCAATAATGACCGGCGGTTTAACACAGCGGGAACCGTAGCTCTGCACCCAGCCGTTTTGTGTGAAGATGAAGCCATCAAGATTTTCACCGAAGTATTCAACCATGTCGTTACGTTCGGCTTCGCCGTGTACCAACACATCAAGACCCAGACGCTCCTGCTCAACGATCGCCTGTTTAATGTGCTCAGCAATACCGGTGCGGTAGTGAGCACCATCGAGACGCCCCTGTTTGAAGTCCAGACGCAGGCCGCGAATTTCAGTAGTTTGCGGGAAAGATCCGATAGTGGTAGTAGGCCATGCCGGTAGGTGGAAGCGCTGGCGCTGGGCCTTAGCACGTACCTGATAGCAGCTGTTACGCTGGCTGTCTTTTGCGGTAACCGCGGCCAGACGCTGACCGACCGCGGCATTGTGTACGCGGGAAGATGTTTTACGGGCGCGGATTGGCGCACTCCAGGCGACCAGCGACGCCGGATCGTTGTTATTCAACGCATTGCTAAGCAGCGACAGCTCAGCACATTTTTGCAAAGCAAAGGCGAACCAGCTTTTTACCTCTTCATCCAGCCGCGTTTCCACGCTCAAATCGATTGGGCTGTGCAGCAGTGAGCAGGAGGAACCAATCCACAGCTGTTTGCGCCGGGCAGCCAGCGGTTGCAGACGTTCAAACCAGCTGCTGAGATCGGCGCGCCAGACGTTACGACCGTTAATCACCCCTACCGACAGCAGCCAGTCCACAGGCACTTTGCCGTTCAGCGTGGCGATATCATCTTTACCGTGAACCAAATCGACATGCAGCCCCTGGACCGGCAGAGCCGTAATGGTATCCAGATTCTGACCGATGCTGTCGAAATAGGTGGTGAGCAGCAGTTTAGTTTGCCCCTGTAACGCCGCATAAGCCGGTTTATAGGCAGCCAGCCATTCAGAGGACAGTTCCAGGGCCAGTGCGGGCTCATCAATCTGCACCCACTCAATACCGCGTTTCGCCAGTTCGACCAGTACCTGCCGGTACACCGGCAGAATATCTTTCAGTAAGGTCAGGCGATCAAACTGCTCACCTTTCACCTTACCCAGCCACAGATAGGTGACCGGCCCGAGGAGAACAGGTTTAACGTGATGACCGAGGGCCAAAGCCTCATCAACCTCATCAAGCAGCTGGGTCCAGGTCAGTTTGAATGTCTGCCCCTGAACAAATTCTGGCACCATATAGTGATAGTTCGTGTTAAACCACTTGGTCATCTCTGCCGCTGCCGCGGGTTCTCCGCTCGGCGCACGGCCACGGCCCAGGCGGAACAGGGTATCCAGATCCACTGACCCCTCTTTATTCTGATGACGAGCCGGAACATTTCCCAGCAGCAGGCTGGTAGTTAAAACGTGATCGTACCAGGCGAAATCCCCCACCGGCAGCAGGTCAACGCCCGCGTCTTTCTGCTGCTGCCAGTGACGGGCGCGCAGCTCTCGGCCGGTTGCCAGCAGCTCTTCCTGCGTACTGTTACCCGCCCAGTAGCTTTCCTGGGCTTTTTTAAGCTCGCGACGCAGGCCAACGCGGGGAAATCCAAGAGTGTGGTTCTGAATGGTCATCGTTTAATTCCTTTTTTTTCAATACTCTGTTCAGAAAGTTCTGGTGCCCGACTCACGATCATTTCACATTCGGCCAGTGCGCAGTTTCATCAGGGGACGTGAAGCCCTCTCTGAGCCCTGCCCGGATACGAAATGACAAAACAGATACCTTGAAAAGTCATTTGGACGTCCAGATGTTTACACTGCTATAATCCGCAGGTACTGTAGTAACCACAAGCGCAAAATGTTCACTGTCGATGTGAAGGACTCTCATGATCGAACTCAAACACCTGCGAACGCTTCAGGCTCTGCGAATTACGGGTTCGCTGGCCGCCGCCGCCGCCCAGCTTCACCAAACGCAGTCAGCGTTATCCCATCAGTTCAGCGATCTGGAACAGCGGCTGGGCTTCCGGCTTTTTGTGCGAAAAAGCCAGCCGCTGCGCTTTACGCCGCAGGGAGAAATTTTGTTGCAGCTGGCCGAGCAGGTACTGCCACAGATCCAACAGGCATTACAGGCCTGCCATGAACCGCAGCAGGCAACCTTACGTATCGCAATTGAGTGCCACAGCTGTATTCAGTGGCTGACTCCGGCGTTAAACAATTTCCGCAAGAGCTGGCCCCAGGTGGTGATGGATTTTAAATCCGGCGTGACGTTCGACCCGCAGCCCGCACTGCAACAGGGCGAGCTGGATATTGTTCTGACCTCCGATATTCTGCCGCGCAGCGGATTGTTCTACTCGCCGATGTTTGATTTCGAGGTACGCCTGGTGCTGGCTCCCGATCATCCTCTGGCCAGCGCCACGCATATTTCACCGGAGGATCTGGCTCAGGAAGTGCTGATGATTTATCCGGTGCAGCGCCAGCGCCTGGATATCTGGCGTCACTTTCTGGAGCCCGCGGGCATCAGTCCTGCGCTAAAAAACGTGGACAATACGCTGCTGTTAATTCAGATGGTTGCTGCACAGATGGGTATTGCCGCACTGCCGCACTGGGTGGTGGAAAGCTTTGAAAATCAGGGTCTGGTGGTGACGAAAACGCTGGGTGACGGCCTGTGGAGCCGGCTCTATGCGGCCGTTCGCGACGGTGAACAGCGGCAGCCGGTTGTTGAAGCCTTTATCCGATCGGCCCGTCAGCATGCCTGTGATCACCTGCCGCGCGTGCGCGATGCTTCACGACCCGGCGCACCGCTTCCTTCTCTGTTTGATCCCGTCTGAAAACCTCAGCCAGCGAAGGCTGGCGGTTTTTCCTGTCTAAGCGCTCAATTGGCTCTATAATGCGCCCACTGCAATAGTTTCACTGAGAGAGTACCTATGACTAATAATGACGTTCTGCGCAGCGTGCGCTACATGCTGGATCTAAGCGATGCTAAAGTTGTCAGCATTCTGGCGCTGGCAGAGAGCGAAGTGGCCGAGGCCGAGGTCCACAGCTTCCTGAAAAAAGAGGATGAGCCAGGCTACCGCCCCTGCCCCGATGTCGTTATGGGCTATTTTCTGAATGGTTTGATTTTTGAACGACGCGGCAGGAGCGAGGACGCACCCGTCCCGTCCATCGAACGCAAAATGACCAACAACATTATCATGAAAAAACTGCGTGTCGCCTTTGACTTGAAAACCACTGATATCATCGAACTGCTGCAACGGGCTGATTTTGCAGTGGGTCAGTCAGAAATCGGGGCTATTTTCCGCAAGCCGGGACATAAGAATTATCGCGAGTGCGGCGATCAAATCCTGCGTAATTTCCTGAAGGGCCTGGCCATGAAAATTCGCCCGGCTAAAAAGTAACGGATATAGCCTGATGATCGGATTAACGCCTTTTCCCGGCGTTAATCCGCAAATCGACCTCCCGCCAGTTAAATACCACCGGGTTTACTCTCTTTAATTTTCTTAAACACTCCTCTACGCCCGAAATATAATAAAAATTATAAATAGAGAGGTATTCAGAAACGGATTGCGCCCCGCATCATTGAGACGATACCGTTCGCTAATCGTACATTTTTCCTCCACGAGAATTTTCCATTTAGAACACAAACACCCATATCATTAAAATTCCGCATCAAAAAACGACCAATAACGTGACATAGTTCTCACTTAATAGTTCGAATTCGAAAATATTTTGGTATTTCACGCTGAACATATAGCCATTTCGTCATAAAAATGTAACATTCGCGGCTTAATCGTAGCCATTTTTAGTGACTCAAACATGAGGATGTTCGAAAGAGAACATTTCACGTTGTCACAGGAATCGCTTACCTATCAAAAAAATATGATGTAGATGTCGTTTTTCTAGCTATGGGGACCGAAATGTTAAGTATTTTTAAACCTGCTGCACATCAACCTCGCGTTGATGACAGCCGTGTTGACCCACTCTATCGGAAACTGCGTTGGCAGATTTTCCTGGGCATTTTCTTTGGCTACGCCGCCTACTATCTGGTGCGTAAAAACTTCGCGCTGGCTATGCCCTATCTGATTGAGCAGGGTTTTTCACGCGGAGATTTGGGCTTTGCCCTGTCGGGTATTTCCATCGCCTACGGTTTTTCTAAATTTATAATGGGTTCAATTTCGGACCGATCGAACCCTCGCGTCTTTCTGCCGGCCGGACTGATCCTCGCAGCGGCGGTCATGTTGTTTATGGGCTTTGTGCCGTGGGCAACATCCAGCATTATGGTGATGTTCGTTCTGTTATTCCTGTGTGGCTGGTTCCAGGGAATGGGCTGGCCTCCGTGTGGCCGTACCATGGTTCACTGGTGGTCCCAGAAAGAACGCGGCGGTATCGTTTCAGTATGGAACTGCGCCCATAACGTTGGCGGCGGCATTCCACCGCTGCTGTTCCTGTTGGGTATGGCGTGGTTTAACGACTGGAAAGCGGCACTCTATATGCCTGCATTCGGGGCAATTCTGATAGCGATCATCGCTTTCGCACTGATGCGCGATACTCCGCAGTCCTGTGGCCTGCCGCCAATTGAAGAGTACAAAAACGATTACCCACCGGACTACGATGAGAAGCATGAAGAAGAGCTGACTGCGAAGCAGATCTTTATGCAGTACATTTTGCCTAACAAACTGCTGTGGTATATCGCGTTGGCGAACGTATTTGTTTATCTTCTTCGCTATGGTGTGCTTGACTGGTCGCCAACCTACCTGAAAGAAGTGAAGCATTTCACGCTGGATAAGTCATCGTGGGCCTATTTCTTCTATGAATACGCAGGTATCCCCGGAACCCTGCTGTGTGGCTGGATGTCGGATAAGGTGTTCAAAGGCAACCGAGGCGCAACCGGCGTCTTCTTTATGACCCTTGTCACTATCGCTACCATCGTTTACTGGATGAACCCGGCCGGTAATCCCGGTACGGATATGGCCTGCATGATGATCATTGGTTTCCTGATATACGGACCCGTGATGCTAATCGGTCTGCATGCTCTGGAACTGGCACCGAAGAAAGCAGCCGGAACCGCAGCAGGATTTACCGGTCTGTTTGGTTATCTGGGCGGTTCTGTCGCTGCCAGCGCCATTGTGGGTTACACCGTAGACTACTTCGGCTGGGACGGCGGCTTTATTATTATGATTGGCGGCAGCGTGCTGGCCGTGATTCTACTTGCCATAACCATGATGAGTGAAAAAAAGCATAAGCAACAGCTTAGAGCTCAAGAACAGAAGACACAGTAATAGTGTAAAGCGTTCACTTGTTAAGTCATCACTCACGCTTTTTCGTGAGTGATGACTATGTGTAATATCAGGACACTTCTCTACTCAACTTCGTTTAAGCTACGGATTCAATCCATTGCGCAAGCGAGTAGGTTATCTTTCCTCCAGGAAAGCAGATACCGATGATAATCAATCATTTTCAAATTCATTTTATCGCCATCAATTTTCAAATCAGATAACACTTTATTACTTGTCACTTCCTGTTTATTAAGGCGTAAATTATAGCCTTCACCCTGCTTACTGTAAGTAAAGTCAATCACTCTGTTGAAGTTACTTCTCACCTCCTCGCTATCTACTCGCGATCCTGATATCAACAGATATCCTCTTCCGTTCTCATTTATCGCTATAAACAGATCAAAAACATTAACTTTTTCACACTGACTACAGGATGACTCTACTCTTAACTGTGCCCGACAGGTAAAACGTTGATGTTGACTGCCAGTGAGCCACAGAGAGTGCATCAAGATAAAAAGAGAGATAATCCAAACAGGATAGCGCCAGCGGACTCGTAACAGCGTATTAATATTCATTTGGTCACACGATAGTTAACGCAGGGAAGTTTCCTGTCGCCGGTACAATATGCAAAAAAAATCTGACTACCGCTGTCGTTCAAGGCAGAGCCATCTTGATTATAGTGATAAAATATCGTGGATTTTTTTCCACAGTTTATGTTATTACGTGCCATCATTATTTTTAATGAAAGGGTAACGTCTTTCATGTTAAGTTTTTGGCCACTATCATTTAATAACTTCACGTTGCATTTGTTAACTTTAAATGACCTGTCATAACCCACTATATTTTTAAACTGGCTATAGATATAACCATGGGATAAAAATAAATAAAAAACCAACGCTGAAATTAATAACAACAAGTCCTTACCCGTCAGAAAGTTCCTATTATATTTTATAAAACCCTTAAATTTAAGGTATAAGGAAAGAACACTTTTACTCTCTGCCTTGTCTATGGATAGAGAATTTCTACACTCGGGCCTCTCTGACAACACCTCAACATCTGCACTAAAAACAAATCCATATTTTGGAATAGTCGTAATGACGTCATGAAGTCCACAGTGAGTTAAGGTTTTCCTCAGCATGGAAACGTAGTTACTAAGGTTGTTATTTGATGAGTTGAGTCCTTTCTTGCTCCAAAGATCATTCAAAATAAATTCACGACTCAATGGCACCCTATTGCTTTTAATCATTAACAGCATCAACTCATTCATTACCATGCTAAGAGTGATCATATCAATACTGCCGTCAATCAAATACAGGTCGCCATCATATGAGTTATATCTTAACGTTCCATTTATGATAAAAATCACGGTATCCCCTGGTCATCAAATAATTTACTTCTGTCTATCTATATAAAAAAAGATCTCTAGTGGTGTTAATTGCAATCCACCCATTAAATTTAATTTTTTTAATAAAATCATAAGTTAACCGATTTTCCAATCACACATACGATAAACGGATTGCCCCTTATATTTAGAGTTTAAAACTAATTATATATTAACTCTAAGAATAAAATTCTATAAAAATGGTTTTATGCAATATATATTGCCATTAAATTCAACCATCGTAATACTATTACTCCTATCAACCGGGCGTCAGAAAAACTTGCACAGGGTTTTCTGCTTATCTTTTGTCTAATAAAACGAGTTTCGTAAGTATGAACAGCATGAATCCAGTAACGATAAAGTATGAGAATGAAAAACTTCTTCTTCAGGACAAATACCTTACCATTAAGAACAGCAACATCACGGCAAAGGTAAGTAAAAATCAGAGAGTACTGATTCTTTGCCTCATGAATGAAATTATTGAGAAAGATAAGATCATCCAAAATATCTGGGGAGTGAGCGATACCAGTTCGAAAGAAAAAAACTATAACCAACTGGTTTTCCAAACCCGCTCACTGCTTGCCAGACAAGGGTTTCCTAACGACCTGATCATGACTATTCATCGCTATGGTTTATGTTTTAATAAGTTTTTTTTGACAAACCACAGCTCAACTGATGATTACTGGTCAGAGAAAAGCTCTATTCCTATGATTGAAAACTCTGTCGTCAGTTATATGAAGTAAAGAATTATATATTTACCAAATGAAAACCCTACATAAATGAAGACAACAATATTCCACATTAAAACATTGTTAATTAAAAATTATCTATGGCAAATTTAGAGTTCTAATTATTACAGTAACACCCCATGGTTGAAAGCTTAAAATTCAATATTTTTTTAATTCATATAAAATTGCTATGCAGTTGTTATAAAAATAATAAATGAAAAAACATAATCTAAAAAATGCACAGGCGCAGAATTATATTCCAGCAATATAAAAATCAAGAAAAACATCAAAGTGATAACAAGCGTAAACCATCACCTGAGAGATAAATAAAAACTCAAAAAACCCAACCCATTAATAATGGGATAAAATGTGAGACATTCCCACTGTCCCAATGCCTTGAAACATAACAGTGTCCCTTTCGAAAAGAGTGATGATTTAATGTAAAAAATCTTAACAGAGAAGGATTGTGGATACTGAAGAAACATAACACGTTGGCTTTTGACGTGATGTTTTAGCGTATTGACAGGGGTTATATAAAACCAGGAAATAGAGGTTTATTTCCTGGCTAGCATCTCAGCCTGCCGATGAACATAGGCTGAATTGACATAAAAAATTATACGTTAAACAGGGTACGCAGTTTCTTCGACACGGCCTGATCATCATTAGAACCAATGTTTTCCAGATTCGGCAGTAGGTCCTTCAGCCGTTGATGTGCATTACTCATAATGCACCCTTTACCCGCCATAATAAGCATCTCTTTATCATTCATACCATCGCCAAATGCGATACATTCCTTCAGGGTATAGCCCAAGGATTGTGCAACGGCATCCAGTGCGTGACCTTTAGAAACCCCGCCCGCCATCACTTCCAGACAGGTTGGCAGTGAGAAGCTGACGTTAACTCTATCCCCCCAGCGCGCTATCAGGGCCAGCTCCAGCGGTACCAGCAATTCAGGCTCACTACAGGTAAAGAACACCTTACTGATACCATCTGTGGGTAATTCTCCCGGATTATAAATCTGATAGTTAAAGTCTGACTCACAGAAGAAATCGAGTTCGCCGGGACGATGGCGGTTAAGGAACCACTCTTCGTCACGATAAACATTGGTATAAATATCAGGATTGCTGTGCTGCATCGCAAACAGTTCGCGGGCAATATCTTCATCAAGATTATGGCTAAATACCAGCTCACCCTCGGTATTGTGCACACGAGCACCGTTAGAGGTGATCATAAAGGCATCAATACCCATACTGTCGCGCATCTGGGCAACATCAATGTAATGGCGACCGGTCGCAAAGACAAAATGAATGCCCTTGCTCGTTAACAGCTGCAGCGTTTCACGCGCATAAGGGGAAAGCGAGTGGTCGGGAGATAGCAGGGTGCCATCCAGATCTGAAGCAACAATACGATACATAAAACCTCTGGTTAATATCATTTGGCGTGCAGTAGCAAGCATCAACGCCAGGCTATGGGGAGTCAGCTATGACGAGCAAAAAAGGTCGTGATGGCTTCCAGCGCTTCGGTTCGCATACTGTCTTTTTCAAAAAGAATTTCATGGCGCGCGCCAGCAATAATCAGGGGTCTCCCTCCTTCACAGGGTTGCCCTGCTGAAAGCATCTTCTGACAGAAGAGATCCTGCGCGCTGTTATCAACGACTCTGTCCTCAGCAGCCTGTAACAGCAGCAGCGGCGTTGATATTTTGGCTGCCTGATTCAGGATCATCTGACCTGCCAGCACACCTTCCCGCACCCAATGATAGGTTGGCCCCCCTATCCGTAATCCGGGATCGTCAGCGTAAAAACGCAGATTACGACGATAGCGTTCACGGCTGTGGGTCAGCTGATTCAGGGCAAACGGCCGCGGGTGCCATTTACCTGTACCGATTGCGTAGCCATCGCGCACCGCCGGGCGTTTTTCCGCCCAGTTCAGAATGCGGTTCGCCATCCATAACGGCATTGGCAGCGTTATGCCGAACATCGGCGAGGTCAGCGCCACGGCATCAAACGCAGCAGGCTGGCGTGCCAGCATCAGCGCAAGAATAGCCCCTCCCATAGAGTGAGCCAGCGCATAGCGATGCCGATAATGCCGGGCAACAACTTCCTTCAGATAAAGCGTTTCCAGATCGTCTACATAATCCTCGAAAGCCGCAACGTGTCCACGGTGCGAATCCTGCAATAGCCTGCCGGATCGTCCCTGGCCACGGTGATCAATGATGATCACGTCATAGCCACAGCAAAAAAGATCGTAGGCCAGCTCAGGATATTTCACATAGCTTTCGATACGTCCGGGACAGAGTAAGATGACTTTGTCATGCTTAGCAGAGGTGAAACGGACATAGCGGATGGTAACGTTCTCCACACCGGCAAACTCCCCTTCTTCTCGCTGCTGCCAGAATTTCAAAAGCGGGCCTGTAGCAAAAGCCGCATAGGATTGCTCTCGAAGAAGCCAGCTCTGTTTATGAAGTTCCATCAGACTTTTTCCAGGAAGGGGTTTACCGTTAAGGTCGGTCATTGTTACCCATAGCACAACGTTCAACAATCACGTATTGTGTCACAATTGAGCGTTTTTCGGGAGCTTTACCCATGACTATCGAGTGGTGGCTGACTTATCTTTTAACAACCTGCATTCTAAGTCTCTCGCCAGGTTCCGGGGCAATCAACACCATGAGCACCGGCATCAGTCACGGTTATCGCGGAACCGTTGCGTCTATTTCAGGCTTACAGGTTGGGCTGTCGCTGCACATTGTTCTGGTGGGAATTGGGCTGGGGGCGCTATTTTCCCAATCATTGCTAGCATTTGAGATCCTGAAATGGGCCGGGGCCGCCTATCTGATCTGGCTGGGTATTCAACAATGGCGCTCGGCGGGGGCTATCGATTTGAATGCGGTGGCGAAAGCCATGCCGCGCCGTAAACTGTTTCAGCGCGCGGTCCTGGTTAACCTGACCAATCCGAAGAGCATTGTATTTTTGGCCGCGCTGTTTCCACAGTTCATTATCCCGCATCAGCCGCAGACGATGCAGTATCTGGTTCTGGGCGTCACCACCGTGGTGGTCGATATCATCGTGATGATTGGTTATGCGACGCTGGCTACGCGTATTGCGACCTGGATAAAAGGCCCGCATCAGATGAAGTTGCTGAACAGAATTTTTGGCGGGCTGTTTATGGCGGTTGGCGCACTGCTGGCATCCGCACGTCGCGTAGCGTAGCGTAAGGCCGTCGCGCCCTGGTCTGAACCGCCGATTTATCCGTTAATCGTCATCTACACCGTCAACGTGATCCTTAATCATCAGCAGGAACGGCTTACCAAAGCGTTCCAGCTTTTTATGTCCAACGCCGTTGACGCTCAGCATCTCGGATGAGGTCAGCGGCATCTGTTCTGACATTTCAATTAGCGACGCATCACTGAACACCACGTACGGGGGAATGTTATCCTCATCGGCGATGGCTTTACGCAGCTTACGCAGTTTGGCAAACAGTTTACGATCGTAGTTGCCGCCGTAAGATTTCTGGCTGCCGCCGCGTGGTTTGATGCTCACCAGGCGAGGTACGGCCAGCATCAGCGGCATTTCACCCCGCAGTATCGGCCGGGCGGCTTCGGTCAGCTGTAGCGCTGAATACATCGCGATATTTTGCGTCACCAGGCCAAGATGGATCAGCTGACGCAGCACGCTGGTCCAGTGCTCATGGCTATGCTCACGACCAATACCGTACACCGGCAGCTTATCATGATGCAGGTCGCGGATACGCTGATTGTTGGCGCCGCGCAGGATCTCCACGATATAGCCCATGCCGAATCGCTGTCCTACCCGATAAATACAGGAAAGCGCTTTTTGTGCCTCAACCAGACCATCATAACGGCGCGGGGGATCGAGGCAGATATCACAGTTATCACATGACTGCTGGCGACCTTCACCGAAATAATTCAGTAATACCAAACGGCGGCAGGTTTGTGCTTCGGCAAAAGCCCCCATCGCATTAAGCTTGTGTCGTTCAATATCCTGTAGCTGCCCCGGCGCTTTCTCTTCCAGACAGCGGCGAAGCCATGCCATATCCGCCGGATCGTAAAGCAGCAGCGCCTCTGCGGGCAGGCCATCACGCCCGGCGCGGCCGGTTTCCTGATAGTAGGATTCAATATTTCGCGGGATATCAAAATGCACCACAAAACGTACGTTAGGTTTGTTGATCCCCATGCCGAACGCTACGGTGGCGACCACGATTTGCAGGTCATCACGCTGGAAAGCTTCCTGCACATGCGCACGATGGGCGTTATCCATACCGGCATGATAAGCGCCAACGCTCAGCCCCCGGCTTTGCAGGCGGGCGGCCGTATCTTCAACTTTGGCGCGGCTGTTACAGTAGATGATCCCGCACTTTCCACGCTGATCCTGCACATAGCGCAGCAGCTGCTCGGTGGGTTTAAATTTTTCGACCAGGGTATAACGAATATTCGGGCGATCGAAGCTACTGATTTGGATCAACGGATCGTGCAGCTGTAGCAGGCGAACAATGTCATTACGCGTGGTTTCATCGGCAGTGGCCGTCAGTGCCATCACCGGCACGTCCGGCAGGCGCTGGCGAAGCTGACCCAGGGCACCGTACTCAGGACGGAAATCATGGCCCCACTGCGAAATACAGTGAGCCTCATCAACCGCCAGCATCGCCGGATTCCAGTGCGAGAGCTGGTCGAGGAAGTTATCCATCATCAGACGTTCAGGTGCGATATACAGCAGGCGTACCTTACCAGTACGACAGCCGGCCATCACCTCCTGCTGCTGCTCACGACTCTGCGTTGAGTTGAGGCATGCCGCTGACACGCCGTTAGCCAACAGCTGATCGACCTGATCTTTCATTAATGAGATCAGCGGTGACACAACCAGGGTTAGCCCCTCGCGAACCAGCGCCGGGATCTGATAACAGAGCGACTTACCGCCACCGGTTGGCATAACGACCAGACAGTCACGTCCGTCGAGTGAAGCCTGGATGATTGTTTGCTGTCCCGGACGAAACTGCTGATAGCCGAAGGTATCGCGAAGTACCCGTTCTGCCAGCGTTTCATTATTGATTACTGCTGCCGTAGACACGTTGTCCCCAAATCTGAAGTGGTGTGATGCGCTGCCGGGCACTGCCTGCCCGATGTGGTATTGCCGGAATCCGTGGCTGAGCGTTAGTCAACCACCGCGAAGGATAATACCCCATGTCCGGTGGAAGATCTGGTTTATCGTGAGCATTTTACTCTTTTTGCGAAACGGTGCGCACTGCGCCTGGCCAGGCATTGGGGTTACCATTCCGGCTGCGCGCGGACACGCAAAATGAGTCCACCGGCGTGAACGACCGGTGAGTGAGTCGGCCCACTACGTGTTGATAAAAGGAGAGGCCAGCCAGTGATTTTAGCCGGATACGCATATCCGGCGGTGAGAACTCAGAATAAATCGTTCAGCGTTACGCCTACGCCAACGCGCGTCTGACGGTGGTTATAATCAATCAGCGATTCGCCGTAGCCGCTAAATACCTGGCTGTAAAAACGAACGTGTTCGGTTATTGGATAGCTCCAGCCCAGCTCAGCGCTGCCGTAGCCGCTGTTCCAGTTGTAATGGGTTTTTACGCTAAAGATGCTGTCACCCATCTGGTATCCCAGAGTCAGGCGGTAGTAGCCCATGTATTTGGTGATATCCGGATTATCATCGTTGCTTTCACTTTCCGGCAGACGATACCAGGGTTTCACCTCCACCAGCCAGTTACCATTTTCCGCCATCAGCCGGGCATAAACGCGGTTCCAGCTGCGCGAGGTGGGGTCGGAGCGCCCGTTAGACTGATGATTCAAACCGGTCTCAACATCACGCAGTGTCCATCCTCCCAGGCTGTAATCTGTCGCCCAACCGAGGAAAATCTGTGGTTCATAGTTAGTTTCACGGAAGGGAGAAGATGCACCGGCTCCGCGGTTAGAGAGCTGCCACCAGGAGCGCTGCGTATATGAAGCGGCAAGAACAGAGTTATCGCCCAGAACTCCGCGCCAGAGCGGAAAAGCCAGGCTCAGCTGGAATTTTACTTCATCGTGCTTGGCTTCATTACCCCAGTTGTATGATTCAATCGCTTCTCTGTTGATATTACTGGTGTAGGTATAAAGTAAGTAGTTACTTTCATACGGAAACAACACGAACGGGTTGTCATGTTTTTCCAGAAGATTAGCGATAACGCTGCCGGGAACCGCCGGCCTGTCGTGGACTTCCCTGACCTTCACTTCCTGTGCCGAAACTAACGTAGGAACCAGGAGTGTTGTCGCCAGCACTCCTCTCAGCAAAGCCATAATTTACTCCCGGGAAGCGGATATGAGGATAAAAGCACGCCATTCTACACATAAAGTGCTACCCGTATGAGTGATGTTTTCTGAAAGTGGAAAGCACTGCCGACGAAGCATAAAATACTCATCCTATTAACCGTAGATTTACTTTCCAGCAGCGTTACAGGATTACCGATATGTCAGTTTTACCTCTGGATCAGGTGGCGGCACGCCAGCTGATCGGCGAGATTTTTGTGTACGATATGCCGTTCAACCGTTCACTCGGGCTTGAGCTGGACCGCCTTGAGTCAGACTTCGCGCGGCTGAGCCTGGCAAACCAGACCATGCTGGTCGGCAATTATGCGCAGAAAATTCTGCACGGCGGCGCGATCGCCTCCGTACTCGACGTGGCTGCGGGTCTGGTTTGCGTCAGCAACGCCCTGACGCGTCAGCAGAGCATTACGGAAGAGGAGCTGCGCCAGCGCCTGTCGCGCATGGGAACGATAGATCTGCGCGTGGACTATCTGCGCCCCGGTCGCGGCGAACGTTTTGTTGCCAGCAGCAGCCTGCTGCGCGGGGGCAATAAAGTGTCCGTCGCCCGGGTTGAGTTACACAACGATGCAGGTGTTCATATTGCCAGCGCTACCGCCACCTACATGATTGGTTGAGAGATGAACCCACAACAAACACGTCAGGGCGTGCTCTTCGCGCTGGGCGCCTACTTTATCTGGGGCATCGCTCCGGTCTATTTTAAGCTTATCCAGCAGGTACCCGCAGCCGAGATTATGACCCACCGGGTGATCTGGTCTTTCCTGTTTATGCTGCTGCTAATCAGCCTCAGTCGGGGCTGGCGCAATATTCGTGCTATGGCCGCGCATCCGAAGAAAGTCCTGCTACTGGCGGTGTCCGCCGTGGTGATTTGCAGCAACTGGCTGCTGTATATCTGGGCGGTGAATCATCATTATATGCTTGAGGCCAGCCTCGGCTATTTTATCAATCCGCTGCTTAACGTTCTGGTTGGCATGCTGTTTCTCGGTGAGCGCTTTCGCCGTATGCAGTGGCTGGCCGTCGCGCTGGCCGCCTGCGGGGTGCTGGTACAGCTCTGGAAATTTGGGTCAGTGCCCCTGATCGCGCTGGGCCTGGCGCTAAGTTTTTCCATGTACGGCCTGATACGTAAGAAAATCGCCGTGGACGCGCAAACCGGTATGCTGATTGAAACCAGCTGGCTGCTGATCCCTGCGGCTGTCTATCTGTTCGCCATTACCGACAGCGCCACCAGCCATCTCAGCAATAATCCGATGAGCCTCAATCTGCTGCTGATTGCCGCCGGGGTGATTACCACGGTTCCACTGATGTTATTTACCGCCGCCTGCACACGATTGCGCCTGTCGACCGTCGGTTTCTTCCAGTATCTCGGGCCGACGCTGATGTTTTTACTGGCGGTCATCTTCTACGATGAGCAGATGACCTCCGATAAGGCCATCACCTTTGGCTTTATCTGGGCGGCTTTGGCACTGTTTATCGCCGATGCCCTGTGGACGCTACGCCGGTCAGCTTCGCGCATAGCGTGAGATAAATTTCGCCATCATCGGCCCGGTGAGCAAAATGGAAAACAGCCGCAGAGTCTGCATCGCCATAACAAAGGCCAGATCGACGCGGCTACCGGCAGCAATAATGGCCACGGTATCCAGCCCGCCAGGGCTGGTTGCCAGATAAGCTGTCAGCATGTCAACGTGCAGAACCTTTGTCAGCATCCACGCCATCGCCCCGCACAGCAGCATCAGACCCGCAATCGACGCGATCATCTGCGGTAGCGTCCGCAGCGCCAGCAGAAATACCGGCCGGGTAAATCGCAGCCCTACCGTCCAGCCAATAAGCGCATAGGCCATTGCCAACAGCCACTCCGGAACCTGAAGGGTTACCGTACCGCTGGCGTGCAGGGTAGCGCCAATCAGCGCGGGCAGCAGTAATGCACCGGAAGGAATACGAAACATCTGACCGAGCACCGCTCCCAATACAATAACCGCCAGCGTGGCGGCAAAGCCGGTTCCCAGCGGTGGAAACCATATCAGCCCGACGGACTGCGCGCCGTCACCCAGGCTGATACGCGCCACGATTGCCGCCGCCGCCGCAACGAACAGCACCCGCAGATACTGCATGAATGCCACCAGCCGGGTATCCGCACCGAAATCTCCGGCCATAGCCACCATCGCGGAGGCACCGCCGGGAGACGATCCCCATGCGCCGGTCGGTCCGGGCAGATCGCTAAAACGCACCAGTAAATAGCCGGAGAGTCCGCTGGCCGCCAGTGTCAGCACGACAACGGCAAGTACAATCGGCCAGTCAGCGAGGAGAGGCTGGAGGATCGACGGTGACAGGCTTTGTGCGATCATACAGCCCAGCACCGCCTGACAGACGACAAACAGGCGCTTGTCAATACGGATCTGCGCACCGCCCAGCCCCATTATTACGGCGACCATCATCGGGCCCAGCAGCAGCGCAGCCGGTACGTGAAAGCGTTGCAGGACAAACCCCAACAGCAGCGATACGCCGAGCAGCAGTGCCCATTGCCATCGCAGGGATAAGCGTTCCATTAGGTAAGGCGATCTCGGAGGTAAACGAGCGTACAGATTACCCGCAGCGCGCGGGTAGCACCAGACAGGGAAACATTTTGAAAGAGATAAACCCGGCGTGGCCCTCCGTTCAGAAGGCCAGGCCCAGGGTCATCAGAGCCAGTTTTTGCGCTTGAAGTAGGCGTAGGGTGCCAGCCCTGCAAGGATCATCAGACAAATCGCGGCGGGATAGCCGAAGCTCAGCTTCAGCTCCGGCATAAACTCAAAGTTCATACCGTAACTGGAGGCAACCAGCGTAGGCGGTAAGAAGACCACCGAAACTACCGAGAAGATCTTAATGATACGGTTCTGCTCAATGTTGATGAAGCCCATTGCCGCCTGCATCAGGAAGTTAACCTTCTGGAACAACGACTCATTGTGTGGCAGCAGGGACTCGATATCGCGCAGGATTTCGCGCGCCTGCTCCAGCTGATTGACCGGCAGACGCGCCTTGCGTACCAGGAAATTCAGCGCACGCTGGGTATCCATCAGGCACAGGCGCACCTTCCAGCCGATATCTTCCAGTTCGGCCAGCGTCGATAGCGCTTTATCAAATTCGTCATCCTGCTGGCCTTCCATGATTACCCGGCTGAGTTTTTCCAGATCGCTGTAGATATTTTCGATCTCATCGGCCAGCTGCTCAATCTTGGTTTCAAACAGATCCAGCAGCAGCTCAAAGGCGTTGCCATCCGTCAGGATCTGGTTACGCGCACGCATACGGTAGAGACGGAAAGCCGGAAGTTCACGCTCACGCAGGGTATACAGCCGGCCTTCGCGAATGGTGAAAGCGACCGTCGAGTTACCCGCGTGGTCGTCGGCATCTTCAAAAAAGAAAAATGAGTGAATATGCAGGCCGTCTTCATCTTCAAAAAAACGGGCAGAGGCCTCAATGTCTTCAAGCTCCGGACGGGTAGCCAGGCTCTGGCCCAGCTCGGACTGCACCCGATCTCGCTCTGCGTCTTCCGGTTCGATCAAATCGACCCACACAGAACCGATCAGCTCTTCGCTGGTGTCATCCAGCTCAAGGCGAGTCAGGCGGTTTTTATCCAGTTTAAATGCGCTCAGCATGGCAGTACTCCCAAATCGCAATAACAAAGTGGGACAGAGCGCTTGAACACGGGAAACATGCGTTTCAGTCAGAGAAAAAAGCTGACTCAGAGCGATTGAAATGCGGTCGCCAACAACCACGAAGGCTATCGGCAGAGGAGGATAGCCTTAGGAGTTGCACCTGCTTTGCAGGTCAGTGAGCCAGTATCTACTGGGTGTGTCCAAGGCGAATGTCCTCTTAGGGTAATGGTGGGCGCATGTTACGCTGAGTCGAAAAAGGCGTCAAGCGGCCCCACCTTCGATTAAAGGGCTTCCAGTTTGGCGTATGCCGCCACCAGCCACTTAATACCCTGTCCCTGAAAAGCGACCTGTAAGCGACTGTGCTCACCGCTGCCTTCCAGATTTACGATGGTTCCCTCACCAAATTTGGCATGACGCACGCGCTGGCCCAGGGTAAATCCACTGTCGTTTTTCGCCACCGGCGTTCCCATCCGCTGATGGCTTACCGGGCGGCTGACGCTGGCACGCAGGCGAACCTCTTCCACACACTCTTCCGGGAGTTCACCCACGAAGCGCGACGGACGGTGGTACACCTCTTTTCCGTACAGCCGCCGGGTTTCCGCATAGGTCAGGGTCAGCTTCTGCATCGCCCGCGTTACGCCAACGTAGGCCAGACGACGCTCTTCCTCCAGTCGCCCACCTTCATCCAGCGACATCTGGCTGGGGAACATGCCCTCTTCCATGCCGACAATAAAGACCTGCATAAACTCCAGTCCTTTCGCGGCATGCATCGTCATCAGCTGCACCGCGTCCTGCCACTTATCCGCCTGCCCCTCGCCCGCTTCCAGCGCAGCGTGGGAAAGAAAAGCCTGTAGCGGCATCAGGTCTTCATCTTCATCCTGATAGCTGTATTGCCGGGTCGCGTTCACCAGCTCCTCAAGGTTCTCTACCCGAGCCTGACCTTTCTCGCCCTTCTCCTGCTCGTACATCAGCCACAGGCCGGAATCTTTGGTCACCCGGTCAGTCTGTACGTGCAGCGGCATCTCGCTGGTTTCCTGCGCCAGCGAATCGACCAGCTCGGTGAAACGTTGCAGCGCCGACGCTGCGCGTCCAGCCAGGGCTTTCTCCTGCAACAGCGCGCGCGTTGACTGCCACAGGGTTAACTGGCGCTCACGGGCGGTCTGACGCACGACGTCAAGCGTACGATCGCCAATGCCTCGCGTTGGCGTATTGATAACGCGCTCAAAGGCGGCATCGTCATTACGGTTGGCAATCAGCCGCAGATAGGCCAGCGCGTCTTTGATTTCCTGCCGCTCGAAGAAGCGCATACCGCCGTAGATACGGTAAGGCATGCTGGTTTGCAGCAGCGCCTCTTCCAGCACGCGCGACTGGGCGTTGCTGCGATAGAGGATAGCGCAGTCATTCAGCGCACCGCCGTTTTCCATCCACACCTTAATGCGGTTAACCACAAACCGCGCTTCATCCAGCTCGTTGAAAGCGCAGTAAAGGGAGATAGGCTCTCCGTCGCTGCCGTCGGTCCACAGCTCTTTCCCCAGACGGCCGTTATTGTTGGCAATCAGGGCGTTGGCCGCTTTCAGAATGTTATTGGTAGAGCGGTAGTTTTGCTCCAGACGGATGGTTTCCGCGCCGGGAAAATCATTCAGAAATCGCTGGATGTTCTCAACCTGCGCCCCGCGCCAGCCGTAGATTGACTGGTCATCATCGCCCACGATAATGACTTTGCCGCTGTCTCCCGCCAGCATGCGGATCCACGCGTACTGAATGTTGTTGGTGTCCTGAAACTCATCAACCAGGATATTGGTAAAACGTTCACGATAGTGATTGAGAATATGCGGCTTGTTCAGCCACAGCTCATGGGCGCGCAGCAGCAGCTCAGCGAAATCCACCAGCCCGGCCCGATCGCAGGCTTCCTGATAGGCCTGGTAGATGCGCAGCCAGGTCTGTTCAATCGGATTACCGTAGCTTTCAATGTTTTTCGGGCGCAGACCTTCATCTTTTTTGCCGTTGATGTACCACATCCCCTGACGGGCGGGCCACTGCTTTTCATCCAGGTTCATCGCCTTGATCAGACGCTTAAGCAGGCGCAGCTGATCTTCACTGTCGAGGATCTGAAAATCCTGTGGCAGGTTCGCATCCAGATGGTGCGCGCGCAGCAGCCTGTGCGCCAGACCGTGGAAGGTGCCGATCCACATCCCGCCCTGGCTGGTCCCAATCAACTGTTCAATACGGTGACGCATCTCCGCCGCCGCTTTGTTCGTGAAGGTCACCGCCATGATGGAATAGGGGGAGCAGTTTTCGACCGCCATCAGCCAGGCAATGCGGTGAACCAGCACGCGCGTTTTACCACTGCCGGCTCCCGCCAGCACCAGCAGGTTACTGCGCGGCGCGGCGACGGCTTCGCGTTGTTTATCATTCAGGCTGTCGAGCAGGTCAGAAACGTCCATAGGCACCATCGGGGATTGAGGGCGGCGCACCGCCCTACTGGTTATTTAACCAGCTTATTATAGCAATGCAGTCAGCGATGCCAACTGAGAAATCTCCAGCGTGGGAAGCAGGCGCGCATCATTGATATGCATCAGGTTCCCTTTGTGCTGATTAATCCAGCACGCCTGCATACCGAAGCGCACCGCGCCGGCCACATCCGTAGTGAGGTCATCACCCACGTGCAGGATACGCTCCGGCGGCAAATTCAGGCGTTCGGCGGCCGTACGATACATATCCTCATACGGCTTAGCGCGGCCATCCGGCCCGGCGCGCAGAATAAACTGGAAGTAGCTATCCAGACCACACAGATGCGGTTCCGCGTTACCGTTAGTGATCGCCACCAGCGGGATATGCTGTGCCAGGGCGGCCAGCGTGACGTGGGTTTCTTCCGGTACATCAATGTTGCTGCGGAAGCGGGCAAAGATCGTCATCACCTCGTCAGCACCCGCTGCGGCCTGCGCGGAAGCCAGACCCACGTCGAGCATTGACTGCTCAACGGCGCGACGACGCCATTCGCTGACATCGTGATAGATGTCCGGCTCCGCGGCCAGAAGCCGTTCGCGTACCTGTTGATACTGCTCCACGCTAAAATCATTGAGGGCCGGATGATAAGCCTGTAATGCAGCATGGGATTCTTGAGTCGTGCGACCGATCACCGGACGGTTGTCATAAAGAGTATCGTCGAGATCGAACGTCATCGCCGCGATGGGACGCGGAGGTCGGTAAAAATGCATCAGGTCTTTCCTCGTTTCGCACGGGGATGAGCAGCGTCGTAAACTGACGCCAGGTGTTGGAAATCAAGATGGGTATAGATTTGTGTGGTAGTCAGATTAGCGTGGCCCAGCAGCTCCTGCACCGCCCGCAGATCGCCGCTGGATTCCAGCATATGCGTGGCAAACGAGTGGCGCAGTTTATGCGGATGAATATGGCTGGACAGCCCCTGACGAATTCCCCACTCGGCAAAACGCTTCTGCACGTTGCGGGCAGAGATCCGCTTCCCCTGTTTTGAGAGAAACAGCGCATCATCCTGTGGCGAGAAGAGCGGGCGCAGCGCAAGCCAGTGCTCCAGCCACTCGACCGCCGTCCGGCCTATCGGCAAACGACGCTCTTTGCTGCCCTTGCCCGTTACCCAAACCTCACCGGACGCCAGCTCCAGATGGCCAAGATCAATTCCGACCAGTTCTGCAAGACGCAAACCCGCACCGTACATGATTTCCAGCATAGCGCGATCGCGGACCGCCAGCGGATCGTTAAGATCGATGTCCAGCAGGCGGTTGACCTCATCCACATCAATATTCTTTGGCAGATGCCGGGGCGCACGAGGTGTAGCAACGCCCTTTGCCGGATTCGCCTTAATCGTACCCTGGCTAATCAGCCAGTCGAGAAAGCTGCGCAGGGCTGAGAGCCGCAGGGCAAGACTTGCTGGTTTCAGCCCTGCCCGACTGCTGCGGGCCGCCAGCGATCGCACGGCGGCAGCATCAAGATTCGGCCAGGCGGTAACCTTCAGCTCATCCAGCAGGTCAATGACCGCCGTCAGCTGCCGACGATAGTTAATCTGGGTCAGCGGGCTTAACTGACGCTCAACTTTCAGATAATAAAGAAAGCCCTCTACGGCCGACAGCAGGGGCGATTCAGCGTTCACGCGCGCTCAATCCAGCGGGTCAGCAGGTCCGGAAGCATCAGCGACAGCTGCTGAAGCAGCATCGTGCCCATACCGGACTGGTAGCGCTGCGAATCACGGCTGCTGAAGATCAGGACGCCGAGATCGCCGCGTTCACCCAGCAGCGACAGGGCCACCGATCCAACCGCTTTAGCCTGCGGCAGCAGCAGTAGCAGCTCCGGTCCGTTGAGGCTACCGAGATAGTGATTTTCGTTGCCCAGGCGCTGGATACGCACCGGTTCAAACGTCTGTCGCGACAGCGCCAGCTGTGTAAAGCCAGACGGGGCACCAATACGCCAGCGTTCGCTGAACAAACGAACATTGGCTCCGGCCAGACCCAGCTCACGCGCCCACAGGTTTAGGCGATTCAGCATCTCTTGCAGGCTGGAAGCCGATGCCAGTCGGCCCTGCAAAACAAACAGACGCTCGAACAGCTGCTGGTTCGCGCTGGCCTGCTCCATCAGCAGGGTGATCTCTTCTTCCAGCTGGCGAATATGGTTGCGCTGACGCGACAGCTGCCATTCAACCAGCGATACGGTGCCGCGTATCGGATGCGGCACCGTCATCTGTTCAACCTGCCGAGCATTGCGGATAAAGAAGTCTGGATTTTGCAGCAGGTAATCGCTGACAGCGCGATCGTCCAGCGGTGCTTCAACGCTCTCCTGCTGTTGTTCCCCGACATATTTCATAGATGAATAAATCCGTCATAAACATGAGTGGCAGGCCCGGTCATATAAAGCGGATGTCCCGGCCCTTTCCAGGCGATGTTCAGCGATCCGCCCGGCAAATCAACCCGTACTTTTTCCGACAGCGCGCCCTGCTGAATACCTACGGCTATCGCTGCACAGGCGCCGCTGCCGCAGGCCTGGGTTTCACCCGCTCCACGTTCGTAAACGCGCAGGCGGATATGCTCGCGGCTGACGATCTCCATAAAACCCACGTTCACCCGCTCAGGGAAGCGCTCATGACTTTCCAGCACCGGTCCCAGCGTTTCCACCGGGGCCGTTTTCACGCTCTCTACCTGGAGCACGCAGTGCGGATTACCCATCGACACAACGCCACACATAACGGTCTGTTCCGCGGCACGCATCAGATAGATGTTTTCGGCCTTATTCGCCCGGAACGGCACCTGCTGCGGCTCAAAGTTAGGTTCACCCATGTTTACGCAGACCAGCTCATCCTGACTGACGCTCAGCACCATGCGGCCGGTTTGCGTACTGACGCGGATATCACTTTTATTGGTCAGTCCCTTTAAGCGTACGAAGCGCGCAAAGCAGCGTGCGCCGTTGCCACACTGGGCCACTTCGCTACCGTCGGCGTTAAAGATGCGGTAATGGAAATCAAGATCGGGATCGTAGGGCGGCTCAACGATCAGCAACTGATCGAAACCCACCCCGAGATGACGGTCCGCCAGACGGCGGATCAGTTCGGGTGAGAAGTAAACATTTTGCGTGACGGCATCAACCACCATAAAGTCATTGCCGAGACCGTGCATTTTCGAGAACTGCATTTTCTGCTCCGCCGAGTGCGTCATAGTTTACTGGACCGGCTGAACATCCTGCCCGGTTGAAGCGCCGGCTGAAACACTGCTGCCGGACTGCGTCGGAGAAGAGGTTTGAGTGGTCTGAGATTTCGTTGTTTCGTCTTTTGGAAAATAGAGTGGGCCCTTCAGTCCGCACCCTACCAGGCCGAACACGGCCAGAGCCAGAGCCAGCTGGCTCGTCATTTTCTTCATGCTTATTCTGCTCATTATCGATACCGGTTGCTATCTATCATCGCAGGTGAAGTCTGAAAAGCAACAGGAAAAGCAGAATCCGCCCGCAAGAGCATCGCGGGCGATTTAATGCATCTGATAACGCTGGGCGTAATCGCCGCTGGCTTCGCTATTTGGCACGGTGGCACAGAGCTGGGTCAGCGTCTGGCTACGGAACGGGATCACCTGGAAGCGATCTTCTACCCGAACGATTTGATAAAACTGCGGCAGATTGAAGTTGATAAAGCTGGAGCCATAGGTAAAGCGATCGTGTGACGACGAGTAGAAACGGCTGACGTCGCGCACCAGCTCTTCTTTACTGCCTTCACAGTGGTGATACACCTCAACCCGGTTCGTTTCATCAAGGATATAGATATTAAAACCGTGATCGTCCAGCGTATCTTCGAAGAAGAACTGGATAATCCCTTCACTGGCATAGCCATTCACCACCGCCGGCAGGCGCGTCTGGTTAGTTTCTACCTTCAGCGACAGGCCATGCAGTTTGTTGTTTGAGATCGCACCGTAAAACTCCACGGCATTTTCCAGTTTCTGCACTGAAACGCTCAGACGTTCAAAGAACAGTCCCCAGGTCTGACCGGCCACGCGCAGCGCCTTAAAGCGGCCCGGCTCCTGGCGAGTACTGGAGAGGCGCAGCTCTATGCATTCGGAAACCAGCTGCTGAACGCGGGTGCGGATCAGGCCACGCAGGTGCTGGCTGTAGCAGAATACTTCCACGGCATCCGGCGGCGCGGCATCCTGATGCATTTTGCCCAGAATCGTTTTCAGCGCTTCAATCATCGCCTGCTCGCCGTTGAAGTGCAGCGTACGCACCTCATTCCACGAGTTGCGGTACAGCAGATCGACGCTTCCGACCAGGCACTGCTGCTCCTGACCGAAGCTGAGGACGTCCAGCTTGCGGAAATCAAAATGCACCACCTGATTACGGAACGCCGACGTCGGATCGTATTCCAGGTTGACGATGATCGCCAGGTGACGGATTTCGCACGGGCTGTACAGCGCTTTTGGCGTTGGCGAAGCCAGACGCAGCGGGAAATGGTGTGATACGTCAGCAACCAGTTCCTGCAAGCGGGCCAGATCGCATACATCATTGCCTTTCATATGCAGACACGTCTGGCTGGTAAGCAAACCGTTAAACCACGCCCAGGCCACCAGCTTATTCAGATAGCGGTTATATTCCAGCGGCTGATGGCTGATGATGGAACTCATGTCCGGCGACTGATTGTACAAATACCAGCCCGCCCGATTTGCACGGCCGTTCGGGACATGAATAAAGGTCAGATGCGACTCGGACAAATCAGGCGAAATCTGCGGGTTAACCAGCGTGACTTTGCCGGGCAGCGCTTCGAACGCGGCATACAGCTTACGCGTCAGTACCCCGATATCCTGCGGGCTTGCGCTGACGCTCAGATTATTACGGCGGGCAAAGCGGATCAGGTTGCGATAGCTCTGCATCATCGCATCCAGCAGTTCGTTGTGGGCTTCGCGCACGCGGCCGATTTTCCAGTCCGCACGGCTGTCCAGTATTTCCAGACGCTCGCGGTCCCAGCCCCACTCTTTTACCAGCTGGCTGAGGATCTCGCGCCGCCAGCCCGTCGTGCCGCTCTCCTGCGACAGTTTCTCGCACACCTTCAGATAGAAACAGCGGCGGACGAGATCAAGACGTGCGCTGTCGTCAATGCTGACCAGATAGCGGGTTACGCGCTCCAGCATCATGCAATAAGAATCAAGGCCGTAAGAGACAATCTCGCCGTCGTGCAGGCGCTGTTTGATGTCCATTGCCAGCAGACGGGTATCCGGATATTCCCACGAATAGGCTTCCAGCAGCAGGGTTTTCAGCACGGCTTTATACGGAGAGTCGATGCTTTTATACAGCTGCCACAGGCTGGCGCCAAAGTACTCTTCAGCCGACAGCGTGCCCAGACCACCGAGATCCAGCCACTCGTTCGGCGTCAGCACGCCCTGTTGATAGAGCGACATAACGTAATCGTCGTAGTGTTCTTCTTCCTCGCGCGGCACCATATTCCACAGAATACGTTTACCGGCCATGCGCACCGCCGTGCGGTAGAACTCATCCAGCAGCAGGATATGCTGGGTTGAACCACAGTCTTCACCGCCCAGGCTGCCGCTTTCATTGTGGCGGAAGCGGTTCTCATCGATCAGGAAAAAGCTGACCTCAACGCCCATAGCCGCGCACCAGTTTTGCAGCTGCGTGCATTTTTTTTGCAGGCCCAGGCGCTCTTCGTTATCCAGCCACGACTGATGGCAAACCCAGATATCAAGATCGGAGGTGTCATTCTGCCCGACGGAGGAGGTACTCCCCATCGAATATACCCCGGTGATCGGCATCTCGCCTCGCGGCGGTGCGGCAAGGGAATCTCCTGATTTGCCTTCCAAATCATTAAGATATGAGGTTTGATTTTCATCGGGCGTGTAGAAGCTGATACCGTGTGGAATGTTACCTTCAAGGTAACCCGGCATCAGTGGATGATGATAATGTAAAAAGGTCGGCAGCAGACTGTAAACCTGTTGGAACGCAGGTCCCATCGCAGCCAGAGCGCGGTCAACGCGCAGCTGGTTGATGGCATCCAGTCTCTGTTTCAGTGTCTCAATGTAGAGGTACAAGACGTCTCGCCTGATTATCCCAGTGCTTACACCCTTCAGGTACGGTAAGGGTATACAAGAACCCTGTTTCCACATCTGCCGTTTGCTTTAAATATAATCGTGCAGATTATTGATGGAAACGTGATCAATCTAACATCAGAGAGATTGACCGTAAAGAAAGTTGCGCTAGTTAACAGTTTAGCACATTTTACCGCCAATTCATCGCAAAGCTTATGCAGACGGCCGATAAGATGCTATTCACTGACAGCCTTTGCGGTTAAATGATAGGATAATCATTGAACGATCAAAACGGTATACCGCATGTTAGACAAAATTTTAAGAATTGCGACCAGGCAAAGTCCGCTGGCACTGTGGCAGGCAGAGTATGTACAGCAGCGTCTGATCGCCTGTCATCCGGGGCTGCGCGTTGAACTGGTGCCCATGGTCACACGGGGTGACGTCATCCTTGATACCCCACTCGCCAAAGTCGGCGGTAAAGGGCTTTTCGTCAAAGAGCTTGAGCAGGCCATGCTTACCGGCCGCGCCGATATCGCCGTTCACTCAATGAAAGATGTTCCGGTCGCGTTTCCTGCCGGACTCGGTTTGGTCACTATCTGCGAACGCGAAGATCCTCACGATGCCTTTGTTTCCCATCATTATGCCTCCGTTGATGCACTGCCGCAGGGCGCGGTCGTTGGCACCTCAAGCCTGCGGCGTCAGTGCCAGCTGAGCGCACGCCGCCCGGACCTGGTGATCCGCTCGCTGCGGGGTAACGTGGGCACCCGGCTGGGCAAGCTGGACGCCGGAGATTATGATGCCATTATTCTGGCTGTCGCCGGGCTGAAACGCTTAGGACTGGGTGATCGCATCCGTCAGATTATGCCGGCGGAAGAGTCGCTGCCCGCCGTTGGCCAGGGTGCAGTAGGCATCGAATGCCGCCTTGATGACCGGGACACCATCGCTTTACTGGCCGCGCTTAACGATGAAGATACCGCCTGTCGGGTTAGTGCAGAACGCGCAATGAATACCCGTCTGGAAGGCGGTTGCCAGGTTCCCATCGGCAGCTATGCGGTGCTGGAAGGCGACCAGCTATGGCTGCGCGGCCTGGTCGGTTCGCCGGACGGTAGCCGGATGATCTGCGGTGAACGCCGTGGTCCACGCGGTGATGCGGAAAAAATGGGGATTTCGCTGGCGGAAGAGCTGCTGGATAACGGTGCCCGGGAGATTCTGGCAGACGTTTACCAGGGAAACCCTCCCGCATGATCATCCTGGTGACCCGTCCTTCACCGGCTTCAGACCAGCTGGTCAGCCGGCTGCGCAGCCGTGGGCAGGTTGCCTGGGCCTTACCCCTGATTGAATTTACTCCGGGAAGGCAGCTGGATATCCTGCCCGCCCGCCTTAGCGCGCTGGCCGCGGGCGATCTGGTTTTTATCCTGTCACAACAAGCGATTCACTATGCTCACCCGGCAATAGCCCGGGCAGGCCACACCTGGCCGGCGCATCTGAACTATTATGCTATAGGCCGCAGCACCGCGCTGGCGACGCATGCTGTGAGCGGCCATCAGGTTATCTGGCCGCATGAGCAGGAAATTACTGAAATTTTAATTCAGCTACCGGCGCTTCAGCAGGTTGCGGGCAGGCGGGCACTGATCCTTCGCGGAAACGGGGGGCGTGAATTGCTGGCGGAAACTTTGCATAGTCGCGGCGCTCAGGTAGAGTTTATTGAGTGCTATCAACGTAGTGCCAGGCATTATCACGGCGCTGAGGAAGGGCGCAGATGGCGCGACCGCGGCATTGACACGCTGGTAGTGACCAGCGGTGAAATGCTGCAACAGCTTTATGCGCTGTTCCCCGATATCGATCGGGATGAATGGTTACTGCACTGTCGGCTGCTGGTCGTCAGTGAACGTCTGGCAATTCTGGCCAGAGAATTGGGCTGGACGACTATCCTTGTTGCCGAAGGCGCCGATAATGACGCGTTACTTCGCGCACTGGATTTGTAGGTTTGAAATTTCTCGCTAACCGGAAGCAGCGTGAAATATTAAGGGTATATCACACTTAAAATATGGGATGAGCCATTATGACGGAACAAAAAGATTCCTCCGCCATGGTTGAAGAAACAACCCCCCAGGTTAAAGCATCAACCTCCGGGCAGCCACCTTCGGACAAAGCCAAAAATCACGGTGTTGTGCTTGGCGCGGTGGCGATTGCCATTGCGCTGGCGTTGGGCGTCGGACTTTGGCTTAACGGTAAGCATCAGGCGGCGCAACAGGAAGCAGCACGCCAGACGCTGGCGACAGAGATCGCCGATCTTCAACAGCAGTCTAACCGCGATAAACAGTCGCTGATCGATCGCCTGGCAGCGCAAACGAAGACGATGGAAACGGCGCAGCAGCAGCAGGCCGCGCTGAGTCAGCAGTTAGATGAGCTGAAAGAAAAGGTTTCAACGATTTCCGGTAAGGACGCGCAAACCTGGCTACTGGCACAGTCTGATTATCTGGTCAAACTGGCCGGGCGCAAGCTGTGGAGCGATCAGGATGTGACAACCGCGGCGGCCCTGCTGAAAAGCGCCGATGCCAGCCTTGCGGATATGAACGATCCCAGCCTGATTGATGCGCGTCGTGCGCTGACCAGCGATATCAGCATTCTGGCGGCACTCAGCCAGGTTGACTATGACGGCATCATCCTCAAGCTTAACCAGCTGTCTAACGGTATCGATAATCTGCCGCTTGCTGACAATAACAGCGACGATGAGCCGATGGATGCTAACAGCAGCGAACTCTCTTCTTCCCTGCGTGAATGGCGGCAGAACCTGGTCAAAAGCTGGCACAACTTTATGGATGATTTTATTACCATCCGCCGCCGTGATGCCACGGCAGAACCGCTGCTGGCACCGAATCAGGATGTCTATCTGCGGGAAAATATTCGTTCCCGGCTGCTGATTGCGGCTCAGGCCGTGCCGCGCCATCAGAATGAAATTTACAAGCAGTCTCTTGATACCGTCTCCACCTGGGTACGCGCCTGGTATGACACCAATGATGCCAATACCAAAGCTTTCCTTAACCAGCTGGACGAACTGGCGCAGATAAATATCTCAATGGATGTCCCGGATACGCTGGAAAGCCAGGCGATACTCGATGCGCTAATGCAGACACGCGTTCGCAATCTGCTGGCTCAGCCGGCGGCAGCGCCGGCTAATCCTCAACAGCAGGGAGAATAATGATGTTAAAAGTTCTCCTGTTATTTCTGCTGTTAATAGCCGGTGTGGTGCTGGGTCCCATGGTTGCGGGACATCAGGGCTACGTACTGATCCAGACCGATAACTGGAATATTGAAACCAGCGTGACCGGGCTGGTTATTATTCTGATCCTGTCACTGCTTGTCATTCTGGGCATTGAGTGGCTGCTGCGTCGTATTTTCCGTACCGGTGCGCTGACCCGTGGCTGGTTTACCGGCCGTAAACGCCGTAATGCGCGCAGACAGACCCAGGCCGCGCTGGTTAAGCTGGCGGAAGGTGACTATCAGCAAGTTGAGAAGCTGCTGTCGCGCCACGCCGATCATGCCGATCAGCCGATGATCAACTACCTGCTGGCCGCGGAAGCCGCCCAGCAGCGCGGTGACGAGGCCAGAGCAAATCAGCACCTGGAGCGAGCAACCGAACTGAACAACGGCGATCCGCTGCCGGTAGAGATTACCCGCGTGCGCATCCAGTTGGCGCGTAATGAAGATCACGCTGCCCGTCACGGTATCGATCGTCTTCTCTCTATTGCTCCACGGCATCCTGAAGTGCTGCGTCTGGCTGAACAGGCGTATATCCGTACCGGCGCATGGGGCGCCCTGCTGGACATTCTGCCTGCTATGGAGAAAGTGAAGCTGGGTGACGATGAGCACCGTATTGCGCTTCAGCAGCAGGCCTGGCTGGGTCTGATGAATCAGGCCATGGCCGATCAGGGCAGCGACGGACTGAAACGCTGGTGGCAAAGCCAGAGCCGTAAAACACGTAATGAAACCGCCTTGCAGGTGGCAATGGCTGACCACCTTATCGTCTGCGACGATCATGAAACTGCCCAGCAGATTGTACTGGATGGGCTGAAGCGTCAGTACGATGAACGGCTGATACTGCTGATGCCACGGCTGAAATCCGGCAATCCCGAGCAGCTGGAAAAAGCGCTACGTCAGCAGATTAAACAGCACGGCGCCACCCCGCTGCTCTACAGTACGCTGGGCCAGCTACTGATGCAGCACGGAGAATGGGAACAGGCCAGTGACGCTTTCCGCGCTGCGCTGAAGCAGCGTCCTGATGCGTTTGACTACGCCTGGCTCGCGGATACGCTGGACCGTCAGCATAAGCCAGAAGAAGCGGCAACCATGCGGCGCGACGGCCTGATGCTGACGCTGAAAAATAACCCCTGAGTTTTTAGTCGGGAAGCCTACCCGTTTACAGGACAAAAACCACTCTCTTCGGAGAGTGGTTTTTTTTCGCCCGAACGCGGGGTTGAGACAAAAAAAACACCTGCACGAAGGCAGGTGTAAGTATCAGGTCGGATTAGACAACCGACTGGTATCTGACTCAACGTAATGTCCGATAATCCAATAAGGCGCTAACGATATTGGCTGGCTGGACAACAGATACCATAAAGGGGCTCTGCGTCATTCCCAGGTTTATGAAGCATCAGCAAACATAAGAGGTGGAATGAGCATCTACACGGATAGTTTTGCACAACGCATGCCAGAATTGCACTTCCAAAAATCCTAATTAACTATCTCTATGATTTAAAATTAATTTAATCATTTTCCCGGCCCGATTTTGCTGTGGCCGGTGTCGTCAAAACACAACGTCCCACCGGTAATACTGTCTCTTAACAGAGACAATATGTGTGGATATAAAAAAACACCATGTAATACAACGAGTTATTTGTCACTATCCGGCGACAATGACGCAATTCTTTCGATTTCGCATGAGCTATGCGGTAAGGGAGCATCCCGCGAATACGTGATGCCGTTCTGTGGTTTTTATACGGGGTTATCGCGGAGAAAAGGGTTTCTTCAGACGAAAAAAAACCTGCTTTTTCAAGCAGGTTTCTTAATTGGTCGGCGAGAGAGGATTCGAACCTCCGACCCACTGGTCCCAAACCAGTTGCGCTACCAAGCTGCGCTACTCGCCGAACTGTACTACTTTAACTGCACTACCTAAAACCCTCGGGTTCTAAGCAAAACCCCGCCATAGCAGGATCCTTAAATTGGTCGGCGAGAGAGGATTCGAACCTCCGACCCACTGGTCCCAAACCAGTTGCGCTACCAAGCTGCGCTACTCGCCGAATACTGCTTTACTCTAAAGATTTTGTGGTGCGAAGAGAGGGACTTGAACCCTCACGTCCGTAAGAACACTAACACCTGAAGCTAGCGCGTCTACCAATTCCGCCACCTTCGCATTCAACAAAATCTGGGGTGGCTAATGGGACTCGAACCCACGACAACTGGAATCACAATCCAGGGCTCTACCAACTGAGCTATAGCCACCACAACTACCTACTGCTTACTACTTTATAACGCGGTAAATGTTACCACCGCAGCTCTTGCGCACAAAGTAAATGGCGCGCCCGACAGGATTCGAACCTGAGACCTCTGCCTCCGGAGGGCAGCGCTCTATCCAGCTGAGCTACGGGCGCGTAGCGCCGTTGCGGATGTGCATACTACGGACAGGAGCCCTGGCTGTCCAGTGCTTTTTCATAAAAAAAACGCGTTTGCTTACGCTTTGTGCATTCCGTCTAAACTCGCAGCATTTTCCTACCTTTTCGTACAGAAAAAGCGCAGTGCCAACGGATTACTCTGCGCATTTATTCAAAATTAAAGATCGCCGCGCCAATGATAGTTCAGGTATTTCAGCAGTCTGAGCTGGCGTTTCAGTCGGGAAGGCTGTGAAAGGAGGCGATAGAGCCACTCCAGCCCCATTTTTTGCCAAATCCTGGGCGCACGCTTAACGTGGCCGGTAAAGACGTCATAGGTGCCGCCTACGCCCATATAAAGCGCATCGGGGTAAAAGGCCTTACAGTCACGCATCAGGACTTCCTGGCGCGGCGATCCCATTGCCACCGTCACCAGCTGCGCACCGCTGGAAGCCAGGCGCGCCAGCAGCGAGTCGCGCTGATCGGGGGTGAAGTAACCATCCTGCGCACCCACGATATTCACATTCCAGCGGCGGCGGAGTTTATCCTGAGTTTGTTCCAGAATATCCGGACGGCCACCGATCAGAAAGACCGGGGTTCCCTCTCGTCCGGCCCGCTCCATCAGTGCCTCCCAGAGGTCTGCACCGGCAATTCGCGAAACCTTTGCCTCGGGATACTTTTTACGGATGGAACGTACAATGCTGATGCCATCGGCATACTTATATTCCGCATCGGTAATCAGCTTGAAAATCTCGGCGTCGCCCTCCGCCGTCAGCACCTTTTCGGCATTAATGGCCACCAGCGTTCCGCTTTTCAGCTTTCCGTCCTGGTTAAGGTACTCGACAAATTCTGCCATATCGCGGAATCCGGCAAGCGTAATACCGCGGATCGTGTACTGCGGCACGGTTACAGAGGTATGCATGGTATCTACCTTAAGTCTCAAATTCACAACGGGGCTGGGCCACTATCTGACTGCACGGCAAGCGGATACCTCACGCGCCGGGCGCGGATCAGCCCGGCGGTATCCAGTAACCAGTACAGCAGCTTTGCCACCACCACGCAGAGAATAAAAATCACGCAGAAAAACACGACTCTGGACACAAAGGAATCCAGTCCTTCGCGTGCCAGTACAATCATATTGAACACGGCACCAAAACAGAAACTTTGTAGGATCGCCGCCTTATAGCGGTTCTGTTCCTGACGCCCTTTTTCATACAACCAGTCGAACCACTTGATAATCAGGCCAACGGCTATCGCGCCCAGAGGAATAAACAGCGCTCCGCCCATCACTACCAGCGATCCAATCAGCGTCGGCGAGATCGCCAGCCCGGAGTGATTATTCAGCACTTCCCAGGTGAAGTAATTGGCGCTATTCAAAACCAGCGAAGGCCGCTCATGCCACAGCCAGCTCGGAATAAACACGTAGAAGTCGCGGACGATGGGTGCCAGTCCCTGGAAATCAATTTTGTCGTAGTTTTGCAGCAGCAGCCCAAGGTTTTCCCACGGTGAGAAGGTATCGCGAGTCAGGTACAGGAAGGTGTAGAACGCCTCTGCCCCGCTGACGTCAAGGTTGTAGCGCTTCAGCGCCAGCCAGAACATACCGATAATACCGCCCGCCCCGGCCACCGCCAGCATCCACAGGGTGATCCATCCGCGAATGATGCCGATAAACAGAAACAGGGCAAAGGCGATAATGATGTTGGCCCGCGTGCCGCCGACGATGGCATAGGTCAGTATCCCGAAGGCCACGGTGCTGATCAGAAACAGCAGCCACGCGCGAAAATCCTGTTTAAGGAAGTAAATGATCAGCATGGCCGGAATAAAGAAGTAGAAAAACCGCTTCAGGGCCACGCCCGACACGTCAGCTGAGAAAATCTGGCTGTAGCTGCGCAGTTTGAACAGCAGAAAGCCGTTATTCATAAAGAAGATGCTGACCGTTGCCAGCGCCACCAGCGCCAGCAGTATCCAACTCAGGTGGGCCTCTACCCGGTTGATCGTAAACAGCTGCCGCGCGGGCGCGGCACCGCGTGCCCGCAGCCGGGTTTTATAGCTGACATAGTAAATGGCGTAGAAGCAGCCCGCCGCTAGCATCGCCTGGAGCAAATATTCCGGAGGTACGATGGCGACGTCAAAACCGAAGACCAGCAGGCAGGTAAACGGAAAACCAAAGAAGAACGTCAGCAGAAACAGCAGGGAAAAAAAGACGTTGAAGTTGAAGCGTACCCGGCGAAACTCACGCCAGGTCAGCGTCAGAATAAAGCCGGTACACAGCAGATAAACCACCAGCAAGCCGAAAAACTGTAACAGGGTCATGGGTTATCTCCCTCTACCAGTCGAAGCGCCTGCTGCCAGCCGGTAAGATAACCCGGCTCAAAAAAGGCAATCTGCCGTTTATCCATCAGGCTCAGCTGACGTCGCGCTTCGCGTACCGTCGCGGCATCCAGCGGATCGCCATTGAACAGCACCGGGACGTGCTGCTCGGTCAGATCCTGCCAGAACGGATTTTTACGGTTCAGCACAAAGGGAATATTGGCCTGAATCAGCAGGCACAGCGTGCCAATGCCCTGCTGACGCTCGAAGATAAACCAGCCCAGATCGCACTGAGAAATCAGCCGCAGATAGTCGCTAAACTCAAGCTTATCCGTAAGCAGCTGCACCTGTCCCCCGGTAAACAACGCGCTGGCCGCGGTACGGATCCCGGCAATATAGGCGTCATTGTTTGCCGGGTATCCCAGCGGCACGATAATCTTAACGTCGTTGCCAAACTGTCGATGGATCTCCTGCAATGCCTGAATATGCCGGTTGCTGGCATCGCCAGAGTTCCCCAGAAGTATTGTCAGCGGCCCGCTATGCTCCTCTCCGCTCGGCACGTTCTGCGCCAGGCGCGTAGGAAAGTAGAGCAGCGAGGCGGGCACGTGTGGATGCCGCTGATGAAAATGCGTGATGTCCCCTCGTGTCGCGAACACCCCGGCCACCCGCTTCTGCGCCTGACGCCGCAGCAGATAGAACAGGCGGAATTTCAAACGGGTAGAATCCTCATACAGATCGGCTCCCCAGATATGCCAGTAGAGCTGGGATCGGTGCAGCTTGCCTGACAGCAGCGCCAGCCACAGCCGGGGATTAAACTGCCCGTGGCAAAAGAAACGCGTGTCGCGCTGCTGACGGGCCAAGGCGATAACCGCCTCGGCCAGCGCCCGCTTATCGGCAAAAATACGGATATTCAGCCGGGGATACGGATCGGCAGCGTGGGGCTGAGATGATACCAGCCAGAACTGGCGCGGAGCGCTCGTTGGCACCGCGTCATAAATAACCTGGTTAAAAAAGCTCAGCACCGTCTGATTATGATGCGGTATATCCGAGCCTAAAAGGTGAATTACTGTAGTCATCTTCGTCTACTGTAAAGAATAAAAATAGTGGCACAGAGTGCAAAATAAGCGATGTAGGTCGCCATATATGCCTGGGCCGCACCTGCCGCGCCGTGCAGCGGGATCAGCCAGCGGGAAAAGCCGGTGAGCAGGACAAACTGGCTCACCTCAGCGAGGAGATAAAAGCGCAGCGAGGCTTTGGCAATCACCAGATAGCCAAAGACATAGCAGCCGACCTTCAGCACATCGCCGATTAACTGCCAGACAAACAGGTCGCGCATTCCGCTAAACTGGCTGGAAAACAGCAGCCAGATAGCAAAATCACGCAGCAGCCAGACGCAAAGGCTGACGGCCATCACCGCCGGCAGTACAAAGCGCAGCGCACGAATAACTTCACGGGAAATATCCGCTTTATTATCCAGTCGGGCCAGCGTCGGCAGCAGCCAGACGCTGAACGAAGCCGTGATAAACTGCAAATAGGCGTCTGAAATGCTGGTGACGCCCTGCCAAAGCCCTACCTGCTCCCAGCCTGCGTGCACCTGTAAAAGGTTACGCATCATGACCCATGCCACCGGCAGCGTCACCGCCGTAATCAGCGCCATCAGGGTAAATTTACCCAGCTGGCGGGCAAACTGCGGCTGCCATACCGGTAGCAGATAACTCAGCGGCAGGCGGCCACGCCGTGCCAGGATGGTCATAGCGGGGATCACCACCAGCGCAGGGACCATTGCCAGCCCAACCAGTGCGCCGCTATAGCCACCCAGCCAGTAGCAGACAAACCAGGCCGCCACGCCAATCAGACTGCCCACAATTAGCGCCAGCGCGTTACCGGCGGCATCGCGGTAGCCTTTCAGTATTGCCAGCGCCAGGTTAGCCCAGGCAATGCCCAGCTGTAAAAAGGCGACGATACGAACAACGTGCTGATACTTTTCATCGTCGAACAGCACCTGGCTTATCGGCGCGGCAAACAGCAGAAAGACTACGGACAGCAGCAGCGAGAACCCCAGTACCATCGTTGAGGATGTACCGGTCACCGCCCGCAGTTCGTCCGGCTGCTGCTGGTTCTGCGCAACCAGCTTGGTCACACCATTAAAAATCCCCGCCCCCGCCAGTACCCCCAGCACGGTGATAAGCTGGCGGAAGTTGCCCGCCTGCCCCACGCCCGCCGGACCGTAGGAGACCGCCAGCATTTTCACCACCAACAGGCCCGCGGCAATTTTTACCAGCGTGGACGCGGCGGTCCACACGGATGCTCTGGCCAGCGACATATCAGGAAAGGTAGCTGCGCAGAGAGTTAATGACCGTTTTCTGATTGTTATCAGAAAGATTAAAAAACAGCGGTAGCCGCAGCAGACGATCGCTGTCCTGCTGGGTATAGCGATCCGTGCCATCAAAACGGCCAAAGCGCTGCCCCGCAGGGGAACTGTGCAGTGGGATATAGTGGAACACCGCCATAATCTCCGCCTCCTTCAGCCAGGCGATCAGGGCCGTGCGGTCGTCGTTATCACGCAGCTTCAGATAAAACATATGCGCGTTGTGTTCACAGTCTGCCGGCACGCTCGGCAGCGTAATCCGTCCGCTGTCGGCAAACGGCTTCAGCGCGCGATAGTAGGTCTGCCAGAGATGCAGCCGCTGCTGGTTGATGCGCTCTGCCGCCTCCAGCTGTGCCCACAGATAGGCCGCCTGAAGATCGGCCATCAGGTAGCTTGAGCCGATATCGCGCCAGGTATATTTATCAACCTGTCCCCGGAAGAACTGGCTGCGGTTGGTGCCTTTCTCACGGATGATTTCCGCCCGTTCAACCAGCGAGGCGTCATTAATCAGCGTGGCGCCCCCTTCTCCTCCGGCGGTGTAATTTTTGGTTTCGTGGAAGCTGAAGCAGCCGATATGACCTATCGTACCCAGCGCCCTTCCCTTATACGTTGACATCACCCCCTGCGCGGCGTCTTCAACGACCCACAGCCGGTGCTTTTTCGCCAGCGCCATAATGGTATCCATCTCACAGGCTACGCCCGCGTAGTGGACGGGAACGATGGCTTTTGTCCGTTCCGTAATGGCCGCCTCTATCAGCGTTTCATCGATATTCATCGTGTCCGGCCGCACGTCAATAAAGACAACGGTGGCACCACGCAGGACAAATGCGTTAGCGGTAGAAACGAAGGTATAGCTCGGCATAATGACTTCATCGCCGGGTTCAATACCGATCAGGATCGCCGCCATCTCCAGCGAGGCGGTGCAGGAGGGGGTCAGCAGAACTTTGCGGCTGCCAAAACGTTGCTCCATCCACTGCTGACAGCGGCGGGTAAAACCACCGTCGCCGCACAGCTTGCCGCTGCCCATCGCTGACTGCATATATTCAAGTTCAGTTCCCACTACCGGTGGAGCATTAAACGGGATCATGGCGTTTTCCTGTATAACCAGTAGGCGGTACGTTCAATCACGCCACCGCAACGAAGATAGAGGCGCAGCGCAGCGAGATTTCCCATCTGCGTTGCAACATGAAGTCGGGTCAGACGCCGGGCGCGGCACCAGTCATTTGCTGCATCCATCAGCCGCTGGCCAATACCCAGTCCCTGCGACGCGGGAAGTACGGCCAGCAAACCAATTCGTGCCGTACCGTCTTCCAGCTCACGCAGGGAGACAAATCCCTGCATCTCGCCCTGCTCATCGACCGCCAGCAGACACTGGTGGTCGAACGTACCGCGTACGGCATTCTCAATCCACTGGGCGTAGAAACGTCCGCTGTCGCCCGCAGAATACCAGGGGGTGCGAAACCGGCTCCAGATAAACGCCTCGGCCGCCGCCTGCCGCAGGGCAGGGATCTGCTCCGTACGCGCGATACGAATGCCGGTGGGCCGCTCTGCCGGGGTAATACCCAGTACGCAGTCGGCCTCCCCTTCGACCAGCGAGAAGCCGAGCGCGCTCAGCGCATCCAGCTCGGTACTCTGCTGAGCCGATACTTTCGCCTGCACCAGAGGCCAGGCATCCAGCATCGCGGCGTCCAGCGGCTTATCGCCCTGCCATTCCAGCAGGGCACTCCGCACGCCAAAAAACGCATTTTCCCAGTCAAGAGGCTTAAGCGTGGCGATCATCGCCAGACACCCTTGGTATCGACAATCCACGGCTGTTGAATTTCCGCCGGAGAAATGGCCTTGAACTGGCGATGATCCACCAGCATCACCAGCACATCCGCCTGTTGCAGCGCCTCGTTCAGCGTCACCAGCGTCGCTTTGCCCCGCAGCTTTTCCGGCAGGGTCTCTATGTTCGGCTCGACGACCAGCGTTGTGCCCTGATGCCAATCGGCGATCATACCGGTTACCTGCATCGCGGGGCTTTCGCGCAGATCGTCAATGTCCGGTTTAAACGCCAAACCAAAGCAGGCAATCTTCAGTTCACTGGCGCGCTTGTCGCTGTTCATCAGGCTGTCAGCAACCTGTTTTCTCACCTGCTCCAGCACCCAGGCCGGCTTGCCGTCATTCACTTCACGCGCGGTGCGGATCAGGCGGGCCTGCTGCGGATTCTGCGCCACAATAAACCACGGATCGACGGCGATACAGTGTCCACCGACACCCGGCCCCGGCTGTAAAATGTTAACGCGCGGATGGCGGTTGGCCAGGCGGATCAGTTCCCAGACGTTAATTTGCTGGTCGGCGCAGATCAGCGACAGCTCGTTGGCAAAGGCGATGTTGACGTCGCGGAAGCTGTTTTCAGTCAGTTTGCACATTTCGGCGGTGCGGGCATTGGTCACCACGCACTCGCCTTCAAGGAACAGATTATAAAGCTCGCTGGCACGCTGGGAGCTGGTGGCCGTCATGCCTCCGATAACCCGATCGTTCTTAAACAGCTCTACCATCACCTGGCCGGGCAGAACACGCTCCGGGCAGTAGGCGATATGGATATCCGAGTCTTCACCCGCCTGCTGCGGGAAGGTCAGATCGGGACGCGCGCTGGCCAGCCAGTCCGCCATCTGCTCGGTCGCACCGACCGGCGAAGTTGACTCAAGGATCACCAGGTCGCCGCGCTTCAAAACCGGTGCAACGGATTCAGCGGCGGCCCGCACATAGGACATATCCGGTTGATAATTCCCCTGGAAAGGCGTCGGCACGGCAATAAGAAACGCATCGGCGGGTTCGGGCTGCGTGGCGGCACGCAGGTAGCCCCCTTCAACGGCGGCTTTGACGACCCGATCGAGGTCGGGTTCAACAATATGGATTTCACCACGATTAATGGTGTCCACCGCACGGGTGTTCACATCAATGCCGATAACCTTCTTCTGGCGTGACGCAAAAGCGGCTGCGGTTGGCAGGCCAATATACCCCAGACCGATAACTGAAATAGTGTTAAAAATCATAATGTAACCCGATTATTTTTAAGGGCCTGAATAATGCGCTGACAGGCCAGTCCATCACCATAGGGATTATGTGCGTGGCTCATTGTTTGCCAGGCGGCCTCATCCGTCAGCAGGCGGGTGACTTCGCTGACGATTTTAGCGCCGTCGGTTCCCACCAGTCTGACCGTACCCGCGTCGATAGCTTCGGGACGCTCGGTAGCGTCACGCATCACCAGCACCGGTTTACCTAATGAGGGCGCCTCTTCCTGGATGCCGCCCGAGTCCGTGAGGATCAGCCAGGCGCGATCCATCAGCCAGACAAACGGCAGATAATCCTGCGGCTCAATCAGAATGATATTATCAATGCCGCGCAGAATACGGTTCACCGGCTCACTGACGTTAGGATTGAGGTGTACCGGATAGACAATCTGTAGCTGTGGATGCAGGCGCGCAATTTCGGCCAGCGCATCACAGATCCGTTCAAATCCGCCGCCAAAGCTTTCACGACGATGCCCGGTTACCAGCAGCAGTTTCTTCTGCGCATCCAGGAACGGATAGCGTGCTGCCATGCTGTTTCGCAGCTCCTCATCGCTCAGCACCCGGTCACGTACCCAAAACAGCGCGTCAATCACCGTATTCCCGGTGACGAAAATCCGCGAAGGGGGCAGGTTTTCACGCAGCAGATTCTGTTTTGAACGCTCGGTCGGCGCAAAGTGGTAGCTGGCGAGGTGCCCGGTCAGCGTGCGGTTAGCCTCTTCAGGCCACGGAGAGTAGAGGTCGCCGGTACGCAGACCCGCCTCAACATGCCCCACCGGAATGCGGTGGTAAAATGCCGCAAGGCTGGCGGCCAGGGTGGTCGTGGTGTCACCGTGTACCAGCACCACATCCGGGGTAAAGTCGGCAAATACCGTTTTTAAACCGTCCAGAATGCGGCTGGTGATCTCGGTCAACCCCTGGCCCGGACGCATGATATTCAGATCGTAATCGGGAACCAGTGAAAACAGGCGCAGCACCTGATCCAGCATCTCGCGATGCTGGGCCGTCACGCAGAGACGCGACTCTATTTCATGATCCTGTGCCAGCGCATGGACCAGAGGGGCCATTTTAATTGCTTCGGGGCGTGTGCCAAAAACCGTTAATACTTTCACCGTGGCTCTCTTAATTCAGCGGTTGTTTAACAACGTGACCCGAACGAGGGCGGCGTATTAGCGCAGTGCCTGCGCCGATTAGGGCACCCACGGCTCCCCACATAATCATCAACAGCAGCCGACGTGGGCTGTCGCGGGTAACCGGTTCTTCCGGCGTCCGCAGATAACGCCAGGTCTGGAATGCGTTCACCAGCGTTGGGCCAACGTTCAGCGTGGCAAGCATTGCTCGGTTCTGATCGTATTCAAGATCGTAGGACGGGCCGCTGGCATGCAGTTTTTCCAGACGCGCCTGAAGCATTGGCCGTCCCAGCAGGAACAGTTCGGAATCCGGCAGCTGATCGGATGGCGTATCGGTTTTGGTCTGCTCAAAGCCCTGCTGCCGGGCTATTTTCAGCGCCTGCTCTACGCTGTGAACTTCACGCTCGTAGATAGCGTTCGCCACCGCCTCCTGGCGCTTAATCTGCGCCTTAAGCTGAATACTTCGCGCAGCCCAGGCCCCGGCCAGCTCTTCGTTAAGGTGTGTCGCCGCACGCGCGTTGGCAAAGGCAACATACTGGCGCAGCAGCGTATTGGCCTCCCCTGACGTTTCGGCGATAAGCTTAACGGTATCACTGGTGTTTTTGGCCACATCAGCAGGCTGGAACTGAATATTGGCGATCAGTTCATCCAGCAGCGCGGCGTCTTCACGCGCGCTTCCGGTCTGACGCTGCTTGTAGTAGTCGGACTGGAGCCAGAAATCGCGACGGGTATCCCATGCAGATAGCTGCATCACGAACTCCTGGTAAGCATTGTCCATAACGGTAGGAGGAGGAACGCTGAGATTACCGGTTCGCTGATCCAGATTATTAAGAAACTGCTGCTGAGAATAAAAGCCTGACAGCATATTTACCGTAGGGCGATCGGTGATCGCCGTCGTGCTCCACTTTGGCGTAACCAGCAGCGTGTAAATCCAGGCCAGCAGAGCAAACAGCACTCCCCCGCCAATAATCCAAAATTTACCGCGCCATAGCGTGCAGCACAGGCCCCGGATATCCAGCTCGTTATCTGCAGCAACAGGATGGGTCATACGTCATTTCCTTATTGTCAGAGCATCTATCAATCAACTAAAAGGTATTGCTTTCGTTATTGTTGTTACGCAGGCGACGTTTAAATCGTTTAATCATCCGCGCCACGCGCCACGCACGTTTAATGCAGTAGCCGTACAGCATGAAAGCCAGCAAAAACAGAATCAGCATCACCCATTCTGGTGTAAAACTCAGGTATTCGCCGAGAACACCGATAGCCGCAAGCAGTGCAGCAGCCAGCGTAATCAGTACAAAAGCCTGACGTGAGGTAAAACCGGCACGCATGATAAGATGATGAATATGCTGACGATCTGCTGAGAAAGGACTCATGCCTTTACTCAGACGGCGGTACATAATCGCGACCATATCCATCAACGGAATAGCGATCAGCCACAGCGCGGTAACCGGCGTAATCGGACGGCTCTGCCCCTGAGTAGCTTCAAGCAGGATCCAGATAATAGTAAAGCCAATTAGCGTACTGCCAGCATCGCCCATAAAGACTTTATAACGCCGGCCAAACAGACCCAGGTTCAGTAAAATATAAGGGATAATGGCGGCAATCATGGTGAAACACCACATAGCAAGGCTGACCTGGCCATCAAACAGCAGAATGATCCCCATCGCCAGGAAGGTCACGCAGGAAAGCCCCCCTAACAGGCCATCTATGCCGTCAACCATATTGAAGGCGTTAATCGCGGCCCAGACAGCGAATAGCGTCAGAACATAGCCGAACGGGCCCAGCATTAATTCCCACGGCCCCAGAATATGGCCCAGGCTGGACAGATACAGTTTCGCCTTAACCATCATCACGACGGCTACGCTTGCCTGAACGACGGCGCGAAACTTTACACTAATATCAAAACGGTCATCGAGCGCGCCAACCAGCACCAGCGCACCGGCGCACGCCAGATACAGCTGGAAGTGGGGGATATAGAAATCGGTCAGTACGAAGGCAAAGCAGCTACCGGCAAAAACAGAAATTCCCCCCACCAGCGGAATAGTCCCCTGATGACGTTTACGGTAGTTCGGTCTGTCTACCAGACCCACTTTTTCTGCTGCTTTACGGGCAAAAAAGAGAAATGCCAGCGAAAAAATAAAGATCAACCCAAGCTCAGTACTCATATTGAGTAAATTCACATTAATCAGCTCTCTACTAAGAATTGCGTAATGTTATAAGCAATTTCCGTGCCATAATCATCCGTGTAATTCTGATTTTATCGAGTCAGGGCAAGGATAACTTACACGCTATCGCTCCCGTCCTGCACCATTACCAGGCGTCGTCTCCATTAACCGACTAGCGTATAGGTCAAAAACAGAAAACGCCACGTCTAAGCGTGGCGTTACCCGAGTTTTGTTTTCTAAACGGCATGACAACCGAAAGCCGCAAACTGCCGCTTCCCGGCCATCATCAGGCCATTACGATCGTTTCATCATGTCGAAGAATTCGTCGTTGGTTTTTGTCATTGCCAGTTTATTAATGAGGAATTCCATCGCATCGATCTCGCCCATTGGGTGAATGATCTTGCGCAGGATCCACATTTTTTGCAGCTCTTCGGATGTGGTAAGCAGCTCTTCTTTACGCGTACCTGAACGATTATAGTCGATTGCAGGGAACACGCGCTTCTCGGCAATTTTACGTGCCAGGTGCAGTTCCATGTTGCCGGTACCTTTAAATTCTTCATAGATGACTTCATCCATTTTAGAACCGGTATCCACCAACGCGGTCGCGATGATTGTCAGGCTGCCGCCTTCTTCAACGTTACGCGCTGCGCCAAAGAAGCGCTTTGGACGATGCAGGGCGTTCGCATCCACACCACCGGTCAACACTTTACCGGAGGCAGGAACAACGGTGTTATAGGCACGGGCCAGACGGGTGATGGAGTCCAGCAGGATGATGACATCCTTTTTATGCTCAACCAGACGCTTGGCCTTTTCGATCACCATTTCTGCAACCTGAACGTGGCGAGATGCCGGTTCATCAAAGGTAGAAGCAATCACTTCACCTTTCACCAGACGCTGCATCTCGGTCACTTCTTCAGGACGTTCGTCAATCAGCAGCACCATCAGCACGCAGTCAGGATGGTTGTAGGCAATGCTCTGCGCGATGTTCTGCAGCAGCATGGTTTTACCGGCTTTCGGCGGTGCAACGATCAGACCACGCTGGCCGCGTCCGATTGGCGATGCCAGATCCAGTACGCGAGCGGTAAGATCTTCGGTCGATCCGTTACCGCGCTCCATGCGCAGACGAGAGTTCGCGTGCAGCGGCGTTAAGTTTTCAAACAGGATTTTGTTACGCGCATTTTCCGGTTTGTCATAGTTAACTTCATTTACTTTCAACAGCGCAAAGTAACGTTCACCCTCTTTTGGTGGGCGAATCTTTCCAGAGATGGTGTCACCAGTGCGGAGGTTGAAGCGGCGGATTTGGCTGGGGGAAACGTAGATGTCATCGGGACCGGCGAGGTAGGAGCTGTCTCCAGAACGGAGGAAACCAAATCCATCCTGGAGTATCTCAAGTACGCCGTCGCCGAAGATATCTTCGCCACTTTTAGCATGCTGCTTGAGGATGGCGAAAATAATATCCTGCTTACGCATACGCGCCAGGTTTTCCAGCCCCATATTTTCGCCGAGAGTGATCAGGTCAGAAACCGGCGTATTTTTTAATTCGGTAAGATTCATAATGGTGGGTTCTTAAACTCGGGGTATATCTTGAACTGATTGTCGTGAATAGTATGGCAAAGGATCTATGCCCGTTTAATGGCATTCTGTCTAATATTCGCTCAGCTATCACGGACAGGAAACATGTGATCCGGAACGTAGAGACGCGATAGAAAGATGCCGGAATTCAGTTGGTACTAACGGTCAGATTGCTGAATGTCTGTAAAATTCTGATGAACACAGCTTTCAACAAGGAATAATTCTTAAGGTTCAAACTACAGGTAAGTTCGTCGTGCAGCAGATTCAAGTTAGCACGGTTAATGCCGGTCGTCTAGCGGTCTGCGAAAAATTCCAAACCGCAAGCCGCCGGCAAAGCATGATTAGCCCAGATTCGCGTTAAGGAAATCTTTCAGCTGGCCTTTAGACAGTGCGCCCACTTTCGTTGCCGCAACTTCACCGTTTTTGAACAGCAGCAGAGTAGGGATACCACGGATACCGTACTTCGGTGCGGTTGCCGGGTTCTCATCGATATTGAGCTTGGCAATCTTCAGCTTGCCTTCGTACTCTTCGGCAACTTCATCCAGGATAGGGGCAATCATTTTGCAAGGACCACACCATTCAGCCCAGAAGTCTACCAGCGTTAAACCTTCAGCTTTCAGGACATCAGTTTCAAAGCTGTCATCGGACAGGTGAACAATTTTATCGCTCATGTTTACTCCAGGGAATTTATCCAGACCTTAATGATGTAGCATTAAGCAGTATCAGATTAACAATTTCACTACTTTTATTTCAACGGATATGCTTTCGTAAAGCAATAGTAAGCTGATATTCTATCATACTATGAGCAAAACACACTTAACCGAACAGAAGTTTTCCGACTTCGCCCTGCACCCTCAGGTCATTGAAGCCCTTGAAACTAAAGGGTTTCATAATTGCACGCCTATCCAGGCGCTGGCATTACCGTTTACGCTCTCGGGGCGTGATGTAGCAGGTCAGGCGCAAACCGGTACTGGCAAAACGATGGCGTTTTTAACGTCAACGTTCCATCATCTACTTTCTCACCCTGCTCCTGAAGGGCGCCAGGTTAACCAGCCACGTGCGCTGATCCTTGCCCCTACGCGTGAACTGGCTGTCCAGATCCATGCCGATGCGGAGCCGCTGGCACAGGTGACCGGACTGAAACTCGGTCTGGCCTACGGCGGCGATGGTTATGACAAACAGCTGAAAGTACTCGAAAGCGGCGTGGATGTGCTGATCGCCACCACGGGCCGTTTAATCGACTATGCGAAACAGAATCACGTCAACTTAGGCGCTATCCAGGTTATTGTCCTCGACGAAGCTGACCGTATGTTTGATCTCGGCTTCATCAAAGATATCCGTTGGTTGTTCCGTCGCATGCCTGCCGCTAACCAGCGTCTGAATATGCTGTTCTCCGCCACGCTGTCGTTCCGGGTTCGTGAACTGGCCTTTGAAAACATGAACAACGCGGAATACGTTGAAGTGGAGCCGGAGCAGAAAACGGGCCACCGCATTAAAGAAGAGCTGTTCTACCCTTCTAATGAAGAAAAAATGCGTTTGCTGCAAACGCTGCTGGAAGAAGAGTGGCCCGATCGCGCAATCATCTTCGCCAATACTAAGCATCGCTGCGAAGATATCTGGGGGCATCTGGCTGCCGACGGACACCGCGTTGGTCTGCTGACCGGCGACGTCGCACAAAAGAAACGTCTGCGTATACTGGATGATTTCACCAAGGGTGACGTGGATATCCTCGTGGCAACCGACGTCGCAGCGCGTGGCCTGCATATTCCTGCGGTGACTCACGTGTTCAACTACGATCTGCCTGACGACCGTGAAGACTACGTTCATCGCATCGGTCGTACCGGGCGTGCGGGCGCTAACGGCCACTCAATCAGTCTGGCCTGTGAAGAGTACGCACTGAATTTGCCGGCCATTGAAGAGTATATTGGTCACAGTATTCCGGTCAGCCGCTATAACAGCGATGCGCTGATGAACGATCTGCCGCCGCCGAAGCGTTTAACCCGTAACCGCACAGGCAACAACCTGCGTCGTGGGGGCAACAACAATCGCCGTGGTAGTGCACCGCGAAATCCTAATCGTAAACGCTCGGGTTAACGTCTCTATGCTAAGCGCGTCATCACTCTATGCTGCTATCGATCTGGGATCGAACAGTTTTCATATGCTGGTGGTGCGCGAAGTGGCTGGCAGTATCCAGACCATTGCTCGCATCAAGCGAAAAGTTCGTCTTGCCGCCGGTCTGGACGCTAACAGTCATCTTTCCAGTGAAGCCATGGAGCGTGGATGGCAGTGCCTGCGCCTGTTTTCTGAACAGCTACAGGATATCCCTTCCGATCAGATCCGCGTTGTAGCAACGGCGACGCTGCGTATTGCCGTGAACGCCGATGCGTTTCTGGTTAAAGCCCAGCACATCCTCAACTGTCCGATTAACGTTATCAGCGGTGAGGAAGAAGCTCGCCTGATTTATCAGGGTGTGGCTCATACCACGGGCGGATCGGATAAGCGGCTGGTGGTGGATATTGGCGGCGGCAGCACCGAGCTGGTGACGGGTAAAGGATCGCAGACTACGTCGCTCTTTAGCCTGTCGATGGGCTGTGTTACCTGGCTTGAGCGCTATTTTACCGATCGACACCTGGCAAAAGAGAATTTTGAACAGGCGGAAAATGCGGCCCGGGAGATGCTCCGCCCGGTGGCGGATACGCTGCGTGAAAACGGTTGGCAGGTTTGCGTCGGTGCCTCGGGAACCGTGCAGGCGCTTCAGGAAATCATGATGGCGCAGGGGATGGATGAACGTATCACCCTGAGCAAGCTACAGCAGCTTAAACAAAAAGCGATCCAGTGCGGCAAGCTGGAAGAGCTGGAAATTGAAGGGCTGACGCTGGAGCGCGCGCTGGTCTTCCCGAGCGGGCTGTCGATCCTGATCGCTATCTTTACCGAACTGAACATTAACAGCATGACGCTGGCAGGCGGCGCGCTGCGTGAAGGCCTGGTTTACGGCATGCTGCATCTGCCGGTAGATCGCGAGATCCGCAACCGTACCCTGCATAATATACAGCGTCGTTTTGCGATTGATGTCGATCAGGCCGAGCGCGTACGTCAGCTGGCCGAGAGCTTCGCGCGCCAAGTGAGCCAGAGCTGGAAACTGGATGAACGCAGCCGTGAACTGCTGGACAGCGCCTGCCTTATTCATGAAATCGGGCTAAGCGTTGATTTTCGCCAGGCGCCTCAGCATGCGGCCTATCTGGTTCGCCATCTTGACCTGCCGGGCTTTACGCCTGCGCAGAAAAAGCTGCTGGCGACCCTGCTACAGAATCAGGTAAACGGTATCGACCTCGCGCTGCTCAGCCAGCAGAATGCCGTGCCTCCGCGCGTTGCGGAGCGGCTGTGCCGCCTGCTGCGGCTGGCGATTATCTTTTCCAGTCGACGCCTTGATAATACGCTGCCTGCGGTTCGCCTGCTGGCGGATGACGACAATCTGCAACTGACGCTGCCGGCCGGCTGGCTACAGGCCCATCCGCTGCGCGCTGAACTGTTAGAGCAGGAAGTCCACTGGCAAAGCTACGCGCACTGGAATCTGACGCTCGTCTGAGGCTATTGCGCACTAAAATCTCACGGCAGCCGCTTTCAACCTTTGAAATACACGCTGCCGTCAGGTGTCTCATCCTGCGCTAGCCGGTTTTGTCACCTGTCTACTTCTTCGCCTTATCCAGCATGGCCCTGAGCCCGGCGACGCGACTTTGCCCGGTCTGCATTCTTTCCTGCGCGCTGACAACCTTACGTTCGGTCTCCCACACCAGATCGTCCTGCGGCAGCTCCAGCAGAAAACGGCTGGGCTCGGGACGCACCAGCTCCCCGTACTGGCGACGCTCGCGGCACAGCGTGAAGGTCAGCTCTTTCTGGGCGCGGGTAATGCCGACATAGGCAAGACGGCGCTCCTCCTCTACGTTGTTCTCATCGATACTGCTCTGATGAGGCAGCAGCCCCTCCTCCATGCCAACCAGAAACACATAGGGGAACTCGAGGCCTTTCGAGGCATGCAGCGTCATCAGCTGTACCTGATCGGCCTCTTCATCGCTTTCGCCGCGCTCCATCATATCGCGCAGGGTAAAGCGCGTGACCACCTGGGTCAGGGTCATCGGCTCATCGATGTCGCTGCCTTCCAGCATTTCCGTCATCCACTGGAACAGCGTATTGACGTTTTTCATCCGCATCTCGGCGGCCTTCGGGCTGGCGGAGGTTTCAAATAGCCAGCTTTCGTAGTCGATGCCGCGGATCAGATCGCGCACGGCTGCGACCGGCTCACGCTCGGCCAGCCGGGAAATTTCCTGTAGCCAGTGGGTAAAACGCTGAAGGGACTCCAGCCCACGGCCGGTGAGTGTCTGGCTCAGCCCCATGTCAAAACTGGCGGTAAACAGGCTTTTGTTGCGCTGCATGGCCCATTCACCCAGCTTCTGTAGCGTTGCTGAGCCGATTTCACGCCGTGGGGTGTTAACGATACGCATAAAGGCGCTGTCGTCATCGGCGTTGGTCAGTATGCGCAGATAGGCCAGCAGATCCTTGATCTCCGGGCGCGAGAAAAAGGACGTCCCGCCGGAAATACGATAGGGAATACGGTTCTGCATCAGCATTTTTTCAAATACCCGCGACTGATGATTGCCGCGATACAGAATGGCGTAATCCTTATACTGCGTCTTTTGGATAAAGTGGTGGGCAATCAGCTCACCGGTCACCCGCTCGGCCTCATGATCCTCATGATTGGCCGTCACCACCTTCAGCTCCGCACCGTAGCCCAGCTCGGAGAACAGGCGTTTTTCAAAGACGTGCGGATTATTGGCAATCAGAATATTGGCCGCCTTCAGAATACGTTCGGACGAACGGTAGTTCTGCTCCAGTTTGATCACCTGTAACGCCGGAAAGTCCTCTTTCAGCAGCACCAGATTTTGTGGCCTTGCGCCGCGCCAGGAGTAAATGGACTGATCGTCATCGCCCACGACGGTAAAACGCGCCCGAGCGCCCACCAGCAGCTTCACCAGCTCATACTGGCTGGTGTTGGTGTCCTGGTATTCGTCCACCAGCAGATAGCGGATCCGCTGCTGCCAGCGTTCGCGAACCTCCTGATTGCGCTGAAACAGCAGCGTCGGCAGCAGGATCAGATCGTCAAAGTCCAGCACGTTGCAGGACTTCAGGTGCCGGTCGTACAGCGCGTAGCAGTGGGCAAAAATCTTATCGCGCTCCGACTGCGCCATCGCCGCCGCGTGCGGCGGATCCAAGAGATCGTTTTTCCAGTTACCGATCGTCGAGACCAGCTGCTGAAGCAGATTCTTATCGTTCTCCAGCCACTCTTCCGTCAGATCTTTCAACAGCGCCAGCTGGTCCTGATCGTCAAACAGCGAGAAGTTAGACTTCATCCCCAGCGCGGCGTACTCGCGCTTAATAATTTCCAGACCCAGCGTGTGAAAGGTCGAGATCATCAGACCGCGGGCCTCTTTACGGCCCAGGGTCTGCGCCACGCGTTCTTTCATCTCGCGGGAGGCTTTATTGGTGAAGGTCACCGCAGCAATGTGTCGCGCCTGATAGCCACACTCGCGGATAAGATGAGCGATTTTATTGGTGATCACCCGCGTTTTCCCCGATCCGGCTCCTGCCAGTACCAGACAGGGTCCGGTAACAAATTCGACGGCGTGCTGCTGACCAGGATTAAGACGCATAGCTTGATTTTTCCACGAATAAAACAGGCTGGCAGTATAACGAAAGAAAGCCAGCCTGTAGAGCGATGGCACCGCTTAGTGCAGGGTGGAGAAACTTAATGTCGGTAAATCAACGATGTGCGCACCGCCGTCTGCCACCAGCGTCGCACCGGTGATATAGGACGCCTGCGCGGAGAGCAGGAAACCTATCGCACCGGCAATTTCTTCCGGCTGTGCCGGACGCGCCAGTGGGACATTTTTGGTTACCTCCCGGTATGCCGCGGCAATATCATCTCCCCATCCGTGTCGTGCCGCCAGCTGCGCCATCTCTTCATCCGCCATCGGTGTGCAGACCCACCCCGGACAAACCGCATTGACCCGTACGCCGTATCGACCATAGTCACGGGCCAGCGATTTGGTCAGGCCGATTAGCGCGTGCTTAGTCACTGTGTAACCCGCAACGTCTGGCCCGGCAAACAACCCCGCCAGGGAGGATACCACCACCATACTGCCATGCTGCTGAATCAGCTGCGGCAGCGCGGCGCGGGCGGTCATAAAGGCGCTGTTGAGGTTGCTGTCCAGGCTTTGCTGCCACGCCCGATCGTCAGTTTTATCTACGCGGGAAAAACCGTGGCCCCCGGCGTTCACCACCAGCAGATCCAGGCTGCCGTATCGTTTAACCACCCTGTCTACGGTTTGTGCCGCCTGTTTACCGTCCGCCATATCTGCGGTGACGAAGAATGCCCCGCAGTCGCCCGCCACCGCTTCCAGCGGCGGCTGACGCCGCCCGACAATCGCCACCCTTGCCCCCTGTTTTGCAAGATAACGGGCGGTCGCGGCCCCAATTCCGCTTCCGCCGCCGGTTATCAGTACCGTTTTATTCCTGATGTTCGTCTCCATCCACGTCTCCTAGAGCGGCGCCACGCCTGTGGGATAACAGGTAAAACTCATTTTTGAGATCAGCGCACCCGCAGGTCGGATCTGCACATCGCCCGATGCCGTAATACCCATAAAGATGCCGGTACAGCGCCCGGTCTGATAGTCGAAAAAGAATACCGAACAGACCGGAATAATTTTTTCCCGAAAGGTGAACAGGTACATATCCGGCTCAAACTTGTAGTAGGTGGCATAGTCCATATCGCCGTGGCCAAACTGTTCACCGCGCAGATTCTGCCAGGCATACCGCTCGGTATTGATATAGACATGCTCATAATAGTGATGGGGGCTGTAAATATTGAGGGTCCGGTAGCCGATAAGCTCACGGGTGAGTTCAGGTGGCTTACCGCCCGGTGCGGCGTCGCCCAGCGCACCGCAGAAAAAGGCCTGCGTCAGGCGCGATCCCCCTTGCGTCTCGCCGACCGGCAGGATACCGCAGCGTACCGCCAGGACTCGTCGGGTCGCACAATTAATCACCATAGCCAGGCATTCGGCCGACTGTTCATCCAGCGCAAAGCTGAAGAAATAGCGGTCCGGGGAGAGATAAACCTCATCTACCGCCGATACGCCTCGTTCATTGCCCCAGCGCCAGCTCAGCGCCTCCTGATGAAAGTCCAGTCTCAGCGGCTCCGCCCCTTCAAACGTCAGATTCAGGTTCTTTCCCTGCCAGTGCCGGGTGGACGGCAGGCGGTTCGTGTCTATACCCTGGGCAAAGTCTTCATAGTTTTTCCAACCGGGTTCCGCTGACGGGTTCAACACTGATAATGCATCCATGGTCTGTCTCCTGATGACATGTTAAACAGACGTTAAGTCTAAGGAGCGCAGTCGGTAAGGAACGTGACCCGCTGTTCATTATTTACTCAGCCAGCCGATAAGGCATGAAATGCCCATCTCGCGCCGGGAAGGGGGAGCAGGTATAGTAAGCGCCATCCGGCCACCGGGCCTGACTGACTGATTATTCTGGAGAGCAACATGGCGAAAATGGCGGCAGCACTGCACATTCTGGTAAAAGAAGAGAAACTGGCAAACGACCTGTTAGCGCAGCTGGCACAGGGTGCTGATTTTGAAAAGCTGGCAAAAAAACACTCTACCTGCCCTTCAGGTAAAAAAGGCGGACATCTGGGTGAGTTTAAGCAGGGCGCAATGGTGCCGGCATTCGATAAAGTGGTGTTTTCCTGCCCGCTGATTGAACCGCAGGGGCCGCTGCACACGCAGTTCGGCTACCACATCATTAAAGTGCTGTACCGTAAATAACAAAATGGCGCCGCAGGGCGCCATTTTACGTTTCAGCAGCGAGGGGACCCGCTGCCTGTGTATTAGCCTGCTACGGCGATACGCTTCATGTCGGTCATGTAGCCACGCAGCGTGCGGCCCACGGACTCGATTGGATGGTTACGAATCGCTTCGTTGACGTCACGCAGCTGCGCGTTGTCTACGGTGGTCACCGGGCTGGCTTCTTTGCCCAAATCGCCTGCCTGCAGGGTGGTCATAAACTCTTTCAGCAGCGGTACTGCGGCGTAAGAGAACAGGTAGTTACCGTATTCTGCGGTATCAGAGATAACCACGTTCATTTCATACAGACGCTTACGTGCGATGGTGTTCGCAATCAGCGGCAGCTCGTGCAGAGATTCATAATAGGCTGACTCTTCGATGATGCCCGCGTCCAGCATGGTTTCAAACGCCAGCTCAACGCCCGCTTTAACCATGGCAACCATCACAACGCCTTCATCGAAGTAATCCTGCTCGGCAATTTTACCTTCGAACTGTGCAGCCGTTTCGAACGCGGTTTTACCGGTCTCTTCACGCCAGCCCAGCAGTTTCTTATCGTCGTTCGCCCAGTCAGCCATCATGCCGGAAGAGAATTCGCCGGAGATGATGTCATCCATGTGCTTCTGGAACAGCGGAGCCATGATGGTTTTCAGCTGCTCGGACAGCGCATAAGCACGCAGCTTAGCCGGGTTAGACAGGCGATCCATCATCAGCGTGATGCCACCCTGCTTCAGCGCTTCGGTGATAGTTTCCCAGCCGAACTGGATCAGTTTTTCTGCGTATGCGGCGTCAGTACCTTCAGCCACCAGCTTGTCGAAGCACAGCAGAGAACCGGCCTGTAACATACCGCACAGGATAGTCTGCTCACCCATCAGGTCGGATTTAACTTCAGCCACGAAAGAGGATTCCAGCACGCCCGCACGGTGACCGCCGGTTGCTGCTGCCCAGGCTTTAGCAATTGCCATGCCTTCGCCCTTCGGATCGTTTTCCGGGTGAACCGCGATCAGCGTTGGCACACCGAAACCACGCTTGTACTCTTCACGCACTTCCGTACCCGGGCACTTCGGCGCAACCATCACAACGGTAATATCTTTACGAACCTGCTCACCCACTTCAACAATGTTGAAGCCGTGTGAGTAACCCAGCGCAGCGCCATTTTTCATCAGCGGCTGTACGGCCTGAACCACTGAGGAGTGCTGCTTGTCCGGCGTCAGGTTAACCACCAGATCAGCCTGCGGGATCAGATCTTCATAGGTTCCCACTTTGAAACCGTTCTCGGTCGCTTTACGCCATGAAGCGCGTTTTTCAGCGATCGCTTCTGCACGCAGAGCGTAAGCAATGTCCAGACCGGAGTCACGCATGTTCAGACCCTGGTTCAGACCCTGAGCACCACAGCCAACGATGACGACTTTTTTGCCTTTCAGGTAGCTTGCTTCATCAGCAAATTCTTCGCGCGCCATGAAGCGGCATTTACCTAATTGCGCTAACTGGTTGCGCAGGTTCAAAGTGTTGAAATAGTTAGACATGGGTACTCCGTATAAGGTTATGTTCGCGTGTTATTCGTTATCCGGGCGCTCAATCTCTGTGCCCTGTATAGACCCTATCATATGACAGGAAATGTATTGCTGAAATTGATATATTAACAACATGACATTGCATGTTCTGCAACGTAAAAACGAGGCCTCACACTGATGGATTTACGTGACCTGAAACTCTTTCTTCATTTGGCGGACAGCCGACATTTTGGACGCAGCGCGCGCGCCATGCACGTCAGTCCGTCAACGCTGTCACGGCAGATCCAGCGGCTTGAGGAAGACCTTGGGCAGGTACTGTTTCTGCGAGACAACCGTACCGTAACCCTGACCGATGCCGGTGAGCGTCTGCGGCAGTTTGCGCAGCAGACGCTGTTGCAGTATCAGCAAATGCGCCATGCCCTCGGGCAGAACGGGCCATCGCTCAGCGGGGAGATGAAATTATTTTGTTCGGTTACCGCCGCCTACAGCCATCTGCCGCCAATTCTCGATCGCTTTCGCGCTGAGCATCCGCTGGTTGAAATTAAGCTGACGACCGGTGATGCGGCCGACGCCGTTGAGAAGGTTCAGTCGAATGAGATGGATATCGCCATCGCCGGGCGGCCGGAAACGCTGCCTGCCAGCATTGGTTTTATGCCGCTGGGGCTGATCCCGCTGGTTCTGATTGCGCCCGCCCTGCCCTGCCCGGTGCGCAGCCAGGCGACGCAGCCGGAGCCGGACTGGGCGCAAATCCCGTTTATTCTGCCTGACCAGGGTCCGGCCCGCCGCCGCATCGATCTGTGGTTCCGCCACCGACGCATTGCTAACCCACAAATTTACGCCACGGTTTCCGGGCATGAGGCGATTGTCTCGATGGTCGCGCTGGGCTGCGGTATTGCCCTGCTGCCGGATGTGGTGCTGGAAAACAGCCCGGAGCCGGTGCGCAACCGTATTCTCGAACTGGAGGATGTGGAGATGGTTGCGCCGTTTGAGCTGGGCGTTTGCGTACAAAAAAAGCGGCTCACCGAGCCGCTTATTGATGCCTTCTGGAACCTGCTTTAACCGGCGAGGAAGAAGCGGAACGCCGGGTTATGGGTTTCATCATGGAAATCATAACCCAGTGCCGTCAGGTGCTCTTCAAACTGCGGTTCACTTTCGCTTAACTCAAATGCGGCCAGCACGCGGCCGTAATCGGTGCCGTGACTGCGATAGTGGAACAGGGAGATATTCCAGTGCGTCCCCAGCGTTTGCAGGAAGCGCAGCAGCGCACCCGGCGCTTCCGGGAACTCGAAGCTGAACAGCCGCTCACGCAGCGGTTTCGACGGTCTTCCACCGACCATATAGCGCACGTGCAGCTTCGCCATTTCGTCGTCGGAGAGATCGACCACCTTGTAACCGCCGTCCGACAACAGATCGATAATCTCCTGTCTTTCCTCAAGCCCGCGGGTCAAACGTACACCGACAAAAATGCAGGCTTCATCGGCATTGGCGTAGCGGTAGTTGAACTCCGTTACCGAACGCCCGCCCAGCAGCTGACAGAAACGCAGGAAGCTGCCCTGCTGCTCCGGGATAGTTACCGCCAGCAGAGCTTCACGCTGTTCGCCCAGCTCACAGCGTTCCGAGACATAACGCAAACCGTGGAAGTTAACGTTCGCGCCGGATAGCACGTGTGCCAGACGCTCACCTTTAATCTGATGCTGCTGGATGTATTTCTTCATTCCCGCCAGCGCCAGCGCCCCGGATGGCTCAGCAACCGCACGCACATCGTCAAACAGATCTTTCATCGCCGCGCAGATAGCATCGCTGTCAACGGTGACGATATCGTCAAGATACTCCTGGCAAAGCCGGAAGGTTTCACTGCCGATACGCTTAACGGCTACCCCTTCGGCAAACAGCCCGACGCGTGCCAGGTCGACCGGCTGACCGGCGTCCAGCGCCGCTTTAAGGCATGCAGAGTCGGCGGACTCAACGGCGATGACTTTGATCTGCGGCATCAGCTGCTTTATCAGTACCGCGACGCCCGCCGCCAGACCGCCGCCGCCGACCGGTACAAAGACCCGATCGAGATGAGCATCCTGCTGCAACAGCTCCATTGCCAGCGTGCCCTGCCCGGCGATCACCATCGGATGATCGAACGGGGGAACAAAGGTGTAGCCCTGCTGCTCTGCCAGCTCGATGGCCTTGGCTTTCGCTTCGTCGAAGTTGGCACCAAACAGGTAAGCCTCACCGCCAAATGCCCGTACCGCATCCACTTTGATATCCGCCGTCGCCACCGGCATGACAATCAGCGATTTAATCCCCAGCTTGCTGGCTGAAAGCGCAACGCCCTGCGCATGGTTACCCGCCGAAGCGGTAACCACACCCTGTGCTTTTTGCTCTTCGGTCAGCCCGGCGATCATCGCGTAGGCCCCGCGCAGCTTAAAGCTGTGTACCGGCTGGCGATCTTCACGCTTAACCAAAATGGTGTTACCGAGGCGCGAAGAAATTTTTTCCATCTTCTGCAACGGTGTGACCTGTGCCACCTCGTATACCGGCGCACGCAGCACCGCGCGCAGATACTCCGCACCACAGGGCTGTGCGGGTAGCGGTTGAGACTCAGCCATATTTTTAGCCTCCCAGCTTACTCTTATCGCGGACCGCGCCTTTATCTGCGCTGGTTGCCAACGTGGCATAGGCGCGCAGCGCAAAGGAAACCTGACGCTCACGACCGTGTGGCGTGTAGGCGGCATCACCGCGTGCATCTTCTTCCAGGCGGCGGGCGGCCAGTTCATTTTCCGGCACGTCCAGCTGGATACCACGCTGTGGAATATCAATATTGATGATATCGCCATCTTTCACCAGCGCGATGGTTCCGCCGCTGGCCGCTTCCGGTGAGGCATGGCCGATTGACAGCCCGGAGGTGCCGCCAGAGAAACGGCCGTCGGTGATCAGCGCACAGGCTTTGCCGAGGCCCATCGATTTCAGATAAGTGGTCGGATACAGCATTTCCTGCATGCCAGGACCACCTTTAGGCCCTTCGTAGCGAATGACAACTACGTCACCCGCCACCACTTTACCGCCGAGGATCGCGGCTACCGCATCGTCCTGGCTCTCATAAACTTTCGCTGGACCGCTGAACACCAGGCTTCCTTCATCCACGCCCGCGGTTTTCACGATACAGCCATTTTCGGCCAGGTTACCGTAAAGAACGGCCAGACCACCGTCCTGGCTGAAGGCGAATTCGCGGGAACGAATGCAGCCTTCCTGACGGTCGTCATCCAGCGTATCCCAGCGGGTGTCCTGCGAGAATGCCTGGGTGGTTCGGATCCCCGCCGGGCCTGCACGGAACATCTTCTTCACCGCTTCATCTTTGGTCAGCATGATGTCGTACTGATCCAGCGTTTCACGCAGGCTCAGGCCGAGAATATTGCGCACGCTGTTGTCCAGCAGACCGGCGCGATCGAGCTCACCGAGAATACCGAGCACGCCGCCGGCACGGTGTACGTCTTCCATATGGTACTTTTGCGTGCTTGGCGCGACTTTGCACAGGTGCGGAACCTGCCGCGACAGGCGATCGATGTCGGAGATATCGAAGTCGATTTCACCTTCCTGCGCCGCAGCCAGCAGGTGCAGAACGGTATTCGTGGAGCCACCCATGGCGATATCCAGCGTAATGGCGTTTTCAAACGCCGCTTTGCTGGCGATGCTGCGCGGCAGCGCAGTCTCATCATCCTGCTCATAATAGCGCTTGGTCAGCGCAACGATGCGGCGACCCGCGCTGAGGAACAGCTCTTTACGATCGGCATGAGTGGCCAACAGAGAACCGTTAGCCGGCTGAGACAGGCCCAGCGCTTCAGTCAGGCAGTTCATGGAGTTAGCGGTGAACATGCCTGAACATGACCCACAGGTCGGGCAGGCTGAACGCTCAATCTGATCGCTCTCGGCATCGCTGACGTTCGGATTTGCGCCCTGAATCATCGCATCGACCAGGTCGAGCTTGATAATTTTGTCCGACAGCTTGGTTTTACCGGCTTCCATAGGACCGCCGGACACGAAGATCACCGGAATGTTCAGGCGCAGGGAAGCCATCAGCATTCCCGGGGTGATTTTATCGCAGTTAGAGATACAGACCATGGCATCGGCGCAGTGCGCGTTAACCATGTATTCAACAGAATCCGCAATCAGCTCACGTGACGGAAGAGAATAGAGCATCCCGCCGTGACCCATCGCGATACCATCATCCACGGCGATAGTATTAAACTCTTTTGCCACGCCGCCGGATGCCTCAATTTCTTCAGCAACCAGCTTGCCCAGATCGCGCAGGTGAACGTGACCGGGTACGAACTGCGTGAAAGAGTTAACCACGGCGATAATCGGTTTGCCGAAATCATCATCGGTCATTCCTGTGGCGCGCCACAGGGCACGGGCACCCGCCATATTGCGGCCGTGGGTGGTGGTAGCGGAACGGTACTTAGGCATGCTCTGTTACTCCAAAATCAATATCATACGGACGCCAGCTGGCGCCCGATAAAAAAACGCTTCTTATGGGTTAACCTGATCCAGCCAACCCCATTTATCTTCAGTTTCACCGGTGAACAGACCAAAGAAGGCAGACTGAATACGTTCAGTAACCGGACCACGTTTACCCGCACCGACCTGAATACCGTCAACGCTACGAACCGGCGTGATTTCTGCGGCGGTGCCGGACATAAAGACTTCATCCGCCAGGTACAGGGATTCACGGGACAGCACCTGCTCACGTACTTCGATACCCAGATCCTGTGCCAGCTTGATGATGGCATCACGGGTAATACCCGGCAGCGCAGACGAGGTGAACGGAGGGGTAAACAGAATACCGTCTTTCACTTCGAACAGGTTCTCACCGGCACCTTCAGAGATATAGCCCTGGGTATCCAGCGCGATACCTTCCTGATACCCGTGACGGCGGGCCTCGCTGCCGACCAGCAGTGAGGAGAGGTAGTTACCGCCGGCTTTAGCTGCGGTTGGCAGCGTGTTAGGCGCTACGCGGTTCCAGGAGGACACCATCGCGTCAATGCCCTGCTCCAGCGCTTCAGCGCCCAGGTAAGCCCCCCACGGGAAGGCGGCAATGATCACATCCGTGCTGTAACCTTCCGGTGGGTTCACACCCAGACCGACATCGCCAACAAAGACCAGAGGACGGATATAGGCACTTTTCAGGTTGTTCTTGCGCAAGGTTTCGCGGCACGCTTCCATCAGTTCATCAACGCTCTGGCTGACCGGGAAACGATAGATTTTTGCAGAATCATGCAGGCGCTGCATGTGTTCACGATGGCGGAAGACTACCGGGCCTTTGTGCGAGTCATAGCAACGGACGCCTTCAAATACGGACGTACCGTAGTGCAGTGCGTGGGACATAACGCTGACCTTAGCGTCCTCCCACTTAACCATCTCGCCATTGAACCAGATAAAGTCAGCTTTCTTCGTCATTCTTGTTTCCTTGCGCGCTTATGCGCGAATTTGTTGTGTTGATGTCTGTTGTTGGATCTGAACGCACGCAACGTCCATCAGTTTGCTTAACTGCGTTGACAGTAAATCGATAGAGCGCTGGCTGGCAACGGTCATTTCAATATTAATGTTGTCGGTATTCGCCAGCGAAGCCATGTTCATCGTGCATACCTGAAAACCGCGGTGACGGATGACACGTAAAATGCGTTCCAGTATTTCCGGACGAAAGCGGGCTTCGATAGACAATTGATGCTGCATCATGAAATTTTCTCCATCATATTTTCGTTGCTGGCACCCGGTGGTACCAATGGCCAGACGTTCTCATGCTCGTCAATGGCGACGTGGAGCATGTACGGCCCTTCACTGTGCAGCAAAGCGTCTAATGCGGCGTCAACCTGATCTTTACGGGTAATGCGCTGGCCCGGAATATTAAAAGCGCTGGCCAGTGTGAGAAAATCTGGATTATCAGAAAGGTTAGTTTCGCTGTAACGTTCTTCGAAAAACAGCTGCTGCCACTGGCGCACCATTCCCAAACGCTGATTGTCCAGCAGCACGATTTTTACCGGCAGCTGTTTACGCTTGATGGTGCCCAGCTCCTGCACATTCATCATGAATGACCCATCGCCGGATACGCAGATAACGGTATCGTTGGGACGAGCCACCTGCGCACCGACGGCGGCCGGCAGGCCAAAGCCCATCGTACCCAAACCGCTTGAGGTGATGAAGTTTTCCGGGCGGGTAAAGCACATGTGCTGCGCCGCCCACATCTGATGCTGACCCACATCGGTCGTCACTATGCTGCTGTCCGCTTTACGATCGGAGAGCTGTTTTAAGAACAGCGGTGCGAAGATAGCCTCACCGGGATGATCGTAGCGCCAGCCGTGCGCGGCCTTCAGCGCCTTGACCTCTTCGCGCCAGGCTGCAATCTCTACCGGCTGGTACAAGTCCGGCAACAGTCTGTTGAGATCGCCCTGCAACCCAACGTGCGCCCGACGCAGCTTATGCAGCTCTGCCGGATCAATGTCCAGATGAATAACCGCGGCGTGAGGTGCAAAGGTGTCTAACTTACCGGTTACCCGGTCATCAAACCGGGCACCGACGGCAACCAGCAGGTCGCACTGCTGAACGGCAAGGTTCGCCGCTTTGGTGCCGTGCATACCCAGCATACCCAGATAGCACTCGTCATCAGCATCCGGCGTACCCAGGCCTTTCAGGGTTGCAACGGTCGGTATACCGGTCTCTTTCGCGAATGCACGCAGTGCATGCACCGCATCAGCCATCCCCACACCGCCGCCCACGTACAAAATCGGCTTCTTCGCCTGCGCCAGCAGGTTGCGTGCTTCCTGGAGTTCGGCGTGCGGATGCGCCTGCTCTTCCTCAACCGGCATCAGATGGGCCGTTAACTCACCGCTAGCCAGCTGGATATCTTTAGGGATATCAACCAGAACAGGGCCGGGACGACCGGATTTAGCAATGGCAAACGCTTCTGCCATTACGCCCGGCAGCTCATCAAGGGATTCAACCAGGAAACTGTGTTTAGTGCAGGCCAGTGATAATCCGAGAACATCGATCTCCTGGAAGGCATCGGTTCCCATCACCGCAGATGAAACCTGACCGGTTATCGCCACCACCGGCACAGAATCCAGCATGGCATCAGCAAGACCCGTAATCAGGTTGGTTGCCCCCGGGCCGGACGTTGCGATACAGACGCCCACTTTTCCGGTTGCACGGGCAAAGCCGATTGCGGCCATAGCTGCACCCTGCTCATGGCGGCACAGTAGATGTTCGACACCGCCGTCATAGAGCGCGTCATAGACCGGCATGATTGCTCCACCGGGATAGCCGAATACTGTCTCGACACCCTGTGCGCGCAACGCTTGAACCACCCACTGTGCACCATTCATAGTTATTCCCCCGCCTCTTGCTGGGAACAACAGCATTTTATGCTACTGTTCATCTTCTGTTCCTCACTCGTTTTGCCTTGTTAAAAAAAAACCCCCGGACCTTTCGGTGCGGGGGTTCTTTCGAATTCAGGCTTGATTTTTAAGCCTTTCTTTCTCCGAGCGTAGCCCCGCACGGCGTGATAATAATCACGACGACGTTAATGACGATTAGGCTAATGACTCGTAGAAGGGCTTTCATTGTATTCTTTAAATTCACTTGTTCGAATTAATGTCTATAGAGTTATCACAGTTATGACTTGGCATACAAGATTTTTCATTATTTAATTTTATGATCGCCGATGCAAAAAATGAAAAAATTATTGTTATTCAGTAAATAAGCGGAGGCTGAATTATTTTCAATTATCACGGCCCGCGATCGTTTCTTAACTCATAACACAGTTCTTCGCGATGGCTCACAGCAGAGTGAAACGTGATGCACAACGATCGAAAAGTCGTCGTCCCTGCTCGCACCTGGCCGATCTTTCCCTCGCCCGCTGGTCGTTTATTGCTCACAGTGGTGCGACTAAGGAGAGTCTATGTCGCTATCTGTTGCTTATACTCGCGCTGCAATTGGGATCCACGCCCCGCTGGTTAGCATTGAAGTTCATCTCAGTAACGGGCTACCGGCACTTTCCATGGTAGGGCTGCCGGAAACCGCCGTGAGAGAGGCACGCGATCGGGTACGCAGTGCGATTATCAACTGCGGATTTACCTTTCCGGCAAAGCGTATCACCGTTAATTTGGCCCCCGCCGATCTGCCTAAGGAGGGGGGACGATTCGATCTTCCCATTGCTGTAGCCATTCTCGCGGCCTCAGAGCAGATTCCTGCAATGAAACTGACCCAGTATGAGTTCCTGGGGGAACTTGCCCTTACAGGAGCGCTACGGGGCGTACAGGGCGTTATCCCGGCGGCTATGGCGGCCCTGGCATCGGGCAGGCAGCTCATCCTGTCTGTCGATAATCTGAACGAGGCCGGTTTGATCCAGCAGGGAGAAAGCTTAGTGGCCCGCAGCCTCCAGGAGGTTTGTGCATTCTTGCAGGGCACTACGCCGCTGGACAGCGCACACGCGGAGCACTATACGCTCCCTCCCGCAGAGGGTGACATGCAGGAGGTGATGGGTCAGCAGCAGGCTAAGCGGGCGCTGGAAGTGACCGCTGCCGGAGGACATAACCTGTTGCTCATCGGTCCGCCGGGCACCGGCAAGACGATGCTGGCCACGCGCCTGATTGGTCTGATGCCTCCGCTGAGCGAGCAGGAAGCCCTTGAGAGCGCCTGTATCTCCAGCCTGGTGCGTAACGATGACATGCATATGCACTGGCGGCAGCGGCCGTTCCGCTCACCTCATCACAGCGCTTCACTTTTCGCTCTGGTTGGCGGAGGTGCCCTGCCTAAACCCGGAGAAATCTCCCTCGCGCATAATGGCGTCCTTTTTCTGGATGAACTGCCCGAATTCGACCGCCGTGCACTGGATGCGCTGCGTGAGCCTCTGGAGTCTGGAGAAATCAGTATTTCGCGCTCTCGGGCGAAAGTGACCTATCCCGCCAGGTTCCAGTTAATTGCCGCAATGAATCCCAGCCCTACCGGTCACTATCGTGGTCCACACAACCGCTGTTCGCCACAGCAGATCCTGCGTTATCTGGGTAAGCTTTCCGGCCCTTTTCTGGATCGGTTCGATATCTCGCTGGAAGTCCCGTTATTGCCTCCGGGAATGCTGAGCCAACAGAAACATGATAGTGAGCCCAGCAGCCTCATTCGTGAACGTGTGATCGCTGCACGCGAGTGCCAGCGGATTCGTGCAGGGAAAGTGAATGCCCTGATGAGCCATTCGGATATTAAACGCTACTGTGTATTAAAGCGTGAGGATGCACAATGGCTGGAACAGGTACTCAACCAGCTCGGGCTGTCTGTCAGGGCCTGGCAGCGTATTCTTAAGGTTGCGCGAACGATTGCCGATCTGTCCGGGGAGAAGGAAATGAGTCGGGAGCATCTTACGGAAGCGGTGAGCTATAGAGGGATCGAGCGTATGTTGATTTACCTGCAAAAAAACCTGGAGTGATATCAATGAAAAGGGGCCGAAGCCCCTTATTCTTAATCGTCGCTGTCCGTATAGTCTTCCACGCCTTCCATCTGCGGTTTACCGCCGGAGAGGGTGTGAAAACGCTTCGGACGTTTGATGCGGGTCATGTACTTCGACCAGACTTTTTCCGCCTCGGTCTGCGGTTCACGCACACCACGGCACACCTCGATGAACAGACGTTCTTCTTCCGTCGATGGTTCACGCTTTGCAAGATCCAGCTCGTTAAAAGCATACCCATGACGCTCAAGAAGTTGGGCTTCTTTGATGGTGAAATCACCGTGTCGTGAGAATCCGCGCGGGTAGTGTTTGTTATCAAAAAAACGACTGCTTGTTGCGAAGCTATCCGCCATTTTACACGCTCCTAACTCTTTTATGGCCGAGCTATTTATGGCGCGGAGTATTAGATAGGCTTGACAGAGTGTAAAACAAAACATTTAAATCATATCGACAAATGTTTTTTAGGAGATAGCTGTGGATACGGAATTACTGAAAACCTTTCTTGAAGTGAGCAGAACTCGCCACTTTGGGCGCGCTGCGGAAGCACTTTATCTCACACAGTCTGCCGTTAGCTTTCGCATCCGGCAGCTTGAGAATCAGCTTGGAGTCAGTCTGTTTACCCGCCATCGCAACAACATCAGGCTCACATCAGCAGGAGAACGTTTACTGCCCTACGCCGAAAGTCTGATGAATACCTGGCTGATGGCGAAGAAAGAGGTTTCACATACTCAGCAGCATCATGAACTGTCGATAGGGGCCAGTGCCTCACTCTGGGAGGCCTATCTGACGCCGTGGCTGCAAACGCTCTATCAGAATCTGGATAGTCTGCATCTTGAGGCGCGTGTTGCTCAGCGTCATCTGCTGGTTAAACAGCTGCACGAGCGCCAGCTGGATCTGCTGGTAACCACGGAAGCGCCCAAGATGGACGAGCTGACCAGCCATCAAATTGGCCATATTTCGCTTACGCTTTTCCGGTCACGACAATCCGAGATAAAAGAGAAATATGACTATATTAAGCTGGAATGGGGAGCTGATTTCCATCAGCACGAGAATTATCTGGCAGGGGCCGATGATATCCCTGTGCTGACGACCACCTCAGCACATTTAACGCGACAGATGCTGCACACAACCGGAGCCTGCGCATTTTTACCCAACTTTTGGGAAGATGAGTACAGCGATCTTTTATCCATACCGGAGGCGGCAATCGCGGTCAGGCCACTGTATGCCGTTTGGTTACAAAATAGCGATCAGCAGACGCATATACGCCAGTTAATTAAATTCCCGGTCAATGTTTAATCAAATAACGATGATTAAACAAGCAAAAGAGCCGCTTAAAACGGCTCTTTCTTTATCTGTCACGGGTAGATTCAATTTATGGAATTTTAAACAAAAAAAATCCTTTGCCTAAGCAAAGGATTTTCTTATCTGGCAGGGGCGGAGAGACTCGAACTCCCAACACCCGGTTTTGGAGACCGGTGCTCTACCAATTGAACTACGCCCCTAAAAGGGTGGCGGAACGGACGGGGCTCGAACCCGCGACCCCCTGCGTGACAGGCAGGTATTCTAACCAACTGAACTACCGCTCCACCGATTCTGTACTGATATCAGAAAACGTCTGATTTCAGGTGTTTCACC